>Ga0187815_10000827_pt1 | contig 14809 bp, 16 predicted proteins | sample NC_S_5_FD_132962 | JGI IMG/M metagenome (GOLD analysis project Ga0187815, IMG submission 132962) | Wetland sediment microbial communities from Neuse River Estuary, North Carolina, USA - ASW-S_5 | ecosystem: Environmental > Aquatic > Freshwater > Wetlands > Sediment | place: USA: North Carolina...
CCTGCTGCTGGCCCTGATCCTGTCCGTATCCTTCAGCCGGCGCGGCCTTCTGGCTGTCGGGCGCAGGCGCGGCGCTGCCTTCAGCGTTGCCGGGCGAAACCTCGCCGGGCGCAGTCTGCTCCTGGCCGGTCGTCGGCCGCCGCTTGCCTGTACCTTCGGTTTCGGCGGGTTTTTCTCCGGGAACCGGGGCAGCCTCGCCTGGCTGCTGCTCGACCGGGGCCGGGGCGGCCTCGCCGTTGGTGGCCGGCTGTTCTGCGGCCGGTGCTTCCTCGGCCTTCTTCTTGCGCGGCTTCTCGGGCGCTGCCTCTGCCGGCTGCCCTCCGAGCGGGGCCGGGGCGGCCTCGCCATTGGTGGCAGGCTGTTCGGCGGCGGGTGCTTCCTTGTTGCCCTTCTTGCGCGGCTTCTCGGGCGCTGCCTCTGCCGGCTGCTCTCCGAGCGGGGCCGGGGCGGCCTCGCCGTTGGTGGTCGGCTGCTCGGTAGCGGGTGCTTCCTTGGCTTTCTTCTTGCGCGGCTTTTCGGGCGTTGCCTCTGCCGGCTGCTCTCCGAGCGGGGCCGGGGCGGCCTCGCCGTTGGTGGCCGGCTGCTCGGTAGCGGGCGCTGCCTCGGCCGGCTGCTCTCCGAGCGGGGCCGGGGCGGCCTCGCCGTTGGGGGCCCGCTGCTCGGTAGCGGGTGCTTCCTTGGCCTTCTTCTTGCGCGGCTTTTCGGGCGCTGCCTCGGCCGGCTGTTCTCCGAGCGGGGCCGGGGCGGCCTCGCCATTGGAGGCCGGCGGCTCGGCGGCTTCGCTATGCTTCTTCTTCCTTACGGGTGCTTCCGCTGGTGCTTCGGCGGGGGCGGGCGCAAGTCCCTCGGTTGCGGCCGGCTGTTCCGCCGCCTGTTTGTGACCCTTCTTGCGCGGCTGCATCGGTTCTTCAGCTGGTGCTGGTGCGCGCTCGACCGGCGCCTCGGCCGCAGGACGTTGCTCTTCCTGGCGATGTTTCTTGCGCGGCTGCGCGGACTCGTCGGCTGGCACGGCTTCGGCCGGCGCCTCCTGCGCCTTGCGCTTCTTTCGGGGCAGCGCTTCCTCCGAAGACTGGTCCGCGGGCTGTTCGTCGTCAGCCTGGGCCATCACTACCGGCGCCGGCTGGGAAAGCAGCGGCGCTTGCGTGGAAGCGCTGGCTGCACCGGCGGTTAGGGGTGCTGCGGTCAAGGGCGACGCCATGAGCAAGGCCAGGGCGGTTCCCGCGAGAATCCTCGATCGGGGTGTCATATATATGCTCTCCTGTTATGCATAAGATCCCGTCTGGAGGTGACGCATCACACGAAAATTTGTTCCCGTCAGGCCCCAAACACGGCGGCAGTTGGGCGATTTGAGGGGCGCGCCGGCCAGAACGCTCATCGCCAGCTTGATTTTGCGATGCGTCCGGGCCACATGCAGCCGATGAGCGAACCCTTCTGGAAAACCACCGAACTCGAGGCGATGACGCCGGCCCAGTGGGAATCGCTGTGCGACGGCTGCGGCAAGTGCTGCATGTCGAAGCTGGAGGACGAAGATACCGGCGATATCTATTGGACGAGCGTGGGCTGTCGTTTGTTCAATGCCGAGACCTGCCGCTGCGCCGATTATCACAACCGACTCGCCCACGTGTCCGATTGCGTGGGGCTGACGCCGCAGAATGTGCGCACCATCTCCTGGTTGCCGCAGACCTGCGCCTATCGGCTGGTGGCGGAAGGGCATGACCTCTACTGGTGGCATCCGCTGATTTCGGGCAGTGCCGAAACGGTTCACGAAGCCGGCGTCTCCATGCGCGGCCGGGTCACGGCGCTGGAGAGCGAGCTGGCCGAGCCGGAGGATTTCTTCGAGCATATGCTCGCCGAGGAGCCGTGATCCGCACATTCGCGGCCGCTGTCGGAGGGGCTGCACATTCGCCTTCGCACGCATTATTACGAATAGTTTTCAATAATTTACCGGATGAACCGAAGATGAACGGGTGATTCCGGAGCCGTTCAGCCGCAGCGCCGCATTGTCTCCACATCGCTTCGGCAGGAACCGCCGAACGGTTCAGCCAAGAGGAGACTACCGATGCAAAACATTCTCAAGCCCGTCGCTCTTTCCGCCTTCATCGGCCTCGGCGCTATCGCCGCCGTGCCGGCCGCGCATGCCGACGGCATCTATCTCAACCTTGGCGGGGACGATTTGGGCGGCGGCTTCTACGTTCGCGACAATGAGAGCCGGCACTGGCACCGGCCCGATCGCGAGGAACGCTGGGACCGTCGCGACCGCTGGGAGCGGCGCATGTGCACCCCGGACCGCGCGCTCGACAAGGCTGACCGCATGGGCCTGCGCCGCGCTCGGGTCGTCGATGTCAGCCGCCGCACCATCACCGTGGCGGGCCGCAAGTTCGGCGACCGCATGATCGTCACCTTCGGCCGCGAGCCGCATTGCCCGATCCTGCGCTGAATGCGGGTCGGCGACCGGCCGACCACCAAAGCAAAGAGCCCCGGAGGAACCGTCCTCCGGGGCTCTTTGATTCTGCGTGGTAAAGCCGGGGCCGCTATTTGCCCCCGGCCGGCCTACTTGATTTCGAAGGTGACGTTGACCTGGACATTGTACGAGTTCTCGCCAGCCTGCACCGGCACCGCACCGGCGGCGTCGAACGCCACGCTCTTGGCCATGGGCATGGGGCGCGGCTGGTAGGCCTGGTCGGTGATCTCGATGACGCGCCCGAGCTGCACGCCGGCCGCCTCGCTCAGCACCTTGGCCTTGGCCATGGCATCCTTGACCGCCAGCTTGCGGGCTTCCGTCAGCACGGCGGAGGGATCGTTGTTGGTGAAGGTGATGCCGCCGCCCTGGTTGACGCCAAGCGACACCGACTTATCGAGAATGTCGCCCGCCTTGGCCAGGTCGCGCACGCGCACGGAAAGCGTGTTGGTCACCTGATAGGCGACGAGTTCGGCCTTCTGGGTGCCGTCGGGCTTGTTGGTGTAGTTGTAGCGCGGGGCAATCTGGATGCCGGAGGTCTGCAGGTCGCGGTCTTCGATGCCGGCCGCCTTCATGGCGGCGATCACGGCAGCCATGGCGTCGTTGTTGGCATTCAGCGCCTCACGCGCTGTCTTGGCCTCGCGCATCACGGAGAGCGACAGCAGCGCAAGGTCCGGCGCGACTGTCTTCTCGCCTTCGCCGGTAACGACGATGCGCGGCTGCGGCTGCTGATTCTGAGCCAGTGCGGGGGAAAACGCCGGCAGCGCCATCGCGGCGGCGAGAGCGAACGGCAGGTAATGTTTCGTCATGCAAATCTCCAGTATCGTCGTCCCTATGCAAGCCGCACTATGGTGCGATTATGGGTGGATTGGGGCAAGTGCAAACTCTTTGCGCGGAAAGCCTTGTGCGCCTCGTAAAAAGACACTATCCAGCCGGTGTGTGGGGCCTGTAGCTCAATGGTTAGAGCCGGCGGCTCATAACCGCTTGGTTGGGGGTTCGAGTCCCTCCGGGCCCACCAAACTCTTCCAAGAAAATCGCAGCGGTGCGGGACGCGGACAGCCGAGCGGGCTGGCACGCTTTCACTGCTGTCGCGCCGAAGTCTCGTGGCTTGCCGATCGCCCCCGGCGACCGCTTTTGCGGCCTGTCTTGCCGCTTTCCTCGGGCGAGGCCAGCCAGGTGTCGGACATTGCCACGACAGGCACCGAAGTATCCTTGGCCAGGATGCCGCAGACGCGCGCGAAACCCAGAAACGCCTTGCGGGCGTCTTCCGTGGACGTCTCGTCCACGCTGGCCGTGAAGCAGGCATTCAGGGCCTTCTGGTAGACGGGTCCTTGCCTTCCGATCGGCCAGGCCAGCAGGAAATCCAGCGCGTGGGCCACACCGTAAATCTCGATGATGGGTTCGTCCGCCTTGGGCATGATCCGAACCGGCATGAAAAACTGCAGATTGTCCATCTTGCTCCCTCTCGCGGTCACGGAATGGAACCGACGGAATCGTCGTTGAACAGGATGCCCGCCTCGCGCGCGGCTTCCGTGAACGCCCGCCGCGCCGCTTCCGGCTTTTTCAGGCCTTGCAATACTTGCAGGCAGGTGAAACGCGCATCGCGATACTTGGCGGTTCCGGCATCGGGCCAGCGGTGATCAAGTATATCCACGGCCTGCCGTGCGCTGGAAACATTGTAAACATCGCCGATGATCCCAAGGGAAATCGGCACCGGTCTATCGAACCATCCATTGTCCATGATGTCGCCCCAAAACTGCTGCGCCAACACCAACGCCAATCCGTGACGGAAGGTTGCAATAGACGTGGCAATTTGTTGCCGGGCTTTCAAGGTGCGGACAATGGCCAAGGGCATGAGATCCTGGCAACCTTTCGTGAGGTGCCGGGCCTGCCATTCGTGTCAGTTGCGCCGGGCCCCGTGGAGCCATTTCGATGGCGAAACGTTGCTCGCCATGCGTGCACGATGCGAACGCATGCTACAGTTTTGGATGACCTAAGGAGATTCGACGATGCGGCGGTATATTCTGTTGGCTACGCTGGCGGGGCTGACGGCTCTGGGCGGCTGCGAGACCTATGAACAAAGCCAGGCCTGGCGCTATCAGCGCGATTGTCCCGATCGCCCGATGGATGCGGGCCAGTGCCAGCAGGACACCAACTGGCGGCTGTTCGATCCGCAGCGCTGGGGGCTCGTCGATCCCTACCGCTGAGCCGGGTGCCACGGATCTTTTCAGTCGTCGTTGGAGGCGTTGAGCTCGTCCGGGCGCAGGCCATCCTCGATGTCGCGATCGTAGAGCACCGCGCGCAGGAAGATGGTGTTGGCCGCGCCGAGCTCGATGGAAAAAGCGCCGAACTGCAGCGCTCCCGGGTCGGCCTGCGGGATGTGGAGGGCCACGCCGCCTTCCGGACGTTCCGTTGCCGAAAGCAGGAATTTTACGCCGTTGGGCAGCGTGACCTCGATTTCCTCGGCGTCGATCCGGGCCGATTTGCCGTCGTTGATGGCGCGGAAGGTCACCACGCCATGCTTGGCCTTGTCTTGCTGGTTCATGCCGCTCCGATAGAGACGCTACACTCCGATGGTGGCGCGCTCCAACTCCTTGTTTTGGCGCGTGATCGCTGTTGGAAAAGTCTGCTACTTTTCGGCGTCGCGCGCCAGTGGAGATTTGGGCAAGCGATGCAGCGGCGCGATCAGCCTTCCTGATGCATGATGTAGAGCTTGCGGGTCTTTTCGTGGATCGTCCACTCGCCACGCCAGCCCTTGGGCAGCACCAGCACTTCGCCGGCGCGTACTTCCTCGGTGCGGCCGTCCGGCCCGTGCAGCGACACGCGGCCGGAAACGATGTGGCAGGTTTCGGAATTTTCGTCGCGCACGGCGGTGAACCGGCCGGGCGTGCATTCCCACACGCCGATCTCCAGCTTGCCGTCCGGCGAGGTCCACAGCGTCTTTGCCGCTTCCATCTGGTTGCCCTCGATGGAGGTCGGCTTGGGCTCCGCTGCGCCGAGGTCGGTCGTTGCGAGATGGGCGAAGGTCTGGAAATCGATCATGGCTCTCTCTGAAAAGGCATTGGATATGAAAACTCGGGCTCAGTGCCCGGTGAGGCTGTCGGCGAAGGCCGCCAGCTTGGAGGTGCGGTCGAGGCCGGCTTCCTCGCGCTCGTCGGCGATGCGGTAGAGCTGGTACATGGAGTGCACGCCCAGCCAGCGCAGCGGCTCGGGCTCCCACTTGCGCACCTGCCGGTTCACCCAGGGCAGGCGGGTGAGTTCGGTGTCGCGGTTGAGGATGAGGTCGCGCAGCGTGCGCCCGGACAGGTTCGAGCTGGAAACGCCCAGGCCCACATAGCCGCCGGCCCAGGCGATGCCGGTCTCCTCGTCGAGGCCGGCCGTGGTGCACCAGTCGCGCGGCACGCCCAGCACGCCGCACCAGGCGTGGTCGATCTTGAGGCTGCGGGTCTGCGGCAGGAGCCGCATCAGGATCTTGTAGAGCTGGTCGATGGTTTCCTGCTGGGTCTGGCCGCGCATGTCGGTCTTGGAGCCAAAGCGATAGGGCACGCCACGGCCGCCCATGGTGATGCGGCCTTCGCGGGTGCGCTGGGCGTAGCAATAGGCGTGCGCCGCGTCGCCGAGCAATTCGTGACCGTTCCAGCCGATCTCGTCCCACAGCGACTGCGGCAGCGGCTCGGTGATGATCTGGGCGCTGTTGAGCGGCAGCCACAGCCGCTCGTTGCCGGGAATGCCGGCGGTAAAGCCTTCCGTGGCCCGCACGATGATGGGCGCGCGCACCGTGCCTTTATTGGTCATCACCTTGCCCTTTTCGAGCGCCAGCACGGTGGTCTGCTCGTAGATCGGCACGCCGAGGCGCTCGACCGTGTCCGAAAGCCCGCGCACCAGCTTGGCCGGTTGCACGCGCGCCATGCCGCGCAGCACATAGGCGCCCTGGACGTTGTGAATGTTGATGCGCTCGCGGGCCTCCTCGGCGCTGAGGAATGCGATGCGGTCGGCCGGCATCTCCCACGCCCTGGCCTCTTCATACTCGGCGCGTGCGCGGTCAAGCTGGGGCTTGTTGGTGGCGACCGTGATGTTGTCGACGCGGCGGATGTCGGCATCGATGCCTTCGGCCTCGGTCACCGATATGACCTCGTTGACCGTGCCATACATGGCGCGCTGCATGTCGATGACGGCGCCGCGCGTCGAGGTCTTCAGATATTTGTCGCGCGACCAGCCAAAACCGCCGGACAGCCAGCCGCCATTGCGGCCCGAAGCGCCGAAGCCGGCGAATTCCTTCTCCACCACGGCGATGCGGATCGAGGGGTCGGCCTTCTTCAGGTAATAGGCCGTCCACAGGCCAGTGAAGCCCGCGCCGACGATGCAGACATCGGCCTCGATGTCGCCGGGCAGCGCCGGGCGGTAGGCCGGCAGGCCGATGTCGGCATACCAGAAGGATATGTTGCCGTTGACTTTGGCGTCCATGATCTAGTCCTGCGGGAAATGGGGGGTCAGGTAAGGGTCAGGTCGGCGCGCTCGTCGTCGGCCAGAAGCTTGCAGTCGGAAATGTGCCAGCGCAGATCGACCTCGTCGCCGATCGCGAACTGCTGCGCCTCGAGCGGCGCGCGCACGATGGCAACCGAGCCGTCGCGCAGCGTGACCTGGTATTTCGAGCCGGAGCCGAGATAGATCGCCTCGCTCACATTGCCGGTCAGGCTGTTCTGGCTGTCGGCCCGCGGCTTGTTGCCGGGCGCCAGCGACAGCTTTTCGGGTCTGAGCAGGATCACGGGCTTGCGGCCATCGGAGAGTTTGTCCTTGGCCACGATCCTCTGGCCGGCAACCGAGAGACTGGTCTCGCCGCCCGAGGTCTCGGCATTGCCGCGCAGGGTGGTGGATTCGCCGATGAACTTGCCGACGAAGAGCGTCGCCGGCTCGTCATAGAGCTCGCGGCCGGTGCCGACCTGCTCGATGCGGCCCTGGTTGAACACCGCGATGCGGTCGGACAGGACCAGCGCCTCTTCCTGATCGTGGGTGACGTAGACGAAGGTGGTGCCGAGCTCGCGATGGATGCGCTTGATCTCGAGCTGCAGCCATTCGCGCAGCTTCTTGTCCAGCGCCCCGAGCGGCTCGTCCATCAGAAGAAGAGGGGGATCGAAGACGATGGCGCGGGCAAGCGCCACGCGCTGCTGCTGGCCGCCGGAAAGCTCGCTGGGGAAGCGATGGGCGAAATCGGCCATCTTGACCATGTCGAGCGCACGGCGAACGCGCTTGTCGCGTTCGCCTTTCGCGACGCCGCGCAGGGTCAATGGATAGGCGACGTTCTTGCCCACGGTCATGTGCGGGAACAGCGCATAGTGCTGGAACACCACGCCGATGTTGCGCTTGTGGGCCGGCACGCCGACGATGCTGTCGCCGCCGACCGACAACTCGCCCGAGGTAAGCTCGGTGAAACCGGCTACCACGTTGAGCGTGGTGGTCTTGCCCGAGCCCGACGGCCCCAGCAGGGTCATGAACTCGCCGGGCTTGATGTGCAGGCTGACATCGTCGAGCGCGGTGAAATTGCCGTAGCGCTTGGTGGCGCCCCGGATGTCGATTGCGGCGCCGCGCGCCATGGTTGCGGATGAGGACATTCAGCGTCTCCTCTGCGATCCGATGATCAGCCCGCTGCAGATGATGAGCGACGTGGCCAGGAAAATGATGGTGCCGACAGCCGTAACGGTGGGGTCGGCGTCGCGGGTGATGCTGGTGTAGATCTGCACCGGCAAGGTTTTGAGATACGGGCTGGTGATGAACAGCGCCACGATGATCTCGTCGAAGGAGGTCACGAAGGCGAACAGCAGGCCCGAGAGGATGCCGGGCAGGATCAGCGGCAGCGTGATGGTGCGGAATGTGGTGAGGCGGTTGGCGCCAAGGCTGGCAGCGGCCGTCTCCAGCCGCACGTCGAACACTTCGAGGCTCGCCGACACCGCGATCAGCACGAAGGGCACGGCCAGCACGGTGTGGGCGATCACGAAGCCCAGCGTCGTGCCGACGAGCTGGTAGTTGAGATAGACGGCATAGATGCCGATCGCCAGCACCACGCCCGGTACCACCATCGGCGTGATCAGGATGCCGCGCAAAATGCCGGCGCCGACATGCTTCATGCGGCTGAGGCCCAGTGCGGCGAGCGTGCCGACGACGGTTGCCGCAACAGCGACGATGGCCGCGACGCGCAGCGAGTTGAAGAAGCTCGACGACCAGTCGGGATTGGTGAAGAAGTTCTCGTACCAGTGCCAGGTGAAGCCGGACGGGGGGAAGGCGAGCGACTTCTTCTCGTTGAACGACATCGGGATGATGACGAGTGTCGGCAGGACCAGCCAGATGGCGACCAGCAGGCAGAACAGTCCAAGGATGATGCGAAAGGGTTTCATCGCGTCACCTCGATGCCTGCTTGTGGCGCTGCCGCATCAAGGGCGCGGCCAGCGCCAGCAGGACGAAGGTCGACACCAGAAGCACCACGCCCATGGCGCCGCCACGGCCCCAGTTGAGCAGGCTCAGCACCTGGCTCTGCACCAGCGTCGACAGCATGGTGCTGCGCGGGCCGCCGAGCAAAGCCGGCGTGATGTAGAAGCCGAGCGCCAGGATGAAGACGATGATCGCGCCGGCAAACACGCCCGGCAGCGACAGCGGCAGGTAGACCTGCCAGAAGGCAAGGGCAGGTCGGGCGCCAAGGCTGCGGGCGGCTTGTACGAGCCGGAGATCGATGCCGCGCATGACCGAATAGAGCGGCAGGATCATGAACGGCAGCAGCACCTGCGCCATGCCGATGACGACACCGGTGGGCGTGCGGATGAGTTTTACCGCACCGAAGCCGATCGACTTCAGCACCGAATTGATGACGCCCGAATCCTGCAGGAGGATCACCCAGGCCAGCGTGCGCACCACGCCGCTGACCCAGAATGGCACGAGCACGGCAAGGATCAGCACCAGCCGCATGCGCGGGCCGACCACCGTCATCAGGTAGGCATAAGGATAGGCCGCGATCACGCAGACGAGCGTGACCCAGGCCGAGATCGAGAAGGTGCGGGCGAGCACCGTGATGTTGACCTCCGTGGAGAAGAACCAGACATAGTTCTGCAGACCCCATTCGGGTTCGGAGAAGCTGCGCGACACGATCGTCAGCAGCGGATAGGCCATTGCCGCGACCAGCAGCAGGACGGCCGGCAGCGTCAGCAGGGACGGGTAGGCGGCAAGCCGCCAACGCGGTTGCGCCGCCGGGCGATCGGCCGGCCGGGAGCTGCCGCTTCCGGCCGAGGTGGTGTCGATTGTCTGGCTCACTCTTCAGGCATCCCCGGTCAGTTGCCGGCCATCAGCGCGGTCCACTTTTCAGAGGCATAGTCGAAGTTGGCGACCCAGAACTTGATGTTCTGCTGGTAGCCCTGCTTCACGCGATCGGGCGTGTTGGTGAGGAAGGCTGCCACCGAGTCCGGCACGTTCGGCTTGGCCTCGGTGTTGATGGGCGAATAGGAGGTCTTCTCGGTCAGTATCTCCTGCTCGCTCTTGCCGAGATAGGCGTTGATGAGCGCATAGGCGGCATCGGTGTCCTTCACGCCGACCGGAATGGTCATCTGGTCCATGACCACCATCCAGTCCTTCCACACCGGTGTGTACTGGGCGCCGTTGTTCACCGCGGTCATGGCGCGGCCGGTCCACATCATGATCATGTCGGCTTCGCCGGATTCGGCGAGCTGCTGGGATTCCGCGCCCGTCTTCCAGTAGATGGTGTCGGGGCCCAGCGCCTTGATCTTGGCGATGCCCTTGTCGATGTCTTCCTTGGTCATGTTCTCTGCCGAGCCACCTTCGGCGAGCACGGCCTGCTCGATCAGCGCGCCGATCGGGCTGCCGCTGCCGTCGATGGCGCGTGTGCCGGGGAACTTCTCGGTGTCGAGGAAATCTTTCCAGTCCTTGGGCGGGTTATCCTTGTAGGTGTCGTTCTTGTACATGATGACGATGCCGTAGTTCATCGCCGGCACGCTGCATTCGCCGACCTGGCCGGGCGGGATGTGCGAGATGTCGAGCTTGGAGAAGTCGAGTTTCTGGAACAGCGTGCCGCAATGCACATAGGGCGGCAGGTCGTCCGTATCGACGACGTCCCAGGTGACGTTCTTGGATTCCACTTGCGCCTGCAGCTTGGCGATCTCGGTCGGGCCGTCGTTGAGGAGGGTGACGCCGGTCTTGTCGACAAAATCCTTCAGCGCGGCGATCTGGCCGTCCTGATAGATGCCGCCATAGGAGGCGAAGGTGAGCGTCTTGCCCTTGAGCGAGCCGTCCACGATGGTGCCGGCCGGCGGCGCGTCCTGCGCCTGGGCGGCAAGCGCGGCGAACATGGCAAGCGCGGTTGCGCCTGCGAATGTCGCCAATGTCGATCTGTATCCCATTTACTACTCCTCTGACCCGCTGTCTGTTTGCACTGGCCCGGAAGCGAGCGAAGTCCGGGCCACGTATTGATCGAGATCGGCCGCGCCGCTGGTCGGCGGTGCGATGATCCATAGAACCTCGGCCGGCATGTCGCCGACATTGACGGTCTTGTGCGGCGTCGAGGTCGCGTATTCGATGCTGTCGCCTTCGCTCAGCACGAAACTCTCCGAACCCAGCGTCAATTTCAGGCGGCCGCGCAGCACGATGAACATTTCGTGGGAGTCGCCATGCGTATAGGGCTGGTCGCCGGTTGAGCCGCCGACGGCAAATTCGCCGGAATAAACCTCGACGGCCTGAATGGGGCGGCGAGAAATCAGCGTCTTGCGGTAGCCCTCGCTGACCGGCAGCGCGGGCCGCTCAGCACGGGTGAGCACCCGGTGCGGCGAAACCTCGGCCTCATCAAACAGATCGGCCACGCTGATGCCCAGCGCATTGGCGATCAGCATCAATGTCGAGGTGTTGGCGCCCGAAAGCCCGCGCTCGAGCTGACTGAGAAAGCTGGCGGTCGTGCCGACCATGTCGCCGAGCTGGCGCAGTGTCAGCCGCCTTGCCGAGCGGTAGGCCTTGACGCGAGCGCCAAGGATTGTCGAGCGGCGCGCCTCCATCCCGGCGGTCGCGCCATCGCTCACGGGGTGATCTTCCGCAAGTTTCATCCGTCCTCCCAACGGTTCACTTGACAGCCTATTAAGTGGCTTTACGAGGCGTCAAGCCTATTCTTCAGCTTTTATGAAATACTCAGCCGACGAACGGAAGGATGCTTTCTGCGGAATACCGCGCGGCGATGCGTTCCACAGCCGCGCGGCGAAAATTATTGCAGTGAGGACAAGCTATTAGGCGGAGACCATGGCGCGCGCGCCGAGGATCTGGTGAGCCGCGTTGGCGGCTTCCTGGCCCTTGACCTTGAAATGCTCGAAAAAGAACCTGTGGTGCTCTTCGCTCTCGTGGAAGTTGTGCGGGGTGAGCACCGCCGACAGCACAGGCACGTTTGTCTGCAACTGAACGGTCATCATGCCGTCGAGCACGGTGCCGGCCACGAAGTCGTGGCGATAGATGCCGCCGTTCACCACGAAGGCGACGCCGAGAATAGCGTCATAGCGGCCCGTCTCGGCGACCAGCTTGGCATGCAGCGGGATTTCCAGCGCGCCGGGCACGTCGAAAATGTCCACCTCGGCCTTGCCGTTCGACAGCGCCTGCGTGTTCTCGATGAACGAGTTCACGCACTGATCGACGATGTCGGCGTGCCAGCGCGCGCGGATGACGGCGAGGCGACGGGTTTCGAATTCGCGAGGGGGGATCTGATTCATGGGTCCTTACTCCGTTCAATGACCAGAATCAGGACGCACGAGACGAAGCATAATCCGCCCACCACGGGCGTCTTGCGGCTCCGTTCGTTCTCTTTCATCCGGACTATGACCGTCGGCTCCGGAATTCAACCGGATCTGCTGACCTTCCCGGAAAATCCGGAAAGCGCTCGCGGGCTCAAGCTTTCGCTCTTACCGCCGGTGGGGAGTTTCACCCCGCCCTGAGAACTTCACGGCGGCTTTATGGAGCAGGAACGGGCAGGGCGTCAATCCATGGCGCATATCCGCCGAGTGAACCAGCACCGGCAAAATTTCATGCCAGATGGTGACGTGAGGCAAGCTTTTCGCTATGAAGGAGTAACCGCGGGTACGGTTGGCATTCGCAGAAGCGGCATTTGTCGCCCTCCTGCCGCCGGAACGGCACTCGCGGCGAGGACGCAAATCCTGGCCGTACCGGGTGTTGCGCACCTCGCGGACGTTCAATTTTTCGCGCGAGCCCCGGCGAAAAGCTTATATCTGGGGTCAAGAACAGCTTAGGATGAATCCGATGCCAGCTTATCGCTCCCGCACCACCACCCACGGCCGCAACATGGCCGGCGCACGCGGCCTGTGGCGCGCCACCGGCATGAAGGACACCGATTTCGGCAAGCCGATTATCGCGGTGGTCAACTCCTTCACCCAGTTCGTGCCGGGGCATGTGCACCTCAAGGATCTCGGCCAGCTCGTGGCGCGCGAGATCGAGAAGGCGGGCGGCGTGGCCAAGGAGTTCAACACCATTGCCGTGGACGACGGCATCGCCATGGGCCATGACGGCATGCTTTATTCGCTGCCGTCGCGCGAGCTGATCGCGGACTCGGTGGAATACATGGTCAATGCGCACTGCGCCGACGCCATGGTCTGCATTTCCAACTGCGACAAGATCACCCCCGGCATGCTGATGGCGTCGCTGCGCCTCAACATCCCCACCGTCTTCGTCTCCGGCGGCCCGATGGAGGCCGGCAAGGTGGTGCTGGCCGGCAAGCAGCATGCGCTCGACCTGGTCGACGCCATGGTTGCGGCCGCCGACGACAAGATTTCGGACGAGGACGTCAAGACCATCGAGCGCTCGGCCTGCCCGACCTGCGGCTCCTGCTCGGGCATGTTCACCGCCAACTCGATGAACTGCCTGACCGAGGCGCTCGGTCTGTCGCTGCCGGGCAACGGCTCGACGCTGGCAACGCATGCCGACCGCAAGCGCCTGTTCGTGGAAGCCGGTCACCTCATCGTCGACCTCGCGCAGCGCTATTACGAGCAGGACGACGAAACCGTCCTGCCGCGCAACATCGCTTCCAAGAAGGCATTCGAGAACGCGATGACGCTGGACATTGCCATGGGTGGCTCCACCAACACGGTGCTGCATATCCTGGCCGCCGCGCATGAGGGCGAGATCGACTTCACCATGGACGACATCGACGCGCTGTCGCGCCATGTTCCGGTGCTGTGCAAGGTCGCGCCGGCCAAGTCGGACGTGCACATGGAAGACGTGCACCGCGCCGGCGGCATCATGGCCATCCTCGGCCAGCTCGACAAGGCGGGCCTCATCAATCGCGATACCCACACGGTCCACACCTCGACCCTCGGCGAGGCGCTGGAGCACTGGGACATTTCGCGCTCCAACAGCCAGAGCGTGCGCGACTTCTTCCTGGCAGCTCCCGGCGGCGTGCCGACGCAGACCGCCTTCAGCCAGGACCGCCGCTGGGACGAGCTCGACCTCGACCGCACCAACGGTGTCATCCGCTCGGCCGAGCATCCGTTCTCGAAGGACGGGGGCCTTGCCGTGCTCAAGGGCAACATCGCGCTCGACGGCTGCGTGGTGAAGACCGCGGGCGTCGACGAGTCGATCCTGAAATTCTCCGGCCCGGCCAAGGTGTTCGAGAGCCAGGACGCGGCGGTGAAGGGCATCCTCGGCAACGAGGTCAAGGCCGGCGACGTGGTGGTGATCCGCTACGAGGGTCCGAAGGGCGGCCCCGGCATGCAGGAAATGCTCTACCCGACCAGCTATCTGAAGTCGAAGGGTCTCGGCAAAGCCTGCGCGCTGCTCACCGACGGCCGCTTCTCGGGCGGCACTTCGGGCCTGTCGATCGGCCACGTTTCGCCGGAAGCCGCCAATGGCGGCACGATCGGGCTGGTGCGCGACGGCGACATCATCGACATCGACATCCCGAACCGCGCAATCAGCCTGCGCCTTGACGAGGCAACGCTTGCTGCCCGCCGCGCCGAGCAGGACGCCAAGGGCTGGAAGCCGGCCGAGCAGCGCAAGCGCAAGGTGACGACCGCTCTGAAGGCCTATGCGGCTTTCGCAACCTCGGCCGACCGTGGCGCCGTGCGCGACCTCGGCGAGAAGTAATTTCGACAATTGCGGCGGCCTGACCCATGGAAAGGCCGCCGTCTGACATAAGACGCGGCCTCGGGCCGGGTTTATTTTAAGAATGGCAGGCAACGCGTCCGTATCCCAGCCGCACGCGTTTTTTTACTGCCCGTGAACAGGACTATCATCGTGACTGATGCATCGACGACAGCCGGCCGAATCCAGGCGGACAACACCGTTTTTGCGATCATTCTGGCGGTGAGTTTC
>Ga0187815_10000828_pt1 | contig 14807 bp, 15 predicted proteins | sample NC_S_5_FD_132962 | JGI IMG/M metagenome (GOLD analysis project Ga0187815, IMG submission 132962) | Wetland sediment microbial communities from Neuse River Estuary, North Carolina, USA - ASW-S_5 | ecosystem: Environmental > Aquatic > Freshwater > Wetlands > Sediment | place: USA: North Carolina...
GCCGATCGCACCGGGGTCGACCACACCGGGAGGGATACGCAATCCCGCGATGTTACGGAGCAGCAGTCGCACGAACCGTCCGATGCTGCTGTTCGCGCGCCTGCCGACACGCATGGCTCCAGAAACGTCATTGAAATCGAACTGGCGTACGACAGGACCGCTGACAACGACAAGCGGCTCGAATCCATGGGTCGAGACGAGATCTTCCAGGCGAAACCTCTCGTCGACAAGGCACTCACCGATCGCGACGAGCAATGGCATGTACTCAGGGCGACAACCAGCCATGACCCCGTTAACCGCAATGCTCCACACGGTGAGTTCACGCCCCTCGGGTTCAAGAACTCCCAGCACCGTCGCCGGGGCGACCTCGGTGTTGCCTAGGAACTCCTGGACCCGGCCAATCGTCGGGGGCGCAACTGGCAGGCCGTCCGACCACCCCTGTTCAACGAAGTGGTCTTGGACCTGGTCGTAGTCACCGGTGAACACGATCTCGCGCGGATCGTCCGGTGGCTCGTCTTCGGCTTCCAGGGTGGCCGACACAGTGTGGCTGGTCAGGCCTCGCTCAATTTGATCAAGAAGTGACTCGCAGACCTTCCGCTCGAAGATATCCTGCGTATCTGTTTGCACTGCTCCCGGGTAGATCGCGAGTCGAGGGTCAGCCACACCGAAGACCTCGGCCAGCGCTCGAGCCATGGTCTCGAAGCCGCTCGAGATTACGCCGACCGCCGGGATTCCGATGCCTTCTGATGCCGCCAATGCCCGCATCACGGCGGACGTGCAGCGGCCTCAAGCGCCAGTCGCGACGATCGTGCCGTCTACCCCCATCTCCTCAAGCCGGCTGGGGAGTTGGTCGAGCAACTCATCGTGGCCGTGGATGTCGCCGAAGACCTCGTAGTCCACGAACTCCACCCCGGACCGCTCGGCATGGAAGCGCTCCTTGACTAGACGGAACACATCGTCGCCGCGGAAGACGTAGTCCCAGACCAGCGCGATCTTCTTGCCGGTCAAGCCGGGCAGATCGGCGTTGCTGGTCCTCGCGACGACCGGACGACGGCTGACTGGGTGGACGACATCGAACGCGGGCTCGTTTACGTGCGACTTCAGTGCGTTGCCCATGGCGCTCCAGCCTTTGGGGGTAAGCAGTCCGTCTACGGTCCGTGTCGCAAGGACGTTACCACTTATTCGTGCAGGTACTCCTCGGCCACGCTGGGCGGGCTGTCGAGGACGACGTGGGTGGCGGGGTCACGGGCCAGCAGCGCAGCGACCTGATCGCACGCACCCACCCCGCCGGGCAGTCTGCGGGAAGCGGTTGCGGACGAACAGGTCGCCGTGCTGGCCGCCCGACTGTCGGCCGCCGGCATGTTCGAGCTGTTCCTGGATCAGGAAGGCCACACGGATCAATTCCGGTTCGGGCAGGAGGCCGACGGCACCCCAGCCACGCCATGGGACTGGGACGACCTAGACTAATCACCTGTACGGGCGACCTATGGTCGGCTCCGGCGCGGGTCGACTGCATCGACAAGTACCAAGGATGGCCAGTTACGATCACGACGATCCACGTGGGATTACGTCACGGTGCCATCTCCTGCTTACTGGGCGCACGAAGGGCCGTGGCTAACCAGCTTGCGTCAGCATTCGACGATGTTGACCGCGAGTCCGCCGCGGGCGGTCTCCTTGAACTTGTCTTTCATGTCCGCCCCGGTCTCCCGCATAGTCTTGATCGCCTCGTCCAGTGACACGTGGTGCTCGCCGTCCCCGCGCACGGCGAGCCGGGCAGCTGTGATCGCCTTCACTGCCGCGACCGCGTTGCGTTCGATGCACGGGATCTGGACTGGGCCGCCGACCGGGTCACAGGTCAGGCCCAGGTTGTGCTCGATCCCGATCTCCGCGGCATTCTCCACCTGCCTCGGCGTCCCGCCGATCACCTCGGCGAGCCCGGCGGCGGCCATCGCGCACGCCGAGCCGACTTCCCCCTGGCACCTGACCTCCGCGCCGGAGATCGACGCGTTCTCTTTGAACAGCACCCCGATCGCCGCGGCGGTCAGCAGGAAGCGGACGATCCCATCAGAGCTGGAACCGGGCACAAATCGCTGGTAGTAGTGCAGCACGGCCGGGATGATCCCAGCCGCGCCATTGGTCGGCGCGGTGACCACCCGCCCCCCTGCCAGGACGATCCGCCGTCGGCGGGCGCGCTTACGCTGCTCCGCCAAAGCCTCGGGCCTCCTGGAATTGCCACTGGGAGCGCCAGCCTGCAGGGTGAGAGGCACTCTGTCTGGTGGCGAAGGCTGTCCGATGTCGGTTCAGGATGCTCGCAAGGCCGAGCTCGCATCGGTCGGTCAGGCCCGGGCTGATGATGTCGTCGGCCGCATCAGCTCAGAACGCCACTCGCGAGAGTTCGGGGATCGTCCGCAGGGCCCGGTTCCGCGCCTCCAGCCACCCTTCGCGGTCGGGGCGTCCTGCTGGCTCTATCACCGCCCTCGGGCGGACAATCTCGTCCGCCTGGCCGAGGTCGGTCCACATCCCGATGGCCACGCCGGCCAGGAAGCCTGCTCCCCGCGTGGTCGCCTCCGTCACCTGGGACACCTCCACTTGGTGCGCCGACGCGTCGGCCAGCAGTTGCATCAGGAGATCGCTCCGCGACATTCCGCCGTCGACGCGCAGGACGCTGATGTCCAGGCCGGTGTCACCGACCGCTGCCTCCACCAGGTCCGCGCCCCGTTGCGCGATCCCTTCCAGGACGGCCCGGGCGACCTGGGCGCGCCCGGCCCCGCGTGACAGCCCGAGCAGGAGTCCGCGGGCGCCGTAGTCCCATTTGGGCGTCCCGAGACCGAAAAGGGCTGGCACAAACCGTACTCCGCCGCTGTCGGCGCAGCTCGCGGCCAGTTCGTCGCATTCCTGGGGAGACGAGATCAAGCCCAGGTCGTCGCGCAGCCATTCCACGCAAGACCCCGCCGACAGCATGGTCGCTTCCACGCCCCACGTAAGGTGGCCGGCCAGTCGCCAGGCCACGATGGGGAATGTGCCGCAGGGACCCTGTCGCTCGAAGCGAGGGCGCCCGGCACCGACGCACTGGTCGAGCATCCCCCCGGTGCCGAGGGTGAGCTTGGCCTGTCCAGGCCGGATGCATCCCTGGCCGATGAGAGAGGCCTGCTGGTCGCCGGCGATGCCGGCGATCGGCGGTGCGCCGGCCAGGGCGGTCGCCCGCCCTATGACGCCCGAGGAGTCGACGATGGCCGGGAGCATTTCGGCCGGGATGCCCAGCACGTCGAGAACATGGTGGTCCCAGCCGCTCCCGTCGGTGGCCACGAGCCCGGTGACGGCGGCGTTGGTGGCGTCCTCCACGTGGACCGACCCTTGGGAGAGGTTCCACAGGAGCCAGCTGTCGACTGTCCCGAAGCAGAGGTCGCCGGCCCGGGTCCCGCGCGCCATGCCGAGCAGCGCGGTCAGCTTCGTGGCCGACTGGTTGGGCATCAGGTGCAGGCCCTTTTCTTGCAGCTCAAGGCACTGCCCCGCCGTCCGAAGGTCTTGCCAGCCGATTCCCGGTCCCACCGGCAGGCCGGACCGCCGCTCCCAGAGCACGGTCGAGGCCCGCTGGGTGGCCACTGCGATGGCATCGACCGGGCCGCCAGCCGCCAGCGACGCGCGGGCCGCGTCGAGCGCGGCCTTCGCCATCGCGATGGGATCGAACTCCGAGAGGCCTGGCATGGGGGAGGTGGCCGGTACCAGCCCCTCGTGGATGGCGTCGAGGCTTCCGTCCGGCCGGAGGACCGCCGCCCGCAGGTCGGTGGTGCCGACATCGATGACCAGCACGCTCACTGGGATCCTCCGTTCTCCAGGCTCGCCACCCACGGGGACGGGCCGAACCGGCTGGGCAGCCCGAGCTTCCCGGGATTGAGCACGCCGGCTGGGTCAAGGGCCGATTTGACCGCCTCGAGCACGGCGAACCCGCCGTCCAGGGCTTTCTCCTCGTAGCCGAACCGCACCAGGCCAATGCCGTGGTGGTGGCTGATGGATCCGCGGTGGCATCTGGTGGCCTCCATGACGGCGGCCCATGACCGCGCGTAGAAGGCGTCGTACGAGCGCAGGTCCGCTGGGGGTTCGGACCCTGCGGTGCGGCCCGCCTCGGATGGCGGCTGCCCGGCGAAGGTGAAGTAGAGGCAGCCCCCGTCGGTATACGAGTGCGAGGCGTGGGCCGACCGGTAGAGGTTGCCCTCTACCTGACCAAGGGCCGCCAGCACGTCGTCGTAGAGCCCGGCCAGCTCCGACCAGGGACCCGACACCTCGATGGTGTCGGCGACGATTCCCAGCCGAGTGACTTCGGTCAGCTCCGAGACGTCATTGCGCTTGTGGAGCCAGCGGGTGACGACCGCGGGACCCAGCCGCACGGCGCCGGCGCATTCCTCGGCCAGCACTGACATGGCGGCCTCGACTACCCGGGCATCACCTTCGTCGAGGGCGATGAGCAGATGCCCGGAGTCCACACCCCAGCTCCGGGCCGCCTCTGTGGCGTCGTGCAGCCGGACCACCGCCGGGGTTGCGCCTCGCTGGAGGGTCCGCCGGAGGGCGTCCAAGCCGGCCGCGAAGCTGTCGAAGGCCCAGGCGGCGCGAGCTTCAGCGGTCGGGAGAGGATGGGCCCGCAACTGTGCGGCCGTCACCACCCCCAGCGTGCCCTCGCTGCCGACGAACAGCTGTGTCAGGTCCGGGCCAGTGGACGACCTTGGGCCGGCGCCGGCTAGCCCGCCCGTGCGGACGATCCGCCCGTCGGCCAGCACGACCTCAAGCCCATTCACGATGTCCTCGATCTTCCCGTAGCGGGTCGAGTACTGCCCGGCGGCCCGGCAGGCTACCCAGCCGCCGACGGTCGACAGGTCGATGGACTGGGGCCAGTGCCCGAGGGTCAGGCCGTAGTCGTCGGCCAGCTCGGCGGCGAGTTCCCGCCCGTAGGTCCCGGCCCGCGCGGTCACCAGGCAAGAGGTACGGTCGACCATCACGATCCCGGCCAGCTGGCTCAAGTCAAGAACGATCCCCCCGAACGCGGGCACCGCGGCGCCTGTCACTCCGCTGCGGCCGCCGGCCGGCGTCACCGGGATCCCGTGGGCATGGCAGCAGCGGAGGACCTCGGCGACTTCCTCGACCGAAGCGGGCCTGGCCACGGCGGCCGGCCTGGCCGCAACCTCTCCGGCCTGCGCCCAGTGCAGCGAGATTGGCCACCAGTCGCGCCCCGCTTCCGCCAGCGCGGCCGGGTCGTCGTCCACCGTGGTGCAGCTGCGGAGCTCTTTAAGCACGTCACGGCCGACTGAGACCCGAGGGCCGCCGAGGTGGTCCCGGATGGCCTCGGCGGTACCCCGTACGCCGATGGGCGGCCGGCGGGCTTGACCGGCAGTCATCGCGATTCGCCTTCCGTGTTCCCGGAGGCCGCGACCGCCGACAGGCTCGCGGCCGCGAGCTCGCGGAACCGCTTCACCTCGGTCGCGGTCCGCTCCTGGTCCCAGCCGAGTTCGCCGGCGATGAGCTCGGCCACCAGCGGGGCTGCCGCGCTCGCGGCCCTCGCGTCAAATGGCAGCACCCGCATCCTTCGCGAGAGCACGTCCTCGACTGTGCTGGCCATCTCGGACCGGACCGCGTAGATGACCTCTCCGGCAAGGAAAGGCAGCCCGTCGGCCAGCGGCTCCGCGAAGTCCGGACGTTCGCCGACGACGGCCAGCACCGCGGGCACATCGTCGCCGTAGCGGGCGAGCAAGTGGGCGAAGGTGGCCTGAGCTACGCCGAGCCGCTGGGCCGCACCCGGCTGACGGAGGTCCGCCAAGCCGGTCGACCCGTGGACCGGCAGGTGCTCGGTCCATCCGCGCCGTGCTCCCACACCCAGCTGGCGGACGAGCACGTCGACCGTATCGGCGGCCATCTTCCGGTAGGTGGTGAGCTTGCCGCCCGTGATGGTGACGAGCCCGGACGGGGACACGAGCACCGTGTGCCGCCTCGACAGGTCGGCCGTGCGTTCGCTCGGCCGGCGACGGCCCGGCGCGGGCGCCAGCAGCGGCCGCAGCCCTGACCACGTCCCGGTGACGGTGTCCTCGGTTATCGGGTGGCTGACGGCGGCGTTCACGGCCTCAAGGAGATAGGACACGTCGGCCCGGTCTACCGCCGCACCCCGGAGCGGCCCCTCGTAGCCGGTGTCGGTGGTGCCGACATAGGTTTTATCGCCCCAGGGGATGGCGAAGACTTCCCGGCCGTCACTCGGCGAGGGGAGGATCACGGCCGCGTCGCAGGGCAGCTCCGTCCGGGGCACGACGATGTGGATCCCCTTCGCCGGCCGCATGACGTGCCGTCGCCTCTCATCGAGGTCCCGGATCTCATCAGCCCAGACGCTCGTCGCGCTCACGACAGCCCGGGCGCGTACCTCGATGCCGCCGTCAGGACCGTCCCCGGGCCGGATCCGCGCCCCGCACACCCGGTTCTTTCCGTCCTTCGTCAGCTCGACGACCGGGGCGTGGTTGGCGACCACGGCCCCGTGGTCGGCAGCCGTCCGCACTAGGGCGAGGGTGAGCCGGGCGTCGTCCGTCCGGGCGTCATAGTAGATGAACCCGCCCAGGAGGCGGTCGGTCCGCAGCGTCGGCAGGTGCGACCGCACCTCTTCGGCCGAAGCCCGCCGGTGCATATGTCCGATGCGCAGCCCGCCGAACAGGTCATACAGCCATAGTCCCGCAGAGTAGGTAAGGGCCGTTGCCTGGTCGGCGATGCCCCCGCTGCCGAAGACGGGGAGCACGAAGACGATCGGCTGGACCAGGTGAGGTGCGTTCCGAAGGAGCGTCTGCCGCTCGGCCAGGCTCTGAAACACCAGGCCGACCTCGTACTGCTGGAGGTAGCGGAGCCCGCCGTGCACCAGCTTCGATGAAGCCGACGACGTGCCCGAAGCAAAGTCCTCCGCCTCGACCAGCGCCGTCCGCAGCCCCCGGGCCGCCGCGTCCACCGCCACGCCTGCGCCGGTGATCCCGCCGCCGATCACCAGGACATCGAACTGCTCGCTCCCGAGCCTCTCGAGCGCCGCGTTCCGGTCAAATCGTTCGCTTCCGCCCATCGCCTGGTCACCAGATCCTGCACGTCGGAGCCTCACGCCTCACGGTCATGGTTGACCGCCAGCCGTCAGGCGAACAGGGGCCAACGTCCCCCCGGTACCACCGTCGGCCGGTCTCTGCTGCTCAGCGGGGGCGGCATTGCTTCTCACGGGCGGCCCTACCCTTCCCGGTATAGGATCCCGGTGCCGCCTTGCGGGTAGTGCCAGCGCAGTGATCCCGGGGGCGCGAACGCGAGGCAGGCCCCGCACTCGAGGCACGCGGCGTGCTGGACGACGAGTGAGCCGTCCGGTGCCTGTGAGTAGACGTGCGCCGGGCAGATGCGGACGAGGAGCGTGGCCGCGCCGGCTGACCTGACGGCTTCCTGGTCGACTTCGATGTGTGATGTCTCAGCGAGCGCGTACCTGTTCCTGGCAAGCCGCTCGGGCACTGTCCCTATGTCCAGCATTACAGGCTCCTCACGGCAGCGACGACATCGGCGGCCACCTGGCGCATCGTCACCGGTGAATGCCGCAGCGCCCGCAGGCCGGTGGCGAGGAGGCGCCGGCGGGGCGTCGTGTCGAGGTCGTAGATGCCGTGCAGCACGTCGGCTGCGAGCTGCCCGTAGGCGCCGTACAGCCGCGGGTTCTCCAGGAAACGCGGCGCCCTGGCGAACGTCTTCATGTCCAGGCCGGCGAAGCACCGGTCCAGTTCGGCGGGGTACCCGGCCAGCGCCAGCGGTGACGTGTCGCCGGCGCTGAGCGCGGCATGGATCGTGGTGGCGGCCGCGATGCCGGAGCCGGCGGCGAGGTCCATCCCGCGGACGGTGAATCCGGTGTTGAGGCTCAGGCCGGCGGCGTCGCCGACGACGACCAGGCCCGGCCGGGTGAGGTCGTGGACCATGGCCTTACCGCCCTCGGCGATCAGGTGGCATCCGTACTCGACCGGCTCGCCGTCCCTTAGCAGGGGCGTGATCGCAGGGTGGGATAGGAAGCGGTCGTGCAGGTCCGACGACGACGCGGCCGACCGGGCGAGCTCGTCCAGCCGGACGACGATGCCGGCCGAGACGGACTCGCGGTTGGTGTAGAGGAACCCGCCGCCGCCGAGCCCGTCGGTACAGTCGCCCACGACCGCGTACGCCACGCCCTCGTCGCCGGTCAGGCCGAACCGTTCCTCAATGACCTGCCGGGGGAGCGAGATCACCGACTTCACGCCGAGCGCGAGGTTGCGCGCCGGTTCCCTTTCCCGGATGCCGGCGTTGCGGCACAGGAAGGAATTGACCCCGTCCGCCGCCACGACGACGCGGGCGCGCAGTTCGTCGCCGCCCGCGCGGATGCCGGCGATCCGGTTGTCCTCGGTCAGCAGTGAATCGACGAGCACCCCCGGCATGACCGTGGCCCCGGCCTTCTCGCATTGCCCGGCGAGCCATGGGTCGAGCCGGGCGCGCAGCACCGACACGGCGTTGACCGGGCTGGCGAGCCGCTCGTCATGGTAGTCGACAGTGACGTGTGACCCCGCGTTGAGGAAGCACAGGCGGTTACGCGTGATGACACGCTCGACCGGCGCCTGGCGGACGAAATCCGGCCAGATCTGCTCCATCACCCGGCAGTACAGGATCCCGCCCGACAGGTTCTTGGCGCCCGGCTGCGGCCCGCGCTCCACGACGAGCACGTCGTGGCCCGCCCGGGCCAGCTGGTACGCGGTGACACAGCCGCCGATCCCGGCACCGACCACGATGACGTCGAAATCGACGGCGGCAGTGTCTGGTGTGGTCATCTCAAGTCCCCCGCGCCATGGGCCGCACCCGTGAGCGGAGTGCTCGTCCCGCCCACGGGTGCCGCCTGTCAGGCAAGGGTGCCCTTCTTGATCTGCTCCGCGATGTCGTCGGCGGCGAGCCAGCCGGACGTCAGCGAGAACCCGTTGGCCGAGCCAGGGATCGGGAGGCTGTAGCTCTCACCCCACAGGCCGCCGGCGTCACAGCCCACGACGTACAGGCCGGGGATCGGCTTGTCGTCCTTGCCGATGGCGCGCCAGTGATCGTCGGTCTTCATGGCGCCCATGGTGATCATGATCCCGGTTTCCATCTTGACCGCGTAGAACGGCCCTTCCTCGACTGGGATCAGGTACCGCGCCAGCTTATGGAACTTGCGATCCACGCCGACCTTGCAATAGGCGTTGTACTCATCCACCTCGGCGGTCAGGACCGCGGGGTCGACGCCGATCTTCCCGGCGAGCTCCCCGATCGTCGCGGCGCCAAAGACGTTGTCGCGCCCGGGGTCCGCCGCGTCCGCCGCGATCTCGGCCGGCAGGCCGGGGAGCTTCGCGTAGTTGTTGATGTAGATGCCGAGGCCGACCTCGTTGCCCACCTCGGTGAGCTTGCGGATCTGCTCCTGGCCGAGGATCGCCCAGTACATCGCGCCCGGCAGGCCGGCGACGATGTCACCCGCGTGGCCGAAGTTGAGGCCCACGACCTCGTCAGTGAACCGCCTGCCATACTTGTCGACCCAAAGGTAGGGCTGGAAGCCGGCGCAGTTCGTCTCGCTGACGATCGCCTTGTCTCGCATGAACGGGAACAGCAGCAGCGTGCCGATGTTCGGGTTGGTGACCGCGCCGGCTTCGAGCAGCATCTTGATGCCATCGCCGGTGTTGCCCGGGCCGCCGACGTTGATCACCTTCTTGCCGATGCCGTACTTGGTGTACCTGTCTAGCATCTCTGGGCTCGCCGCGTAGCCGCCGGTCGCGACCACGACGGCCTTCGCGCCGAGCCTGACAGCCTGGCCGTCGGAGTCCGTGGCGAGCACGCCCCCGACCTTGCCGCCGTCCATGAGGACGCGCTTGGCGGGAGTGGCCAGGAAGATGTCCACGCCCCGGCGCCGAGCCTCGGCTTCCTGAAGCTCGATGACGTGCGCGATCTCGCCTTCCGGCAGGTGCCAGGTACGAAGCTCGCCGGGCTGGTCGGGGGCCGTGATCTGGACGTCGTTATATATCACGCCGAGCTCTTCCCTGAGCTTGACGATGCTCGTCGCGGCGTTCTCGACGAACCGGGACACGATCGCCGGGTCGGCGCGCCAGTGCGAGTAGTCGAGGTACCGCTCGTACGCCTCGACCTTGCTGACGTGGATGCCGCGCTTGGCCTGCTCGTCGGACTCGAAGGCCGCGTGGCCCTCGGCGAACGCGGAGCTGCCGCCCGTCTGCGCCTCCTTTTCGAGCAGGGCGCAGGTCAGGCCGTCCTTGGCGGCCTGGAGAGCCGCAGACAGCCCCGATATGCCGCCGCCGATGACGACGACGTCGTAGGTCGCATCGAACCGCTCGGTCATTGAGTTCTCACTCCTTCGTTGTGTTCCTTGACGGTCACGCGTCAAGTGCCGCCACGAGTGCTGGAATCACCTCGTAGAGATCACCGACGATCCCGTAGTCGGCACGCCGGAAGATGGGCGCGTCAGGATCTGCGTTGACGGCGACTACGACTTTCGCGTCGCGTACCCCGTCTAGGTGCTGCGGTGCCCCCGAGATGCCGATCGCCAGGTAGAGCCGGGGTGAGACGTGCTGTCCTGACCGGCCGATGTAACGCTCCTTCGACACCCAGCCGAAGTCGTCGGCGATGGGCATCGAGCACCCGACCTCCGCCCCGAGCGCCGTGGCCAGGCCCTGCACGAGCGGCAGGTCTGCCGCCGCTTTCAGGCCGCGCCCCACCGCCACGATGCGCTCGGCGTCAGCCAGCCCGGCGTGCGCGCCGCTCACGGGTTCTGCTTTCTCGATCCGGATGCCGGCCGGGTCGCCGAGATCCAGCCGTTCTATAGGGGCAGACACTGCGGCGGCCGACAGCGCGATGTCCTCGCCGGCGAACAGTCCCGCTACCGGCGGGGCGGACTCGATGGTCTCGACCACGCGGCCGCTCAAGTCCATCCGGTCCGTAACCACCGTGCCGCCGTCGAACGACAGGTGCAGTACGCCCGGAATCACGGCCGCGCCGAGCGCGGCGGCAGCTGCGCCAGCCAGCGCGCGGCCCTGAGGTGTCGGGGCCGCGAGGACCATGCGCGGCCCGGCTGCGGCCAGGGCACGCCCGAGCGCGGCAGCATATGCCTCCGCGGGCACATCCCGGGCCGTCTCGACCCACGCCACCGCGTCTGGCCCGGCGGCGGCCGCAGTCTCGGCGAGCGACTGCGGGCCGACCGCCGCCACCCGCACGCCGCCGCCCAGTTGCCTGGCCGCGGAAACCATCGCGCCCAGCCGCCGCTCACCGGCGGCGATCACCCAGCAGTCACCGGCCATCTCACTTGCCCCTCGTTCCGGCACTCTGCCTCCCCTGGCTCACCACACGCGACCACGAAAAGCACGGGCTCACAGCACGCCATCCGCGCGCAGCGCAGCCACCAGTTGCCTCGCCGCATCCGCCGGGTCACCGCCGAAGATGCGGGCCGGCGCGGCATCCGGAACGCGCGTGCCGCGCGATACCAGCCTGCCGGGCAGGCTAACCCCCAGGGCAGACAATGGCACGGCCTCGACAGGGCGCTTGCGCGCGGCGAGGATCTCTTTCATTCCCGGTGCCCGCTTCTCCGCTGACGCGGCCGCCACGCCGAGCACTGCCGGCAGGTCAAGGCTCACCGTCTCATCGAGATCGCCTGCCCGGCGGGTAGCGAGAAGCCGACCACCCTCGACCGTCGCCGTGGACACGCCAAGCAGCGCGGGCCAGCCAAGCAGCCCAGCAAGGACTGCGGGGACGCCCGGGTAGCCATCGGCGTCGCCGATCACCACCACGTCGACCTCACCGATCCAGCCGACCGCTGCCACAAGGAGCGCGGCCGTCGCGGCCTCGTCCGCAAGGCTCGGCGCGTCCGGGACCGCGACGGCATGCCCGACACCGCGGGCGAGTGCCCAACTGGTATCGCCATCGCCAATGGTCAGGCCCACCAGGTCACGGCCCCCGGCCGACGCGACCGAGCAGGCGACAGCCACCGCCGCCGGATCATCCTCGCCAGCGGCCATCTTCGCACCGCGCCAGTCGACGGACCCGTCACCACGGACCGCGGCATCCTCGGGATCCCTGGCCCATTTGTAGGCGACGACAACTTTCACCAGAACTCGACCTCCCTCCGGCATAGGCTTTCGAACCACGCAGCCCCTCCTGGCGGAAACTGACATTAGTTCGCTTACTAGCCGGCTATCAGGGGCGAAGGTCCTGGGCAGTCCTCGCTCTCCGGCACCAGCCGGGCCAGATGTCCGGCCCGCTCCGCCGTGGTGAACTTCGCCTGCAGGGGCCGCGACGGCCGACCATCACCACGTCGCGTACCCGACTCCGGGACAGTGACGCCAGCACTTGGCCGGGGACATCGGTTGACCGGAACTCGTCCGCTGCCTTGGACAGCACCCAGGCGACCTCAAAGGCGACATTGCCGGCGCCGGTGACCACTGCCGTCTGGCGGTGAGCGCGAACCGGTCGAGTGCCTGGTCGGGATGCCCGCTGTACCAGGAGACGAACTCCGTCGCGGAGAAGCTACCCGGCAGACGCTCGAGCCGTTGGCGTGACCGTGCTTGTCGAACGCAGGACCAAAGGCTCTAGCAGCTCACCAGGACGCGGCATTGCTTGGCGCCTAGAAAGTGAGGTTGATGATACGTCTGATGAAATGCAAGCTCCACGGGGAACAGGAGGCACATGAGACAATCTGCCGCTTCACCGGCTGCCGCATCGGCCCGTGCCGAGGCGCAACGACGCGGCGGGCGCCTATTGGCGCGGCGATCAGAACAGCTGCTGTGCAAGCCCGCCGACTGGAAGGGATCGCAGATGCACGACAGCGGGAATTACGTGTACAGCAGGCAGTACGTGGTCGACAGGCTGCGTTGTTTCGGGCTTCCGGGGCTAGCGGAGGAGGCGCTGCATGACCTGCCCGACCAGATTGATTCGGATCATCTCTGGGAGTGGGGCATTCGGCATGGGGTTACGAAGGACGAATTGATCAGCCGGATGGGCGGCAGTCCCTGACCCAGGATCTGGCAAGGCCACGGCCGATTGTTTCGTTTCCCGGCGGCAAAGTCGGCAAGAGGAGGTCTCAGCATCCGGCGAAGAACATTCGGCGCTGGACGTTGTGGGGGGGGCGTGCAAGGACGGGCCGCAGTCTTCGGAGGAGATTCCGCAGGAGTACGGCGCGCTCAAGCTCGAACACCGCGGGAGTGACCTAATTCCTGACGCTGAGCGTAAGATGCGCCCGTCTGGATTGTTCTGGCTGTGGGCTGGCGCGGTATCCAACGTGGAATTCCTGTTCTACGGCACGTTTATTATGATCTTCGGCTTGTCAGTGCCGCAGGCGGTCGCCGCCATTTTGATCGGCAAACTGTTCTATTCGCGGATGGGTTCGCGAGCCTGCAGGGTCCGAAGGTCGGCATCACTGCCTTCATGATCAGCCGGGCGCCGTCTGGCCAAAACGGGAACCGGCTAGTTGCTTTTTTCAATTGGGTCACGCAGGTCGGATTCGAGATTGAGGGCATCTACTTCGTCGTTGCCACCGTGATCCTACTATTCTCGCTGCACGGAGTGGCGCTTGACGGACCCGCTAAGATCGCGGTGATTATAATCGCAGGTACGGCCCAGATGATCGTGCCACTGCTAGGCCACGCAACCATTAGTGGGCGGTGTGAGTCGGCACGCTCCCAGCGGTACCAGCACGCTTAGAAGCGATCAACTGTCATACATAATCTACGCACGACCACACCTGACTATGCATGACTGTGCCTAGGTCCAACTGATCTTTGACGGATCGTCTGCAGGTGATCCTTGACGGTATCTAGCCTCGATCTTTCGCGTCCCTGCCGTGGTGGCCTGGATTGTTCGGCTGGTGGGTGATTTCGGGTGCAGGCCGTGTTTGGCTGCCCGGCTGTCGCGCCGGGTGGGCGGGTTTCCACGGCCCTGGTGTTTGCCCCTTCCGTGCCGTAGGGATGATTCCGGCTGGTCAGCCGGAAGGGAGTGCCTGCAGGCGAGTGACCGCGGCGGCTATTTCCCCGGCCCATGGCCAGCGTTCGGCCAGGCGGAGCCGCAGACGTCGCCCGCCGAGGGCGAGGCGGGCGGCGACGGCGAACAGGCGCAGCCGGAGGCGTTTCGGTTCCCAGCGGCGGGCGGTCCCGGTGAGGGCGAGCATCTGCGTCCAGGCGATCAGCTCGCAGGCGAGGGCGACGATCTCACACCAGGCCTGGTTCCCAAGACGGTGAAGAACCGCGTGCACATCGACCTCGCCACCACCTCGGCGGCCCATCAGGCGGGCCAGGTCGCACGCCTCCAGGAACTCGGTGCGGCGCCCGCCGACGTGGGCCAGGGCGACGTCCCGTGGACGGTCCTGGCCGACCCGGAGGGCAACGAGTTCTGCGTGCTGGAGCCTCGATCGATCTACCGGGACACCGGACCGATCGCCGCGGTAGTGGCCGACTGCTCCGAACCGCGGGCCATGGCCCGGTTCTGGGGCCAGGCGATGGACTGGACCCTGCACGAGGTGACCGACGAGCATGCCGTGCTGCGCTCCGCCAAGGGTGCCGGCCCGTATCTGGAGTTCCTCCGCACGCCCGGCGTGAAGACCGTGAAGAACCGCGTCCATCTCGACCTGCGGCCGTACCCCGGTAACGATCAAGCGGCGGAGGTGGCCCGACTGCGGGCTCTCGGCGCCACCGACATCGACGTCGGCCAAGGCGACGACGTGCCGTGGACGTGCCTAGCCGACCCAGAAGGCAACGAATTCGACGTCCTCACCCCGCGCTAGTTCCGGCGCATGACTA
>Ga0187815_10000829_pt1 | contig 14800 bp, 12 predicted proteins | sample NC_S_5_FD_132962 | JGI IMG/M metagenome (GOLD analysis project Ga0187815, IMG submission 132962) | Wetland sediment microbial communities from Neuse River Estuary, North Carolina, USA - ASW-S_5 | ecosystem: Environmental > Aquatic > Freshwater > Wetlands > Sediment | place: USA: North Carolina...
GTCGAAGTCATCGTGCCTTACCTGCTGCTGATCGCGTTCATGGTGCTGCGCCCGCAGGGCCTCGGCCAGGCGGCCCGGTAAGCGTGCGGGAGACACTGTGAATCTCGACACGCGACAGGTGAGCCAGTGGATCGGGCGGCGGCTGGCCGCGCCTGCATCCACCAAGGTAACCGGACCGCGGCCGCTGGCGACTGTAATCCTGGTGGCGGTGATTGTTTGCGCCGGCGTGGTGCCCCTGGTGACCAGCGCCTACATCCTGCAGCTTGCCACCGACATTCTGACCTTCGCCGCACTCGCTTATTCATGGAACGTCATCAGCGGCTGTACCGGCTATCTGTCCTTCGGACAGGTCTCATTCTTCGGCATCGGCGCCTACGCGACCTCAGCGCTGGTGCTACGCACCGGGATACCGTGGTACATCGCGGCGGTCATCGGCAGCGCCATCGGCGGCGTCAGCGCGGCGATATCCGGCACCATCATGCTGCGGCTGCGCGGCATCATGTTCGCGCTCGGCATGCTCGGCCTCGCCCGCATTCTCATGGTGGTGTCGTCGAACTGGGACTATATCGGCGGCGCGGCTGGATTGACCCTGCCGGCCCAACTCACGCCGATCGCGGTCTATCTGGCGATGTGGGTGACGGTACTCGTCGCGTTCGCACTCAATTATTTCGTGCTGCACTCGCAATGGGGCTTGTCAGTCACCGGCGTGCGTGACGACGAGGTCGCCGCAGCGGCCGTCGGCGTGCCGACATCGTGGGTTAAGATTATCGCCTTCATCATGAGCGCGCTCGCGCCGGCCGCGGTCGGCGGCCTGGTGGCATGGAACCGGAGCTTTCTCGATCCGCCGAGCGCCTTCGATCCGACGCTCGACTTGCAGGTGATCGTTTTCGCCCTGTTCGGCGGGATTGGCACCCTTTGGGGCCCGGCGCTCGGCACGGTGATCTTGGTGATCGTCGGCGAGCAGTTCTGGGCCTATTTGCCCGACCTGCAGCTGGCGTTGTATGGCGTCCTGGTCATCGCCGTCGTGCTTGCCTTTCCAGGTGGCATTGTCGGCGTCGCCAACAAATTCGGCTGGCTACGGCGCCGGCCAGTCGCGGCACCGGCGACGTTTCCCATCGTCACTCGGCCGGCGCAGCCTGCGGCGGCCGGCAACGACGCTGTCATCGAGGTGCGCGATCTGACGGTGCGGTTCGGCGGCTTGGTCGCGCTCAACAGCGTTTCGCTCGCGGTGAAGCGGGGCGAAATGGTAAGCATTATCGGCGCCAACGGCGCCGGCAAGACGACCCTGTTCAATGCCATAACCGGCTTCGTCAAGCCCAGCGACGGCGGCGTCTACTATCAGGGCAAATTGGTCTCCGCGATCCCGTCGCATCAGCGAGCGCGGCAGGGCATCGCGCGCACGTTCCAGATTCCGCGGCTCATGGAATCGATGACGGTGTGGGAAAACACCCTGCTCGCCGCGCGCAACGGCAAGCGCGCCGCGGCGGCCGTCGATCAGGCGGCCTGGGCGCTGCACACCGTGAAGCTCGACAATCTATGGCTTGAGCTGCCGAACAAGCTGAGCCCGGGCCAGCAACGACGGCTGGAAATGGCGCGCGCCCTTGCCCTCGATCCGACGGTGATCCTGCTCGACGAGGTAATGGCCGGCATGACACGCGACGAACAGGGCGAAATCCGCGCCGTGCTGCGTCATTTCCGTGATCTGGGCGTGGCCGCGGTCGCCGGTGTCGAGCACATCATCTCGGCGATCGCCGACATTTCCGACCGCATGATCGTCCTCGATCGCGGCAAGAAGATCGCCGAGGGAACACCGGACGCCGTGCTGCGCGACCCGCTCGTTATCGAATCGTATCTTGGCAAGGTGTCGTGAGCGCGCCGGCTTCATCCTCCGCGGAGACCGACGCGCTCCGGGTTGAAAACCTGGTCGCGGGCTTCGGCGATCTGACCATCCTGCACGACGTCTCGCTGGCGGTGCCGGCCGGCAAGGTGACCGTTCTGCTGGGCGCCAACGGCGCCGGCAAGACGACGCTATTCCGTGCCATCACCGGCCTGGTGACACCGCGTGCCGGCAGCGTCACGCTATTCGGCAAGGAGATCGCCGGCCAGGCGCCGCACCTTATCGCCCGCGCCGGCATCGGCCACGTGCCCAGCGGCCGTGAGCTGTTTCCGCGTATGCCGGTCAGCGCACATCTCGATCTCGGCGGGCGCCTGTGTCCGTCCGACCAGCGTGCGGCCCTGCGCCAGCGCGTCCTGAGCCTGTTCCCCGAAATCGCCGAACGGCTCAATCAGGCCGCTGGCACGCTGTCGGGCGGCGAGCAGCAGATGGTGGCGATCGCGCGCGCACTGATGACCAATCCGCGACTATTGCTGCTCGACGAGCCGTCGGCCGGCTTGGCCCCGAAAGTCGTGCTGTCGGTCTTCCAGACACTGGCCAAGCTGCAGGATCAGGGCATGAGCGTGTTACTGGCCGAGCAAAGCCTGACCTTCGGTCTCTCGGTCGCCAGCCGCGCCTACATCATCCGCGAAGGTCGCATCGTGCTTTCGGGCACGCCCGCCGAGCTCACGGGCGAGCGCAGCATCGTCCAGGCCTATCTCGGCGCCTAGAACTGGTAACGGCGCAGGCCGCCGTCGACCGGAATCACCGTGCCGGTCATGTAACGCGCCAACGGCGACGCGAGAAAGACCGCGAGCACCGCAAGGTCCTCCGGTTGGCCGTATTCGCCGACCGGAATTTCGCGCTCGGCAAACTTGCGCCGCTCATCCTCGGGATAGAGGCGAAGAATCTGCTCGGTGATGATGCGGCCGGGAGCGATTGAATTGACGGTGATGCCGTGCTTGCCGACCTCGCGCGACAGGCCCTTGGCCCAGGCATGTACGGCCGCCTTAGCGGCGAACGAGGCATTGATCCGTTCAGGCTCCGACTTGCCGGTGATGTTGATGATGCGGCCCCATTTCTGCGCGATCATTCCCGGCAGGATCGCATGCGTCAGCTGACGCAGCCGGGTGAAATTGAGCGTCATCGCTTCGTCCCAGCTCTGGTCGGACGCGTCCACCGGTAGCGGCCGGCTGCCGCCGGCGCAATTGATCAGGATCTCAATCTTGCCCAGGGCCCGCGCCGCCTCGTCGTGAATGCGCTGCGGCGCGTCCGGCTGCATGACGTCGGCGACGACGACCGCCGGGCGGACGCCGCCGCTCTTCTCGATGCCGGTCGCGACCTGCTCAAGCAAATCCTTGCGGCGTGCCACGATCGCCAGCCGCGTGCCTTCCGCCGCGAGTCCGGCGGCGATGGCACGACCAATGCCCATGCTGGCGCCGGTGACCAGCGCGGTACGGCCTTTCAGCTGCAGATCCAAAGTGCCCCCTACTCGATGGCTCGTTCGCCGCTGCGTACAGGCGCAGTCTCAGCGGCATAGTGCACGAGCGCGCCGAGCCGATAAACGCCGTGCACGAACTTGCCGTAGGGCAGGACAAGGAACAAGGCGAGGACAAAACCCAGATGCACCGCCAGCAGGATTCCCATCGCCGCGCTGTCGCGCAGTCCCAACAGCAGCAACCCGGTTGCCGCCACCAGCGCTAACAGCACCAGAAATGCGATATCGGCGCCGAGCATTTCTCGCGCGCCCGGCGCCGGATCGCGGGCAATCTTGAGAATCAACAAGCCAATGGTACCAATCAGCAAGCCGACGCCGCCAAGCGTGCCGAGCGCGACTGGAATGCTGAACAGCGGATAGGGTGCGATCCAGCCCAGAATGTGGTGATAGACCGTCGCGACGCAGGTTGCGGCGAAACACAGGACGAAACCATAGAACATGGCGTGATGGAGCCAGCGCCGCACACCCGAAAATGACTCGTCGCGGTCATTGCAGCCGTAACCGCCGCCGGAGAGGTTGCGCAAGGCCGCGGCATCGCCCAATGCACGCCACCATGCCCGCATTCCAGCGGGATGGCGGAGTCCCTGAGCCGTGTCGCGCCAGAATCGCATATATCCGATCGCCAGCGCGAGTAACGCATAACCGAACGCGACCGACCCAACCGCGATCATCACGCGCAACGGAATGACAACATAAAACGCACCGGCGCCGGCATGCGGGCCATAAACGATTGAAGGTTGCTGCAGACCAGTTATCAGCAACAGCACAGCGGCGAGCACGGCGGCGAGCACGAGCGCGACGATCACGCCGTTGTACCGGAACAAGGCCGCAAGTGGAGCGGGCCAAGCATATTCGCGATAACTTTCGGCGCGCAGCTGCGCGAAGGTACGCGGCAGATTAAGATTGAATTCGTGCGGCGGCGCGTACTGGCAAGCATAGAAACAGCCGCGGCAATCGTGGCAAAGATTGGCGAGATAGCTCAAATCGGCGTTGGAGAATTCGCGGCGCAGCTCCATCGCCGGAAACACCGCGCAATAGCCCTCACAATAACGGCAGGCGTTGCAAATCTCCATCAGCCGCCGAGCTTCGGCGACGGTATCAGTGCTGTGCATGCTTCGCCGCCTCCGCGCCCGCGATGCGTCCAAACACGGTGCCGATGGTCATGCCGAAGCCCGCGAGATAGCCACGGCCCAGAATGTTACCAGCCATGATCTCGCCGGCAGCGAACAGATTGCGTGCCGGGGTGCCGCCGCTCATGACGACGCGTGCCTTGTCGTCAACCTTGACTCCGAGGTAGGTGAAAGTAATGCCCGGCCGCAGCGGATATGCGACATAGGGCGGCGTGTCGATGCGCTGCGCCCAGTGCGATTTGGCGGGCGCCACCCCGTCGGTGCGGCAATCGTCGAGGATTTTGTCGTTGAACCGGCCGGGCCGCACTGCCGCGTTATAGGCATGCAGGGTATTGCCCAACACCACGCGATCGAGTGTGAGCTTGTCGGCGAGTTCGTCGATCGTCGCCGCGGTGATTGCCGGATACATTGACGGCATGAACAGTGTCAGGGCTTTCGCGTCGGTGATCGCATAGGCGATCTGGCCTGGCTGCTGCGCGATCAGGCGGCCCCAGATGGCGTAGCGCTTGGGCCATAGATCCTCGCCCTCGTCGTAGAAACGCCGCGCGTCGCGGTTGACGACGATGCTGAACGGAATCGCATCGAGACGGGTGACGATGCCCCCATCGAATTTCGGCGCACGCGCATCGATCGCAACCGCATGGCATTGTGTCGGATCGCCGACCGGCATCACGCCCTGGTTGAGCAGATTGCGCAGCACCCGGCCCTTCGCATAGGGCGTACCACGAATCAGGAAATTGTCGGCGGCGGCGCCCCAATATTGCCTGAGCCATTCGATATTGGCCTGAAAGCCGCCCGCCGCCACCACGACCGACTTGGCACACAACGTCAGGCTTTCGCCGGCCGACGCAACTTCGACTGAATCGACTGCACCATTGCGCAGGCGCACATCCCGGACCTCTGTATCATAGCGGATGACGACACCGAGCCGCTCGGCCGTCTGGTAATAGGCGTTGAGCAAGGCCTTGCCGCCACCGAGGAAGAATGCGTTGGTGCGCGATAGGCTGAGCGTCCCGGTGAGTGACGGCTGGAAGCGGACGCCGTGGCTCGCCATCCACGTCAGCGCCGGCGCCGATCCGCGGACAGTCAGCCGCGCCAGCACTTCGTCGGTTTCGCCGCCGGTGACCCGTAGCAGGTCGTCCCAATACTCGTCTTCGAGGTAGGCTTCGGTCAGGGTCGCAGTCGGCGCGGCATGCATGATGCGGAAATTGCGCGTGTGCCGGCTGTTGCCGCCGCGGAACGCGCGCGGCGCATGCTCGACCAGCACAACGCTGGCGCCGGCTTCACGGGCGGCGATCGCGGCGCACAGCGCTGCATTGCCGCCGCCCGCAACCAGCACGTCGTACGACCCCGCCAGACTGGTCATCGCCCGCGATCAAACGGCGAAAACCGGCTACACCGCAAGCGCTACCATTGGACATCGGCGGCGCCGGGCCTAGCGCCAGTCGAGTCCGATGTCGAGCGCCGTGACGCTATGGGTGAGCCAGCCGCTCGACAGAAGATCGACGCCTGTGGCCGCGACGGCGGCCGCTGTCTCCGGCGTGATGCGGCCGGACGCCTCGGTGACGAGCTGGCCGCCGACCAGGGCGACGGCCCGGCGCAAATCGTCGAGGCTCATATTGTCGAGCAGCACGGCGTCGACTTTGAGCTGCAGCGCCTCGTCGAGCTGCTGCAGCGTATCGACTTCGAGCTCGATCTTGACCAAATGGCCGATGGCTGCACGGGCGCGCGCGACCGCCGCAGCGAGACTGCCGGCCGCGGCAATATGATTGTCCTTGATGAGCACGCCGTCATCGAGACCGAAGCGATGGTTGAAGCCGCCGCCAACACGCACCGCATATTTCTGCAAGGCGCGCAGACCGGGCATGGTCTTGCGGGTACAGACCAAGCGCGCGCGATGGCCTTTGATCGACTGGACGATCGCCGATGCTGCCGACGCGATGCCGCTGAGGTGGCAAACGAAATTGAGCGCGACGCGCTCGGCGGTCAGGATGCCGCGCGTCGGACCGGTGATTGTCGCGATGGTTTCGCCGGCGGTGATGGCGTTGCCGTCGGGCCGCAGGATTTCGATTCTGATCGCTGGCTCAATCAGCCGAAACGCGACTGCCGCACAGTCGAGTCCGGCGACAACGCCGGCTTTCCGCGCGACGAGCGCTGTCGCTGCGCGCATATCAACCGGCACGATCGCATCTGTTGTGATATCGCCGGCGCGGCCGAGATCCTCGAGGAGCGCTGCGCAGACCAGCGGCTCGATCATGATGGCCGGCAGCGGCGGCACGGTCATGGTCTAGGCTCCGACCGCGACACGCTTGTCCTCGACGTCGAGCAGGCTTTTCACATCGACGAGGCGTAGCTGCGAGCGGCGTGCGCCGGCAAAAGAATGCGCGGGGAAGTCGGTGCGCGCATGACTGCCGCGGCTCTCCTCCCGCTGCAACGCCGCCGCCGCGACGAACAGACCGACGAGGGCCGGATCAGCCTCCGCACCAATGCCGAACGCGAGCGGCGCCAACGCTTCCAGCGCTGCGTTCAGCCCGTCGCGATCGCGCAACACGCCAACATGCTGTGCCATGATTCCGCGAACGCCGTCAGCCCGCGACGCCGGCGGCAGGGACGGCACAATAGCCGGCCGCGTCGGCCGTGGCGTTGCCCCGCCGACCGAATCCGCAACCGTCCGGCCGACAACGCAGGCTTCGAGCAGCGAATTGCTGGCAAGGCGATTCGCACCGTGCAGGCCGGTGGCAGCGGCTTCGCCGACCGCCCAGAGGCCAGCAAGTGAACTGTGTCCGGTCGCGTCAACCGCGATACCGCCCATGTGATAATGCGCCGACGCGCGCACCGGAATTGGATCGATCGCGGGATCGATGGCAGCGGCCCGACACGCAGCCGCGACGCCCGGAAACCGTTCGGCGAACCGGCTGCCAAGCGCGCGTCGTGCATCGAGAAACACGCGACGGCCGGCCGCGGTTTCGCGCCACACCGCGCGCGCAACGATGTCGCGCGGCTCAAGTTCGGCCCGTGGGTAATCGGCCATGATCCGGCGGCCGGCCGCGTCGACCAGCAACGCACCCTCGCCGCGTACCGCTTCGCTGACTAGCGGCATCGGATCTTGACCGGCGGCCAGCGCGGTTGGATGGAACTGGACGAATTCCATATCCGCGAGCGCCACGCCCGCCCGGGCGGCGAGCGCCAGACCCTGTCCAATCGCCGTCAGCGGATTGGTGGTCTCGCGGTACAGGCCGCCGATACCGCCGGTGGCAATCACGACGCGGGCCGTCGGCAGCACAATGGGCTTGTCATCGGCCGCCGCGAGCACGCCAACGATCGCGCCGTCTTCGACGATCAGCCGCCGCGCCTCGACTCCCTCGAGTACGGTGACCGATGGCGTTCGCTGGACCGCTTGCACCAGCGCCATCGTGATCGCCCGGCCAGTGCCGTCGCCGGCAGCATGAACGATGCGGCGGCGGCCGTGGCCGGCTTCGAGGCCGAGCCTATAGCGCCCATCCGGCGCGCGGTCGAATGCGGCGCCGTGGCGAGCCAGTTCGGCCAGCGCCGCCGGACCGGAAGCGGTAATGCGTTCGACCGTACCGGCGTCACACAACCCGTCGCCGGCGGCCATCGTATCGGCAGCATGGCGTGCAGGATCGTCGTCCTCCCCGAGGGCGACGGCGATGCCGCCTTGCGCCCAGGCGCTGGCACAGCCCGAGCTGAGCGGCGCCTTAGCCAGGACGATGACGGGCTCCGGCGCGAGATACAGCGCCGTCATCAGACCGGCGATACCGGCGCCGATAACGACCGGACAGCCCGCGGCAACCGTTGGGCTCGCGGCCATGGGCGTTATACCGCCAACATGCGCTCGACGGCCCGCCGCGCCGGTATGGCGATAGCCGGATCGATCGTCACCTCATGCGTCAGGTTTTCGAGCGCGTGCCGGATGTTGGACAAGGTGATGCGTTTCATATGCGGGCAAAGATTACACGGCCGCACGAAGGCGGTTTCCGGATGCTCGAGCGCGACATTGTCGCTCATCGAGCATTCGGTCAGCAGCACGACGCGCGCCGGATGCTTGGTTGCGACGTAATTGGACATGGCCGCCGTCGAGCCCGCAAAGTCCGCGGCGGCGACCACGTCCGGCGGACATTCCGGATGCGCCAGCACGACGATGTCGGGATGCTCGGCGCGCAGCGAATGGATCTCAGCGGCGGTGAAGCGCTCGTGCACCTCGCAGTGGCCGTGCCAGGCGACGATCTCGACCTCGGTTTCGGCCGCGACGTTGCGCGCGAGATATTCGTCGGGCAGCATGATGACGCGCGGCACGCCGAGAGATTCGACGACGCGTTTGGCGTTCCCCGACGTGCAACAGATGTCGGACTCGGCCTTCACGGCGGCCGAGGTGTTGACGTAGCTGACTACCGGTACGCCGGGATAATGCTGGCGTAGCAGCCGCACGTCGTCCGCCGTAATCGATTCCGCCAACGAGCACCCTGCCTGACGATCAGGGATCAGCACCGTCTTGTCGGGATTGAGGAGCTTGGCGGTCTCGGCCATGAAATGCACGCCGGCGAGTACGATCACCCGCGCCGACGTCTTGGCAGCCTCGCGTGCCAAGACCAAGCTGTCGCCAGTGATGTCGGCGACACAGCGATAGATCTCGGGTGTCTGGTAATTGTGCGCCAGGATCACGGCGTCACGTTCGCGCTTCAACGCCAGGATCGCCGCAATGTCGTCGGCGAAAACCGGCCATTCGATCGGCGGAACAACCTGGCGAACCCGTTCGTAAAGCCGTTCGAGTGCTATCGTATCAGGCATCGTTATACTCTATTTGAGCATTTCAAGGCGCAAAGAAAACGGGCGCGGGCGCCCTGCGAACGACTTATGCTATGATTGACTATAATGGCTGTCAAGACGAGGTGGATGCGGGGTGACGGCGACAATCCGAGGCGATAACGGCAGCGAGCACCCGCCGTTATTGGCGCGGGGCACGCTGGCGGTCGAGCTGACCGCGGTGATCGTCGCCGTGACGGCAGACGAGCCGCGCGTGCTTACCTTGCACAACGGCGAGGCCCTGCCCTCGGGTCCTCTGCAATCGCGCCACCACACCTTGCAGAGCGGCGTGCGCTCGTGGGTCGAGGACCAGACCGATCACGCGCTCGGATACGTCGAGCAACTCTACACATTCGCCGACCGCGAGCGTACGCGCGAGGAGGCCGTCGACCGCCGGATCTCCATTAGCTATCTCGGCCTGACGCGCGAGCGTAGCGACGGCGATGCCGCGTCCGCGACGTGGCACAATTGGTATCAATATTTTCCGTGGGAGGATTGGCGCCAAGGCGCGCCGCCCATGATCGCTGGCACGATCCTGCCGCGATTGCGTCCATGGGCGCGGCAAGGTACGCCGCCGCTGGCGCGCGAGCGGCGCGAACGCATCGACGTGGCCTTTGGCGCCAAGCCGCATGGCTGGAACGAGGAGTTCGTGCTGCAGCGTTACGAAATTCTCTGGGAAGCCGGTATCGCGCCCGAGGCGCACGGTGGTTCTGGCGCGGCCGAGGCGATCGCCGGAACGTCGATGATGCACGATCACCGCCGGATCCTGGCTACCGGCATTGCCCGGCTGCGCGCCAAGATCAAATACCGGCCGGTGGTCTTCGAATTGATGCCCGCGAGCTTCACGCTGTTTCAACTGCAGCGCACGGTCGAAGCCCTCGCCGGCCAGCGGCTGCACAAGCAGAATTTCCGCCGCCTGATCGAGCAGCAGGGACTAGTCGAGGAGACTGGAAAGGTCGCTACCGCGACCGGCGGCCGGCCGGCGAAGCTGTTCCGCTTCCGCCGCGCGGTGATGGTCGAGCGCACGGCTGCCGGTACGAAGCTGCCGCTCTATCGTTCGGGCTGACGTTTCGGCCTTAACCGGTCGTTAGCCCTAAGATGTCGGACGATATTCGCGGCGCAACGCGCCGGAACCGCCGGCACGCATTAACCATGCGCCGCGCAGCAAATCGCGGCCAATAACGCCAAATTTACGCACCGTCGCTTAAGGTTTCCGCGACGCGCGCCGTGGCGCGCACGAAATTCTCTTCGCGCGATGGTCAACACCCTGAACAGTGATAGCGACAGCGGCAGCGGCGCCACCACCGCTGCAACCGGCTCGCTCGCCGCCAAGACCGTACGTGGCGCCAGCTGGATGGTGACCTGGCGGTTTCTCACCCGCACCCTCGGCGCGCTCAGCACCTTCGTGCTCGCGCGATTGCTGTCGCCGATGGATTTCGGCCTTGTCGCGCTTGCTGGTGCCTTCGCCCGCGCAATCGACGCCATGGCCACGCTCGGCATTCAGGACGTGATGCTGCGCGAAAAGCAGCCCGATGAAGTCTATTACAGCACCGGCTTCACCATCGGCCTCATCCGCACCGGTATCGCCGGCCTGATCATCGTTGCCGCCGCCTATCCCGTCGGCCGCTTTTTCGGCGACGAGCGGCTGGGCCTGATCCTTCTGATCCTCGGCCCCCTGCTCGTGCTCGAGAGCTGCGAGAATGTCGGCACGCTCGAGTTCCGCCGCCACTTCCGCTTCGACCGCGATTTCATTCTCTTCGTCGTGCCGCGCGTCGCCTCGGTCGCCGTAACCATCGGCGCCGCCGTCGCCACCCACAGTTACTGGTCGCTGGTCGCCGGCATCGTCGTGCTGCGCGTCACGCGCGTCGTGCTCAGCTATGCCATGCACCCGTTCCGCCCGCGCCTGACGCTGGTTGGGTGGCGGCGCATGCTCGGTATGTCGTCATGGATCTGGGGCACGAGCGTTGCCGGCTTCGCGCGCGAGCGCTCGGACTCATTCATCCTCGGCCGGCTGATGAACACCAGCGCCGTCGGCTTGTTCTCGGCATCGCTCGAAGTCGCGCTGCTGCCGATCAGCGAGTTCGTCGAACCGGTGGGTCGCGCTTTATACGCCGGACTGTCGGCGATCCATCACAGCGGCCAGGGTTCGTCCGACACACTGGCGAAGGCAATGAGCGCGACTTTGTGCATCGTCCTGCCGGCCGGCGTCGGCATCTCGCTGGTGGCCGCGCCGCTTATTCGCGTCACATTGGGTGCAACGTGGCTCGCCGGCGTGCCGCTGGTGGCGATCATGGGCCCGTTCGCTGCGTTCTCGGTGATCACCAACATTGGCGCGCTCGGCGTGATGGTGGTCGGCAATCCGAAGATCACCACGTTCACGACCGCCGCCATGGCGCTGCTGCGCGTGCCCATGCTCCTGGCCGGCGTAATCTTCGGCGGATTGGCGGGCTTGGCCTGGGCTATGGGCATTGCCCTGGCGCTCGAAGCCGCGATTTATCTTTTCGTGCTCGGACGCGTCACCGGATTCCGCATCGGCGTACTGATACGCGAAAGCTGGCGCTGCGCGCTGGCGACCGCCGGCATGGCGCTGATCCTGGGCTCGCTTGGCCTCGCGTGGAGTCCAGCCGCCGCCACGATTTCGGGCGCGCTGGCGCAGTTGGGCGTCGCCGCCATTGCTGGTGCCAGTATTTATGCCGTGCTGCTCATCGCGCTGTGGGCAGTCACAGGCTGCGCGGAAGACCCGGAGGCAACGCTGGTGCGCGCCATTGCGCGGCGCCTGCCGCTTCCAGCCTTCGGACGACGGGCCACATGAACCGCCGTCCCATGAGCCATACGCCGCACGCAGCCCGGCTGCCGGCCGGGATGCCGCCGCAGCTGCTCGTCTTCATCGACACCGAAGAGGAGTTCGACTGGGGGCGGAGTTTCTCGAGCGACGCCCGTGGCGTCACAGCGATGAAACATCAATGGCGCGCACAGACGATCTTCGATCGCTATGGCGTCAAGCCGGTCTACCTGGTCGACTATCCGGTCGCGTCGCAGCCTGCCGGCTACTCGCCGTTGCGCGAGTTCCTCGCCGATGGACGCTGCGACATCGGCGCGCATTTGCACCCCTGGGTGACGCCGCCGGTTGAAGAAGACGTCACCGACGAGCATTCCTTCGCCTGCAACCTGCCGCGTGACCTCGAACGCCGCAAGCTGGCGATCCTCAAAGAGACCATCGAGCGCAATCTGGGCGTTGCTCCGACGATCTATCGCGCCGGCCGCTATGGCGCCGGCGCCGAGACCCGGGCGCTGCTCGAAGAGCTCGGCTTCCTGATCGATTCCAGCGTCCTGCCGTGGACCGATTTGCGGCGCATTGCCGGTCCGGATTTCCGTCATTGTTCGCCCGATCCATTCTGGTTCGGCACCGGCGACCGCCTACTGGAGATTCCACTCACCACAGGTTTTCTCGGCCTGCTGCATCGCTTCGGCGAGGCGGTGTTTCCTTGGATCGGCGGCACGCGCGGCGTGCGGCTGCGGGCGACGGCGATCTGCGCGCGGGCGCGGCTGCTCGACCGCATCCGGCTTAGCCCCGAGGGCGTGACGCTCACCGAAGCCAAGCGGCTGACGCGCGCGCTGGTCAAGCGCGGCGAGCAGCAGGTCTTCGTCGTCAGCTATCACAGCCCATCGCTCGGCGTCGGTCACACGCCCTATGTGCGGACGCGCGCCGACCTCGAGCATTTCCTCGCCTGGCTCGACGGCTATCTCGAATTCTTCATGGGCGAGATCGGTGGACGGCCGGCATCGGCGCACGAAATCTATCGCGCGATGACCTTGGCTTCTGGGCGCACGCCGTTGCAAACCGCACAGCTACCCGGCGAACGCCGTCGGGCGGCCGGCTGATCATCGTGCCGGGTTACGAGCGCGTGAACGGTTCCCCGAAACGCAAATCGGCGCGTCGGCCGAAGCCCAATGCCCGCAGAACAAAGCTGGCGGCGTTGAGCGCAACTGCGATGACAACCAGCATGACCAGGTTCAACGCGAACCAAAGAACATTAACCATGGACGGACCTTTCCCAGTGGTGGCTTTTGACGGCTTTTGCCGGTCAATCAGCAACCCGCGTGCCAGAGAAAAATCGTCAAGGTTCGAAAGGGTTTGCTGCCACCGCCGCGAAACGGTCCGGGCGCATTGTCAGAATTTCCGACAGCGGCCGGCAGCGGCCAACGCGCAACCAGCCATTTACCTTCCGAATGTTATAGAGGCCGGTCGGGGTGACGGCGCCGGTCGGGGTACCGTGCCGGCGACGCGGCGGATGACCGAACGATGAAGAAGGCCCTCGTCCTCTCGAGCGTCTCGCGGACCGTGCTGGCGGTGATCCGTTCGCTCGGCCGCGGCGGCGTCGCAGTGCATACCGCCTGGACGCGGCCAAATTGCATCTCGTCGCGCTCGCGTTACGTCCGCGCGACGCACGATCTGCCGCCTTACAGCGATGCTGACTTGAGCTGGAAAACGGCGCTGGCCGATTTGATGCGCCGCGAGCGCTTCGATCTCGTCATCCCGTGCACCGACATCGACACGTTGGCTCTGCATCGGCATCGCGCCGATCTGGAGCATTTCGGCCGGATCTACACGCCAAACGACGACGCCGTGGCCGTGCTGTTCGACAAGCATCGGACCAACGAGCTCGCGCGTTCCGCAGGCGTACGCCTGCCGCGCGAGATGGCCATCACCGATCTCGACGGCGCCCGCGAGGCGTGGCGGCAGCTGGGCGCACCGCTCGTGCTTAAGCCACGCCGCACCTTCGACCATCCGACGCAAGGCCTCGCGGTGCGCAAGGCGCACAGCGAAGCCGAGCTGCTGCGCCTCGTGCCGAAATTCCTCGCGCACGGGCCGGTTGCGGCGCAGCAGAATTTCATCGGCCACGGCGCCGGCGTCGAGTTGCTGATCGATCGCGGCGAAAAGCTGCTCGCCTTCCAGCACATCCGCGTGCACGAGCCGCTCGAGGGCGGCCAGAGCACCTATCGCAAGAGCGTTCCATTATCGCCTGAACTGCTCGACGCCGCGCTGCGCATCTTGCAGCCGCTGCGCTACAGCGGCGTGGCGATGGTGGAGTTCAAAGTCAACCCTGCGACCGGCGATTGGATCTTCGTCGAGGTCAATTCGCGATTCTGGGGCTCGCTGCCGCTGAGCGTCGCCGCCGGCGCAGATTTTCCGCTGGCGCTGTTTGAATTCCTCACCACCAGCCGCCGCGATTTCCCGCAGCGTTATCGGAGCGGATTGTTCTGCCGCAATCTGCCGCTCGACCTCGAATGGCAGATCGCCAATCTACACGCCGACCGCAGCGATCCAACGCTCGCTACCAAAAACCTGCCCGCGGTCGCAGCCGAGACCGTCACCAACATCCTGACGCTGCGCGAACGCTGGGACAGTTTGACGCTCGACGACCCGAAACCAGGATTTGCCGAGATCGGCGATTTGATGGGACGCGCCTTCGCCAA
>Ga0187815_10000830_pt1 | contig 14800 bp, 12 predicted proteins | sample NC_S_5_FD_132962 | JGI IMG/M metagenome (GOLD analysis project Ga0187815, IMG submission 132962) | Wetland sediment microbial communities from Neuse River Estuary, North Carolina, USA - ASW-S_5 | ecosystem: Environmental > Aquatic > Freshwater > Wetlands > Sediment | place: USA: North Carolina...
CCTTGGTACGCCGTTCTCGCATTAGGATCCAACGGCCGTCATACAGCTGAAGCACTGGCTCGCCGATGCCCAAACGGTGCTGATCCATGCGCCAGCGCAGGAATTCGCGCTCGTCCGGATGCGTATCGGCGAAGGCGTGATGGCTCACGGCGGCCTCGCTCAGTTCCTGGAAAGTCTTGCCGGGGACGATCAGGTCCTTGATCGGCGCGAAGAACGACCGATAGACGCCGTTCGACAGCACCAGACGGTCTTCGCTGTCATAGAGCGCGAACGCCGCCGGCGCGCTTTCGAACGCACTCAGCAATCGCGCCTCGGCGGTACGCCGTGCGCCGGCTTCGCGATCAACCGCGCTGGCCTCGCGCGCGGCGGCGTTTGCCAGCCACCATGCAATAATGGTCATGATCAGCAGCAAACCGGCATCCATTGCGCAAAAGCTGAGAAATTGCGACGAGGTGATTACCGGCTTGCCGATCAGGATGATCCGGGCAGGAAAGCCTCGAACCTTGACGACCGAATAATCCTTCTTGCTGAGGCCGGCCATTGGCGAACCGTTGCTGCCGATTGCGCCATTGCCTTGATCGCCGATCAACTGCTGATCAGACAAACCCGTACCCGCGAGGATCGCGCCATCGCTGCGTTCAAGCAGCGCAACTTCGTCGTTATCTTCGCCGTGCGGATTGTAGAAAGCCGCGAAATAGGCCGGATCAGTAATCGAAGCAACGATGCCGCGGAAATTGCCGTCATCGTCAAGGATTGGGCGGCTCATGGCGAAGAAGGATTCGTGATCGATGCGATTCATCGCGATGCGATCGAGGTAGAGACCGACGCCGAGCCATTTTTTTTGCTCGGAGAAATACGGCCGATCGGCGACGTTGATTACCGGCGGCGGAAACGATCGCGAGGTGTTCATCAGCCGGCCGTCCTGGTCGGCAACGAGCAGAGAGCGCACTTGCGGCAGGGCCTTGCGGTATTTGTCGAGCAGCAGCTGCGTGAAGATGGTGGGTTTGGTCAGCGGCAGATGCGGCTTCACGTTGCTGGCAATCGCCTCAAGCGAAAGATCGATGGCGGCCAGCGCGCGGCCGGCGTGCTCGGCGAGCAATTCGGCCTTGGCGTTGCGCGCGTCGCGTTCGCGTCCCGCGAGCACGCCATAATAGTGACCGAGGATGAGCGCGTTGCCGGCGTAGACCGCGACGAGAAACAATACCGTCAGCAGGACGATGCGCCGCGCGAACGGTATCGCCCGGATGTGCCCAAGCCCGACACTGACAATCCGTCGCCGCAGCGACATGCAAATATCCCGCTAGCAGCCCAGACGCACGTATGCGCCGATTACTCTGCGCCGGACGGGTTAAGAATTTAGCGGAACTTGGTCAGAAAAATTGCAGCAGACGGCAACTGTTGCATACAGACAACCATCGCCCGCGATTTCGATTCAAGGGTCGGTAAAATACTAATGATTGGTCGGCCACGCACGTGAGGCCGTCGGGCCTTTGCGTCTAGCGTAGCATTCCGTGCAGTGCGACACCGACCAGCGACGCCGCCAGGCCGATCATGATTTCAACAAAACGTACGCCGATCGACTGCCGCATTGCGGTTCTCCGCCAGAGGTTCAATCCCACAAAGCTATCGGGAGAATCTTTCGAAAAAATTAACGCTAATACACTGCAAGTTGCGGCCTTTTCCCTGGGTTTTGCCGATCGGGATGCTCGCGACCTTATATCTGGAGGCGTTTGAATACCGGTTCGGGAATGCCCCTGTCACCGTGAACACCGGGCGCCAAATCGGTCGGACATAGACACGTCGCGCCGCTGAAGCTCGGCCGCGAGCACGGCCTCCGCCACTCCGGCGGGTTGCGCCGTGAGCAACCTGGGTGTTGTCATCCTCTTGGTCATGCGCCTCACAACATAGCCCGGCAGAACGGCGACGACGCGCACGCCCGCGCCATGCAGCCGGATGCGCAATCCTGATAGATACGCGGTGAAGCCGACCTTGGCGGAACCGTAGGTCGCGTTGCGAGCGCGGCCACGCCCGCCGGCAACCGACGAGATGCCGATGACGCCGTCGGCGCCGCGACGCCAGTATCACGTTGCGTCCGGCCTTATTCGCCGTGCCGACGATCCTGGAAAACTAGTCACCGAAATCATTGCGCGTCCAGCGCATGTCGGCGACCTTGCAAACATTCAATACCGATGCCGCGCGAGGCCATTCCACAGCCGTCACTGTGCACCATTGGCCGCGCGCGATGCTGCGGGAACCAACCACAAATTGGCCACAATGACTGCGCCATGCTGAATGCCGTGGCGGTTTGACGCCGTTGGAGATCGCGGCATGGCATACGGTCGTCGGTTTTTGTCCGCGAATAAATCGGCTGCGCCGGGATGCGATCGGGCTGCCATGCGCGCAATGCAGTGCCGTCACAAAAATCAGCCGACAGCCTTGGCCATTTCTCATCGTTGTCAACCTGAACGCTTTCAATTGGGAGGAGCGCCATGTTGGACGAGCATCGTGAGATCGATCAGCCCACGCACACGCCGCACCGTTGCGGCAGCCTGTTCGGCTGCGGCGACGAGCAGGGCACCGGCGTGGTCCGCGAAGACATCAAGGACGCGGCGGTAAAGCCAAAGTCGGCGGATCGCCTGCTGCATATGGATGAGATCGACCAGGATCGGCTGGACGGTTATTTGACTGCGCGCGGCCGCACTCGTCGCAAGCTGTTACGCGCCAGTGGCTTCTTGAGCGTGTTGGCAGCGACGCAGCCATGGTTCGCCAAGTTGGCGCAAGCGGCCGACGTGTCGGCGCCGAACGGTACCGGCAGCCAACGGACCGATGCCGGCCGCCTGCATGTCGTCGAATCAAACAAGGAAACTGTACGGCTCGGCGTATTCGACGCCAATCTGCCATCAATCCTGACGGTCAATTCGGGTGATACGATCAGCTTCCCGAATACCTGGTCGCATTTCCTCAACGAATTGCAACCAGGGGTGCCCGTGGACAAACTGGCGCAATTGCGCCGCGACAATCCCGGCAAGGGTCCGCACACAATTATCGGGCCGATCGCGGTAAAGGACGCCGAGCCCGGCGACGTGCTCGAAGTTCGATACCGGAAATTCGAGACCTATACCTGGGGTGCTGTCTTCAACAATCCGGGACCGCTCGGCACTGGCCTGCTGCCGCAGGATTTTCCGCAAGGTCAAGTGAAGTACCTGGACCTCGATCTGCACGCCATGAAGGGAAAATTCTCGTCCGATATCACGGTCCCGCTCAAGCCGTTCCAGGGCACGCTCGGTGTCGCGCCGCCCGATGGCTATTACCCGCCGCTGACCCCGGGCGTCACCAGCTCGGTGCCGCCCGGCCCGCATGCGGGCAATTTGGACCTGAACGAGTTGACCGAAGGTTCGACCCTCTTCATTCCGGTTTGGAAGCCGGGCGCGCTCATCTTCACTGGCGATTCACACGCGGTGCAGGGTGACGGCGAAATCAACCTCTCGGCGCTCGAGACGCGCATGAAGGACATGCGCATCCAGGTTATTCTGCATAAACAGAAGAATTTCGCCTGGCCGATAGCGGAGACCCACACCCACTGGATCACCGTGGGTCTCGACAAGGACTTAAACGCTGCCATGACACTGGCGGCCCGCAATGCCATCAAGTTTCTCGCGGCGCGCGCCAAGCTGACGGAGCTTGACGCCTACGCTCTCTGCAGCATCGCGGCGAGCTTCCGCGTCACCCAGGTGGTCGACATCGTGCGCGGCGTCCATGTCATGATTCCGAAGGCGCTGTTCGCTGCCGGATTACGGCGCCAGATCACGGTGGTTTAAGCGGGTTCAACGGGCGCAGCCGGCGCGGCCACCCATGGAACCGCGGGTTGGCACAGGCGTTGGTATGTACGAATTTTAGCGCCGTGCCGCTTTAGTCGGGTTGATTGGAGCGCGCGGTGCCGATATTTTGCGCTCCGCAGCGCGGCAGAGCCCGCCTAGATTTGGAGGACCGATCTCATGAACCGACCCGCCGCGACCGTAAGCGACCCCTTTCCCGTCAACGCCGTCGGGTACCGGCGCCTTGCCGTCGCGTTGGCGGCGGCGGCACTGATCGCCATACCGGGGGCAAACCGTGCGCAGGCTGCGACGGACAGTCCCGATGCGTTCATGTCCAATCTCGGCGGCCAGGTGATCCAGCTGATCGGCAATCAGCAAGCGCCGGCGACCGAGCGCAAGCAGAAATTCGCCGCCCTGATGAACCAGTCGTTCGACGTCGACGGCATTGCGCGCTTCGTCCTCGGCCGCTACTGGCGGACGGCAAGCGACAGCGAACGCCAGCAGTTTGAGCAAGTCTTCGACAAATACATGATCGACGTCTACTGGGGACACTTCAACCAGTACACCGGGCAACGCTTCGTCGTGACCAAGAAGACGCCGGAAGGCGCCGATACGACACTGGTGAGCAGCCAAATCATCCAGCCGGGCGGGCATCAGCCGGTTGACGTCGTCTGGCGCGTCGTTGATCACGGCGGCAAGTACGAGATCTCCGACGTCAGCATTGAAGGTGTCAGCGAGCTGGTTACCTACCGCCAGGAATTCGCCTCGGCAATTTCGCAGAATGGCGGCAGCGTTACGACCTTGATCAATCAGCTCCGGCAGAAAGATCAAGAGATCGACGGATGACCGCAGCGATTGCGCTGCCCCGGTAGCCGCCCGCCCGATGCGTCGAAACGAGAGAGGCGCACGCCGGGTCAGCGTGTGTATGCACTAGCGCCCGAGATGCGAGGCGATGAAGGCGATGCCCATCCACGGCACCGAGGCCGTGGCCACCCAACCCATCAGCTTGAGGAAATCAAACGAACTCGCGCGTTGGCGCGAGCGATATGCGGCAAGATCGGCGGCGGTGCGAAGCGGCATGGGATGACCTTTCCGCCCCAACGGAAACACGCGCCCAGTTAATCGCCCGTTAAAACGCGCGGCGTTCAACCGGCGCCCAACGCCTACGAGCGGCGCTCCATTTAAATCCGGGGAAAACCGGCGCGCGCCGTTTGGTGGCGCGCGCCGTGCGAATGCCTAGATCGCCTCTTTCAGGTCCTTAGCGGCGCGGAACGCTACTTTCTTGCTGGCCTTGATCTGAATCGGTTCGCCGGTTTTCGGATTGCGCCCCATGCGCGCCGCACGATGGCGCACGCGGAGGATGCCAAGGCCGCCGATGCGGATACGGGCGCCTTTTTTAAGGTTGGTTCGGATCAGGTCGATAAGGCCGTCGAGAACCTCTTCGGTCTGCTTCTTGGTGAGCTCGTGCCGATCGGCGAGTTGTGCCGACAGTTGCCGTAACGTCACGGTGCTCGCTTTCGATTTGGTGCTGGCCATGGATGTATCTCCAAATATGAGTGGTTATCTGTAGTGCACGATTGTTAGTCAGATCAACTGCGTGCCGATTTCGCCGTCGGCCGGCGGCCGCGGCGAATGGCGGTGAATTCGATACGAAAACGCGATGGATCGTACTGGACGGTCACGACTGGTCCGGTGGGAAATACCGGCGCCAACGGTTTGCCAAACAACGCCGCCGGACCGGCGGCCGCGCGCGCGGCACCCGTACTGCTCGGCGCCGGGGTCTTCGGCTTCAACAGGGCTCCGGTACGCTCGAGATGCTTCTCGAAGGTCTTCGCCTCGCGGGCCGAAATCCGTCCGGCTTGGCGCCAACGGCGGATCCACATCCGTTTCGCGCCGAACTTACGTTTAGCCTTTTCCTGCACGCCTCGCCCCCGATGTAATAATTTTGGCACATCGTTCTAGAACCGCGTCTGCCGAAATACAACCCAAGATCAGATGCTTGGTTTCACGATGTCGCGCTTGTGCGACGCCATCGACGGGTGCAACGGCCGATTGCCTAATGTAGTGCTAATACTACGTCTAGGCGATCCGCCGGGTTGCACGCACCAACGGCATCTCACCGGCCGAAAGGCGCGAGACGGAACCGCAGACACCCCCGTCCTGACGCGGTATCCTGATAGCGAGCGGGGCACCTTTCGGGGGATGCGTGACGGCGTTGCGGGATTGTACATTGGCGGCCATCCTTGAGATCGCCGCCGTGGCGGAGTGGGATTTTCCGCCGCTGGCGACATGGCTCGACGGCAGCTCACTCGCCGCCGGTCAAGCAGCGCCGAAGGCGGTCCATTGAGCCGCGCCGCGACATGGACGGTACGCGCGGCGGCGCTCGCGGCGCTCGTGTCGCTAACGGCTGCCTGTCATACGACGCGCGTCGTCTGGGCCAAGCCGGGCGGCGACAATGCGCAGTTGCAGACCGACATGCAGGCCTGCGGCTACCAGCCATCGTCCGCTACGCAAGCCTATCAAGCGGCGGCGGCCCCACCGGTCTATCAAGCGCGGACTATGACATCTGGCTATCCGACCGGTCCCGTGACGCCGACCTACGCCAATGAATCCACCAAGTCTGCGACCATCGATGTCCAGGAATCGCAGCGCTCGCCGGTGAACTGCATGATCGCGCGCGGCTGGCGCCTGACGCCACTGCCATAGCGGGGCGCGATCGGCGCGACTTCAATCGAGAGCGAGGTCGAACGGAACCATGTGATGGTCGACGCCGAGCTGCGCCGGCGCGACGCCGATGGCCAGGCCGACAAGCTGCGGCAGGTGCAAGATCGGCATGCCAAGCTCGGAGCCAAGATCGCGTTCCATCTGATCCTGGAAAGTGTCGAGCACGGTGTGGCACAGCGGGCAGGGCGTGACGATCGCGCCGGCGCCGTTATCCTTCGCCGATTTGATGTGCCGGCCGGTAAGCTTGATCGCGATCTTCTCCTCGTGCGCCGCCGTATGAAAGCCGCAGCATTCGGTCCGGCCGCTATAGTCGATTGACTCGCAACCGAGAATCGCATTGACGGTCTCGATGGCGCGCGCGTTGCGTGAATCGACGAAGCCGAAATGCGCCGGCGGCCGGGTGATGTGGCAACCGTAGAATGCGGCAACGCGCAGGCCAGAGAGCCGACGCACGACCAGAGCGCGCAACCGCGCCTCGCCAATGTCTTCGAGCAAGACCCAAAGGAAATGGCTGACTCGCGTCGTGCCGCGATAAGTCAGCCCCTGCTTGGCGAGGATGGCGTTGACCGCCGCGAGCCGCATGGGCTCCTCGCTCAGTGTCTTGTTCACGTCGAGGAAGTTGAGCGTGCAGGTGTTGCACACCGTCATCAGCGGCAGGCCGTTGGCCTCGGCCAGCGCCAGCAAACGCGCATTAAGGGCCAGGAATAGGTCGGGGTCGATGGCGCGTAACTCGCGGCTACCGGTGCAGCCGGCCGATGGCAGCTCGATGAGATCGAGACCGAGCTTCGAGGCGACAACATGCGTCGCCGCATTCAGCTCCTTGCAGGTGCTCTGTGCCGAACAACCGGGATAATAGGCGAATCTCATCGCGACCCTCCGCGCACTGCCTCGAAGATCTGGCGTATCTGCGCGATATCGGGCAACCGAAAACCGAACAGCGTCTTGAGCGGATCGATCTTGCCGTGACGCCAGAGCTTGAGAACGCGCAATGGATGCCGCAGCGCCGTCAGCCGCTGGACGCCCAACACCAGCGCCGAAGGATCGATACGGCCCCGTGATCGGACGATCGCAAGAAAAACCCGCGCATGCCGGCTCTTGCGCGGCAGGCTCTTGAAGGCGAGCGCCTTCAACGGCTCAATCGAGCCGGTGACGATTGGGATCGATACCGGACAGACCTCTTCGCATTTATAACAAGAGACACAGTCGAAGACTGCGCCGCGTTCGAGCGCGATTCGGCCGCGGTCGATACCGTCGCGCGGATCGAGAGCGACACGCGCTAGCTGCACCAGCGGCGCCGGACCGGCGAATTTTGTCTCGTCGCCCAGTCCGATAACCGGGCAAGCAGAAAAGCAGCACATGCAGGAAATGCAATCGAGCGCCTTGTCCGCCGCCGCCATCGCTGGATGGGTCAACGGCTCGGGAAAGCCGCGATAGGGTTCGCGGCGTTCGAGCCATGGCACCAAGCCGGAGACGCGCTGTTCATACCCCGACCGGTCGATCACCAGGTCGCGGACGACCGGCGCGTTGCGCAGCGGCTCAATGGTCATCTCCGGTTCGACCGGTTCCCAGCACGCCAGCACTTCGCGTCCGTTGACGCGCACGGCACAGGTGCCGCACATGCGATTGGCGCAGAACCAGCGATGCGCCAGATCGCCACCAATCTCCTCGCTGACATAGGTCAGCACTTCGAGCACGCGCATCCATTTGGTGTAGGGCACGCGATAGGTCTCGAAGCGCGGCGCAGGCTCCGTGCCGGGATCCCAGCGCGAGATGTGCGCCGTGACCGTGTCGCCTTCCTTCAGGCGCGCCAATCGCGCCGCCGGGCTGTCGCCGGTTTCATCGCGGCCAAAGTTGCGCGCGGCAGGTGCGACCTGCGGACGTTCGGCCATTACCAGTCCACCTCGAGACTGTGGCGCCGGACGAAATCGGGCTTGAAAAACGGCAGCTCGTAGGGCTCGGTGCGGAACCGCACATCGCCGTTCGGCGTCGGCGTCAGGATGTTCTTGACCAGCCAGTTCGCGTTGTCCATCTCGGGGAAATCGGTGCGATAGAACGGTCCGCGGCTTTCGGTGCGGTTGAGAGCGCCGCGGATCGTGAGCGCCGCGACATCAAGCAGATTGACGACGTCGATGGCATCAAGCCAAGTGTAGTTGAGCCGCGGCGTAACGTTGGCAAGGCCCATCGCCGGCAGCAACTCGTCGCGAAGACGCGTCACCTCGGCCAATGCGCCGTTCATCATGATCGCGTCCTTGAAGAAGCCCATCTTCTCGCTCATCACGCTGCGCAGAGCCCGCTTGACGTGTGCCGGCGCGACGCCATTGCTGGGCAGCGAACGGCGCAGCGCCAGCAGCCGCGCTTCTTCGGCAGCGGCCTTGTCCTCGGGGAGCGCCGACGATTTGAGGCGCGGCAGATCCGTCGCGACCGTCTCCGCCGCCAGCATGCCGTCATAGGTCACCGGCGCAATCAGGCCGTTGCTGTGTCCGCCGACGCCGCCCGCGACATAGAGGCCGCGCACGCGCGTGGCCATGGTCGCGGGATCGACGACGATGCCGCCCTGGCGGTAATGGGCCGAGCAGGCGGTTTCCAGCGTGTCGCTGGCGACCGATTTGCCGACCGCTGCGAATGCCTTGGCGTAATCGGTGTAGGCAGTGACGACGTCCGGCGCGACGTGGTTGAAGCCGCTGTAATAACCGCCGTCGAAACGTGCCTTGCCAGCAAGCACCTGTTTCGCCAGCCGCTTCAGTTGGAGCGTGTACGGCCCCATCGCAATTGGCGCATCGGCCTCTTGGTCGAAAAACACCTCGCCGCCGCTGTTGTAGAGCCGCGCCGAATGCGACGAGCCGATGATCGGATTGGGATAGACTTGCGTCCGCTGCCAGCACAGCGGATAGCGCACGTCGCTCGTATGCCACCACTGGATCTCGAGATTCATCAGCTCGGCGCCAGCGCGCCAGGCCATCGCAATACCATCGGCGGACATTTCGCGCGTCGCCGTCGAGCGCGGATAAAAGCGGTCGGCGTAGCCGGTGGCCAGGATCACCGCGCGGCTTTCGATCGCCACGACTTCGCCACGTGCGAGATCGAGCGCCATCACGCCGGCGATGGCGCCATCAGCTTCGGTCAGCAGCGCCGTTGCGGCGGTCTCCTCGAGCCACGGGATACCGGCCTGGAGCACCTGTTTGCGGCGCAAATCCATGAACAGCACGCCCGATTCGCCCTGCGAATGCGCCGCCATGCAGCGCACCGGCCCCTCGTTGGTGACGATCTCACCGTGCTCGTCGCGCCGCAGGTAGAGGCCGGCACGCTCGAGCTCGGGATAATATTCGCGCTCGATCCATTCGCCGGCGGCCCGCGCATAATGCTGGTCGATCAGGAAGTGGTTGTGCATCCGGATCAGGAATTCGGCGGTGTCGCGCGCCTGCTGCTCCGTGTTGCCCAGCAATCGCCCCGGCACGACGAGGTTACCGGCGAAGATCGACGCGCCGCTCTTGCCGACGAGACCTTTGCAAAGAATCAGCGGCTTGACGCCACGCCGGTGCAGCTCGAGCGCGGCGAAGGTGCCGGCCGCGCCGCCGCCAATCACAACCGCTTCGGCCGCCACTCGGCGCATATGCCTAAATCCCGAGGTGCCGGTGCATGAAATCGCGCTCGCGCCGCAAATCGGCCGGCGTACCCTCGTAGACCATGTGACCGTTGTTGAGGATGTAGCAGCGGCGCGCCAGCGACAACGCCGCCTCGACATTCTGCTCGACGATGATGATCGTGCGGCCTTCGTCGGCAAGCCGGCGGCAGATTCCCAGGAGATCCTGAACGATCAGCGGCGCCAGCCCCTCGAACGGCTCGTCGAGCAGGATCAGCTGCGGTTCGCGCACCAGCGCGCGCGCGATCGCCAGCATCTGCTGCTCGCCGCCGGAGAGCTCACGGCCGCGGTTGCGGCGCCGCTCGCCGAGGCGTGGGAACATGTCATAGACGCGCTGCGGCGGCCACGGCTTCGCTTCGCTCAAGCCCGCGAGGACGATGTTCTCCTCGACGGTCAATCCGCCAATGATGCGGCGCTCTTCGGGCACAAGCTGGAGCCCCAGGCGCGCGATCTTGTATGGCGGTAGGCCGCCAATTGCCTGGCCGTTGAAGCGGATGGCGCCCGATTTGGGCGCCATCACACCCATCATCGTCTTCAGCGTCGTCGTCTTGCCGGCACCGTTACGGCCGAGTAGCGCCACTACCTCGTGCGGCTCGATGTGCATCGACACGTCGAAGAGCGCGTGCGCCTCGCCGTAATAGGTGTTGATGGCGTCGACCTCAAGCAGGCTCATGGGCCGCCTGGCTTCCGAGATAGGCCGCGCGCACATCGGGATTCGCCTGGATCGCGTCAGGTACGTCCTCGGCGATCTTACGGCCGTTGAACAAAACGGTGATGCGGTCGGCGAGGCCGAACACGACGTCCATGTCGTGCTCGACGATGACGATGGTGACGCCCGAGGCGATGCTGCGCAGCAGCCGCACGGTATCGGCGCGCTCGACCGGACTCATGCCCGCCGTCGGTTCGTCGAGCAGCAGAATCTGCGGCCGCGTCGCCAAGGCGAGGCCGATCTCGAGCCGGCGCTTCTCGCCATAGGCGAGCTCGACGGCGGGCGTGTCGAGGCGTTTCGCGAGCTGCACCGACGCGGCGGCAGCATCAATCCCGGCGTTGACAGTGGCATCGCGATCAACTGCACGCAGCATCGCTGGATGGAATTTGCCGTAAGCACGCGCCAGAACGGCAATCCGCAGATTCTCGCGTACCGTTAAGCTCGGAAAGATTTGGTTGATCTGGAAGCTCTTCGAAATGCCGCGCTGACATACCATCGTTGCGCCGAGGCCGGTGATGTTGCGGCCCTTGAACTCGATCGTTCCCGAGCTGGGCGGGATAACGTTCGCCAGCATATTGAAGAACGTCGATTTGCCTGCGCCATTAGGGCCGATCACCGCACGGATCTCGCCCTCCCGCAGCTCGAACGAGACGTCGTCGACCGCGGTCAGGCCGCCATAACGCTTACTGAGATTGCGGGTCGCCAGCACGATTGGCCCGGTCGGTGGCGGCCGTTGCGTCGAGCGGCGCGGCTCCGCCGCGACCCGTGCCTGCTCGCCGACTGCGGTCTCGGCAACCGGTTCCAGTGCCGGCCGCGCAACCGGCCGCCGCCACAGCAAAAGCGTGCCGCCACACAGGCCGCGCCGGAATACTGTCACCAGTACAACGAAGATGACGCCAAGGATCATCTTCCACCACGCGCCAATGCCGGCGATGTTCTGCAACAACGTATAGAGGTAGAGCCACACGGTCGCGCCGACCAGCGGCCCAATCAGCGTTCCGGCACCGCCGATGATCGTCTGCACCACGAGCTGGCCGGAGGTGTCGAGATAGAACGCATCGGGCGGCATATAGCCCTGCAGCAAGCCCAGGAGTCCACCGGCAAGACCGGCGTAAGCGGCGGCAATGACGAAGACGGTGAGCTTGTATTTCGGCACGTCGTGACCGACTGCGGCGACGCGCGCGCCATTCTCGCGGATCGCGCGCAAGACAGCGCCGAAGGGCGACGCAACGATACGGCGCGCGAGCCAAAAGCCGAGGACGAAGACCACGACGAGCAGCCAGTAAAGACCACCGGGATCATTGATATCGATGCTGAATATCCCGAACCCGAGATGCGGTTCTGGCACGCCGGCGACGCCGTTTTCGCCGCCGGTCCAACGCGCAAGCGGCGAGATGTCGAGAAAGAAGAACATCTCGCCGAAGGCGAGCGTCAGCATTGCGAAATAGATCCCAGTGCGGCGTAGCGACAGATAACCGATGATGACGCCGAAAATCGATGCCGCCACGGTGCCGCCGATCAGCGCCACCACCGCGTTGTTGGTGAACGGCGCGACGAGAATGTAGGCGGCGACGAATCCGCCGGCACCGTAAAACGCCGCCTGCCCGAACGATAGCAGGCCCGTGAAGCCGAAGAGCAGATCAAAGCCGAGGCCGAAGAGGCCCCAATCGAGGATACGGTTGGCGATGTCGTAGGTGCCGTCGATATAAGGCAGCACCAAAGGCAGAATCAGCAGAATTACGACGAGCGCGATCTCGGGGGCCCATCGTTTTGCGAGCGCGACCGGCGCGCTCATTGCCGGCCCTCGACCCCGAACAGACCCTGCGGCCGAAGAATGAGCACCAGCGCCATCACTGCGAACAGCATGACCTGGGAATAAGCGGGCTGGATCATCGCGGTGAGGCTGAGAATCTCGCCGGCGATCAGCCCGCCGACGACCGCGCCCCAGAACGATCCGACGCCGCCGATGACCACCACGACGAAGGACTGCACCAGGATGTCGGCGCCCATGTCGGGCGTCACGGTGACGATCGGCGCGTTGATGACGCCGGCGAAACCCGCCGCCATTGCGCCCAAGCCGAACACGGTGAGAAAGGTGCGCGTCACATTGATGCCGAGGATGTTCACCATAAGCTGGTCTTCGATCCCGGCGCGCACGATCAGGCCGAGCCGCGTGCGGTAAAGAACGAAATAGAGCAGGACCAGGGACGCCCCGACGATCGCCAGCACATCAATGCGATAGGTTGGGTAAAGCGTGACGCGCAGATTGACGATGCCCGCCGCCCACGACGGCGCCGGAATGTTGCGCGCGAGACCGCCGAAGATCGCGCGAATGGCTTCGACGAGCACGATGGTGATGCCGAAGGTAACGAGAATTTGGTCTTCCGGTGGTCGTTGGTAATAGAGCCGGATGAGTCCGCGCTCGATGACGACACCGACGACAAGGAGAAATATCGCGCCGGCCGCCATCGCCGCGACGAACGAGCCCGTATATTCGTAGGTAACAAAACCGGCATAGGCGCCGACGGCATAGAGTGCGCCATGGGCAAAATTGACCACGCCGAGCGTGCCGAAGATGATCGTCAGCCCCATTGCGACGAGCACCAACAACGCGCCGAGCGTGAGCCCGTTGAACACCTGCGAGAAGAAGAGCGGCCAACTAATCACGGTCGCCCTCCTCCCGCACCGTCACCGATCAAGCGGCAGGCGTGTCAGGCGCTGGCCGGCATCTTGCAGCTGAGGAAGTCCGGCGGCATGACCTCCGGACCCGGCGTCAGGTTGACGATCTGGAACAAATCCTCGTCGTTGCGCATCTGCGCCTTTGTCTTGCCGACGACAACGGGCACCGCGCGCACCTGCTGGTGATCTTCCTTGCGGTACCAGACCTCGCCCAGCGGCATTTGCAGCTTGTGGCCCGCCTCGAGCTCCGCGATCACCTTGCGTGGATCGAAGGTCTTGGCGCGGGTCACGGCGTCGGCCCACACCATCATCTGGGTGTAGGCGATGTGCGCCGGCCAGCTCGGCCGGTATTTGTATTTGGCATAGAACGAGTCGACGAAGACCTTGGCCATCGCGTTGGTCTCGGCGAGAGTCCACCAAAAATCCAGGGTGCCGTAGACACCAGCCATGATCTCCGGGCCGAGTTCCTGGCCCTGGAAGGCAGAAATGTTCGGCACGATCATCTTCATCTTGTCGAGAATGCCGAACTGCTTCGCCTGCTTGCACGAGGCAACCGCATCGTTGCCGAAGGCAACATTGACGAACACGTCGGCACCGCTATTGGCGATGTTGAGCAAGTACGAGCTGTAGTCAGTGGTACCCAACGGACAGACCTGCGAGCCGAGCGACTTCCAGCCGAGTTCCTTCTCGGTGAACTCGCCGGTCGAATGCTCGACCGAATGGCCGTAGGCGTAATCGGGCACCAGGTAGACCGACTTCTTGTTCTTGCCGATCGCCTTGGCGAGCGCCGGCACCAGCGCCTTGGCCCCCATATAGGCTGACGGCTGCGAGCGGAATGCGTATTTCTGGCAATCAACGCCGGTAGTTTCGTTGGCGCCGCTGCAACCGACCATGTTCAGCACCCGGTAGCGCTGGGCCAGCTTTTCGAGGGCGATCGCCGTGTTGCTTGCCAAGCAACCGGTGATCATGATCGCCTTGTTCTGCGTGATGAAGGCGGTCTGCGCCTGGACTGACGGGTTCGGCTGGGTCTGGGTATCGGCGATCTTGTATTCGATCTTCTTGCCGAGCACGCCTTTCTTGCCCTTGAGCGAGGGAACGTGCGGGACCAAACCGGTGCCCTCGTTCAGGTGTTCGAAGACGAGCTCATAGCCCTTCTGGAGGTCGTGGCCATCGGCCGAATAGGCGCCGGTCAGCGGCACCGTAACACCGACGAAGACAGATGGCCCCTTGGCG
>Ga0187815_10000831_pt1 | contig 14776 bp, 16 predicted proteins | sample NC_S_5_FD_132962 | JGI IMG/M metagenome (GOLD analysis project Ga0187815, IMG submission 132962) | Wetland sediment microbial communities from Neuse River Estuary, North Carolina, USA - ASW-S_5 | ecosystem: Environmental > Aquatic > Freshwater > Wetlands > Sediment | place: USA: North Carolina...
CGCGGGCGCGGCCGTCGCGGTCGAACACGTAGATCGCCGAGCTGTGGCTGACCTCGTAGTTGCCGTCCTTGCTGCCCGGTTCGCGGGTGAACGAGGCACGGTAGCGCTTGACCAGGGCCTCGATCGCGCCGGGGCTGCCGGTAAGGCCCACCGCGCGCTTGTCGAAGGCGTTGACGTAGGCGTGCAGCACCGCCGGCGTGTCGCGCGCAGGGTCGACGCTGACGAACAGGATGCGCACGTCGTCGGCCTGCTTGCCCAGCTTCTGCAGCACCACGTGCAGGTGGGCGAGGGTCAGCGGGCAGACGTCGGGGCAATGCGTGTAGCCGAAGTACAGCAGCACCACCTTGCCGCGGTAATCGGCGGCGCTCGCCGGCTGGCCGTTGTCGTCGGTGAGCTGGAACTGCAGGTCCGGCATGTGCCCGCTGATGTTGGTGAGCTTGAACGGCAGCGCGTCGCCCTGGCAGCCACCGAGCAGCAGGACGCCGGCCAGCGGCAACAGGAGCAGGGCGAGACGCAGGAGACGCGGGAACTTCATGCGAGAATCCTAAGACTGCAATCGTCCAAGCATACGCCAGCGCTTCCGTTGAGCGGCTGCCCGCAACCGGAGTCCGGCCATGCCGCGACAAATTGTCCGATTCCCAGCCGGTTTGCTTGCCGGCATCGCCGGCGCCAGCGCGGTGCTGCTTGGCGCATTCGGCGCGCATGCCTTGCGCGGCGTGCTCGATCCCGCCCACCGCGAGCTGTGGCATACGGCAGTGGAATACCACGCATGGCACGCGCTGGCGTTGGTCCTGGCGGTGGGACTCGGCCGTGGTCGCGCCGGCCGCTGCGCAGTCGCGGCGTTCGCGCTCGGCATCGCGCTGTTCGCCGGCAGCCTGTATGCGCTGGCCCTCGGTGCGCCGCGCTTGGTAGGCATCATCACGCCGTTCGGCGGCGTGGCCTTCGTGGTGGGCTGGATCGCGCTGGGGCTGGCCTTGCATCCGCGTAGAGATTGACGCCGGCGGGCGTCATTCGCCTGTCATGCCGTGGCATGAGCATATGGGTATGCGTACCCCCACGGACTTGCGCCTTCGCCCATGGTGGCCCGCCCTCCTGCTGTGGGCTGGCCTGCTGGCGATCGTGCTGGGTGGTTTTGGCCTGGCTCATCCGCCGCCTGGCTCGGGCCAACTGATGCGCTGGCACGACGCCCGCAACGACTGGCTGCTGGTCGCCGACGACGAGGCCAACCAGCTGACGGTGTACGACGCCGCCAATGGCCGCCCGCTGCGGCGGTTCGGCCCGAATGCGGTGGGCGATGTCGCAGTGCTGGCCCGACGCGACGGGCGTCTTTACGTGGTGGACGATGACGGTGCGCGCAACGAACTCAGGTTGCCGCAGCTGGCGGTGGCGGAGTCCGGCGCGCATTGAACGGACGTGCCGGGCGCGTAGCGTCGCGTCAGCCACCGTTGCCATTGTTCAGCGCGAGATGGGTGCTGTCGAAGTGCCGCAGCGCGGCGTCATAGCTACGCCGGCGATGGCCGGCCAGGCACGCACCCAGGCGTGCGGCAAGAACACGCGCGAGGCCTTGCCGTAGCGGCCGGCATAAGCCATGCCGGTGACCACCCCGCGCCGGTACACCTGCAGCGCGAGCCATCACAGCTCCCGCTTGAGCGTGTCCGGGTTGCCGATCGCCGTGGTGAGGTGAGGGCGCGGTCGACGCGCGACGCAGAAAAATCTTGCGAAGGCGCGAAGGCTGCGGCGCTCCGCCTACAATTGCGATCCCGCCCAACGACGGAGCTCGTCCATGAAACCCTTCGGCACGCCCCATTCCGATCATGCCGTGCGCGTGCTGCTGCTGGGTTCCGGCGAGCTCGGCAAAGAGCTGGCGATCGAGCTGCAGCGCTACGCGGTGGAGGTGATCGCGGTGGACCGCTACGCCGACGCGCCGGCGATGCAGGTGGCGCATCGCAGCCACGTGATCGACATGCTGGACGGCGCCGCGCTGCGCCGCGTGATCGAGGCCGAGCATCCCGACCTGGTGGTGCCGGAGATCGAGGCGATCCACACGCCCACCCTGGTGGAGATGGAGCGCGAGGGCCTGCACGTGATCCCGACCGCGCGCGCCGCATGGCTGACGATGGATCGCGAGGGCATCCGCCGTTTGGCCGCCCAGGAGCTGGAGCTGCCTACCTCACCCTACCGCTTCTGCGACAACGAGGCCGACTACCGCCGCGCCGTGGCCGATGTCGGCTACCCGTTCGTGATCAAGCCGGTGATGAGTTCCTCGGGCAAGGGCCAGAGCATCGTGCGCGACGAGTCCGGGCTGCAACATGCCTGGGACTATGCGCAGTCGGGCGGTCGCGCGGGGCAGGGGCGTGTGATCGTGGAGGGCTTCATCGACTTCGACTACGAGATCACCCTGCTCACCGTGCGCCACAAGGACGGCACCAGCTTCTGCGCGCCGATCGGTCATCGCCAGGAGGACGGCGACTACCGCGAGTCGTGGCAGCCGCAGCCGATGAGCGACAAGGCGCTGGCCGAGGCGCAGCGCCAGGCTGCGGCGGTGTCGAATGCGCTGGGCGGTTGGGGCGTGTTCGGCATGGAGTTCTTCGTCAAGGGCGACGCGGTGATCTTCTCCGAGGTCAGCCCGCGTCCGCACGACACCGGCCTGGTCACCCAGATCTCGCAGGACCTGTCGGAGTTCGCGCTGCATGCGCGGGCGATCCTGGGCCTGCCGATTCCGGCGATCCGCCAGTTCGGTCCCTCGGCCTCGTGCGCGGTGCTGGTGGAGGGCGAAGGCCGCGCGCCGCGCTACCACGGCGTGGCGGCGGCACTGGCCGAGCCGGACACCCAGCTGCGCCTGTTCGGCAAGCCCGAGGTGAAAGGGCGCCGGCGCATGGCGGTGACGCTGGCGCGCGATGTCGATATCGAGGCGGCGCGCGCGAAGGCCGTGCGCGCGGCGGCGCAGTTGCGCGTAGAGCTTTGACCCGGGCGCGAAGTCTGATGCGTTAGGCTGATCGCGCCACCGTTCGTCCTGAGCGTAGCGCCGCAGGCGCGCACGCGGGGAGCGGCCATGGATGGCTGCATCCTTGAGGAGCGAGGAAGTCGAAGGACACGCTGGCGAGGCGCTTCGACTCCGCCCGCTGCGCGAGCTACGCTCGGCGCGAACGACATTTCCTCGCAACACACAGGAGTCGCACATGCAATCGTCGGGATTCGCGCATTGGCTGGTAGTGCTCGTGGAAACGTTCGCGGCGCTGTTCCTGCTGCTGCTGGCGGTGGCCGTGGCGGTGATCGCGGTGGTGTGGGTGGTGGACCGCAACCAGACCACTAACGCGGTGCTGCGCAACTTTCCGGTGATCGGCCACTTCCGCTACAGCTTCCTGCGCCTGGGCGAGTTCTTCCGCCAATACCTGTTCTCCAGCGACCGCGAGGAGCTGCCGTTCAACCGTGCCCAGCGCGTGTGGGTGTACCGCGCGGCGAAGAACGCGGAGAACACCAACGCGTTCGGCTCCACCCGCGACCTGCGCGGCGAGGGCGTGCCGTTCTTCGTCAACGCGGCGTTTCCTTCGCTGGGCGACCACCACGTGGAGCCGAAGCCGGTGCGCATCGGCCCCTACGCGCGCGAACCCTACGACCACGCCGCGTTCTTCAACATCTCCGCGATGAGTTTCGGCGCGCTCGGTGCGCCTGCGGTGCGCGCGCTGTCGCATGGCGCGGCCAAGGCCGGCATCTGGATGGACACCGGCGAGGGCGGGCTGGCGCCGTACCACCTGGAAGGCGGCTGCGACATCGTGTTCGAGATCGGCACCGCCAAGTACGGCGTGCGCACGCCCGACGGCAAGCTCGACGACAGCAAGCTTGCGGCGATCTGCGCGCACCAGCAGGTGAAGATGGTCAGCATCAAGCTCAGCCAGGGCGCCAAGCCCGGCATGGGCGGCCTCCTGCCCGCGGCCAAGGTGACGCCGGAGATCGCCGAGATCCGCGGCATTCCGGTGGGGCAGGATTCGCAGAGCCCGAACCGGCACCTGGACATCGGCAATGTACCGCAGCTGCTGGACGCGATCCGCCACATCCGCGAGCTCACCGGCAAGCCCACCGGTTTCAAGGCGGTGTTCGGCGACATGGCGATGATCGAGGAGCTGTGCGACGAGGTGCACAAGCGCGGCATCGAGAGCGCGCCGGACTTCATCATCGTGGACGGCTCCGAAGGCGGTACTGGCGCGGCGCCGCAGACCCTAATGGAAGGCGTGGGCTTGCCGCTGCACGAGGCGCTGCCCGCGCTGGTCGACACGCTGGTCGTCAAAGGCCTGCGCGAGCGCGTCAAGGTGATCTGCTCGGGCAAGCGCATCACCGCCTACGACGTGGCCTGGGCGCTGTCGATGGGCGCGGATTTCGTCAATTCCGCGCGCGGCTTCATGCTGGCGCTGGGCTGCATCCAGTCGTTGCAGTGCAACCGCAACACCTGCCCCACCGGCATCACCACGCAGGACCCGAAGCTGCAGCGCGGCCTGGTGGTCACCGACAAGAGCGAGAAGGTGGCGAACTACGCGCGCAACGTGATGCACGAGGTGGGCATCATCGCCCACAGCTGCGGCGTGGACGATCCGCGCCAGCTCGACCGCACGCACTGCCGCGTGGTGGGCGACGACGGCATTTCGGTGCCGCTGGTGAAGCTGTTTCCGTATCCCGAGGGGCACAAGGTGGCGTGAGCCGGGCCCGCGCGGGGCGCCGCTTCAGGGCATCGCCTTCCAGCCCTCGGCCGTGCGCAGCTGCAGCGGCCGGAAGTTCCGCTTGTAGTCCATCTTCGGATGGCCCTCGATCCAGAAGCCCAGGTACACCCAGGGCAGGTTGCGCCGCCGGGCCAGCGCCACCTGCTGCAGGATCGCGAAGGTGCCGAGGCTGCGCGCGCTTTCGCTGGGGTCGAAGAAGGTGTAGACCGCCGACAGGCCGCTGCGGCAGATGTCGGTGACCGCCACGCCGAGCAGGCGCCCGCGCAGGCGGAATTCCAGGAACGCGGTGGGGCTCCACGGCGCGGTGAGGAAGCGGCGGAAGTCGCTGGCGTCGGCCTCGTCCATACCGCCGCCGGGGTGGCGCTGGCGCAGGTAGTTCTCGTACAGCGCATGGCGTTCGGCGTTGTAGCCGGCCTGGCACTCGGTGACCGTGAGATCGGCGTTGCGCTTCAGGCAGCGCCGCTGCGAGCGGTCCGGCTCGAAGTGCAGCGCGTCGATGCGGCAGGGCGTACAGGCATGGCATTCCGGACAGTGCGGGAAGTACAGGTGCCCGCCGGCACGGCGGAAGCCGCGTTCCAGCGCCGGCCCGTACAGCCGGTCCAGCTGCGGCGCGGCCGGATCGATCACCAGGTTCTGCGCCGTGCGCTCGGCGTAGTAGCCGCAGGCGTGCGGCAGGGTCTGGAACAGACGGACGTGTTCGGAGCGCATGGCCCGATTCTAGGCTGGAGTCACGGCGTGCGCACGCCGCAGGAGCGAAATCCTTGCTCAGACCACGTGCAGATAGCGCAGCGTCATCATCGCGATGATGCCCAGTATGGCCAGCAACACGATGCGGCGTACGCGTGCCACCGTGTACCGGCGCCTGGCCTGGGGCGTGGGATTGCGCGCCTCGGCCAGGTCCTGGCCGTGGCGCACCACCGGCTCGATGCCCAGCTCGCGCAGCAGGGCGCGGGCGCGGGGATAGTCGTCGGCGTGGGCGATCCACACCTGTTCCCAGCCGCTGCGGTCGTAGTCCGGCTCGCGGTAGCTGAAGCGGCGGTGGCCTTGTTTCCGCCAGTTGGAGCGGTTCTCCACGGTGGCCTCGATGCCGTGCTCGGCCATCAGGGCGACCACGCGGTCGATGTTTTCGGGGCGGGGCGAGGTGTAGATCTGGCGCATGAAGGTGATTCTACTCAGCCGCCGCGAAGGCGGATCAGGCCTTCCTGCGCGGTGGAGGCAACCAGCCGGCCATCGCGGCTGAAGATCTGCCCGCGCGCCAGCCCGCGGCCGCCCTGGGCGGTGGGGCTGTCGAAGGAGTACAGCAGCCATTCGTCCACCCGGAACGGGCGGTGGAACCACAGCGCGTGGTCGAGGCTGGCCATCTGCACATTGTGGGTGAGGTAGGAGATGCCGTGCGGCAGCGTGGCGGTGCCGATCAGGTGGAAGTCGGAGGCGTAGGCCAGCAGGGCGCGGTGCAGGATCGCCGAGTCGCCGATCGGCGCGGCGAGCCGGAGCCAGATGTGCTGGATCGGCGGCCGCTTGACCGGGTGCAGTTCGTCGCGCGGCCACACCAGGCGGAACTCGAACGGGCCATCGATGCCCAGCCAGCGCTGCAGCTTCACCGGCAGCTTGGCCAGCTCGCCGGCCGGCAGCGGCCGCATCGGCTCCACGTCTTCCGGCGCCGGCACTTCGGGCATCGCGGTCTGGTGCTCGAAGCCCTTTTCGGGCACCTGGAACGAGACCGAGCCGTTGAGGATGGGCTGGCCGTGCTGGATCGCCAGCACCCGCCGCGAGGAGAACGTGCCGCCGTCGCGCGCACGCTCCACGCTGTAGACGATCGGCGCGTCGATGTCGCCGGCGCGCAGGAAATAGGCGTGCAGCGAATGCGCCTCGCGCGAAGGGTCGACGGTCTGCTGCGCCGCCGATAGCGCCTGCCCCAGCACCTGGCCGCCGAACACGAAGCGCGTGCCGATGTCGCGGCTCTGGCCGCGGAACAGGTTGTCCTCCAGCCGTTCGAGCTGCAACAGCTCGACCAGTTCGTTGACGTGCTCTTCGCGCATGGGGAGGCCTTGGCGGGGGATTCGCCAGTATACCGGGACGCCCGCCGGGGCCGGGTCAGCAGACGGACACGGGCGCCTCTGTCCCGGTTTCCAGCATCACCGCGACGCCGGCGGACGCGAGCGCGGCCAGGAAATCGCGCGCGTCGAACGCCTGCCCGGCGGCCAATGCCCCGCTGCCGCGGACCCTGCCGTCGAGGATGCGCTGCAGCGCCTCGGCCAGCAGCGGCGCCGTGACGGCGTAGATGTCGCGTCCGCTGGCCGTGGCTCGGCCGTGGTCTGCGCCGCGGCGCACGCGCACGTCGACCATGAAGCGTTGTGCGGAGCGCCCGCTGTCGTCGGTGGCCACCGGCGGCGGCGTGGCCGGATCGCGCAGGTCGTGCAGCGGAGCCAGATTCATCCACGCGTGCAGGTTGCGGCAGTCGATGTGATGCGGCACCAGCACTGCCTCGGACAGCGTGAGCAGCACGGTTTCCTGCCGTCCGAACGGCGCGGGGAAATCCGTGGTGCGTAGCGGCGCCGGGTCGGGCAGGGTGCGCGCGATCCCATGCTCGATGTAGCTGCGCGGGTGGTGGTTGCGCTCGCCGGTGAGGCGGGTGCCGCGCGTGGGGTGCCAGCCGTCGAGCGCAACGGCGATGTCCACCGCGTCCGCATCGCCGGCGCCATCGAGCGCGGTGCTGGCCAGCAGGTCGGCGAGGCCGCCATAGAACGCCATCGCGGGCAGCACGGTCACGCCCGCAGCCCGTGCCTCGGCGTCGCGTGCCAGGGTGTCGGCCACCGCGCGCTGTTCGGCGGCCACGTCCAGGTAGTGGATGCGCGCGCGCAGCGCCGCGTCGAGCACTGGCGCCGCGGTATCGAGAAACGGGCCGGCGCAGTGCACCACGGCAGCGGTGCCGGCGAAGGCGGCATCCAGCGCGGCGGGATCGTCGACGGCGGCGACACGGGTCTCGACGTCGGTGGCCATGGCCAGCGCATCCAGTTGCGCTGCATCACGTCCGCAGGCCACCGGCACGAAACCGCGGCGGCGCAGCTCGTCCAGCACGAAGCGGCCGGTATGGCCATAGGCACCATACACCGCGATGCGGTGCGGACGGGGTGCAGTCATGCGGTTTCTCTCCAAAGGCTGCGGGCTTCTTCGACGATCACGTCCGGGCGCTCCTCGGGCCAGAACAGCTTGCTGTGAGGCAGCCGGCGCACACCCCGCGAATGGCCGAAGGCGCGGTCGAGAAAGCCGGCATTGCCGGCGGCAAAGATCGTGTCGGCGCTGCCCCAGACGATGCGTACCGGCATGCGGGAGCGCGCCAGCATCGGGCCGATGCCGGCCAGCGCGTTGTGTTCCAGCGCGATGGCATAGGCATGCGTCAGGTCGCGGCTGCGCTGCGATGCCAGCAGCGGCCCGAAGTAGGTCGCGATGGCCTCGTCGGTTGGGTGTGCCGGGTCGGCGTAGCACATGCCGCCGATGCCGGCGGCCGAGCGTGCAAGGGCGTGGTCGCGATACCAGCGACCCAGCCAGTCGTCGACGAAGCGCCCCTGTTTCGCCAGCGCAATCACGGGCAGCATGGCCGGCGGCGGGCAGTCCTTCTCGGTGTCGCAGTTGGTCAACAGCAGGCTGCGCACGCGCTCCGGGTGGTGGGCAACCAGCAGCTGTGCCACCGCGCCGCCACTGTCGCTGGCGACCACGTCGGCGCGCTCGACGCCCAGCGCGTCGAGCAGGGCGACCAGCATCGCCACCTGCGCAGCGGGCGCGCAGGATTGCCCCTCGGCCACCCGGGTGTAGCCCAGACCGAGGAAGTCGGGTGCAATGCAGCGCCGGTATGGTGCCAGCCGTTCGAGCGCGCCGCGCCATTGGAAGCCGTTGAGCGGGAAGCCGTGCAGGAACAGTGCGGCCGGCCCGCTACCGCGCTCGACGTGTGCGATGTCGCCGAACGCGGTGCGCGTGTAGCGGCGCGCCGCGTGGAAGGCTGCGGCATCCATCGACTGCGCGGCTGCGGCGTCGCTTGGCCAGCGGACGCAGCCGACGAGGCCGCTGGTGCAGGCCACGGCTGCCAGGCCAAGGAAGCGGCGCCGGCCGATGTCCGGCGCCGCCAGCCGAGCGGCAGGCGGGAAGGTTTCGCCGCTCACGGCTGCACTGCCGCCTCGCGCAGCTTCTGCGCGCATTCCTCGCAGCAGACTTCGACGGTGCGCCCGCCGATCGTCACTTCGATGGCATTGCCGTCGAGCGGATAGTCGCAGGCGGCGCAGGTGGCTTCTTTGGCTTTCACGGTGGTGCTCCGGTGATGCCCGCGATCGGGCAGGCACAGGAGACCACGGGCCGCCGCCGGCGGCTGTCAGGATCTTTAGTCTTTCACCGTTTCGGGGCCAGCGCGGCCTGGCGGAACTCGCTGGGCGTGCGTCCGTAGGCCTGGCGGAACGCGGCGCTGAAGTGGCTGTGGCTGGAGAAGCCCAGGTCCAGCGCCAGCGCAGCGACGTCCTCGCAATCGGCGATCAGGTCCAGCGCGCGCGCCAGCCGCAGGCGCAGGTGGTAGCGGTACAGCGGCAGGCCCTCGACGAGCTGGAAGGCCTGGGTGAGGTAGATCGGCGAGCCGCCGACTTCCGCCGCGATCTCGGCCAGGGTCCAGCGCCGGGTGAGGTCGCTGGCCAGCAAGAGCTTGGCCCGATCCACCAGCCGCTGCCGTGCGTGGGTGGCACCGGGCGCGTGGGTGGTGCGCGGGCCGAGGCTGCGGCACACCAGGGTCAGCGCCAGGCTTTCGGCTTCCAGCGCCTCGATGCTGCCGTTGCGCAGGCTGTGGCGCAGCAGCGCCACCAGCACCTGGGCGCGTTCGTCGATGCGCAGCGACTGGCCGTGGAACACGGGTGCGTCGCGCCGCTGCAGCAGCGCGGCCGGCGCCAGTTCGCGCAGCAGCGGCGGCGAGATCGACAGCGACAGGCAGGCGTCGCCGCCGGTCGCGGGATGGCTGACCTGGTAGCCCTCGCCGGCGTTGAAGAACAGCACATGGTTGGCGTCGGCCACCGACTGCGTGCTGCCCACGTGGCGCAGGAACAGGCCGCGGTAGGGAAACACCAGATGCGTGGCGGTTGCGCATTCCTCGGCGCTGCGGTGGCGGCACTCGCCGCGGCAGCGCACGTCGTTCGCCGTGACCGTGGTCGACTGCAGCAGCGGCTGGACGGTGAACTCAGGCATGAAGCGCGAGCCGGCGGAGACGTCGGTGCAGTCTAGCGCAGCCGCTCCAGTCCGCTGGCGGGGACGATGGCGTCCCACGGGAACAGCGGGCCGGGATCCAGCTTGCGCGCTACCTGCTGCGCCGGGTCGTCGCTGGCCGGCACCAGCGCGGTGTCCAGATCCTCGTGGCCGGCGATCTGGCGCAGGTTGGGGAATTCGGCACGCAGCTGCGCCAGCAGCGCGCCCAGCGCAGTGATCTGCGCCGCAGTGTACGGTTCGGCCATGGTCTGCCGGCGCGAATCGAACCAGTCCGGGTAGCGGCCGGTGTTCACCAGTTCGATGCCGATCGACTGCGGGTTCCAGCCGCGAACGTGGTTCGCCACGCGCGTGCCGGGCACGTAGCGGTACACCGCGCCGTCGCGGTCGACGTAGTAGTGGCCGCTGTTGCCGGTGCCGCTGTCGTACAGCGCCTTCTCGCCATACTCGCGCGCCGTGGCGAGGTCGGGCAGCTCGGTGCAGTGGACCACCACCAGGGTCACTGCGGCGGCGGGGCGCTCGGGCAGTTTCGCCGCGTAGGGCAGGGCTTGGTCGTGGATGGCAAGTGTCGGCATGTGCCAAGTCTCGCATGGCGGCCAGTTATCATGGGCGTCCTGCAGCCTGTACCGGAGACCGCCATGCGCGGCCAGATCATCCTTTCGCACGGTTCGGATTCCGGTCCGGGCGCCACCAAGATCAGTGCGCTGGCCGCCCGCGCCGAGACGCTGGGCTGGCGCACCGAACGCCCCGATTTCCGTGCGGACGATGCAACGGGTTATGCCGGCGCAGTGGCGCCGCGCGTGGCGCGCCTGCGCGCCGCGATCGCCGCCTGCGACGCGCCGCCGGTGCTGGTGGGTTCCAGCATGGGCGCGTTCGCTTCGGCGCTGGTCTCGCTGGAAGTGCCGGTGGCGGCCCTGTTCCTGCTTGCCACGCCGCCTGCGATTCCCGCCTGCCCACGGGCGCTGGATCTCCGCGCCGGCGTGCCCACCCTGCTGATCCATGGCTGGCGTGACGAGCTGTGCCCGGTGGCGGGCGTGCAGGCCTTTGCCGCGCGCCGGCGGCTGCCCCTGCTGCTGCTGGACGACGACCATCGCCTGCTGGCCAGCATGGACACGATCGCCGCGCAGTTCGACGCGCTGCTGGGAGCGCTGGCATGAGCCGCTGGTTCGCCACCTGCCCCAAGGGCCTGGAATACCTGCTGCGCGACGAGCTGGCGGCGCTGGGTGCGCAGGAGGTGCGCGAGGCGCTGGCCGGCGTGCATTTCGAAGGGCCGCTGGAAACCGCCTACCGCGCCTGTCTGTGGTCGCGGCTTGCCAGCCGCATCCTGCTGCCGCTGGCCGAGTTCGACGCCGCCACCGACGAGGCTTTGTACGCGGGCGTGCAGGCGATCGACTGGTCGCTGCACCTCGCCGCCCACGCCACGCTGGCCGTGGATGCGCACACTGCGTTGAGCAAGCTCACCCACAGCCAGTTCATCGCCCAGCGGGTGAAGGACGCGGTGGTGGACCAGTTCCGCCAGCGCAGCGGCACGCGTCCCGGCGTCGACACCGAAGAGCCGGACGTGCGGCTCAACCTGCGCCTGAAGCGCGACCGCGCCACGCTGTCGCTGGATCTCGCCGGCAGCCCGCTGCACCGCCGCGGCTGGCGCGAGCTGCAGGGCGAAGCGCCGCTGAAGGAAAACCTCGCCACCGCCATGCTGCTGCGCGCGCGCTGGCCGGAGATCTACGCGGCTGGGGGCGCCTTGCTCGACCCGATGTGCGGTTCCGGCACCTTGCTGATCGAGGCTGCCCTGATGGCCGCCGACGTGGCGCCGGGCTGGCGTCGCGACTATTACGGTTTCCTCGGCTGGCAGCAGCACGACCTCGCGCTGTGGCGCGGCCTGCTCGACGAGGCGCGGCAGCGCGCCGAGGCGGGGCTCAAGCAGCTGCGCAGCTGTTTTTTCGGCTCGGATGCCGACCCGCGCATGGTGCAGACCGCCAAGCGCAACGCGCAGGAGGCAGGCGTGGCCGGCTTCCTCACGCTGGAGAAGCGCGACGTGGCGCATGCCGTGCCGCCGGCGGGCGTGGAGCGCGGCCTCGTGATCACCAACCCGCCGTATGGCGAGCGACTGGGCGAGCGGGCGCAGATGCCCGCGCTGTATCACGCGCTGGGCGAGCGTCTGCGCACGCAGTTCGCGGGCTGGCGCGCAGCCGTGCTGGCGGGCGACGCGGAGCTGGGCCGCGCGCTGGGCCTACACGCGGAGAAGAAGTACGCGCTCTACAACGGTGCGCTGGAAACCCAGCTGCTCACCTTCGAGATCCGGCCGCGCGACGAGGCACCGCGCGAGCCGAAGCCGCTCTCCGCCGGCGCGCAGATGCTGAAGAACCGGCTGGAGAAGAACCTGCGCCACCTGCGCAAGCGGCTCGCGCGCGAGGGCATCCACTGCTGGCGCGCCTACGACCAGGACCTGCCCGAATACGCCGCCGCGATCGACGTCTACGCGCGCGACGGCGGCGACACCTGGCTGCACGTGCAGGAATACCGCGCGCCCGCCGAGGTGCCGGCCGAAACCACGCGCGTCCGCCTGCGCGAGATCGCCCGCGTGGCCGGCGAGGTGTTCGAGGTGCCGCGCGAGCGCATCGCGGTGAAGACCCGCGAGCGCGGCAAGGGCGGCTCCAAGTACGGCCAGTTAGACCAGCGCGGCGAGTTCGTCGAGGTGGAGGAGGGCGGCCTGAAGTTCCTGGTCAACCTCACCGACTACCTCGACACCGGCCTGTTCCTCGACCACCGCCTGGTGCGCGCCAGGCTGCGCGAGCTGGCCGCGGGCCGGCGCTTCCTCAACCTGTTCGCCTACACCGCCACCGCCAGCGTCTACGCGGCGGCGGGCGGCGCGCGCGACACCACCAGCGTGGACCTGTCGGCCACCTACCTGGACTGGGCTTCGCGCAATCTTGCGCTGAACGGCTTCACCGGAGCGAAGCACCGGCTGATGCAGGCCGATGCCCTGGCCTTTCTGCGGCAGGATCGCGCGCACTACGGCCTGATCTACGTGGATCCGCCCACCTTCTCCAACTCCAAGCGCGCCGACGACTTCGACGTGCAGCGCGACCACGTGGCGCTGCTGGAAGCCTGCGGTGAGCGGCTGGTAAACGACGGCGTGATCGTGTTCTCCAACAATTTCCGTCGTTTCAAGCTGGACGAGGCGGCCTTGGCGGAGCGCTTCACGATCGAGGACTGGAGCGCGGCCAGCATCCCGTTCGACTTCGCCCGCCGCGCCGACATCCACGGTTGCTGGTTGCTGCGGCATGCGTCGGTCGCCGGCAATCCGTGGGATGCGTCACGCCTCAAACGCTGAGGTTTTGCTTAGCGGAACGGCTTCAGTGGTCATTAAGCGCGGCGGTCACAGCATCAGCACCGAAACAACGGAGGTGCATGTCATGTCCAAACGCAATGTCGGCAAGTGGATGGCAATCGGTCTGGCCGTGGCCGCTGCGGTGGCGATGCCGCTGAGCGCGTCCGCGCACGGCTGGGGTCATGGTGGTGGCTGGGGTCATCGCGGTGGCTGGGACCATGACGGCTGGCGCCATGGCGGCTATTACCACCATGGTGGTTACTGGAGCGGCGGCCGCTGGATCGCGGGTGCGATCGTCACCGGTGCGGTGGCCGGCATCGTCAGCGACGCGTTGGCGCCGCGGCCGGTGTATTACGCGCCGGCGCCGGTGGTCTACGGTCCGCCCGCGGTGGTCTACGAAGATGGGCCGCCGGTGGTGACGCAGCGCGTGGTTACCCGCACCGTGGTGTACGACAACGGCTACCCCACGCGCTATGTGCGCGACGATGGCTACGACGGCGACTGATCGCCACCATCGTTGTCCGCGAAAAGAGCCCGGCCAAACGCCGGGCTCTTTTCGTTCAGGAGTGCGGCCATGGACGGCCGTCCGTTTGACTCTCGCGATCAGGGACGATCGCAAGGATCGAGGAGTGCCGGGATGAGCAGGCTCACGGCTGGGTTGGCTGGTTTGCGCCGCTGCCGCTGCGGCTGGCGTGTGTGCTGAGCTTGTCGAACTCGGCCTTGCCGATCTTGCGCACCGACTGGATCGGGCAGGGCGGCTGATCCCGCGCGCGCACCGATTCGCCGGCCTCGCCGCAGATGCTGAACGGGATCACCGCCTGGTTGGCGGGATTGGAGTGGAACAGCAGGGTGGGCGGCCCGTAGCTTAACCGTGGGCAGGCGACCTGCAGCTTCACCAAGTAGCGGTCGGGACCGGTGCGTGCGGTGATCGTGCGGGCGTCGACGAGGTGCCATTCGTTGATGCGGTCGGTGCGCAGGCAATCGGCGACCGGACGCAGCGGGGTATAGGCGGGGGTTTTCGGTTTCGTCTGGGCGGGCGTGGCGTTCGCGGCGACCGCGAGCGAGAGCGCGAGCAGGCCGGTCAGGGCGGATTTCATGGGAACACCTCATCAGCGGATGTGGTGGATCGCGATGGTGCGTCGTGGCGGCACCGAGCGCAATCATCGGCCGGCCGTGTACCACGGAAGGTGAATGCCTCCTGGCGTGCCCCCTCTCGCCCCGCCATACCGGCGCCATCCATGGCGCCTCCCCGCGTGCCGCAAGCGGGAGTGGGCTGGCCCGGGGTCACTTCACCCCGTACAGCGTTTTCACGTCCTGCAGCAGGCCGGCCTGGCTGGACGGGCGGGCGTAGAACATGTGGCCACCGGGGTATTCCTTCACCTGCACGCGGGTGGGGTCGCCCATCGCCGGCATCTGGTCGACGATCAGCACCGAGGCCATGAACGGGCAGGAGAGGTCGTCCCAGCCGTGGGCGATCAGCACGCGCAGGCCGGGGTCGTTC
>Ga0187815_10000832_pt1 | contig 14770 bp, 12 predicted proteins | sample NC_S_5_FD_132962 | JGI IMG/M metagenome (GOLD analysis project Ga0187815, IMG submission 132962) | Wetland sediment microbial communities from Neuse River Estuary, North Carolina, USA - ASW-S_5 | ecosystem: Environmental > Aquatic > Freshwater > Wetlands > Sediment | place: USA: North Carolina...
GACCCCCGGGTCGTCGTCGCCGAGCATGTCCGCGAGCAGGGCCGGGTCGTCACGGTCTGACAGCGGGGCGTCCAGGGAGTAGGTGCTGAACACCAGGTCCGCCTGCCGCGCCTCCTGCATGTCGTCCTCGCTTACCCCGAGCCGGTCGGCGAGTTCTGCTTGCTCAGGGGCCCGGCCGAGCTGATGGGTGAGCTCCTCGCTGGTCTTGCGCAACTCGAGCAGTAGCTCCTGAGCCGACCGCCGCACGTGGATCTGCCACCGCTTGTCCCGGAAGTGACGCTTGATCTCGCCGTAGACACAGGGCTGGGCGTAGGCCGCGAGGCTGTCGCCTACCTCCGGGTCATAGTTGTTGATCGCCTTGAGCAAGCCGACGTAGCCGACCTGGATGAGGTCCTCGGTGGGCTCGGGGCTGCCCCGGTACTGCCGGACGCAGGCCCGCACCAGCTTCGTGTACCGGTCCACGAGGATCTCGCAGGCCGCGGCCCGTAGCTCGCTGTCCCGCGGCTGGGTGCGGACCTGGGTCAGCAGCGCGTTATCGGACAGCTCGTGCAGCCCAGCGCGGAGCCCGGGGTTCAGGCCGACCTCGGGCGGGGCGGTGTCGACGGCAGTGCGCCGCGGCTGCCTGAGGGTTCCGTTCGTCATCGGTCGTCTCCCTGGACCTGGATATTTCGGACGAGTACGGTGTGCCCGGCCCGTGAAAGATAAACATTGGGTAACGTGATGCTCGTCACATTCCAGTCTCGGCTTGTCACCGTCAGCCACTCCGGTATCGCTCACGCCTGGCGCCACTAGCTCCCGCGTCACGGCTCAAACCGCGCAGGCGGGCGGTCGGATACAGCGCGTTCCGCAAATATCCGCCGGGCGCAGGTGTAGGCGCACGGCCGGGGGGAAGCCCAATGGCCGCTACCCCGGACCCCCGCGAGGACACAACACGACATGACCGTCATAGGGAACCCCGTCAGCAAAGTTAATACCGCCAGCTGGCAAACCGAGGCTGCCTGCCTGTCCGCCGACCCTGACCTCTTCTTCCCCATCTCAGCGACGGGCCCCGCCGAGCAGCAGATCGCGCGGGCGAAGAGGATCTGCGCCGGGTGCGCGGTACGCCCGGAGTGCCTGGAGTTCGCGCTGGCCCACGATCAGATGTACGGCATCTGGGGCGGCACCACCCCCGACGACCGGCGGCGTGACCGGCGGCGCAGGCGGCGCGCGGCCGTCGCGGCGCAGAAGCAGAAGCAGAAGCAGAAGCGGTCCGTCGCGGCGTAAAGAAAAGAAGCGCCGCGGACCCAAGCTACGCCCGGCTGGCCCATAAACTCCGGCTGAGCCAGCGCTCCATGCAGGCGAGGAGATCGTCCGTGTCGACCGGCTTGGTGACGTAGTCGCTGGCCCCGGCCGCGATGCTCTTCTCCCGGTCGCCGGGCATGGCCCGGGCCGTCACCGCGATGATGGGCAGGGTGGCGAAGGCGGGCATCTGCCTGATCTCGTTCATCGTGGTGTAGCCGTCCATCTCCGGCATCATCACGTCCATCAGGACGAGATCGGTGTCATCGGAGCCCAGCAGCGCCTCGATGCCCTTGCGCCCGTCGGCGGCCTGCGTCACCGACATGCCGTGGAGCTCGAGCGTGCTCGTGATCGCGAAGACGTTCCGCGTGTCGTCGTCGATCACCAGGACCCTCCGGCCGCGCAGGGCCTCGTGGCCCTCGGCCTGCAGCGGGACGCGCGTCCCCGGATCGACCGGCTCCCTGATCAGCGCCGGCACGTGCTCGGGCTGGGCGGCTGACAGGTGCAACGTGATCCGTTCGCGCAGTTCGTCCAGCGATCCGAGCAGTTCGAGCGGCTGGGAACCGAACCGTAGCCGCGCGAGCCGCGCCTGCGCGCTGTCCAGTGTGTCCCTCGTGTGGGCGAGCACGGGAACCTCGCGCAGCTCGGGTTGCTCCTGGAGCCGCTCGAGGAAGGCGAAGGCGGAAGCGTCTTCCAGGCCGAGATCCAGCACGACGCACCGGTGCGGCGCGGCGCTGAGCGCCTCGATCCCCTGCTCCGGGCTGACCGCCGTGCCCACGCTGACCGGTCCGTGGATGCCGACCAGGTCCGAGACCGCGCTATGGGCGAGCAGGGTCAGCAGGCCGCCGCGCGCGCCCTCCAGGACCAGCAGGCGCCTGCCCCCCGCCGCGTCATCCGGCAGCGCGGGCTGGAGCTGCAGGGCCACGGTCGCGTCGGCGCGTCCGTCGCCGTTGCGCGTCAGGCCGAGTCCGTCGCGCGCGCCCGGGGTGACACCCGTCGCTCCCGGCAGCTCGCAGGGCAGGTACAGCGTGAACGTGCTGCCCCGGCCCAGTTCGCTCATCGCGGCGATCTCGCCGCCGAGCAGCGCGCCGACCTCGCGCGCGATGGACAGCCCGAGGCCGGTGCCGCCGTACCTGCGGCTGAGCGTGCCGTCGCCCTGCTGGAAGGCGCCGAAAATCGTGCCGAGGTTATCCGGCGAGATCCCGATGCCCGTGTCGGCCACCGAGAAGGCCAGCGCATCGCCGGCCCGGGCCGCCCGCCCGTCGGCCCGGTGATCCAGGCCGACGCGGAGCAGCACGTGACCGCTTTCCGTGAACTTGACCGCGTTGGACAGCAGGTTCCCGAGCACCTGGCGCAGCCGCTGCCGGTCGGTGAACAGCTCGGGCGGGGCGCTGGCGTCCGTCTCGACGGCGAACTCGAGCCCCTTCTCGGCGGTGAGCGGCTGGAACGTGGCCTGGATGTCCTCGACCAGCGCGCTGAGCGCGAACCGCTCGGCGTGGATGTCCATCCGTCCCGCCTCGACCTTCGACAGGTCGAGGATGTCGTTGATCAGCTGCAGCAGGTCCGACCCGGCCGAGTGAATGACGTTGGCGTACTCGACCTGCTTGGCGGTCAGGTTCCGCCCCGGGTTCTGCGCCAGGAGCCGGGCCAGGATCAGCAGGCTGTTCAGCGGCGTGCGCAACTCGTGCGACATGTTGGCCAGGAACTGCGACTTGTACTTGGACGCCAGGGCCAGTTGCCTGGCGCGCTCCTCGATCTCCTGCCTGGCCCGCTCGATCTCGGCGTTCTTGGTCTCGATGTCCCGGTTCTGCGCGGCGAGCAGGGCCGCCTTGTCTTCCAGCTCCGCGTTGGACCGTTGCAGTTCCACCTGCTGCGCCTGGAGCTCTTCCGACCGCGCCTGCAGCTCGGACGCGAGCCGCTGCGACTCCGTCAGCAGCGTGTCCGTCCGCGCGTTCGCGATGATCGTGTTGAAGTTGACGCCGAGGGTCTCGGTGAGCTGCTCGAGGAAGTCGGTCTCCACCTGGCTGAACGAGCTGAACGAGGCGAGCTCGATGACACCGATCACCTGGTCTTCGAACAGGATCGGCAGCACCGCCAGGTTCGTCGGCGGCGCCTCGCCGAGCCCGGAGGAGATGCTGACGTAGCCCTCGGGGAGATTCGAGACGACGATCGACCGCTTGCTCCGCGCGGCCTGCCCGATGAGGGACTGGCCGAGCCGGTACTTGATGGGCTCGGCCCGGCCGGCCCGCAGCCCGTACCCGGCGATGAGGCGGAGCCTGGTGTCGTCGTCTTCGGTCGGCTCAGACAGGAAGAACGTACCGTGCTGCGCGCCGACCAGCGGCGCCAGCTCGTCCATGATCAGCTCGGCCACGACGGCCAGGTCACGGTGGCCCTGCATCATCCCGGCGATCCCGGCCAGGTTGGTCTTCAGCCAGTCCTGCTGCTGGTTGGCCTGGATCGTCTCACGCAGCGACTGCACCATCGCGTTGATGTTGTCCTTGAGCTCCGCGACCTCGCCCTGGGCCTCCACGGAGATGGACCGGGTCAGGTCACCGGACGCCACGGCGCTGGTCACCTCGGCGATCGCGCGGACCTGCCTGGTCAGGTTCCCGGCTAGCTCGTTGACGTTCTCCGTCAGCCGCTTCCAGGTACCCGACACGCCCTCGACCTCGGCCTGGCCGCCCAGCCGTCCCTGGCTGCCGACCTCACGGGCGACCCGGGTGACCTCGGCCGCGAACGAGGAGAGCTGGTCGACCATGGTGTTGATGGTGGTCTTGAGCTCGAGAATCTCGCCGCGCGCGTCGACGTCGATCTTCTTGGACAGGTCACCCTGGGCGACCGCGGTGGTGACCTGGGCGATGTTGCGGACCTGGCTGGTCAGGTTGTTGGCCATCGAGTTGACGTTGTCGGTCAGGTCCTTCCAGGTGCCGGAGACGCCCTTGACGTCGGCCTGGCCGCCCAGGCGTCCCTCGGTGCCGACCTCACGGGCCACCCTGGTCACCTCGTCGGCGAACGCGGACAGCGTGCCGACCATCCGGTTGATGGTCTGGGTGAGCGCCTCCACCTCGCCCATGGCTTCGACCGTGATCTGCTGGCTCAGGTCGCCGCGCTCCACCGCCGTCGCGACCTGGGCGATCGAGCGCACCTGGGCGGTCAGGTTGGACGCCATCACGTTGACGTTGTCGGTCAGGTCCTTCCACGTGCCCGAGACGCCGCGGACGACGGCCTGGCCGCCGAGGTTGCCCAGGGTGCCGACCTCGCGGGCCACCCGGGTCACCTCGTCCGCGAAGGCGGAGAGCTGGTCGACCATCGTGTTGATGGTCTCCTTCAGCTCCAGGATCTCGCCGCGGGCGTCCACGCGGATCTTCTGGCTCAGGTCGCCCTTGGCCACCGCCGTGGTCACCTCGGCGATGGAGCGCACCTGGTCGGTCAGGTTGGCCGCCATGACGTTGACCGATTCGGTCAGGGCCTTCCACGTCCCGGAGACGCCCTTGACGTCGGCCTGGCCGCCCAGCCGCCCCTCCGTGCCGACCTCGCGGGCCACCCTGGTCACCTCGTCGGCGAAGGAGGACAGCTGGTCGACCATGGTGTTCAGCGTGGACTTCAGCTCGAGGATCTCGCCTCGGGCGTCCACGTCGATCTTCTGGCTCAGGTCCCCCTTGGCCACCGCGGTCGCCACCTGGGCGATGTTCCGCACCTGCCCGGTGAGGTTGCCCGCCATGGCGTTGACCGACTCGGTCAGGTCCTTCCAGGTGCCCGATACACCGGGGACGTAGGCCTGGCCGCCCAGCTTGCCCTCGGTGCCGACCTCGCGGGCCACCCTGGTCACCTCGGAGGTGAACAGGTCGAGCTGGTCCGCCATCCCGTTGAAGACCGTGGCGATCTCGTCCATCAGCGGGTCACCGGTCTTGGCCAGGCGGGTGCTGAAGTCACCGCCCCGTACCGCCGTCAGCCCCGCGAGCAGTTGCTCAAGCCCGGACTTGTCAAGCCGCGGGCCCGACTGGACCGTATCTGTCAACGAGCGCTCCCATCAGCTGCTGCCGACGCAGCGCGAGGTGCGTCGGGCACTCGTAGCGCGATCCCTACCGATGGTAGACCGTATGTAATAATCATGGGCCGAATGGACTTCAATAACCGCGCTATAACAAGAAAAAGCCTGGCCGCGGCCGGCGTGCGACTTCCGGCGCAGATGGTCTTTTCCAAGGCTATAACGTCATTTGACGAGCTTTTATGGGTTCTGAGGCATAGCGTCATCCCGTGGGGGAAAGCGGTGATTGTGACGGACAGCGATGACGTGCTGCGTCTCAGCACGGTAATCGACCGCCAGCGGCGCGAACTCGACCGCATCCGGGCCGCCGCCGCGGGCGAAGCCGTCGTCTCCATGGCCCGGGGCGCGCTCATGGAGCGGCTCGGCCTGTCCTCGGCCGAGGCTGCGAGCCAGCTCGCCGAGCTGTCGGCGGCGACCGGGATCCCGGTGACCGAGATGGCCGCCGCGGTCCTGTCACCCCACGGGTCCGCCTCCGCCGGTCGGGCCACTGACGAGGCCGCGGGGGTAGCCGACGCGCCCAGCACGGGCGCGGGGACGACGGGGCCGCGCTCGCTGATGATCGAGGCGGCGGCTGAGCTGGCGGCCGACGGCGCCGAGCTGGTCGGCACCCTGGCCAGTCAGGTCCTCGCGCCCCTGGGCGCGAGGACGGTGGTGCTGTGGCTCCTCGAAGCGGACGGCGCGCTCACGCTGCTGGGCGAGGCGGGCCTGCCCCTCGGGGAGGCCAGCCGGTGGTGGCATATCCCGCCGCAACTGGACTGCCCCGCGCAGCGCGTCGCTCGCGGCGCCGCCGACCTCTGGTGGCCCGCGGGTCCTCCGGAAGGGGACCGCGCTCCGGTGACCGGTCAGGCGGGCGGGGCCCGGGCGGCCCTCGCGCTGCGGGAGCGGAACGGCGATCTGCTCGGCGTCATGGAGGTCGGCTGGCGCGAGCCGCTCCCGGCCTTCGGTACCGAGATCCGCGGGCAGCTGTCGGCCCTGGCCGCGGGTAGCGCGCGAGTCATCGGCGCCCGCCTCGCGCGCGGCAACCTGGCCGCCGCGCATCCGAAGCCGGCCGTCTACGGCCTGCTGGACGGGCTGGCCGAGGCGGTGCTGGCGGTCCGGGCGATCAGGGACGACGGCGGGCGGGTGACCGACTTCAGCATCGAGCACGTGAGCCCCGGCTTCCGCGATCCGGCGGGGCGGACGGGGCCGGAGCTGACCAGGCTCACGCTGCTCGAGGCTTACCCGGGCAGCGTGGCCGGCCAGGGGCTGTTCACCCGGGCCGCGCAGGTCCTGGCGGACGGCGCGGCCCAGTACGTTCCCGGGCCGGTCGGCGAGTCCCTCGCGGCCCAGTACGTTCCCGGGCCGGTCGGCGGATCCTTCGCGGACCTGCGCGTCGCCAGGTTCTTCGACGGCGTGATCTTCACCTTCCGGCGCGACGCCCCGGCCGGCCGGCTGGCCGCTCTCCTTGATCACGCGCAGCGGCTCGGCCGTCTCGGCGGCTGGGAGGAAGACCTGGTCACCGGCGCCGTGCGCTGGACCGACTCGGCCTTCGAGCTGTTCGGCTTGAAACCTCGTCCGGGCGCGGAGATCCCGCTGGCCGACCTGCACAGCTACGTGATGGCAGCGGATAAGCCCGCAGTGCAGCGCTTCCGCCAGGACCTGCCGGAGCGCCGGGAGGCCGCCACCGCCACCTTCCGCGTCGTCCATCCCGACAGCCGGGGCGTCCGCCAGATCCGCGTCTTCGCCGAACCGGTCACGGACGCGACCGGCGCGGTGGTCGCGCTGCGGGGGACCTTCCAGGACGTCTCCGCGCACTACCAAACCCAGGTCGCCCTCGCCGCCACGCGTGACAGGCTCGCGGATACCGAGCAGCGAGTCGCGGAAGAGCACCGGCTCGCGCTGCGGCTGCAGCGGGCGATCATGCCGCCCAACGAGCGGCCCGTCCAGACGGCCGGGATCGACGTCGCGGTGCGCTACCGGCCGGCGGGCGAGGGTCACCTGGTCGGCGGCGACTGGTACGACGCGTTGCTCCTGCCGGATGACGATGTCTTGCTGGTGGTCGGCGACGTGGCGGGGCACGGCATCGACGCGGTCACCGGGATGGTCGCCGCCCGCAACTCCCTGCGCGGCCTGGCCATCACGGGGGCCGGGCCGGCCGAATTGCTCCGGATGCTCAACGGCGTGATGTGCCACCTCACCTCCGGAGTGGTGGGGACCGTGGTCTGCGGCCGGTACAGCCCCGCCACCCGGATGCTGCGCTGGGCCCGGGCCGGTCACCTGCCGCCCGTCCTGCTCCGCAGCGGGGAGCGGGGGCAGCCGAGAACGGCTAGGCAGCTACCGCTGCCCGGCGGGATGCTGCTCGGCATGGATCCCGACGCGGCCTACGAACAGGCCAGCGAGCCGCTTGAGCGCGGCGACACGTTGCTGCTGTTTACCGACGGGCTGATCGAGCAGCGCGGCGAGTCGATCGATGACGTGCTCGGCGACTTCGTGACCATCCTGGGCTCAGGCGCGCTCGACGCCCGGGGGACCCGGAGGCTGACCGCCGCCGCCCAGGCCGACCGCGTCCTCGCCCGCGCGGTCTCCGACACCGCCGACGATGCCTGCCTGGTCGTGGTCCGCATCGCCTGACGCCAGGCCGATCGCGGGCTGGCCCGGGTCACCTAGGCCTGGCCCTCCGGCAGGCCCGGGTGCGGCCGGGTGGCCTTCGTCCGTCGCGAGCAGGCCCGGGCGACCCAGGCCTGGCCCTCCGGCCGGCCCAGGTGCGGCTCGGGGGTCCTCGTCCGTGGCGAGCAGGTCGAGGAACGGGCCGACCCGGAGTCCTTCCTGGGCCGAATGCCGGAACTGGCTGTCCGGGTTCACCGTGTAGATGGTCCGCCGTCCGATCCGGGTGCGGGTCAGGTAACCCGCGGCCTCCAGATCGGCCACGATGGCCTGGACGGAGCGTTCGGTGAGCCCGGCCGCGGCGCTGATATCCCGGATCCGGGCCTCGGGGTTGCGGGCGATTTCCACGAGCACATGCCCGTGCCCGGTCAGCAGGGTCCAGCTTCCGCCGCTCCCGCCGGGCTCACTCACAGTCCCGACTATATGACTCATGAGATGACTCCCGCGAGAAAGAACACATGAAATTTTTCTCGTATTTATATTGACAGCCCTTCGCCGGGCCGCGATCCTGAGAGTGTCCGAGCGACGTCCTCGCAGCCGCAGGAGGAGGTTGTCCCAGATGCCTGAGGTCAGGTTCCCGGTCGATGTGGTCCAGGGCATCCCGGTGGTGGCGACACCCGAGGAGATCGATATCAACAACGCCCCCGAACTGCGGATAGCCCTCTTGGCAGCGTCGGCGGATGGGCCGCGGACGATCGTGGTCGACATGACCCGGACGCTGTTCTGCGATTCGGCCGGCCTGCACGCCCTGGTGGGCGCACACCGGCGCGCCAAGGCCGAGGGCGGTGCGGTCGTGCTGGCGGTCTCCGGCCACGGCGTGCTGCGCATGCTCGAGCTCACCGGCCTGGGTACCGTGCTCCCCAACTTCACGAGCCTGGCCGAAGCCCTCGCCCAGACCGCCGGCGCCACGGGCCCGGCCCAGCAGGCGTCCGGGGCCGCCTGAACCAAGCCCGCGGCCCATTTATCCCCCGGCCGCGCAAATGACGATATCCGCCTATGCGCACCGACGGGCGATATCGTAATCCTTATCCCCGGCTAGCGGAATGTGATCGGTAATGCCGGCCAGCGGTAACGCGAATGGTCGCGGGGCGCGCACCAGCGTCGTTCGGGAAAATGGATTTGTATCTTAAGCTTTGGTGGCGCGGGTCCGGAGCCGGGGGGAAGTCGTTTCCGGAGCTCCGGACCCGCGCGTTCGCAGCGGCCTAGGCTGCCGCAGCGGCCTTCTCGTAGACCGCCAGCGTCTCGTCGGCGATCCGGTCCCATGAGTAGCGGGACCTCACCCGGTCGGCCGCCGCGACCCCGTAGGCCTCGATGAGGATGGGGTGCGCGAGCAGTTGCCGGATCCGCTGGGCCAGGAGGGCCGGCCGCCCCGCCGGGATGAGGATGCCGGTCGTCCCGTTGACCACGGCGTCCATGTGCCCGCCCACCGCCGGCGCCAGTACCGGGGTCCCGCAGGCCATGGCCTGCAGGGACGTCGTGCCCGAGGGCTCGTACTGGCAGGTGCTGACGACCAGGTCGGCGGAGCGCAGCAGGGCCGGCAGCGCTCCGTACTGCACCGCCCCGGTGAAGATCACGCGGTCGGTCAGGCCCAGCGCCCCGGCGAACCGGGCCAGGTCGGCGTACTCGCCGTCCCTGGGCAGCTCGGCCCGGGCCGGGCCGCCGACGACCATGAGCTCGGCGCCGGGTACCCGGGTCAGCGCCCGCAGCAGCGTCTGCAGCGCCTCGCGCTCCCTCAGGTCAGCCACGGTGACGAGCCGCGGGCGGCCGTTCCGCTTGGCCACCGGGCCCTCGGGCGTGAACGTGTCGGTGTCGACGCCCCAGGGGACGACCTTGATCGCGGACCGGTGCACACCCAGGCTGGCCAGGTCCGGGACCTCGGCGGAGTGGGTGGCGACCACCGCGGCGGCGCTGCGCCCGATGGCCGGCTCGAGCCTGATGCGCGCCGCGGACGCGTCATCGGCCTGCACCCGGACGCGGCGTTCCGTGACACCGAGCGAGCTGAACTCCTGGACCACCGGGATGCTCAGGTCGCGGACGGCGGCCAGCGCCGCCAGGCCGCTCGTCCAGTGCAGCGCGTGGACCACGTCGGGGCGCTCGTTCTCAAGCCGGCTGCGCAGCGGGCCGCTGAACGCAGGCACGCGCTCCAGCAGGCTCGCGTCGCCCTGCTCACCGCGGCCCGAGGCGGGCGGCACGGGTCCGGCGCTCAGGTGCTCTACCTTCACTCCATCGTGGAGCCTGGCCTGCCCAGGCTGCCCGGCCACCTGCTTCTGCGCGTACACGGTCACGTGGTGCCCGTGCCTCGCCAGCATCCGGGTGAGTTCGCTGAGTCCCAGGTCATCGCTATCTGGTCCGGTGCCAGCGCGCGGGCTCAGGGGCGTCGCGTGCTGCGCTACCAGTGCGATCTTCATTTAGTGGCCTCCTCGGCGACAAACATTCCTTAGGGTGTCGCCGAGAAAGCGGAAAGGTGGTACCCGATCCGCACACTCCGCGACAACACTTCATCGCGGTGTGTGCCTCCGTCGTGGACACCACCTACGGACAAGCATATCCCTAACCGGCGAGGCTTAAACCCCTGGCTTCTGCTGGGGCTCAGCCAACCGCGGCGTCGGCCACGCTGCCGAAGACCGGGATCAGGCGGTCGGCGGTGGTCAGCCGCAGGATCTTGGCCACGGCCGCCTGCGGCGACACCAGCGCGAGGACCCCGCCCTGGCGGTCCAGGGCCCGGTTTACCAGGAGCAGCGCGTGCAACGCGGATGAGTCCATGAAGCGCAGGCCGGACAGGTCGAGGATCAGCGTGTGCGGCTGCTTGGACACCTCCTCGTCCAGCAGGCGCCGCAACTCATCCGAATTCGTCACGTCAGCCTCGCCGACGATCTCCACGAGCGTGTAGGGCTCGCCAGCCGCCTCGCTGGCCGCTACGGAGACCGTCAGCAGTTCCACGCCCTTGTTGTACCACGGCGGATTCGGTGAAGGTACTCCTCACCGCAGGCGCAGCCATCCGTGCGCCGGGTTATGACCTCGGCCTGGGCAGCTTCATGTGCAGCCGGATCGTCGTCCCGGTTTCGTCCGAGCGCAGGTCCACCTGGTCGCAGACCTCGTTGACGATCCAGAGCCCGTGCCCGCCCCTCGCGTCCAGGGAGGGCTTGTACCGGCCGGCCAGCGGATCGGTGATGATCCCCTCGTCGTGCACCTGGCACACGATCTCGTCGCTGTCGTACCAGATCTTCAGCGACCCGGGGGACTTCGCGTGGCGGACGGTGTTGGCCGCCACCTCGCTGACCGCGAGCACGAGGTCGGTCGCGCGGGGTTCGGGTAGTCCGGCCAGGAGGGCGTAGCGGTGCACCACGGCCCGGATCGCCACCAGGTCGGTGGTGTAGTCGTAAGACATGGCACCCGGTGCCGGGGGAGGCGGCAGGCCGCCGTCTGGCCGCGCGGGCGGCGAGGCGGTCAGGGCTTCTCGCGCCGCGGGTGCGCGCCGCGCCGACTGTGGATCCCAGGCCATCACCAGCCACGATACACCGCGGGTCGGCCAGGTCCGCCGGGGTAGCCGTAGTGTCGCGCATCGCCATATGCGCGGCATACCCGGCCCGCGCAGGCTCCGGATCGCGGCCCGCAGGAGTATCCGCCGCCTGCGGGGTAGATGACGGGGCGACCTGAATGCGCGACTCCCGACCAGCGCGGGAGCCGCCGGACGTGCGGAGGTGCACATGAGAGCCGGAGTGCTCATCTTGCTGATTTGGCTGATCATCGGCGCGATAGCGGCCGGACAGCGCGGTTATTACAACTCTGAGCCGGGGAACTGCACGCGGGCGGGCACGATCGTCGCCACCATTGCCGCGGGACCGCTCAACTACGTGGGCGTGAACCCGAAGGTCTCGTGCCATGCGCCCTCCCCGAGTAACTGAGCCAGGCACCGTCGCTTCCGGGGGGAAGTGCCGTATGCGGCCAAAGTTGCACTTGGAAAACTCCTCTGGCGAGCACAAGGGCTACCCGTCGCGTGAGCCGCCAAACCCGTGCGGGCCGTGGCAGTCGGTCCGGCCCGGGCCTCTGATTGGGAGTCGCCCGGCGCAACGTCCAGACCGGCAGATGCCAGGAGATCTCGATCTGCTGAGGCCGGGCACGGCTCGCCTAATCGATGGGTGTGACACCGTGCCTATTCTTCCCGGTAGCATGCCACTTTCATCGACTGGCAGCCGCCAGGATGGTGCCGGTTGACTCTGACACTGTGTCAGGCTGTAAACCGGGGTGTGTCATGTTCAGCATCGGTGAGTTCGCCCGGCACGGCCGCGTCTCGGTCAGGATGCTCCGGCACTACGACGCGATCGGCCTGCTCCGGCCCGCCTGCGTGGATCCGGCCAGCGGGTACCGCTTCTACCAGGCGGGCCAGCTCGCCGAGCTGAACCGCATCGTCGCGCTGAAGGACCTCGGCTTCTCCCTGCAGCAGGTGCGGGCGATCTTGGCCGAGCAGGTCAGCGCGGCGGAGCTTCGCGGCATGCTCAGGCTGCGCCGGGCCGAGATCCGCGCCCAGATCCAGGCCGAGACGACGCGGCTGGCCCGGGTTGAGGCTCGGCTGCTGACCATCGAGGACGAGGCCCGCGTGCCCATCGACGGGGTCGTCGTCAAGCCGCTGGCCCCGGTCCGGGTGGGCGAGGTGACCGGGACGGCGGCCGGGTACGAGCCGGAGGCCATCACGCCGGCCATCGGCCCGCTGTACTGCGATCTGTGGCAGAAGCTGGCCACCGCCGGCGTCACCGCGGCGGGCCCGGCCCTGGCGTACTACGAGGACACGCCGGCCGGCGACGGCGCCATCGTCATCCACGCCGCCGTGCCGGTCGCCGCCGGGGCGCCAGATGCTCCAGGGGCCGGCGGGGATCGCGGCTTCGCCGTGGTGGACCTGGCGGCGATCGACCGCGCGGCGGCCATCATCCACCACGGGTCGATGGACGACGTGCTGTCGACCGGGCAGGCCCTGGCGCGGTGGATCGACGCCAACGGGTACCGTTCGGTCGGCTACGCGCGCGAGGTGACCCTGGAATGGACCGCTGACCCGGAACAGTGGGTCACGGAGTTGCAGCAACCCATCTATGCCACGGGAGGATGATCCATGTCAGCAGCACCGGAAATCGTCGAATGGCCCGCCCGGCCGTATATGGCCATCCCGGTAAATGTCACGATGGCGGCGATCGGCACGGTGGTGCCCCCGCTGAACGGCGAGGTATTCCGCTGGCTGGCGGAGCGGGGCGCCGCGCCGGCCGGGGCGCCGTTCTGGAAGTACAACGTGATCGATATGGATCGCGAGCTGGAGATCGAAGCCGGGGTCACTGTGCCGCAGGCGCTGGCCGGCGACGGCCGGGTGATCGCAGGCACCCTGCCGAGCGGACGGTACGCGACGCTCACGCACGTGGGTCATCCGAGCGAGCTCGCGGGAGTCACGGGAACTCTGCTGGACTGGGCGGCCGGTCAGGGCCTGACCTGGGACATGTCGCCGGACGAGGAGGGCGAGCGGTGGGGCAGCAGGCTGGAGATCTACCTGACCGACCCCAGCGAGGAGCCTGACATGAGCAAGTGGGCGACCCAGCTCGCGTTCCGGCTGGCGGACTAGCCGCCTCAGCCGCCCAACTCTGTACCCTCGAGTGGACGCGCCGAGGGCACCTCGACCGTAACCGGGCGCTTGCCGATCGGGGCTATCGTGTCCGTGTGGATGAGCTGGCCGATTCCGCGTCCCTGGTGAACGACCAGGCAGGCTTGCGCAGGCGCCTAGCCGACGACGGGTACCTGTTCTTCCGCGGCCTGCTGCCGGCCGACGAGATCCGGGCGGCCGGGCAGGCGGTGCTAGCCGCGCTGCGAACCGGCGGCTGGGTCGATGACCGCGCCATACCCTCCGTTGAGCCGCGCGCGGTCAACTCGATGGACGCGCTCAGCGATCCAGCGTTCCGTCGCGCCACGACGAGCGGCGTGTTCAACCGCATTCCCTACTTCCCCGCGCTGCGCGCGGTGATCCGGCGCGTGCTCGGCCCCGGATCGTTCTCCTATCCGGCGAAGGTGCTGCGCGCCGTCTACCCCGAGCGGCCGGAAGCCCGCCCGCGCGGCCGGTACATCCACTACGACTACGGGGTGGCCGGCGTCCAGGACATGCTGACCAGCTGGATCCCGCTGATGGACATCCCGGTCAGGATCGGGGGCCTGGCCGTGCAGCCCGGCGGTCACCTCGGCCCGCCCCGGCCGCCCCGCCCGCTGTCCGCGTCCGAGCCCGGCTGGGCCACCACCAGCTACGAGCCCGGCGACGTGATCGTCTTCCACTGCCTCACCCCGCACGCCGCGCTGCCCAACACGGGCTCCGCGCTGCGCATCTCCGGGGACTTCCGCTGGCAGCGGCCGGACCAGCCGGCTCCCGCCGAACTCATCCTCGGCCCCCCCGGGCCGGGCGGGCGCCGGGTTGAACTGTTCAGCCGGATGTTCGGCCATGAGCCGTGGTGGGAGCCGGTGCCGGCCGGGCTGACCTTGCAGCCGCGGGCGCAGATGGCGGAGGTCGTGCCGGGGCCATCCCGGCTGGTCACCGTGCACCCGGGCTGGAAACGCTGGCGCCCGCCGCCACCCGCGGCGGTGCACTGACCGGACCGCGCAGAAAGGACGATCATGCCAGTCGCGCCGCTCAGGCTCGAGCCCGACGAGGAGCGCCGGCTCGCCGCCACGATCTTCAATCACGTCTGGGCCCTGCTGGGCGAGCCCGAGCGCAGCGCCAGCCAGGACTCGCGCGGGCTGAGGCGGCCAGGATCGCCGACGCCGAGGACCGGGGGATCC
>Ga0187815_10000833_pt1 | contig 14767 bp, 17 predicted proteins | sample NC_S_5_FD_132962 | JGI IMG/M metagenome (GOLD analysis project Ga0187815, IMG submission 132962) | Wetland sediment microbial communities from Neuse River Estuary, North Carolina, USA - ASW-S_5 | ecosystem: Environmental > Aquatic > Freshwater > Wetlands > Sediment | place: USA: North Carolina...
CAGCCAGGACGGCCCAGACGACCTAGCCAACGCAGTCGCGCTGTGCTCGCTGCACCATGCCCTCTTCGACTGCGGCGTCCTCGGCCTCAGCCCCGACCTGCAGATCACGGTCTCGCCCCTGTATGTCGCGACCAGCCAGGCAGGTCGCGCCATCGACGCGCTCGCCGGTCAGCCGCTACTGCACGTCCGGCCGGGTCACGTCTACGTCGATTTCATCTACGTCAACTGGCACACAACCCAGGTCTTCAAAAGCCACGGCCGCCAGGCCGCATAAGGACGACGCCCGCCCCGCGGCATGACAGTGCGCGCAGCAGGTACCGGCCAGATCGCTGCCGGAGTCCTGGCAGTCTGATGACAGTTCCGCGTATAAAGCAATTCCGTGCCACTTTTGTGTCACGGTGTTGATGAGGCGGGCCGCCTTGATCTCCGTTTTTGCCGGATCGAATCCCGGGCGTTCGCGCCGGCAGCAATCAGGCGGCAGGCCTGTTATGCCGCAGGTTCGCACGCCGCCGTCCTCGGATGACCCGCACGAGGTGGCGTTCTTCCGTCGGCACAGCGATGACGACCCGGGACAGGCAATACCGGGCAGGGAGTTTCTCAACGCCTGCCCGGTCAAGGTGCGAGCGACTATGAGGGCGGTCCTGGCCCAGGTCGCAGCGGCACCGCCGAAGAGATTCGCGGGCGGCGGCTACTGGGAAGCGATGAAGGGCGATCTGACCGGATGGTTCGAGGTCCGCGTCGATGGTCCCCGCCGTCACCATTATCGGCTGTTCTGCCGCCTGGACTGCGACAGCGAGGGCCGGGCAAAGCCCTTGCCGGCCGTAATCTGCGGTCCGGACTGGACAAGCCATTCCGGACCGAACTGTCCGGCGCCGACTGCCGGCACGTCCGAGACCTCGGGGAAGAGTACCTGCGCCGGAACCCCCGCTCGCTAGCTTAATCACCCGCCTGATCAGGCCGTAGCTGATTCCCTGTCCGTCGTGCGGCTGCAGCGCCCGCCGCCGTCACCTGTCGCAGCGCTCCCGTTCGCGGGCATCACTGTCGCCGTGGTCATGACAGGCCTTCCATGGATTTCATTTCGTTTCGTCTCATTTCGTTTCGCATCAGCGGCCCGGGCCTGCCAGCGCCAACCGGACCGTGGGACAGTCGGACGCCCGGCATCTCCACACCTAGCGCCGTTACTGTCACGTTATTTGAGGCAGGCCCAGATCCCAGATCGTAGGTTTCATGAACAGAACCATAGGGACATAACGCTGGGTGCCAATGCTGCATAATCCACCCTATGAGCACTCCGCAGGACGCTACCTCACTGCCACTGCCGGCACTAGGCCCGGCGGTACGGCCTGTGCCGCCGGCGACGGTCAGGCGGGCCACTATCTTCATCGGCTCGGGTGCCGCGCTCGCGATAGCCGCCGGCGGGTTCGATGCCATCGCCGCCACGGACCAGGCTGCTGCCACTCTGTCGGCCCCCCATGCAAGCCCCGCCTTCGGAGTAATTGACGGCCTGGTACTGGCCACCCTGTGGCTCTGGATGGCTCGGAAGACCGGTACCGGCCGGAACTGGGCGCGAATCGTGTCGACCGTGTTCTTCGGCTTGCTTAGCGTCTACTGTGGGAAATTCGCCATTGACCTCTTCAGCGTAACGACCATGAAGGCCGACACCGCCGGATACCTGGGGGCGATCTTCCTGCAATGGATCGTGGGACTGGTCGCGCTCATCCTGCTCTGGCAGCATCCGTCCAGCGAGTACTTCGCGATCCGGGCAAAGGCCAAGGCGTCGGCCTCCGCGTAGCACAGCAGCGGCAACGGGGCCGCATGAGGCCCTGGACCCGTTCACCCTCGCAGCTGCTACATGACATGGGCAAATGTATCAACTCCGCGGTGTGCGGCGCGGATCGTCGAACAGTGGAGCGGCAGTTAGGCTCGCGGCACTTCTTGGCACGGTCCACCCGGCATCCACGGCGGCGGCGCGCTGATGGTGCGGCATGAAACGATGAGGCGCACGGCCTGACCGTGACGGTGTTGGCCACATATCTGCGTTAGTCGAAGCAGGGGAAGCGAAGTTGTCGGCTCTCCCACCTCGCTGCCGTTACTGTCACGTTATTTGATACAGAGCCCCCGAACCGACCCCCGGGTGCCATGGGCGAGCATGCGCTAGCTCACGCGGCTAGCAGCGGGCCATACAATTTCACCAGCGCGGTTCTCCGGGACGATCAGGACCACTGCCTTGGCCGCCAGAGCCTTCGCCGAGTCAGTCCGCCGAGCGGCAAGGTAGCGCCGAAGGACATCGGCAGGGTCGGCGCCAGGCCGGACGGGAAGCGAGCGCCCGAGAAGATCGACGCGTCTACCCGAGTAACGCGGCGGGTCACCGGGGTATCTGCCGAACTTGGAGGGGCCAAAGTCCCGCGTTCCGCGCCACCGAGGCGGGAAGGGCCAGTCGTCATACTGGGCATAGAAGGACCACACGTCGAAGTCCTTGACGCCGTTGCTCCCGTTCACGTAGTGCAAGGCAGCGCCCTGGCATAGGGCCCGGCCCAGGAGGCGCCCGGTGTACCGGCCGGAACCGTGCGGATTCCGCGTGAACAACTCCGCCTCGGCGTCGGCGGCCAGCGCGGCCAGTCGAAGCAGGTCAGCTATTTCGATCCGTTCCAGCGACCGATCCGAATCCGTGGCCATGCAGCCATAGTGTCACGACCGATGCCGATCAACCCGATGCCGCACGAACGGTATGCGGCATGAGCGCGCATTGCAGGCGCCGGCCAGGGGGGCATACTCCTGCAGCCCGCCTGCCCGCCCCGGTCTCGGTGCAGCGGGCGATGAGGCGTCATTCAAGCGCGCACGTAGCCGTTCGGCGCGGTATGCGGCTCATGAAGCATGATTACGAACGCCGTGTAGAACATTCATTGTGATTTGTGTCATGGCGACCAGGTGGCTGCTGCCCGGCGGGCGATCAACGCGATGGTCTCGCGAGCTATTTTGTCTGGCATGGTTGTGATGAACTCGAGAATCTCCGATTCAGACATGGCAGTGATGGCTTTCTTCCAGACATCAGCCGCTTCCTCCGGCAGGAGTAGGGGCGCGATGGTTGCCAGCGCTCGCGCGTCCGGTGAGTCTCCAACAATGTCTTCGAGTCTCGTGGCTCCAGCGAGTTTCATGAGCGCCTCGGTGAATTGGCGCATGTACTCGGTCTGCACCCGTTCGCTGCCGGAGGACCTGGCTAGCGCGAGCGCCTCCTCGCGAGCGGTGGTCAGCCGCTTCTGATCGGGCAGGTACATGGCGATTCCCTCTAGGACCCGTGCTTTCTCGTCATGCGCGCCTATTTCTGCTGCCATGGCCTGAGCCTCATCGAGGTAACCTGCCTGAGCGGAGAGCGGCGCCAGGCAAGCAGCTATCTCCTCACTGGAGTATCCGCGGCCCAGCCCGCCGCGGGCGGGCCGACAGGTCCCACTCGACGATGGTGCGCACGACACCGTCGGGCAGTTGCCTGGCAATTCTTGCAACGGCCCCGAGGTCTTTCGCGAAGTCCTCCTCGGCGCTTGCCGGTGTTGTCGCTTGCGTCCGCCCGGGCCCAGCGGTCGATCAGACAGCGAGACAGCCTCGTCGTCAGAATTCTCCAGCCCGCCGACGGCGTTGCCGCGGCTGGCAAAGCAAGGCAGCCATGCCTTTCCGCCACCTGGCGGCTGCCTGACGGCCCACAGGTCTGTGGCACCCTCGCCACTGTGCAGTACACCTCACCTGCCTGCGGCACAGTCGTGAAGATCAGTTCGCACCCCAGCCCCGCTGATTCGCCGCCAGCCGAGCGGTTGCTGGTGCTGGCAGCCACGCACGCGTACCCGCCGTTATCTGATCGGGCGGACGTGGGGAAGGACGCCCCGAAGGCGGGCCGCTTACCCGGGGATCACGCCCTCGCCGGCGAGCAGCGCGCGTACCTGGTCCAGGCTGGTATCCTCGGCGGGCAGCACCAGTTCGGAGGCGATCAGCGCGTCCAGCGGCACCGGGGCACCATGGCGGCGTACGGCATCGCGCAGGGCCTGCAACGTGGCCGTGAAGGCGGCCTGGTCGCCGGCCTCGTCGGCGGATTGCAGCTGTGCGTCGAGGAGGTCCAGCTCGTCCCTGTGCTCGCCGACGATATCGAACTGGCCCTCGCCGAGGATACGCACGATCATGACGGGCTCTCCGTCTCAGGCGGTACCGCGGCAGCCGCGGGGTGGGCGCGGGAGCCGGCGGCGCCGAGGGCGGGCGTGGCGGCGGCGGGCGGCAGCTGCGCCTTCATCGCGGCCAGCTCCTGCTCCACGTCGCCGCCCTGCGTCGCGGCGTCGAGCTGGGCCTGGATGTCGTCACGCCCGGCGGGCAGCGTCGCGTCCTGCAGCGCCCCGGATGCGATCAGCTCATCCAGTGCCCCGGCGCGGGCCTGCAGCTGCTCGGTCTTGTCCTGCGCACGCTGCATGGCCATGCCGACATCGCCCATTTCCTCGGAGATGCCGGTGACGGCCTCGTTGATGTGGGTCTCCGCCTCAGCAGCGGTGTAGGTGGCCTTGATGGTCTCCTTGCGGGTGCGGAACGCATCGGTCTTGGCCTGCAGCCGCTGCAAGGCGAGGGTGAGCTTTTCCTCTTCCCCCTGCAGCGAGACCTCCTGCCCGTGCAGGTCGGTGGCCTGGGACAAGACCGCCGAGCGGCGGGTCAGCGCCTCCCGGGCCAGATCCTCGCGGCCGGCGCCGAGCGCCTCCTGCGCCTGGGACTGCAGCTTGCCGGCGGACTGCTGCAGCTGATCCAGCTGCAGCTCGACCCGCTTGCGGCTGGTGGCCACGTCCGCCACGCCGCGGCGGACCTTCTGCAGCATCTCCAGCTGCTGGCTGTAGGAGTAGTCCAGCACCTCGCGCGGATCCTCCGCCCGGTCCAGCACCTTGTTCGCCTTGATCCTGAACAGCGCTGCGAGACGGCGGAGTATGCTCATCGCGGCCCACTTCCCTCATCGGCCCCGGGCTGGCGAAACCGCGAATATCCACGACGCTACCGCGGGCCTTCGCTGTTCCGGTGCCATCGATTGTCCCCTGCCCGGGCGCCGTACGGAAGGGACGTTCGGCCCCCTGGCCGGCCGGCGTGCCGCCCGGCCAGGGTGCCGGATCGTGCGGGCTACCTCGCTCAGGCTCGCCCCCCGCGCCTGGGCATCGGAGGCGCGGACCGCGTTCAGGACGCCATGGCGCAGGTGGTCGCCGAACAGGCCTGTAGGGTTCCGAAACTGTTGGCCGGGATCGGTACCTCGAGGGAAGGGACATGGGTAACGGTTCGATGTACCGCCGCTGGCGCTGCACGGGCTGCGGCACGGCGCCGCAACCCTGGCCTTCGGCGTGCGGGACGGACCTGAAGACCGGGCAGGACCAGCTCGGCCACTCCACGATCACCCTGACCGCCGCCACCTGCACCTCCGTCCTGCCGAAGACCGCCCGCGCCGCCGCGAACACCCCGGCCCTGCTTGTTCCCCGCCAGCCTCGCGCCCGGCACGGAAGCGAAACCTGCGGCCAGGCAGACGCACAAGCCGCCTCTTCCGGCATGGGCGCGGCGGGACCGCAGAAGGTAGCGCCACGCGGCGTGACTCCAGCGCGGCACCGCCACCCAGGCGCGGGCGTGCGATATCTAGTGCGCGTTCTGGTAGCCGCGCAGCATAGTCACCTCAGCGCGCCGGAACGAACATTCAGCAGCGTCTTGCCAGCCCGTGTGCGTGCTCAAGCTCGCTGGCCTGCTGCCAGTGACCGCGGATGCCGCGGTGTACGCGTGGACCTCGGCACTCATCAGGCTGCGCGGGCCGGCCTTCGGCAGCGACCGTCCGATGGGCGGCGCGGCCGGGGCATCGTAGCTCGCTGGCTGCGGCTGGGTGGATGCTGAGGACGGCACCCGCGGCCTGCCGGATGCCCGGGCGCTGGCCCGCTTCTGGCGGGTCGGTCAGCTTTCTTCCGGACGGAGGGTTGTGACGCGGTCCCGCGACGTGCTCTCACAGGACCTTCGGTCCCTGCGCGCGGGCCGGAAGGCGGCTGGGTGACAGGGCGGCAGCGTGCGAGGCTAAGGGCAGGCCGCCGGCGTGCGGGACGGCCGTGCCTCGTGCGCGTGGCCAGCGAGATCCTGACGAGCCGTAGGTGTGCGAGATGATAGGCCAGGATGGCAAGCCCGTTGCCGTCACGGAGTGGACGGTTCGCTACGAGGGGTATTCTCCGCGCGAGGAAGGACTGCGCGAGGCACTGTGCGTCATGGGTAACGGCTACTTCGCCACCCGAGGCGCGGCGCCGGAGTCGGCAGCGGACGGGATTCACTATCCGGGTACCTACATCGCGGGCTGCTTCAACGAGCTGCAGACCGAGGTCGCGGGTCGCACGGTGCAGAACGAGAGCCTGGTCAACGCGCCGAACTGGCTCCCGCTGACCTTCGCCGCCGCCGACGGGCCCTGGCTCGATCTCGGCCAGATGGAGGTGCTCGAGCACTCGCAGGAGCTTGACCTGCGCCGCGGTGTGCTCACCCGCAAGCTGCGGGTCCGTGACGGCCAGGGCCGAATCACGCGGGCCACGTGCCGCCGGTTCGCGCACATGGGCGCCGCCCACCTGGCTGCGATGGAAGCGACGATCGTGCCGGAGAACTGGTCAGGACGACTGCGGGTCCGGGCCGGCCTCGACGGCACGGTTGAAAACACCGGCGTGCCCCGCTACCGCGAGCTGGCCAGCCGCCACCTTGTCCCTGTCGAGGCGCGCAGCCTCGGCGGGGCGGCCGTGCTGCTCGTGGTGGAGACCAGCCAGTCCCACATCCGCATTGCCGAGGCAGCCCGGGTCCGCATATTCCGCAACGGATCGCGCGTCGATCAGGACCTGGCCGTGATCGGTGAGCCAGGGCGGATCGGCCACGAAGCCGGGATCGACGTCGCCCGGGAGGACGAGGTCACGGTCGAGAAAATCGTGGCCATCGCCACCTCGCGGGACCGCGCGGTCTCGGACGTGGCCGTGGCGGCGGCAGGGTGGCTGCAGGCCGCGGACTCCTTCGAGGAGATGCTCGGGCAGCACGTGCTGGCGTGGTCTCACCTGTGGGCGCGGTTCGCGCTCGAATTGCGGGGGTGCGAGGACAACCAGGTACTACCGGTGCTGCGGCTGCACATCTTCCATCTGCTGCAGACGATCTCGCCCAACAGCATGGGCCGTGATGTCGGCGTTCCCGCGCGCGGGCTGCACGGCGAGGCCTACCGAGGGCATGTCTTCTGGGATGACCTGTTCGTGTTCCCGGCCATGAACCTGCGGCTGCCCGAGCTGAGCCGGTCCCTGAAGGCCTACCGCTACCACCGGCTGCCCGCCGCGAGGCGGGCGGCGCGGGAGGCGGGTCACGTCGGCGCCATGTACCCATGGCAGTCCGGCAGCGATGGCAGCGAGCAAAGCGCGCTGCTGCACCTGAACCCCAAGTCGGGCCGCTGGCTGCCCGACACGACGTACCTGCAGCGCCACGTGGGCATCGCGGTCGCCTACGCCACGTGGCACTACTACCAGGCCACCGGTGACCGCGAGTTCCTCGCCCTGCAGGGCGCCGAGATGATCCTCGAGATTGCCCGGTTCTTCGCAAGCACGGCCGCCTACGATCGCGACCGCGACCGGTACGTGATCCGGGGAGTGGTGGGCCCGGACGAATTCCACACCAACTATCCGGACTGCCCCGACGCGGGGATCGACAATAACGCCTACACCAACGTGATGACGACCTGGCTACTGCTGCGCGCCATCGAGGTGATCGGCCTGCTGCCCGGCCATCGCCGGACCGAGCTCACCGAGAAGCTGCGCCTGTCGGTGGCGGAACTCCAGCGGTGGGAAGACATCTCCCGCCGCATGTTCGTCCCGTTCCACGATGACGGCATCATCAGCCAATTCGAGGGATACGAGGACCTGAAGGAACTCAACTGGGAGGACTACCACGCCAGGTATGGCGACATCAGCCGCCTCGACCGCATCCTCGAGGCCGAGAATGACTCGCCGAACCGGTACAAAGTCTCCAAGCAGGCCGACGTGCTGATGCTGTTCTACCTGCTGTCCGCCGAGGAACTCGCCGGGCTCTTCCACTACCTCGGCTACGACTGGGATCCGGGTAGCATCCCGTCAACGGTCGAGTACTACATGCCCCGGACGTCCAACGGCTCGACGCTCAGCGCCGTGGTCCATGCGTGGGTGATGGCGCGGGACAACCGGGACCGGGCAGTTGAGCTCTTCGTCGAGGCGCTGCGCAGCGATGTCGCCGACGTCCAGGGCGGCACCACCGCCGAGGGCATCCATCTCGCGGCGATGGCCGGCACCGTCGACGTGCTGCTGCGGTGTTTCGCCGGCGTGGAACTGCGCGGCGACGTTCTCTGGCTCAATCCGTGCTGGCCGGAAAGCCTCGGCATGCTCGAATTCCCCATCATCTACCGCGACCACGTGATCACCGTAAACATCAGCGATCACACCGCCCGGGTCAGCAGCCGGCCGGGAAACTCCCCGCCTGTCCGCGTCGGCTACCACGGCCAGCTGCACGATCTCGCACCCGGGCACAGCCTGGAGTTCTCCCTCTGACCAGCCGTCCCCTCAGGCATTCCGCGCCAAGCCGCACACGACGCCGTACTCCCCGACCGCCAGCATCACCCAGCCCGCCGACCTGACCGTTTCGACCCGGATCACAGCGGCCGCGCTACGGTGCAATGCGCCGGGAAACCGGGCTGTGCGAATGAAGCCCACTGCTAAGGCAAACGAGAACGAACAACCACAGGAGGAGCCGCAGGACCCGACGAAATTCCCCATGCGCATGGCCAATGAAGCGCTGCCCTCACCCGAACGCGCGACCAGCTGTACCCAATTCCCATACGACACCGTCCGGAGACGCTGACGACTGGTTAGCCACATGCACATATACGGTCAATCTGCGCATCGCCGCCCGGCCGCCAGAGTGCTTCACGAGACACAAATATTCGGCGTCGGGGCGTCCCCGATAGGAGCGGCAAGGATGAATCGACGAACGCCGCCAACGTCCGCGACATACAGGTCAGCGCATAGATATACGGGTGGGCAACGCCCGCACATCGGCATGAGCGCACGTCACCGCCGCGTCGACTGGCGGTCCCCCGATGCCAGATCTACCCGATCTGGGCGCCTCATCTAATGAGTGCCGTAGGTCTCGTGGCCGTGCAGAACGGCGGTTCTCGCGTGTCCAGTGCGGCTGGGGCGGTCGCAGCGCGTGACGGTGAGGGCGGAGGCGCCTGTTACCGGATGACAGTCAAGGGTCCCTCCGCCGCTGAGGGGACCTCGAAGTGATCGAAGTAGAAGGCAGCGAGCTCCGTGCTGATCTTGAAGTCGTCGCCGTCCCCTGTTGCCCGGGCAGCGATGCGCCGGAGCACCGTGGCGCGATCGGTCGCCAGGTACACCGTTTCGGGAACGACGCCGAATGGTCTCAGGAGCTCCCGGTATTCATCTCGCATGTGACGGGACCAGAATGAGAGGTCGAGGACCACGTCTGACCCTGCCCGCACGAGATCTGCCAGGCGGGCGCGCAGCACGTGCTCAATGTCGCGGTGTACGGCTGCCGGCAAGGGCATGGTGGTGATGCCACGGGACCAGGCCTCCTGATCGAAGGACAGCCGGGTCATTCCCTGCTGCTCGAGCTGCCGCGCGACCGTGGACTTTCCCGATCCGGCCGGGCCGCACATAAAGATGACCCGCCCCATGAGCGCCCACTATAGATGCCTCAGCCGGTCACTCCCGCGGACCGTCCGACCGCGACCAGCCTCGGCCTAACCGTCCGCCTTGGGCGTCTCCGGCCCCGAGCCAGCCAGGTCAGGGCATTTCGAACTGCACCGTCAGCGAGTGCTTACCGCCCGGCTGCCGACCGGTATCTAGCGACGATGTCGGCGGGCGCCCGGCCGCGGTCCTTGATGTCGATGCCCTGTTCCCTGGCCCAGGTGCGGACCGCGGTGGTGTCGATGGGGCTGCCGGCCCGGCGGGCGCGGGGGGCCCGCCTGGATGTGCCGCCGACCCTGCGGGCGTGGTCAATGTATGTCCGTAGCGCCGCGTGGAGCTCGTCGGTGTGCTCAGCGCTCAGGTCGATCTCATAGTCGGCACCGTCTAGGCCGAACCGGACGGTGCCGGCAGCCTCGCTGCCGTCGATGTCGTCCATGTAGAGCGTCTGCACTTTCTGAGCCAGGACAATTGCTCCGTTCGCGCGGGGTGTCCAGGCAATGCTAGACGATCAAGATTTACATGCGCGGTAAGCCATCCCGGGACATTCGCTCTGGACGCGGGTAACGCGCGGCCGGATGACACGCTCCTGCGCCATCACGCGCTCGGCGCTGAATACAGGAGCCTGCGCAGGGGCCACCCCGCCGACGCCATCTACATTCCACTGCGCCGCTGATCGCGGTGAGTTTCATGCTCGCTGTTGCGGCCATCACCGTCTCGATCGGCATGCGGAGCCCTTTCGCCGAGAACCCGGCCCGGCAGGACCGCGGTGCCGCTGACGGCTCTGGAACGCAACACCTGCATCCAGATTTCGGTGCTGTACTGTACTGACCACCGAGCGGGCGCTCTCATCACGGCAGGACAGGACGTCTCCGCGGGAACGTCTGCCGCAATTGCACGGAGCGTTTCCAGCGGAAACCTCGAGGCAAACTGCCAGGGCAAGGTACCGTCCGATTAGCACCGAGACAGGACCTCCCGAATATGGATCGTTACTTGAGCCGCCTTCACAAAGCCACTTGGAACACTGTTAAATCCTGTCGTGTGATTCGCTTGCATGAATCCGACAAAAGCGCCGTCATTCGTATCCGGCGCTATCCAAAGATCGAGGCGCTGCGTTCCAGGTCCGATGCGAAAGCAAACTTGCTTTTCCGTCGCATTCCACTGAGTGTTGATAGGTAGCTCGGCGATCGGGTACACCTGGTCGCTGGGTCCACTGACGGTAAGCCATAGATCCGAGTTGGCAGATATATGCTGTGAAATACCGCTGACCGCTACCTTGTTGCTGGGAAGGTTCTCCCCGTCTCTTATGGAAGTGATGGAAGCGCGCGGTGAGTAGAAATGGTCACGGTAGAAATTCACGGATTCGGGAATAATTGCGACAAGAAAGGCGAGGATGGCGACAATGGATCCAACTCCATTGATCTTATCCGCGCGAGTCCATCGTTCTCGCGCCCTGGGGTCCCGTGGCGCCTGCCGTGCCTCCTGTTCGAACATGCTATCACTATAGATCCTGTGTTCGAATCGTGTCTAGCGTTTCGTTCAGGCTGGCGAAACGCAAGTTCAGGCTGTTGATACTTGGCTCAGCGAGCGGTAAGCGCTCAGGGCCGATGCTATAGGGCCGAACTGGCCTGTCCGTCTGTTGACGTTCCCGACCAGCATATTCGAACGTACTCTCGTTCCGTCGAGTGCATACGAAGCTGCGACGCTCGCTCATCGGCAATGCAGTGCGTCTCCCGCAGGCTGGCGGCGGGACACGCAGCGGGCTCAGGTGCCGGAGGCCATGAAGGCGGCGAGGATGTAGTTTCGGGTGGCGGTCGAGGTTCTGGCGCGCTCTGTCGTAGCGCATCGTGGTGCGCGGGTCGGCGTGGCGGGCGGCGATCTGGACATCGCGCAGGTCGACGCCTGCGTCGCATGGTGGTGACGAAGGTGTGGCGGAGCATGTGCGGGTGTGCCCTGGCGGCCTGGATGCCGGCGGTTGCGGCGAGCCGGCGCGGGCGGCGGGTGGCGGCGTGCCGGTCCGTCCTGCTGCCGCGGCTGTTGAGCAGGACTGGTCCGTGGGTGCGGCCTGCGACTGCCCGGTCGATGGCCCGGCCGACGGCTGGCGGCAGCGCGACAAGGACGATCTTGGTGCCCTTGCCGCACACGCGCAGCACCCGGTGGCCGTGCTCCTCGCCGAGGTCGGCGATGTCCGTGCTGGTCGCCTCGAAAATCCGCAGGCCGAGCATGGCCACCAGCGCGAAGTCGCACGGATGCGGTGACTGGCGTGCGGCGGTGAGCAGGGCCTCGAACTGCAGGTGGGTGAAGCCCAAAGTCGGTGATTCGGCGGGCACGGCGGGCCTGCGGACATGCTCGGCTGGTGAATGCTTCAGGACGCTGTCGATGGCGCAGGTGCGGTAGAACCCGGCCGTGACGGAGAACCGGCGGGAGATGGTGGAGGGCTTGAACCGGCGGGTTTCCTGCATCCGCCGGATGTACAGCTCCAGGTGGAGGCGCTGGACAGCCAGCGGGTCCAGGGCGCGCCCGGCGCACCAGGTGAGGTAGCAGCGCAGGTCCGATTCGGTGTGCTCACGGGATTGTGCTCACGGGATGAGCCCTTGAAGCGGGCCAGGTAGGCAGCCACCGCCAGCCGCAGCTGGTCAGGGAACGGTCTGGCTTGATCGGAGGGGGCTGAGGCAGCTTCGGTGGGAGTCGTCATGCCCTGACAGTGCGGCGGCCCCGGCCAAAGGTGAATCTCGGGACGGCGGCGCTGACGCCGCAGGCACGCCGGTTTTGTCGGAGCCGTCGTTTACCGTGCTGTCCATGGCCAAGGCGGCGCGAGTGCTGGCGGCACTGATGCGGGACGGGTGGACCGAGACCAGGCGGTCGGGTTCGCACCGGGTGCTGGTCAAGGGCGACCAGCAGCGCATCTGGGCCTACCATGATGGCGTGGACCTGGGCGGCCCGGCGATGGCCAGGATCGCCCGCGACTACGGCTATACGCTTGCTGAGCTGCAGAAGCTTTAGGATGTGGTGATGAGCGCGCTGCGGGTCGAGCTGTTCTTCGACGAGGAAGCCGGCAACTGGCACTACCGCGTTCCCGCCCTGCACATCAACGGCGGCGGAACCACAACCCGTGAGGATGCAGAGCGGGACTGCCTGTCAGCCATCGCGTTCGCCCTCGAGGGCGACCCGCAGGACTACGACACCGACGCCGAATCACTCACCTTCGACGTGAACGTGGCGCCAGCAGCTTGAGAAGCAAGGCCCCGCCGCAGCTTCCCATCGTCTGACTGAGCAACGATTCCGTTGTCGAGCTCGAGCACTCTCCGCGGCATGAGAGCGCGCTTCCGCGGAAGCGGCTTGTGAAAGCATGCACAAGACGCTTCCGCGGAAACGTCATAGACGTAGCTGCAAGCGCCACGACGATCCGCGTCGATATCCCTGTCAGCGGCAGAAGCGAGCGTCCCAGGGGTCCAGGTGGTCACCTGCATGGATGACGATGCGCTCCGGTCCGAGCTCGACCAGGTGACCGCCGAGCTCGGAGCCGCCAGAACCCAGTACGCCAGCCTCGGCGCGAAGATCGCCGGGCTCGAGGCTCACCAGCTGGCGCTGAGCAAAGCGCTCGCGCGGACGCAATCAGGAGCAGCTGCCCCCGCCGCTGCTCCCCGGCACCGGACGGACGCCATCGTCGCCGTCCTGGAGATGACCGGTACCGAAATGTCAATCCAGGACGTCATCACAGCTCTCGGCGACGTAGGCCGGCCCGGGGAGAGCTACGACAACGTCAGCGTCGACCTTGCCTACCTGGTCGAGCGCGGGCGAGCGAAGCGGACAAGGCGGGGCGTCTACGCGGTAACCTCCGCCTGAGACCTGACAGCCAGCCAGCCACCAGCCCCGCATAGGAAGGCAATCCATGGACATCGAGCAGTTCCGCGACGATCGCGGTTACCTGAGCTGGACCGCGGCGCATGCCGCCGTATATGTCATCAACGTGTAGCGGAACCTGAACCCTAGCGATGCCGGCTGCACTAGGCGGACTGTTACACGATCAACGACCACCCGGCCCGTGGAAAAACCTGGACCGGGCCGTACATCAAGGTTTGTTTCAGCTGTTTCGCATCAGGTGCTACTCGAAGGTACCGGAGGGGCCGGTGTCGATGTCTGCCGCGATCGGTCAGCGAGCCGGACGGTCTGGTAACGACCGTTGGCCGCCCAGTAGCGGGTAGTCGCCTTACCCGTGGCAGCCTGTTTGGTTGCGGTACGCGGCGGCAGTGGCGAGAGCGTCGTTCATCGTGCGATAGTCGATGCTGTCCGCGATGGAGTCGTATGTCCCATCGGCCAGCAGTTCGGCGGCGGCGCGCGCGGCGACCCGGAACGCCGCCTGCGCGATGGCGGAACCGAGGCTGATCCGCGCCGCCCCGGCTGCGGCGAACTCTGCTGCCGATGGTGCGCCTGGCCAGGCCATCACTGCGACGGGCAATGGCCCCGCGGCGAGCACGGCGATCCCGGCCGGGTCGACCAGGCCCGGCACGAAAAGGCTGTCCGCGCCTGCCTCGGCATACGCTGCCGACCGCGCCAGGGCCTCGCCTAGCTGCCCGGATCCGGTGAGGAACACGTCGGTCCGCGCGTTAATCCAAGGCCGCAGGCCCGCGCCGTCGGCGACGGCGCGGGCCTGGTGCAGCCGTCCTGCCTGCTCTGCGGGGGAGAGCAGGACGCCAGCCCGGCTGTCCTCGATGTTGACGCCGACCGCGCCCGCCTGCAGCACTGCGGACACAGTGGCGGCGAGGTCCTCGTACCCGGCCTCGATGTCAGCCGATACCGGCACGTCAACGGCCGCCACGATACGCGCGACGGCCACCGCCGCCCGCTCCGCGCCCAGTCCTCCGCCGTCGGGCATACCGAAGGACCAGGCAACCCCGGCGCTGGTCGTGGCGATTGCCTTCGCCCCGGCGGCGACGATCATGACGGCGGACGCCACGTCCCATGCGTTCGGCAGCAGCAACGGGTCCCCCGGCCTGTGCAGCGCGGCGAACAGCTCTGCTCGCCGCGCTTGCCAGCCTTGGGCC
>Ga0187815_10000834_pt1 | contig 14767 bp, 9 predicted proteins | sample NC_S_5_FD_132962 | JGI IMG/M metagenome (GOLD analysis project Ga0187815, IMG submission 132962) | Wetland sediment microbial communities from Neuse River Estuary, North Carolina, USA - ASW-S_5 | ecosystem: Environmental > Aquatic > Freshwater > Wetlands > Sediment | place: USA: North Carolina...
CCGCGCCGCGAGGTTGCCCACAGGTACGCGATCACTTCCTGGCGAAATCCGTCGGCCGCCGATCCGATGATCGCTATTTGCTCCTCGATCGACTTCAGGAAGCCCTCATCGGGCGCCAGTTCCTCTTTGGTGTTGCGATCCCGCACGCGAGTCTTGTTGACGAACGCCTCGGCGTGATCGAGGTAGTTCTGGAACAGCGACTCGGCCTGCTCCTGGTACGAGTACACGAAGGCGCGCGTAATCTCCTTTTCGAGCAGGTCCAGATATTCCTTGTGCAGCGTGTCCTGCAGGAATTCGAGATACTGCTTGCGCTGATCGTCGGGCATATCGGCTTCCTTGGTCATGCCGATGAGAGACTCGCGCACGTTGATCGGATTGATGCAGTTGCCGATGACGTTGTCAGAGAGCGCGTTGTCGAGCGCCTTCATGATGAAGCGCGTGGAGATGCCCGACATGCCCTCGCGCTTGGTGTCTTCCTTCAGCTCCTGCACGTCGATCTTTTTGGTCCGTCCTTTCTCGACAACTTCCTCGCCATTGTAGAGCCGCAGCTTGGTCATCAGGTCGCACTTCGAGGTCGGCTCCAGGCGCGACAAAATCGCGTACATCGAGGCGAGTTCAAGCGTGTGCGGCGCCACGTGGGCGCGAAAATCCGAATTCCTGATGATCTTCTGGTAGATCTTCACCTCTTCGGACAGGCGCAGGTTGTACGGCACTTTCACGACCACGATACGATCGAGGATCGCCTCGTTGGTGTGATCGGCCTTGAACTTCTGCCACTCGGCCTCGTTCGAATGCGCGACGATGCAGGTATCGACGTACACCATTCCGTGGCGCCCGGGCGCCGGAATTACCTTCTCCTGCGTCGCCGTGATCATCGCGTGCAGGTATTCGGTCTCGTTCTTGAAAACTTCGATGAACTCGACGATCCCGCGGTTGCCGACGTTCAGCGCGCCGTTGAGTTCGAGCACGCGCGGGTCGCCCTCGGAGTATTGGTCGAGCTTGGAGATGTCTTCCGATCCGATCAGCACCGAAGTGTCCTGGTTATTCGGATCGACCGGCGGGACCACACCGACTCCCACGCGGTTGCGCTTGGAGAAGCTGCGCGCGATGACCGGAAATTCCTCGTAGCGATTGTTGAACTCGGACTTGAGCCGATAGCGGCACACCGGGCACAGGTCGCCCTCGATGTGCACGCCGAGCATCTTCTCGAATTCGCGCCGCAGATGGCGCGGGACCAGATGCAGCGGCTCCTCGTTCATCGGGCATCCTTCGATCGCATAGATGAGTCCGACCTGCTCGAGTCCGCGCTGGATTCGCTCGACCAGCGAACTCTTGCCCGAACCCACCGGGCCCATCAGGTAGAGAACCTGCCTGCTCTCTTCGCCCTTGAGCGACGCGGAATGGAAGTAGCGGACGATCTGCGCGATGGTGCGCTCGATGCCGAAAAATTCCTCGGCGAAGAAATCGAACACCTTCAGCGGTTCATCCTTGTACAGCCGCTTCGTGCGCGGGTCGTCGGTGTCGTGCAGCGAATGAAGGCCCGCCGAAATGATCAAATCGTAGATTCGCGCGTGGGCCAGTTTGGTTATGGTCGGGTCGGCCTTCACGACCTCGAGATACTCGAGCAGCGTGCCGCGCCACTGCTTGGACTCGCGTGCCGCGCGGTCTTGTTTGATCACTTGCTCGAAGTTATTGAGATCCGCCATCGGCTATCTCCTTGGGATTAAAGAGTCTGGAGCAGAGGTACTGCTTTTGGAAGGTGAAAACGGTCGGGCCGTACTCTTTCTGGGACCCATCCTGCTTCGAGTATAACGGAGGCATTGAGTCACAACAACATAGGCGCACGATTTCGATGCGGTTGCCGAAATTAGGCTACTGACCTGCTTGTGGAGTGGGAATCGGGAAGTGAAAAAGCAGGTTGTGCGCCCGAAGTTCCCGGCCTCTTTTTAGAGAGCCTAATATGCCTCGGTGGTTCGACGCAGCCTGCTTTCTAACCGTGGTCTAACACACAAGCCCCAAGATAGATACTCGGCCGAATCAGGCCGCTTGTGGACTTTTGTTGACATCCGACCTTCGCGCGTGCCGATTTATCATTAAGCAAACAGCCGCTCCGAAACCGGCACGTTGTCGCCGAGCACGAAGCGGCCGCGGTCGTTTTTCACCATCGCCGCGAACACGGTGTCGTCGTGCGCGAACGAAAGCCACCACCGCTGCTCGGCGGCGAGCCCGAGGTAGTGCGCCTTTTGTTCCATCGTGCGCAGCGCGTCGAGATCGTAGGCCTGGTTCCACGGGCCGCGGATATGCGAGCGCGTCGGCACGATGTCGGCGAGGTGCATGAAGCATTGGCCACCATCGCTGACGAGCGCCGCCTGATGGTCCCGCGTATGGCCGCCGGTGACTACGGCACGCACGCCGGCGATTACTTCCGTATCGCCTTCGATTGCTTCGAGCATCGAGCGCACGGGGGCGAGAACCTCGGCGGTGTGGCGATATGCGGCGTGAAGCCGTTCATTGGGAGGAAGGCCGGCGATTTCGAGCTCGCCTTTCTGCACGAAGATTCGCGCGCGCGGAAATGCGGCCTCGAACGAGCCGGAACCGCGCCTGCGCACGATTCCTCCGCAATGATCGAAATGGAGATGCGACACGATCAGATGGGTGACGTCGCCGGCCTCCATGCCGAGCGCGCGGATATGGTCCGGGAGCCATCCGTCGCCATGATCGAAGATCTGACGCTCGACGGAACCCAGCCGGTTGCCGATTCCGGTATCGACCAGAATCGCGTCGGCCCCCTTGACGATCAGCGGACAGGTCAGGTTCAGGCGGATCCGGTTGCGCTCGTCGGGAGGATGGAGGCGTTTCCAGAGCTCGCGCGGGACCACGCCGAACATACATCCGCCGTCGTTGCGCCACAGGCCGTCGGTAAGGAACGCCACCTCGAACGCGCCGACTTTGATCTTCGGTGGAGTCTCAGCCATCTCGCGTCCTCAACTTCCCACCAGCCAGGTTCCCAATATCAGCGCGATACCGCCGATGGCGACGATTGCGAGGTGCGCCTTCACCATTCGATTCATCGCGCCCGGGACCGCGTCGATACGCCCGCGCGCGATAACCGCTCTGACCGTCGCACCGACTCTCATCGACCACGTCATCACGACAATCATAACGATAAACAGTACAATCTTGATGGCAAGCACCGTGATGAACGCGGTCGAGAATGCGAAGCGGCGCGAAAGGCCGGTTGCGATCAGGCTCGCCAGTCCGGCCGCGAGCAGCACCGCCGCGGCGACGACCCCGAGCAGATCGATCTTGGGCGCCGAGTTCTCGACAAAATTGCGCTGCTCGGCGCTTCCGGCCGCAAGTGCGAGACCAGCGATCACGAAGCATGCACACGCGCCGATCCAAATCGCGCCAGCGGCCGCGTGCGTCCACAAAGTCACCGTACCAAACAATCGGGAAAGAACCTCTTTCGTTGTCGAATCGCAAAAAGACTAACCCGGCGGCTCGGGCGATTACACCCCGCCGGTGATGGCGGGCGGCATGGTTTTGAGCTAATCAGAATTTTTGAATCGATAAGCTTTGAATCGGCGCGCCATCCGCGCAAGGGAACGTGATGTTCAATCCATACATCGAGGCCTGGGAGCTGCGCGACCTGGTGCGCAGGAAGGAAGTCCGGCCGCGCGAAGTCGCGGAATTTTTTCTCGCGCGGGTGGAGAAACTGAATCCCAGGCTGGGAGCATTCATGACCGTCACCGCCGATCGCGCGCTCGCCGACGCATCGCGGCTGGAAAAGATGAACGCTGAGGATGCGGCCAGGCTGCCGCTGTTCGGCGTCGCGTATTCGCTCAAGGATCTGCTCTGGACGAAAGATATTCGCACCACGCTCGGCTCCAGGAACTACGAGAACTGGCGCGCGCCCGCCGACGCGGAACTCGCCGTGCGGCTGGCCAACTCGGGTGGAATTCTGCTCGGCAAAACGACCACGCCCGAGTTTGGCGGGCGTCCGACGACCGAGGGCGGCCTCTGTCCGCCGGCGCGCAACCCATGGAACCTCGAGCACACGGCAGGCGGCTCCAGCGGAGGGGCCGGCAGCGCGCTTGCGGCCGGACTTGGACCGCTGGCGCAAGGCAGCGACGGCGGCGGATCGATTCGCGTCCCGTCGGCGTGCTGCGGCGTGGTCGGAATCAAACCATCGCGCGGGCGGGTATCGATGTCGCCGGCGGGGGGTGAGGCGTGGGCAGGATTTGGGATCAGCGGTCCGATGGCGCGATCGGTGCGCGACGTTGCCACGCTGCTCGACGTCATGCACGGTCCCGTCGTCGGCGATCCCTACTGGGCGCCCGAGCCGGTCACCTCGTTCAAAGCCGCGGTCGGGATTGCGCCGCGCCATCTCCGCATCGGGATGATCTCGAAAACCTCGCTGGCAAAAGTCGATTCAGATACGCTGGCTGCGCTCGACTCCGCGGCCAAATTGTTTGAAGAGATGGGCCATCGGGTCGAGCCGCTGAGCTGCGATCCCGGCGGGCGCATGCGCGACATCGCAGTGTCTCTGATATGCGCCGGCGTCGGCTCGGTGCCGGTCAACGACATAAGCCTTGTCGATCCCGTGGTGCGGGCGCTTTGGGAGGCCGGACAGAAGATGAGCGCCGCGGAGTACATCACGAACGTCACTCAGATGCACAACATGGCTCGCGAGATTGTCCAGGAACTGGCGCCCTACGATGCCGTCATTTCGCCGGTGACGAGCCGGCCTGCGGTGAAACTCGGCACGCTGCCGTCCCATCCGAGCAAATACCTGAGCGAGCTGCCGGAATGGATTCCGTTCACCTTCGCGTTTAATGCGACGGGTCAGCCTGCCTTGTCGGTCCCCAACGGATTCAGCAAGTCAAAGCTGCCGCTCGCGATGCAAATCGTGGGTCGTCAAGCCGACGAGGTGACGATCATCGGGCTCGCCGCGCAATTCGAAAAGGCGCGCCCGTGGAAGGACAAACATCCGCCGATCGACTGATGAGGGCCGCATGACAATGCTCGATCCATTCATCGAAGCCTGGGATTTGCGCGAGTTGGTGCGCAACAAGGAAGTCCGGCCGCGCGAGGTCGCGGAATTTTTTCTCGCGCGGGTGGAGAAACTGAATCCCAGGCTGGGCGCATTCATGACCGTCACCGCCGATCGCGCGCTCGCGGACGCGTCGCGGCTGGAAAGGATGAACGATTCGGATTTGGCCAGGCTGCCGCTGTTCGGCGTCGCGTATTCGCTCAAGGATCTGGTCTGGACCAAGGATATTCGCACCACCTTCGGCTCCAGGAACTACGAGAATTGGCACGCGCCCGCCGACGCGGAGCTCGCCGTGCGGCTGGCCAACTCGGGTGGAATTCTGCTCGGCAAGACGACCACGCCCGAATTCGGCCTGCGTCCGACGACCGAGGGCGGTCTCTGTCCGCCGGCGCGCAACCCGTGGAACCTCGAGCACACGGCGGGCGGCTCCAGCGGCGGCTCGGCCTCGGCCGTCGCCGCCGGACTGCATCCCGTGGCGCAGGGCAGCGACGGCGGCGGATCGATTCGCGTGCCGTCGGCGTGCTGCGGCGTGGTCGGAATCAAGCCATCGCGCGGGCGAATCACGCGCGCGCCGGAGAACGGCGAATCATGGGCCGGACTTTCGACTACCGGCCCCATCGCGCGCACGGTCCGCGACGCGGCGTTGATGCTCGATGCGATGGCGGGGATGATGCCGGGCGATCCGTACGCGGCATGGCCGCCGGCGCGTCCATTCGTCGAGGAAGTTTCGGCGCATCCGAAAAAGCTCCGGCTGGCCGTTATCAACCGCAGCGCGCTCGGCCCAGTGGACGCTGAAACTCTTGCCGCGCTCGAGTCCGCATGCGGCGTGTTCCGCGAGATGGGGCATCGCGTCGAGCCGCTGACGCTCGATCCCGGCGCGATGCTTCGCAAGCATGTCCGCGTGATCGTCGGCGCGTCGGCCTCGGCGCTGAACATCCCCAACCTGGAACTGCTCGATCCCGTGGTGCGCGGCACTTACGAATGGGGCGCCGAAATTTCCGCCGCCGACTACATCCGCGCGGTAACCGGGATGCACAATACGTCGCGCGAAATCGTGCACACGCTGATGCCCTACGACGCGCTGCTCGCCCCGACGCTCACCCGGCCCGCAGTCCGGCTCGGCACGTTACCGTCGAATTCCGGCGACAGCGCGGATGAAATCTACGCCTGGATCGCGTTCACCTTTCCGTTCAACGCGACCGGCCAGCCGGCCATCTCGATCCCCAACGGATTCAGCAAGGCGGGATTGCCATTGGCGATTCAACTTGTCGGCCGGCCGGGCGATGAAGCGGGCATAATCGCGCTCGGGGCCGAGTTCGAACGCGCCCGCCCCTGGAAGGACAAGCATCCTTCAATCTAGCTGTTCGTCTCGTTCGAGCAGATATCTCGCGTTGACGATATGAGTAGCAATTTGAAACTGAGTTGATTAGACAGGCAGTAGTGAAGGAAAAACGGGGAAAACAATTCCAAGGAGAAAAAGGAAATATGCAGACGATCAGGTTTGACGATATTGCCGCGCTGAAAGCGAAGATCGGCAAGGAATTCGGTCCGTGGAGCGAGCCGATTCAAGTGACGCAGGAAAAAATCAATCAGTTCGCCGACGTGACCGGCGACCATCAGTGGATTCATGTCGATATCGAGCGGTGCAAGAGAGAAAGTCCGTTCGGCGGACCGGTGGCGCACGGTTTTCTGACGCTGAGCCTGCTGCCGGCGTTCAAGAGCAAGGAGGATTACACGATCACGGGATTTCGCAACGTGGTGAATTACGGCGCGAACAAGCTGCGCTTCGTGGCGCCGGTGCCGGCAGGCGCCAGCGTTCATTGCCGCTCGCGGCTGATCGCGGTCGAGCCGCGGCCGATGGGCACGATGCTCACGCGGGAGACGGAAATCCAGGTCGTAGGCCAGCAGAAGCCCGCGTTAGTGTACGAAGCACTGGCGCTGTTCGTGAAGTAGAAGGGCGCGCGGGAGGGCGGTGCATGGCATATGAACAGATCGTTTACGAGGTCGCGGACAATATCGCGACGATCACGCTCAACCGGCCGGAGAAGCTCAACGCATTCACCGAGATCATGATGAGCGAGATGATCGACGCGTTCGACAGGGCCGACGCGGACGACACCGTGCGCGCGATCATCGTGACCGGCGCGGGGCGCGCGTTCTGCGCGGGCGCGGATCTGTCGCCGTCCGCCAGGACGTTCGGCTCGGCAGGCGCGGATCGTCCGCAACGGCGCTCGGCGATCAGAGCCGACGGCACTGTGGATTGGAGCAACGAGGCGATTCGCGACGGCGGCGGACGGCTGACGCTGCGCATCTTCGAGTGTCTGAAACCGGTGATCGCGGCGGTGAACGGAGCGGCGGTTGGCGTCGGCGTGACGATGCAGCTCGCGATGGATGTGCGGCTGGCGTCGGAGAACGCGCGATTCGGCTTCGTGTTCGCGCGCCGCGGGATCGTGCCGGAGGCGTGCTCGAGCTGGTTTCTGCCCAAGATTGTCGGCATCTCGCAGGCGCTGGAATGGACAATGACGGGGCGAGTTTTCGCCGCCGAGGAGGCGCTCGAAGGCGGGCTGGTCAAAAGGATCTACAAACCCGATCAACTCATTCCAGCGGCGCGCGCGCTTGCTCGCGAGATAGCGGACAACACCTCGCAAGTGTCGGTTGCATTGATTCGGCAGATGTTGTGGCGGATGGCCGGCGCGGACCATCCGATGGAAGCGCACAAGGTGGACAGCCGCGGAGTGTTTGCGCGCGGCCCTTCGGCGGATGCGAAGGAGGGCGTCGCGTCGTTTCTGGAGAAACGTCCGGCAAAATTTCCGGACCGGATTTCGAAGGACATGCCCGGGTACTTTCCGTGGTGGCAGGAGCGCAAGTACAGCTAGCTGAGGCGCTCCGGTTCCGCCATCACGCGGGCGGGGGGCCTTCGGGATATTGCGGCAGATCGTCGGTAATCTCATGCCAGGGAGCCTTGGAACCCACGTAGATGTGGTAGTTCGTCCGAACCTTTGGGTCGTCGTCGAGCGCGCCCGCCGGGATCAGCACGACGTCGCGAGTCGGAACCGCACGCGGCATCGGGCTGCCGCAGATACGGCAGAACGAATTTCCAAATCTTTGCGTGTTCGGCAGCCGATAGTTGATCAGGAGATCGACGCCGCGAAGCCACCTGAATGCTCCGGCGGGCACGAACAGGTTGGCGGCGTACGCCGCGCCCCGCGACTTGCGGCATCGCGAACAATGACAGTTGCGGAGCTCGATTTGATCGCTGGCCTCGAAGGCAACGCCGCCACACAGGCAGCTTCCCCTGATCATCGCGAATACCTCCCGTTCAGAACCTTGCGGCCAGCTTGTCTTTGATCTCTGCACCCGTCAAGTTAGGCGGGAAAGTACAGCTAGGGCATCACAGTTTGCGGCGGATCACGACGCGGACTTCGCCCGGCTGCCCGGCCTTGACCACGGCGCGCTGGCCGCCCAAGTCCAGCTCGGCTTTGGCGTCGGCGCCGGACACTTCAAGCACGCATCCGCGCGGATACTGAATGCGCGGCACGAAGATCTCGGTCGAGCGGGCAACTGAAGTATCGGCTTCGAACACGAACTCGAAAGTGCCGCTGACACGATCGAATTTCATCGAGCGCGGAATGCCCTGTGTTGCCTGTGCGTAAGGTCTGACGAAACCGGCGAGCGCACGGCCACCGCTATTGATGTCCGCCGGATCGGTCTGCTGGTCGCGCGAGAAGATACTCAGATCTTCCTGATTCCAACCGTCGCCAATAGCCAGATCGTTGCGGTTGGATGCAGTATAGTTCCATTGAGTGCTGTTGATGAGCAAGTTATCGAGCGCATTATACATCAGGTCGAGCGCGATGATGTGAGCAGTCCACGGCGCATCGCTGCGATCGCCGGCCGCAAAGGCGCGGTACGCTTCGGCGCCGTTCAAATCGAAATGAATTCCAAATTCGCCGATGAGGGTGGGCGCGCCGCCATTCACCGTCTCTGACATCGCGGCCATCTTGCCGAGCTCGCGTTCGTAGCGCGCCTGAATCCGTTCGGCGGTGGTCGAAATCTCGCCGGTCAACACGTCGAGGCTGAAATTGGGACTGAACATCTTGGTCGCGGCCAGGACCACGTCGTACCAGTGACCGGCGTTGACGGTGTTGGGCGGTGTGCCGGCGGGAAATCGCGGCGCGAAAAAACCCGAGAACGGATCGAGCTCGGCGAACAGGATCCAGTGTGGATTGATCCGGCGAATATTTTCGGCGACGCGGGCGAAAAATGGTCCCATGTAATCTTCGATGAAGTTGACCTTGCGATCGCCGACGCGCTTAAAAAAATCTTCGCGCAAGACGTCGAAACTGCCGTCGTTATTGAGCCGCCATGCGCCTGCATCCTGGAAAGGATCGCTTCGGCCGCTGGTCCAGATCGAGACGTGCCCGGGGTTGATCGTTTGATCGCGTTTGTGGACCGCCGCTTTCGCCGCCGGGTCGAACTCCAGCAGCGGTACCGAGCGCGTAATTCCATGCGACACCAGCAAGCCGTCGAGCGGCGACCCCGCCAGGCCCGGCATCGCACGGTCGGGGTTGGTATCGCTGGGCCCGAGATGGCGATAGCTGAACGGCTGTCCGATCCATCCGGAGACCGGTTCGTTGAGCGAGTCGAAGCCTATTACGTTGGGCAAATCGCGGATGCGGCGCGCGATCTGGCGCTGCGCGCCCAGGTAGTGGTCGAGCATGTAGTCCTGCACGTTGAGGCCGTCGATAACCAGTCCGGGGGCGAAGTCGCGGCCGGCGAAAAACAAAGTCCACATGATGCCGTTGGCGGGAAGGCGCTCATTGCCCACCCAGCTCATGGTCGGGTAGCGGTCCTCCTGACGGCCGCCGCGCGCATAGTCATATAGATGTTGCATCACATGAGCGCATCCCGACTCGGCGAGGCGGCGATAGTCAATTCCAACTTTTTCGAATAGCCAGCAGGGCGCGCCGTCGCCGCCGGTCATTCGGCTCCAGACATCCTGGTGAAAATCCACGAACAGGTAGAAGCCGTAGTCGCCGGCGAGCCGGCACAAGTCGGCGAAGTAGTCGAGGTAGGCGGCGTCGTAGTCGCGCGGTCCGCGATGCTCGACGGCTTCCCAGGTAGTCAGCAAGCGCAGGCAATTGAAGCCCCACGCGCGCAGACGCGAGAAGTGTTCGCCGGCTTCGCCAAGCGGAAACGGGCGGCCGATGAATGAGACCTCGCGATGGTTGGAAAAGTCCGAGCGAAAATTGGTGCCGCCGTCGGGGTAGGGGACCTTGCAGTCGCCGCCGAGATTGACCCCGCGCAAAATAACCCGGCGCCCGTGTTCGTCAAGGAACCATCGTCCTTCGATGTGCAGCCGCGGCAGACCAGCCTTTGGCATTTGCTTCACTCCGTGGCGCGAGGTTGACGCAATGCCGGTTCCCCGGTCAAGCTGTACCAGCATATGGCCGCGAGTTGGCGAGAGAGCGAGATAATTCCGAGCCTGTTCGTCGGCGATCTTCAGGACGCGCTCGAGTTCGAGGGGACGATCATCAGCGTGCTCCCCGACGTTCCGGAGCGCGAACCGCCGCAGGCGATCCACATGCCGTTGCTTGCAGATGGGATCGCGTCGCTCGACCGCACGGCGGCGCTGATAGAGGAAGAACTCGCGCTCGGGCATCGCGTGCTGGTCCATTGCGAGGAGGGATGCGAGCGCGCACCGCTGGTGGTGGCATGGTTCCTGAAAACAAAGCGCGGCAAGACGCTTGACCAGGCATACGCGCTGTTGAAAAGCCGCCGCCCGATCATCCAAGACCGCCGGCGCTGGCTTGGCGTCCACAATCGGTAGCCAGACTCATGGGCAATTTTCTCAACCGCGTGCTCGAGTACCTGCAGGCTGCGCTCAGACACGTAAGGTCGGCGTTTCATCCCTCGCGGCCGTGGGTTGCGCGCGCCCGGGAGTTGGGCCGTTCGCGCCGGGCGCGGAGAATCGGGGTGATCGTCGTCGCGGTGATGCTGTTTCTTGACCCGGCGGCTTACCTGGCGGTTCCGCCGGTGTTGCGCCACGTCCTGACCGGCCCGGTCGCGGGCAGCATCCATCGCCCAGTGAGCGTTGGCAAAATCCGATTCAATTTTTATGCGCTGCGGCTCGACGTGGAGCAGCTGCACGTCGGCGAGCGCGACAGTCCGCAGCAACCGTTCGTCGATATCGGGCATTTGAGAGTCAAGGTTGCGTGGGCGTCGCTTTTCAGGTTTGCGCCGGTGATCGGCGAAGTCTTGGTCGAGCGTCCGGCGATACATATCGTTCGGCAGTCGCAGGATCGCTTCAACTTTTCCGACCTGCTCGAGAGCGCGCCGGCGCCGAAACAAGCGAAGCCGGCTGCGCCGAGCGCGCCGATGCGATTCGCGGTATCCAACATTCAACTGCGCGACGGCGAAGTTACGATCGACGATCGTCTGCTCGGCAAGCAGCATAAGGTCGAAAAGATTCGGATCAACGTGCCGTTTATCGCCAACCTGCCCGCCGACGTCGACGTGTTCGTCGAACCCCTGCTGCAAATGATGGTCGACGGCAGCCCGATTCGGATTGCCGGTGTGGCCAAGCCGTTCCAGGTCTCGCATGATTCGGTGGTCGACCTGAAACTGCATCGGCTCAACTTGCCGCTTTACGTCAGCTACGCGCCGATGAAGCTGCCGGTCAAAATACCGAATGGGACGCTGTCGACGGATCTGTACCTGCATTTCGTTCAGGCGCAATCAAAACCGCTGATTCGCTTGAACGGAACGGTGGCGCTGGATCAGCTCGACGTTCGCGACACCGCGGACGCGCCAATCGTCGCGGTCAAACACGCCGAGGTGAAGCTGACCGACGTCGAGCCGCTGGGCGCGGTGTTCTATCTGCGATCGATCTGGATCGACGGACTGCTCGCGCATTTGAGGCTCAATCCCGACGGCACCAACAATCTCACCTCGCTAACCAGCGGCAACACGGTGCCATCCAGTTCTCCGACGCAGGCGGCAAGTCCCCCGACGCAAGCAGCGGCCGTGGGCAACATGACGCAGGCGGCGGTGCCGGTGGCGGGACAATCGGCGGCGAAATCACCACCCGATTTTTCGCTGGAGTCGTTCAATCTCACGAACAGTGCCGTGGAGGTCGAGGATAACATCGGCGCGACGCCGGCCGCGGTGGCGGTGGACGCGCTCGGGGTCGGGGTCAAGAATCTTCGGACGCTGGGGAAATCGCCGGCGACGTACACCGTCAACGGGAAGATTCGCAGCGGCGGTGCGATCGCGGTCAATGGCACGCTCGGTCTCGCGGATTCGCAGGTTACGACCGACGTGTCGATCGATCAGATCGACCTTCCGGCCCTGCAGCCGTTCGCCCAGTCGGTTCTTGCGGCCACAATCGCGTCGGGCAAGCTGAGCGCGAAGGCCAACCTGCAGACGCATTTCGCCAGCGATCATTTCAACGTGCACGCGGAGCCGGCGAGCGTCGCAATCGAAAATTTCGAGCTCGATGCGCCGCGCGAACGCGAAAAACCGGTGCAGTGGAAAAGTCTGAGCGTCGCGATCGGACAGTTCGACCTCGCGGCGCATCAGGCGGCGGTTACTGAAGTGCGCAGTGACGGGATGCATCTGTTCGTTCGCCGCGAGCGCAACGGAAAATTGAGCCTCGCCTCGCTGATGCGCGGCGGCGCGGCGCCCCCGGCGCGCACCAGGCGCGCATCCGCGCGAGAGACGAGGCGAGTCCCGCGCGAAACGCGGCGAGCGGCTCGCAGACCGGCCCAGCCCGCGGCGCCGCCGGCACCGAGTTGGCAATATCAGGTCGCGTCGGTCGCGATGGAACAGACTGACGCCACCTTCGAGGACCACAGTGCGCCGCAACCGGTCAAAGTGGCCGTGGCGCCGCTGAATCTGCACCTGAAGGATGTGTCGAGCGAGTTCAGCAAGCCGATCGCAGTCGAGATTGACGGCACGCTCAATCGCAAGGGCACTTTCAAAGTCACAGGAACGGCCGTGATCGCGCCGCTGAAGGCCGATCTGCGCGTCGCAACAAAGCGCCTGGACCTGGCATTTGCGGATCCCTACGTCAGCAGCAGGATGAACGCGACGATCGCGAGCGCGAATCTGACGATGGACGGTGCGGTGGGCCTGGAGCAGGCGCGCAACGATTTTATCGTCAGCTATCGCGGCGACGCGTCGCTGGGCAGCGTGCGGATGCTCGACAAGCTGACCAACGATCTGTTTTTCAGAATGAACGCCCTCAACGTGAACAAAATCGATTTCGCGCTCGGCAAAGGTCCGCCGAGGGTACACGTGGGCTCGATCGCGCTGAACGATTTTTATTCGCGGATCATTCTCAACCGCGACGGAAAGTTGAATTTGAAGGACATCACCGCGAGCCCGCAGGAAGCGCCTACGTCATTGACGCGGCCGGCGGGAGAGCCGGGCTCGAAGGGAGCGGTACCGGCGGCGCCGGTATCGACGCCGACTCCGGCTGCCGCGACTGCTCCTGAAGCGGCTCCGGCAGCGTCGCCGAGTCCCGCCGCGGCTTACGCCGGGCAGCCGATGAACGCCGACATCGAGCTGAGCAAGATCACGCTCAAGGGCGGCAAAGTCAATTACACGGACAACTTTATCAAGCCCAACTACACCGCCGACCTGAGCGACATGGAGGGCAAGGTCGGCGCGTTCGGGACAAAATCCACGTCGCCGGCGGACGTTTCACTTGATGGAAAAATCAACGGTAGCTCGCCAATCAACATCGACGGCTCGATCAATCCGCTCGCCCCGACTGCGTTCGTCGATATCAAGGCCAAGGCGGACGCGGTCGAACTCACCGGCCTCTCGCCGTACACGACCAAGTACACCGGCTATCCGATCGTCAAAGGCACGCTGACGGTCGATGTCCATTATCTGCTCGACCAGGGCAAGCTGACTGCCGACAACCACATTTTCATCGATCAGCTGACGTTCGGCGATCACGTGGAGAGCCCGGATGCGACGAATCTGCCGATCCGGCTCGCGGTTTCGCTGCTCAAGAATTCGAAGGGACAAATCGACCTGCGAGTGCCGGTGTCGGGGTCGCTTTCCGATCCTCAATTCAGCATCGGCAGCGTCATCGTGGGCGTCTTCAAGAACCTGATCGTCAAGGCCGCGACGGCGCCATTCTCGCTGATAGCGGCGGCTTTCGGCGGGGGCGGCGGCGGCGCGCAGCAGGATCTCGCCTACATAGAGTTCGCACCGGGTTACGCAACGCTGACGCCGGACAGTCAAAAGAAACTGGATACGGTCGCGGCGGCGTTGGCGGATCGACCCGCCTTGAAGCTCAACATTTCGGGGCGCGTCGATCCGGCATTCGACAAGGACGGCTACCGCGAAGCCTCGCTGGAGCACAGTATCGAGGCGCTCAGGCACAAGGATGAGGGAGACCGCGGGGACGCGAACGCCAAGCCTGCCGCGCTGTCCACGGAGGATTACAACAAATACCTGGCGAAGGTTTATAGCGCGGGAAAGTTTCAGAAGCCGCGCAGCTTCATCGGCTTGGCCAAGACACTGCCGCCGGACGAAATGAAGAAACTCATCCTCGCCAACACGCCCGTGACTGATCAGGATCTGCAGCATCTCGCCGATGCGCGCGCAAATGCGGTGCGCGCGTATCTGAGTACGAAACAGGTCGATTCGGCGCGGATGTTCATAATCGCGCCGAAGCTGGACGCCAGCGGAATCAAG
>Ga0187815_10000836_pt1 | contig 14762 bp, 16 predicted proteins | sample NC_S_5_FD_132962 | JGI IMG/M metagenome (GOLD analysis project Ga0187815, IMG submission 132962) | Wetland sediment microbial communities from Neuse River Estuary, North Carolina, USA - ASW-S_5 | ecosystem: Environmental > Aquatic > Freshwater > Wetlands > Sediment | place: USA: North Carolina...
CGCCGCGATGATCTATCGAAAGGCCGTCAACCGGAACTTGATTCGGGGCCGGTCGATCGAGGGGGTCGTCGCCGCCTCCCTCTACGGCAGTTGCCGGCAGTGCAACGTCCCCCGGACGCTCGACGAGATCGCCTCCAAGTCCCGGATCGGGCGCAAGGAGATCGGGCGCACGTACCGGTTCATGACGCGCGAACTCCACCTCAAACTCATGCCGACCCGCCCGCAGGACTACATCCAGCGGTTCTGTTCCGAGCTCAAGTTGAAGGGCGAGATCCAGACCCGGGCCAACGAGATCCTGAAGGAAGCGACCGAGCGGGAGCTGACGAGCGGACGCGCGCCGACAGGGGTCGCCGCCGCGGCGATCTACATCTCGAGCGTGCAGTGCGGGGAGCGCCGCACCCAGCGCGAGGTCGCCGAGGTCGCGGGCGTGACCGAGGTCACGATCCGCAATCGCTACAAAGAGCTCACCGAGAAGCTGAACCTCCGCGTGATGCTCTGAGCGGCTCGATAGCCGCGGGCGTTCGTCAGGTCCGGCCCGACCCACAGGCGTAAATCCCCGGCCCCTCTGCCGCGGCGTTAACAAGGGGCCCTGTGGAAGAACTGATCCGGATTGCGCTCAGCGCTGCGGACGCCCCCGGGATAAAGCAAGCGGACGTCCGCGTGGTCTCCCCGGACCGCTTCGTCCAGCTCGCGGTGCGGAATGGCTCCGCGAGCGCTCTCACCGACGCCCGCACCGACGCGATCGGGGTGCGGGTCCGGACCGAGTTCGCCTGGGGATTCGCCACGACGTCCGACCTTCGGCCCGGACCGGTGCGCGACGTCGCCCGCCTCGCGGTCCGCCTCGCCCGCGCCGCCGGCCGACGGAGCCGGCGTCCGCTCCGGGTCACCGAGGATCCGGCTCCCCGGGACGGTCGGTACGAGAGCCGGCTTTCCAAGGACCCGTTCTCGATGACGCTCGACCCGGTCCTCTCGTTGCTCACGGACGCCGAGAAGGCGCTGCACGTCGCCCGCTCGATCAAGAGCGGAATCGCGTCGTTCTCCGCGTGGGAAGAGAACAAATGGTACGCCTCGTCGGAGGGGGCATCGTACACGTCGCGGATCGTCCACATCGGCGCCGGGCTGACGGCGACCGCCGTCCGGGGCTCGAACGTCCAACGACGGAGCTTTCCGGCCTCGCACGGAGGGGACTTCTCGCAGTCCGGCTTCGAGTTCGTCGAGGGCCTCCACCTCGCCGACCGCGCCCCGGAGGTCGGAGGGGAGGCCGCCGCTCTGCTCGACGCCCCGGTGTGCCCGACCGGCGCGATGACCCTGGTACTCGGCTCGGAGCAGCTCGCGCTGCAGGTCCACGAGAGCGTCGGCCACGCGGTCGAGCTCGACCGGATCTTCGGCACCGAGGCGGCATTCGCCGGAACGAGCTGGGTGACCCCAGAAAAGATCGGGGTCCTGCGCTACGGGAGCGACCTCATGAACGTCGTCGCCGACGCGACCGAGCCCGGTGGCCTCGGGACGTTCGGCTGGGATGATGAGGGTGTCCCCGCGCGTCGCACCCCGATCGTCGACCACGGAGTCCTCGTCGGGACCCTCTCCTCGCGAGAGTCGGCGGCCGAGCTCGGCCTGACCCAGTCAGGAGGAACTGCCCGGGCTTCGGGAGGCGACCGAGCCCCGCTCGTCCGGATGACGAACGTGAACCTCGAACCCGGGGAGCTTTCCTTCGAGGAGCTGCTCGAAGGGGTGAACGAGGGCGTCTATCTCAATACGAATCGCTCCTGGTCGATCGACGACCGACGGCTCAACTTCCAGTTCGGTACCGAGTTCGCCCGGCGAATCGTCCGCGGCGAGCTCGGAGAGCTCCTCCGCAATCCGATCTACTCGGGGATGGGGCCGGAGTTCTGGGCGTCGATGGACGGCGTCGGTTCCCCCGACACGCGTCATCTTTGGGGTCTTCCGAACTGTGGAAAGGGCCAGCCCGGCCAGGTCGCCCGGGTCAGCCACGGCGCCCCCGTCGCCCGGTTCCGCAACGTCGCCGTGCGAGGAGGATGAGCGTGCCGAGACGGTCCCCCGGCGCCGCGGAAAGCGAGCCCGGAGAGACCTTCTCCCGGCTACCGACCGGCAGCTCCGCCGACGCCCGTATCCTCACCTCGGCCTCGACGACGATCCGCTTCTCGAACGGACGCGTTCGCCAGCCCCATCTCGAGCGTTCGACTCAGGTGTCGTTCCGGGTGGCCGACGGTCGTCGTCTCGCAACGGCCACCGGTTCCGACCCGTCCTCCGAGGGGCTTCGAAAGCTGCTCGACTCGGCGATGACGCTCGCTCGGATCGCTCCGTTGGAACCGAGGTTCCCTGGATTTCAAGCGCCCAAGGGACGGGGCCCGGGACGCCTCGCCCTCTCCCGCGCGACCGCGAAGCTGGGCCCCGAGGGCGCGACCCGTCTCGCGGAGGAGATCCTCGAAGCGGCCACCGCCGAGGCGCCGGGGGCAAGGGTGGCGGGCGTCGTCCACGTCGGTCGCCAGACGCTCCGGGTGGCGAACTCCTCCGGTCTCGACCGAAGCACGGAGAGCTCCGTCAGTTACGCGAGCGTCCTCGTCGAGCGACCGGACCAGGACCCACCGGTCTCGGGCTGGTCGGAAGGCGCTCATTGGGACGCGGCGCGGCTCGCTCCGGCCACGCTGGGCCGCGAGGCGGCCGACCGCATGGCCCGCGAGCCTCCTTCCGCCGTGCCGCCCGGAAACTATGCGGTCGTCCTCCGGGGTCCGGCCGTCGCGGAGCTCCTCATGTTCCTCGCCCACCTCGGGTTCGCGGCGAACGGGGAGGTCGAAGGCTGGAGCTGCCTCGCCCACCGCCGAGGTAAGACGGTCGCCCCCGAGTCGGTTACGCTGATCGACGACCCCACCTCCCGCGCGACGATCCCCCGGGCGATCGACTACGAAGGGACGTGGGCGCGACGGACCCCGCTGATCACGAAAGGGGTGGCGGGACCGGTCGTGACCGACCTCATCACCGCCGGGCGGCTGGGCCGGCCGCTCACAGGCCACGCGCTTCCGCCAGAGGCGCCATGGGGCGACTACGGACCGATGCCGATGAACCTCGTTCTCGCTCCCGGCGATGCCAGCGAGCAGGAGCTCGTGCGCGAGACCCGGCGGGGCCTTCTCGTCACCCGGTTCCATTACGTGCGCGTCGTCGACCCAGGCCGGGGCGTGATCACCGGCATGACCCGGGACGGAACCTACGTGATCGAGAACGGAGAAGTCGTGCGACCGGCGCGGAACCTTCGGTTCACCGAGAGCGTCCTCACCGCTCTCGCCGGCGTGCGCGGGATCGGAAAGGCCCGACGGACCTACTCGGGCGGCGCGGAGAGCGTGACGGCCCCGGCGATCGCGACCCGCTCATTCCGGTTCACCTCCGCCACGCTCTTCTAATCCGAACCGCTCTCCCTTCGCGTGACGCGAACGTTGTCGGTCGCGGTCCTGGTCTCGGGCGAGGGGACGACCCTCGAAGGCCTCGCCGAGCTCGCTGCAGGAGGACACCTCCCGATCCGAATCTGCCTCGTCGTCTCGGACCGACCCAACATCCCGGCCATCGAACGGGCCCGCCGACGCGGGATCCCGACGGCGGTGCTCCCCACTCGCGGGGCTGACCCGGACTCCTGGTCGGACCGTCTCACGAAGGAGCTCGTCGACAAGGGGGTCGAGCTCGTCGTCCTCGCCGGGTACCTCTCCATCCTGCCGACCCGATGGGTCGAGCGGTGGGCCGGCCGGGCGGTCAACATCCACCCCGCGCTCCTTCCCCGGCACGGCGGCCCGGGAATGTACGGGACGCGCGTCCATAAGGCCGTCCTCGCCGCCGGAGAGTCGGAGACCGGGGCGACCGTCCACATCGTGACCAACGACGTCGACGGGGGACCGATCGTCGCCCAGGAACGGATGCCGGTCCTCGCGAGCGATACCCCGGAGTCGCTGCGCGTGCGGCTCCACCCGATCGAGGTGGCCCTCCTCGCCTCGACGCTCCGTCGGTTCGCGGACGGGGACCTTCCGCTCCCGCACACCTCGGCGGCGCGGCCCAGGGCCGGTGCTTAGCTAGGAACGCACGGACGCCCGGGGGTGAGCGTTCGAACGGCGCCGGGCGACCGGCCGCGGCAGGAGCTCGGAGAGTCGCGTCGGCCGCGCCGGTAGGTCGAAGAGGAGACGGTGGCGCGTCGTCTTCGGCGGGAACGGGCGGCCCTCCTCGGCCCGGCGCAAGACCTCGCTCTTGGCGATCGGCGGCCCGGAGTGCCACCGCTCGAGGTGGATGAGCTCGCTCTCGTAATCGAGGAGCCAGGCCGGCACCCGCTCCGCGCCGAGCCGCCGCAGCGCCTCGACCCGGTGGTGGCCGTTCAGGATCACGAGCGACGCCCGCGCGACCCAGATCGGGTCGGAAAGCATCTGGGACCGCCGTAGGTGAGCGATCAGCTCGAGGAGGTTCGCCTCGTCGATCCGTTCGTGACCTTTGAGGGTGGACAGGGGAAGCAGGGCGAACTGGGCCCCGCCCGTCATGCCGCGGTCCCCTCCTTCGCCTCGGTGACCGCGCGCCGGACGTACACCCCGACCATGCGACGGCGGTAATCCGGGAGCAGGAAAGTGTTGTGGACCGGACGCACCGCGCGGGTGACAGACTCCGCGAGCGCCTTCAAACGGTCCTCGGAGAGATTCTCCCCGACGAGCGGCGCGGTGAGCTCGTCGAACCGTCGGGGATACGGCTCCACGCCGCCGAGAGCGAGCGAGAGGGCCGTCACGCGGTCCCCCTCCCAGCGTCCCGCGACGGCGACGCCGAGCTCGGGGAAGTCGTACGACGGTCGGACCCGGAGCTTTCGGTACCGCCCGCGAAGCGAGCGGCTCTCGGGGGGAAGATGCACAGCGACGAGGAGCTCGCCCGGCCGGGTGGTCAGCCGACGGATGCCGTCCCCGCGGGCGTCGTAGAGCTCGGAGAGCGGGATTCGGCGCCGACCGTCCGGCCCCGCAAGCTCTACCTCAGCGTTCAGCACGAGGAACGTGGGGGCGAGGTCACCGCTGAAGGTGGCGTAGCAGCGCTCCTTCTGCGGCACGACGTGACAGCGGTCCCCGTCCGCTTTCAGGCAGAAGCCGAGGCTCGCGCGCCAGAAGTAGCTCTGGTTGAAGAAGAAGCAGCGCGTCTCCACGAGGAGGTTTCCCCCGACGGTTCCGCTCTCGCGCACGAGCGGCGTCGCGACCTCCCGGAGCGCGTCCGCGACCGCGGGATACGTCGAAAGGAACTCCCGGTCGCGCTCCAGGACGGCGAGACGTTCCATCGCACCGACCCGCTCGAGCGAGTGACCGGCGAGCTCGGCGACCGCGTCGAGCGCGATCACGTGCGGTTTGAGATTGATGTGCATCTTGTAGTTCGGGAGCAGGTCGGTGCCGCCGGCGAGGTAGTCAAACTGGCCCGCCCACTGCCCGGCGAGCCGAACCGTTTCCTCAACGCTCAGCGGGCGGTGGAGCTCGAACGGGTCGAGATGCACGAGGTCACCTCCCCTTCCAGGACCGCCCTTCGTGGCGGCGCAGGTCGATCCCCTTCAGCACCTTGTCGGGCGTGATCGGAAGGTCGGTGAATCGCACTCCGACCGCATCATAGAGCGCGTTCCCCACCGCGGGAAGCGTCGCGATGAGCGGGCCCTCGCCGGCCTCCTTCGCCCCGAACGGCCCCTCGGGGTCGTCGTCCCCGACGAGCAGGATCTCGACCTCGGGCATCTGCTGGGGCATCGGAATCTTGTACTCGAGGAGCGACGGGTTGAACAGCCGGGCCCCCCGGTAGTTCATCGACTCGGCCATCACCTGGCCGAGCCCCATGTGAATCGACCCTTCGATCTGGCCCTCGACCGCGAGGCGGTTCAACGCCCGACCGCAGTCGAACGCCGCCCAGATCTTCAGGACGCGGTATTCGCCGGTCTCGTCATCCACTTCGACCTCCGCCACGTAGGCGGCGAACGAATACGCGGGAGCGGTGCCGGCCCGGGCCCCCTTGAAAGCCCCGCCCATCGGTCGCGAGTTGTACGAACCGCTCGCGGTCAGCGCCCCCGTGCTTTCCATCGCGCGGTGCAACGCCTCCAGGAACGAGACGCCGTGCTCCGGATGCCCCTTCTCCTGGATCCGTTCGTGGGCCACCTCGAGCGTCTCCGGGTCCCGCTCGAGGAGGCTTCCCGCCGCGGCCACGAGCTTCGCTCGGAGCTCCTCCGCCGCCGCGCGCGCGGCGTTCCCCATCATGAACGTGACGCGGCTCGAGTACGAGCCGAGGTCGACCGGGCTCACGTCGGAGTCGACCCGCTGGACGTGCACGCGGTCGAGGTCGACGCCGAGCACCTCCGCCACGATCGCGGCCAGAAGGGTGTTCGAGCCCTGGCCGATGTCCGCCTGCATCGAGTGGACGGCGATGCCGCCGTCCATGTCGACCTTCAGATGGACGGTCGACTGCGGCATCTTCGGGGTGAAATGGATCGGGCTGTTCGACCCCGAGATGTAGAAGCCGCACCCGAGACCGACCCCGCGGCCGTACGGGAGCTGACGGAACTTCGCGTCCCAGCCGCTCTTCTCGCGCGCCGCCTCGAGGCACTTCAGGAACGAGGTCGAGGTGATCCGGAACTCGTTGACCGTCTTCGAGTTCGGCGGGAGCGCGTTGCGGCTCCTCAGCTCGAACGGGTCGAGCGCGAGCTTCTCGGCGAGCATGTCGAGCGCGACCTCGACCGAGTACCGGATGTTGGTCCCGCCGTGGGCGCGCATCGCACCGGACGGAGGTTTCGTCGTGTAGACGCGGCGTCCGCGGTATCGGAAGTTCGGCACCCGGTACGGCCCCATCGCGAGGACGCCGTTGTAGTACGTCGTGACGGTTCCGAAGGAGCTCCACGCGCCCCCGTCGATGAGCGCCTCGATGTCGTAGCCGAGGATTCGCCCGTCGGCGTCGGCCGCAATCCGCACATCGTTCTGGGTCGGGTGCCGGCCGTGGTTCGTGTAGAAGACGTCCTCCCGGTCGAACAGGATCTTCACCGGCCGTCCGGTCTCGATCGACAGCGCGGCGCAGACGATCTCGTGGGGAAGCGGGTCGGATTTTCCACCGAATCCGCCGCCGACCTCGGGCTTGATGACCCGGATCCGGTGCATCGGCCACCCGAGCACCTCCGAGAGGGCCCGGTGAAGGTAGTGCGGGACTTGCGTCGCGCTCCAGACGGTGAGCCGGCCGTCCGGGGTCGCTTCGGCGATCGTCGCCATCGGCTCGGTGAACGCGTGCGTCACCCCCGCGAAGTTCCCGCGCACGCGCACGGAGTGGGCCGCGTGGGCGAACGCCGCGTCGACGTTCCCGAAATGCTGGACGACCTCCTTCTGGATGTTCGACCCCAAGAGGCCGCGCGCGTGGATCGGCTCCGTCACGGGGGTGACGCCCATTCGGGGGTCCGAGTACTCGGGAAGCGGCTCCACGTCGACCTGGATGAGCGAGAGCGCCCGCTCTGCCGTCCGTTCGTCGGCCGCCGCGACGGCGGCGATGATGTCGCCGATGTACCGTGCCTTTCCTACGGCGATCGCGGTCTCGTCGTGCGTGATCGGAAGGACGCCGAAGGGGGTCGGGTACTTCTCTCCCGTTAGCACCGCAAAGACGCCGGGGAGCGCACGCGCCGCGCTCGTATCGATCGACCGTAGACGAGCGTGCGGCCAGGGGCTCCGGAGGAGACGACCAACGAGCATTCCTGGCCGCTGGATATCGTCGGTGTACTCCGCCCGGCCCGTTACCTTGAGCGGACCCTCGATGTAAGGGATCCGGCCGCCCAGGAGCCGATACGTGGTGGGCGAGGCGGACGTCATCGGCCTGTTTCCCGGCCCGTGGCCTCGATCGCGTCGACGATTTTTCGGTAGCCGGTGCAGCGGCAGAGGTTCCCCGAGATCGCGCGCTCGATCTCCGCCCGGCTGGGATGCGGGACATCCCGCAGAAGCGCGGTGGCCGTCACGACGAACCCCGGGGTGCAAAAGCCGCACTGAGTGGCGCCGTGCTCGACGAACGCTCGCTGGACGGGCGACAGGCCGTTCGGCGGGGTGACCCCCTCGATCGTCGTCACCTCGTGACCCTCGACCAATCGGGCGAGCGTAAGGCAGCTCAGCGTCGGCCGGCCGTCGAGGAGGACCGTGCAGCAGCCGCACGTACCGAGGTCGCATCCGCGTTTCGTGCCGGTGAGGTTGAGGTCCTCGCGTACGAGGTCGAGCAGCACCCGCGGTGATTCGCAGGCGACCTCGACCGGTTGCCCGTTCAGTCGGAACCTAAGGAGGTCGAGGGGCGGCATCGGGTTTCGGGGTCACCTGGGAGACCTCACGCGTCGAGGTACCTAAGGACGATGGGTGGAGTTCCTGGACGATCTCCGCGACGATGCTCACGGCGATCTCCGCGGGCGTCTCGGCCCCGAGCGGCAGTCCGACCGGGGAGCGAACGCGGTTCAGCCGCTCGCGCGCTACCCCCCGCTCTCGAAGCTTCGCGAACATGTGCTCGCGCTTCGAAGCGCTCGCGATGAGCCCGATCGAGTTCGGGAAGCGCTCGAGCGCAAGCGCGAGCACCTCGAGGTCTTTCGCCGCGTCGTACCCGAGGAGATAGAGGTGGGTGAAGGCCGCGGGGTCGAACACCTCGAAGAGCTTCTCGGGAAGGACGACCTCGCGCCGCTCGGCGGTCGGGAACCGATCGACCCCGACCCACTCGCTGCGGTCGTCCGCGACGCTGTAATCGTACTCCAGGGTCGGAAGGATCTCGGCCAGGGCGTGCGCCACGTGACCCCCGCCCCACAGGAGAAGGTTCGGGCGCGCGCCGACGTACTCGATCGCGATCTCGACGGAACCGCCGCACAGGCTCGGAAGTCCGCCGGGCTTCCACGACTGAAGGTCGAAATGGTGAAGGTCGCCCTCCTTCCGTGCGAACGCCTTCCGGGCGAGCGACCTCACCTCTTCCTCCAACTGGGCGCCCCCGACGGTTCCGATCGTCGAGCCGTCGGCGCGGACGATCATCGCGGCTCCCGTCTTCCCGGGGACGGAGCCCACAGCCTTCACCACGGTAGCACGGACGAGCGCCTCATGCCGCTCGAGCAGGCGCAGCGCCTCCCGGGTCAGACGACGATCCATCAGAACCTCTCGCCCCGGGCCTCCCACTCGGCGAGCGCCGTGCGGTACTCCTCCGGGGTGTCGACATTGGCCACGACACCCGGGTCGTCGACGGCAATCCGGTGAACCTGGATCCCGAACTCCGGGAGGAGCGACCGGAGCGGAGCGTCGCTTCGCAGGTCGAGGATGTCCGCCCGAACGCTCGAGCGCCACACCACCGGGTGTCCCCCTCGACCTTGGTAGGACGGAATGAACCAGACCGAGAGCGGCTCGTCGTGACAGGCCCGCAAGAGGGTGTCGACGGTCGAGTCGGCGACGAACGGATGGTCGACCGGCCAGAACAAGATGTCCCGGTCCTCCGGGATCGCCTCGAGCCCGGAATGGATCGAGGCGGTGCGACCCTCGTACCAGTACGGCGAGTCAACGAACTCGACGTGAACGTCCCGGAGCTCGTGAGCGATCGGGCCCCGGTGCGGTCCGACCACCACCACCACGGGGTCGAGCCCCCGGGAGAGGCACGTCTCGGCGATCCGACGCACGGCCGTGCGGCCCCCCACGGACATCATCGCCTTCGGCAAACCCCCGAAGCGACTCGACTCGCCTCCGCTCAAGAGCAGGGCCGCCGTCGTCATCGCTCGCCGGAAGACGCTCCGACATCGCCACGGCGGCCGGGATAGTTAAGCCCACGGTCGAGTGCTGACCGCTCGAGGCAACGGTCGGGCCAGACCCCCGGGGCGGGACCCCGAGGTCGAGCACTTTCTCGGCTGTGACTTTAAATACGCGAGGACGGTGGGCGCGCCGCCCCATGACCCATCCGAACGACGTGCCCCCGTCCGCGCTGCTTCCGAAGCTGGCGACGGAGCTCCGCAACCGCAAGGCGGTGTCACCCCCTCCCTGGGCCACGTTCGCGAAGACTGGTGTCCACAAGCAGCGGGCGCCCACCCAAACCGACTGGTGGTACTTGCGCAGCGCCTCGGTGCTCAGGAAGATCTACCTCCAGGGGTACGTGGGGATCGAGCGGCTGAGCGCCGAGTACGGCGGCAAGCGCGACCGGGGCAGCGCCCCCTACCACGCGCGGACCGGCTCGCGCTCCATCCTCCGCGAGATCGTCCACCAGCTCGAAAAGGCGGGTCTCGTCCAGCCGTACAAGACGAAGGGTCGGCGCGTGAGCCCGGAGGGCCAGAAGCTCCTCGACTCGCTCTCGCGGGACATCCTGAAGGCGATGGCCTCCGAGCGACCCGAACTCGCCAAGTACCTCTAGCGTGTTTTCTGGGCGGAGGAGCGGACCGATGGCGTACGGGGACGATGCCGAGCTCGCGGAACTGAGGCGCCGGCGTCTGCAGCAGCTCCAGGAGATGCAGGCCTCGGAGGCCGTGAACTCGCAGGCGTACGCCGCGCAGGAGGCCGAGATGGCCCGGCGGGACCAGGAGCGGTCCGAGATCCTTCGCCGCATCCTCACGCCCGAGGCCCGCGAGCGGCTCGCCCGCATCCGCCTCGCGAAGCCGGAGGTCGCTTCCGCGGTCGAGCAACAGCTGATCGCGCTCGCCGCGAGCGGGCGGATCCAGCGGGCGATCGACGACGCCACCCTGCGCGCCCTCCTCGAGCGAATCGCTCCCGAACGCCGGGACATCAAGATCACACGACGCTGACCGACCGGAGAAGAACCTCATGGCGAACCGTAGGAAGAGCCTCGCGCGCAAGACCCGACTGTTCCGCGTCGTGAAAGGGAACCGCCGCGTCCCGGCGTGGGTGATGCAGCGGACCAATCGCCGCTTTACCCGCCACCCGAAGCGCCACACCTGGAAGCGGGGTCACCTCCACAAGTGAGGAAGGGATCGACGGAACGACGAAGAAAAAAGAGGAGCGAAGATAGGTTCCATGCCCGCGAAGACCCCCAGCCGCCACACCGAGGAGCTTGAACGGGAGTACGTGATCCCCCTGCGAGCGAGCCAACACCAGCCGTCACGGCGTCGCCGGGCGGGCCACGCCCTCGAAACGGTGCGCCGGTTCGTCGTGCGCCATATGAAAGGGAAGCCCGAGGACGTCTGGATCGACCCTCGCCTCAACGAGCACATCTGGGAACGCGGGATCCAGCACATCCCGAGCCGGGTCCGCGTCAAGGCGATCCGCTTCGAGGACGGCCTGATCGAGGTCGACCTCCTCGAGTCCGAGTAGCGCCGGCCGGAGGGGGCCCCTCGCGTGCCGGTCGGTCGGACCTTAGTCGGGGGCAGCCCCTACCTCGGGGTCTACCTTCGCGTCGGCGACGGCTTCGCGGTCGTCCCGGACGACGCGCCCCGTTCCATCGAGCGGGAAGTGGCGAAGCAGCTCGACGTGCGGACTGTCCGGACTTCGGTTCTCGATTGCCAGGTCGTCGGCGCGCTCCTCGCGGCGAACTCCCATGGCCTATTGGTCGGCGGCGAGGTCGACCCGGACGAACGGCGAGCGCTCGAGACGATCGCGCCGCTGTCGGTGGTTACCCACCGGCAGAACGCGATGGGCAACAACATCCTCGTGAACGACTCCGGTGCCCTGGTCCATCCGGAGTTCTCGGACGACGCGATCCACCAGATTCGGCGCGCCCTCGGGGTTCCGACCGAGCGAGGGACGATCGCCGGCCTCGGTACCGTCGGAATGGCGGGGCTCGCGACGAACCGGGGGGTGATCGTCCATCCTCGCGCGACGGAGCGAGAAGCAGCGCACGTGGGCGAGTTGCTGCGGGTTCCCGTCCACCGCTCCACCGCGAACTTCGGGGTCCCGATCGTCGGCGCCTGCGTGGTCGCGAACTCGCGCGGACTGCTCGTGGGCCGTCCGACGACTCCGGTCGAGATCGTGCACCTCCAGGAAGGGCTGCAGCTCTTCGACTAGGCGAAGCGGGGTCCACCCGCGCGCCCGGGGCGCGTTACGTCCCGCGCTTTCGCTTCACGTACCGCGTCGCGTACCCCGCGATGCGGTTCGCGAGCTTCTTGTGGGTCGCTTGTAGGTGACCTTCGACGGTCACGCCGAGGTCGGTGAGCTCGAGAACCTTCTGCTTGTTCTGGCTGAAATCGCCAGTGAAATCGTCGGGGTAGTGGCGGATCAGCTCGATCGCGACCCGCTTGATGTACGTCTGGCGAATGTTGCCCATGCGGGCGGGGCCGACTCGGGTCCCGTTTATAACCCTAACCGGCGGCTCACCGGCGCCCGTCCGGCCGCCGGTGGTTACGCGGTCACACCGGCGATACGCACAAATACCATAGCCGAGGTAATTTCATGCGTGCCGGGTCGCGAAGCCGCCCGGAGGGGCTGCCGGGTCGGGAACTAGACCCGACCGGTCCCCAGGGCATCGCACGCTATGGTCGACAACGGAGAAGAGGTTCCGCCGCTCCCGTCCCGGGAACGCAACGTGCTTCTGCTCGACCTTTCGAAGAGCATGTTCGCTCCTCTCCCCGACCCCCAGGGCGGAGGGCCCGAGCGGCAGAAGATCGAGGTCGCTCGGACCGCGGTGTTCCGCATCCTGCAGGATGCGGCCACGAGCGGGAACCTCTTCGGCCTCGTCACCTTCACGGAGATGGTGCGGGTCCCGGTACCGCTCGGGGAGATCCATCGGGAGAACCTCCCGTACATCGAGAACTTGATCTCGCTCCTTACCCCCAGTGGCCGGTCGGCGATCTGGGACGCCCTCGGCGTCGGTGCGGACCTTCTGCGGATGGGGACGAGCGGGGTGCAGGGGAACCTCGTCCTCGTGACCGACGGATGGGACAACGCATCGTCCCGGTTCGAGGTCCGCTCCGACCCGAACGTGAAGGTGACGGGAGGCAAGGTCGACCTCGTCCCGTACGTCCTCCCCGCCCACTCCCGGCTCACCCTCCGGGTCATCGGCATCGGCAACGGCGACGAGCGGGACAAGGGCGTCGACTCCGGGCGGATGAACCTGTTTCTGACGCAGCTCAACCAGCGGGCCCAGGAGCTCGGACTCCCTCCCGCGTTCAGCTTCCAGCTCGTCACCACGGGCTCCCAGCTTTTCGCCCAGATGGTGAACGCCTTCGTCGACGTTGGCTACGAGGACGACCGACCGATCGAGGAACTCCACCCCGAGGAGCTCGCCCGTCACGCGGCGAACGCCGCGCGCGCGCTCAAGGAGCCGCAACAGCACGCCACCGTGGCCCGGATCAAGAACAGCGCCCAGGCGGCGAGGTCGCCGGAGGCCGCTACCTACTCCGAGGCGCCCGAGATCGAGGTCGACTTCCTCGCGAGCGGACCCGGGGGACCCCCCGCCTACCTCAAGGAACGGTACGGACCGCTCGGGGAGGTCGTGGCGTTGTACCTCGCGGGGGAGCTCGACCACGCCCTCGAACTGATCCAGCGGACCCAGGGGTTCCTCCCCGCGGTGACGCGCCTCTACTGGGAGGCGCGGATCCAGTACGCCCGCCACGCGGTCGTGGAGGCGGCCCGGGCGCTTCTCCAGGCGTGGGCGGAAGCGGAGAAGCTTCCGCCGGCGACCCAGGCCCCGATACTCCGGCGGCTCGCGGTCCTCCAGGCTCGGATGCAGAACGACAAGGAGACCGAGACCCTCGTTCGGTTCATCGACGAGACGGAGCACCGCCTCAACAACGGCGACCCGAAGACCCGGGAGCGCCTGATGGACCTCTTCGCGAAGCTGATGGAGCTGCGGGGGACCTACCAGCTGACCCGCCTTGCCGGCGAGGGCGACCTCCAGGACGCGGCGATCCAGCACGAGGCGGCGGTCGAGGAGGTCTTCTCCCTCCTCCAGGATGCCCGCCTCGACCTCGCCACGGAGGGCCCGACGGTCGAAGGCGCCTTGGACTTCATTGAAATATGCCTGGCGGAGATGCGGTGAGGGGGCCGGCATGACGGAGGTGAAGGTCACCACCCGTCGGCGGTCGACGGGAAAGCGGGAAGCGAAGCCTTCCGTCGAGGCGACCCGCATCGCCGTGGTCGGAATCCCGGCCTCCGGGAAGACGACCTACTTCCGGTTCCTGTCCGGCCACTTCGGGCTCAACCTACCGATCCTCTACATCCCCTCCCGGGCCGAGAACGGAAGTCTCCCGCTCTTCGGGGACCTTGAGAACGACGTGGCGCTCGAAGAGACGACGTACGAGACCACCGACCCGACCGACCCGGAAGGGAGCCTCGAGACGACCACCCGCTACTACGTGAACCGTCCGATGGAAGACCGGAGGAAGCTCTGGGTCGAGCTCTCCGCCGGCCGCGAAGAGCAGGGAATCCTGACGAAGTACCCGCTGCCGACCAAGTTCAACCAGTTCGTTGAGATGAAGATGCGGTTCCGCTACGCCGCTCCCGAGGGAGAGGCGGGCTCGAAACCGATGGAACTCCAGACCGTCGACGAGGCCGGAGGGATCATCTCGGACTACTTCACCTACGACCGGATCTGGCTCGACGCGGCGGATGGCGAGGTCACGGAGAAGGGGTGCCGCGTCATCCCGCACTTTGACTCCTGGCGCCCCGACCGGCGGGACCTGTGGAAGCGCGGGCTCACGCTTCTCGGCCGGTTCGTCTGCGAGGCGGACGCCATCATCCTCCTCCTTTCCCCGGCGCTGCCATCGCTCCGCGACCAGGCCCAGCAAGTGAACCTCGCCCGGGGCGTCTTCCGCTACACCCGGCAGCGCAACCTCCCGCTTGTGATCGCCG
>Ga0187815_10000837_pt1 | contig 14757 bp, 17 predicted proteins | sample NC_S_5_FD_132962 | JGI IMG/M metagenome (GOLD analysis project Ga0187815, IMG submission 132962) | Wetland sediment microbial communities from Neuse River Estuary, North Carolina, USA - ASW-S_5 | ecosystem: Environmental > Aquatic > Freshwater > Wetlands > Sediment | place: USA: North Carolina...
AGTCGGCAAAGGCCGCCTCGTCGTCGATCTCATGCTGGCCGATGTAATAGGCGGTCATTTATGACTCTCCGGATGGACCTCGTAACCGGAGTCCTCGATCGAGCCTGCGCCCATCCAGCCCCAGACCAGCACGACGTCTTCGTTCGAGGTGTTGTTGAAGCCGTGCCAGCAGCCGCGCGGCGAATAGACGACGTCGCCTTCCTTCGACGGCGTGTCGCCCTGGTCGGTGTAGATGTGGCCGTGGCCCTTGAGCACGATGAAGAACTCGTCGCAGTTATGGTGACGATGGTTCTCGTGCCGCGCGCCGGGCTTCAGCACGGTCCAGCCGACGACGTGGTCGGCGCCGGCCGACTTCTTGTCGATCAGGAACTGCACCTGCATATCGACCCAGCCATCGTCGCGCTTCAAGCCTTCGACCTTCGGCACGTCCTTGATGTTTGTGATGTACATCACCGGCTCCTTGCCCTTCATCGCGGCGGCGGTGCCTTTCACCGCTTTCGCCAGGGCCGTGCCGAACTTCTCGCCGCGTGACGTCATGTGTGCTCCTCCCGGGCTCGCGTCGATGCGAGTCTACCGTCTCCTGAAACGTCCATCGATACCCTTGACGCACCGGTCCCAGTCGCAGACGAGACCGTTCATCGCCACGTAGACGCCGGCCGGCGCGGTCAGCGCCGCGCCGATGGCGAGACCGAGATTGAAGTCGGTGTCGCTGTCGCGCATCACCGCCGGCTGCGCCGCCCCGGTCAGGACGATGGTCTTGGACAAAGCGCGCGCCGCGATCACCGCAGCCGTGCTCGGCTTGTCGGAGATACGCCCGGTCGCCGGGTCGATGCGATGCGTCATCGTGTCGGTGCCGTGCGTGACGACGATGCGGCTCTGTTCGGCGGCGGCGCAGCGGTCGGCGATCAGCGCCCGCTGCGCGTCGGTGATCTTCGTCGAGTCCTCGGCGAAGACCCAGTCCTGGACGTAGCTGTCGGGCGCCATGCGCGCGCGGCGCAGGATGTCGCTGACGGCCGACTCGTGCGAGGGCGGGAAGGCGAATTCCTGCACCCACTGACCTTCCGGGTAGCGCTTGTCGAAGGTGCCGCCGGTCGTGAGGATGAGCAGGTCGCTGGGCATGCGCTGAAATGTAGCACCGTTCGCGGGCGTTAATCCTGGCCGCCGAGCCGGCGATAGACGCGGTGCGCGACGACGAAGTCGTTGCCGTCGATGCCGAGCCCGCGGCAGGCGTTCATCATCTCGTTGGCGGCGGCGGCGAGCGGCACCGGGCTGCCGAGCCGGCGGCCGACATTGAGCGCCAGCATCATGTCCTTCTGCTGCAGCGTCACGTCGGCGAGCGGCACCGCCGGCATCTGCCCGTCGAGGATGAAGGGGCCGCGATAGCCGAGCACAGGGGAGGCCGCGACGCTCTTCAGGATCGCGTCGACCGCGGCCGCGCGCGCGACGCCGCCCTTTTCGGCGAGCGCCACCGCCTCGCCAAAGGCGATGACCTCGACCATCAGCAGCAGATTGACGGCGATCTTCATCTGGCAGGCGAGCCCGTTACCGCCGATGCGCGTCACTTTCGGGCCGATGGCGAGGAGCACGGGTTTGGCCCGCTCGAAGGCGGCCTCGTCGCCGCCGATCATCACCGAGGCCTGGCCGGCCTTCACCGTCACCGGCGAGCCGGAGATCGGCCCGTCGAGCATGACAGAGCCGCGCGCGGCGAATTCCGCAGCGACCGCGCGGCTCTCGTCCGGGTCGATCGTGCTCATGTCGATGTAGATGCCGTCGGCTTTCAGGCCGGCGACGATGCCGTCGGGGCCGAGGGCGCAGGCGCGCACCGCCTGGGCGTCGGTGACGATGGAGAAGACGATGTCGGAGGCCGCGGCCACGGCGCGCGGCGTGTCGGCAAAGCGCATCCCGGCGGCGATCAGCTCCGCCGCCTTGTCGCGCGACCGGTTCCAGCCGGTAACCGTGTGCCCCGCCGCCATCAGTCGCGGCACGATGAGCGAGCCCATCGCGCCCAGTCCGACAAACCCCAGATTCATTCCGTGCCTCCCCGGTTCCGGGGCGGAGTATTCACCGGCAGGACGGAGAATACGAGAGCGCGGAGCGCCGCGCTCCGGACGACGGATCGGGCGGGGGCGGCCGCGCCGCTACGGCAGCTTGTCGTAGCCCTCGCCGAAGCCGGACAGCGACATCGGGAAGCCGATGCCTTCCTCGGGCGTCTGGAAGATGACGAAAGTCGCCGTCTTGCCGTTGCGCAGCTTGCCGATCAGGGCGTCGTCCATCACCACCTCGGCGATGCAGCCGTTCGGCAGGCAGCGCACGAAGCCGGCGCGGCCGATGTCGTCATCGTCGATCTTCAGCCCGAGCCCCGAGGGCAGCAGCACGCCGAGCGGCGCCACGACGCGCATCAGGCGGCTCTTCTGGTCGGCGGTCTTCAGGACGATGACGGTCAGGCCGACATTGGCGCGATCCTCGGCGACGACGCTCTGGATCAGGGCGCATTGCTCGGATTTCGCCCCCGGCGGCGTGTCGCAGCGGATCTGCCAGTCCTTGTGCACGGACTTCACCGCACCCTGCGCGGAGGCCGCCTGCGGTGCGGCCGCGATCAGGACGGCCGCGAGCGCGCCGATGCCGAAGGGTCCAGTCGCCTTGCTCTGCAGGCGATCGAAAAAGCCCATGAGTCCAGTCCCTTGGCCTGACCTGCGACACGACGCCCGTGGCTCCGCACGAATCGCGGCCGGCTTCTTGTCTCTCCGTCGTCCCCGTTGACTCACGCCCGGCCCGCCCTGTCAAGCGACGCTGGCCGCTGCCCAACCGGCCGGTGCGTGGGTCACGTAAGCCGCCCCGGGATGGCGTAAATACGGCGGCCGGACGCCGGCTTGGGGGTAAGCGGTATCGTGGCGTCGCACTCTCAATCTGGCACATTGCGGGCGCGTCGGAATTGTGGTTTGAGAAGCCGGGATTTCCCCGCCCGCTGCACCGTTCAAGCTGTCACGCCCGTGGCAAAATGCCGTGCTCAGAGGGGGTTCCGGCCGAACATCACGCCTGCGGTGGACGGCAAGAGGAGCCTTGATTCGCAAGGCCGTTTTCTCGTCGAGGAGAGCCGTCGACAATGCTGTTTCTCAAGCGGTTGGTCGCATTCGTGGTCACCAGCGTGACCGTGTTCGCCGGAGGCTATGCGGCATTGGCCGCCAACGAGCCCGGCCAGCCTCATCCCTGGGAGATCAATCTCCAGGCGCCGGCCACTCCGGTGATGCAGGACATCGTCTGGTTCCACGACTTCCTGCTCTGGATCATCATCGCCATCGCGCTGTTCGTGCTGCTGCTGCTGATCGTCGTGGTGGTCAAGTTCAACTCGCGCAGCAACCCGGTGCCCTCGCGCACCACGCACAACACCATGATCGAGGTGGTGTGGACGGTGGTGCCGGTGCTGATCCTGGTGGCCGTCGCCGTCCCGTCCTTCCGCCTGCTCTTCTACCAGCTCAAGGTCCCGCCCGCCGATCTGACGGTGAAGGCGACCGGCAAGCAGTGGTTCTGGAGCTACGCCTATCCCGACCAGAAGTTCGAGTTCGACTCGCTGATGGTCCAGGAAAAGGACCTCAAGCCCGGCCAGCCGCGCCTGCTCGCGGTCGACAACGAGCTCGTCGTGCCGGTCAACAAGGTGGTCCGCGTCCTCGTCACCGGCGCCGACGTGATCCATTCCTTCTCGGTGCCGTCCTTCGGCATCAAGATCGACGCCGTCCCCGGCCGCCTGAACGAAACCTGGTTCAAGGCCGAGCGTGAGGGCACCTATTACGGCCAGTGCTCGCAGCTCTGCGGCCGCGACCATGCCTTCATGCCGATCGCCGTCCACGTGCTCAGCGAGAAGGACTTCGCGGCGTGGCTCGAGCAGGCCAAGAAGAAATATGCGAGCACCGACGCGCCGCGCCCGACCGCGGTCGCTGCGGCCGAGATCCAGTGACACATAGTACGTTCAGAATATAATACCGGGCGAAAGCCACCAATCTGCGAAGGATAATGACGATGGCGAGCAATCCGGCAGCGGTCCAGGACACTCACGGCGCCCACGAGCACCACCCGACCGGGTGGCGGCGGTTCGTCTACTCCACGAACCACAAGGACATCGGCACGATGTACCTGGTGTTCGCGATCGTGGCGGGCATCGTCGGCGCGGCGATGTCGATCGCCATCCGTCTCGAGCTGCAGAACCCCGGCATCCAGTTCTTTCCGAGCTCGCACGAATACGACGTGTTCGCGACCGGCCACGGCCTGATCATGATCTTCTTCATGGTCATGCCGGCGATGATCGGCGGCTTCGGCAACTGGTTCGTGCCGCTGATGATCGGCGCGCCGGACATGGCCTTCCCGCGCATGAACAACATCTCGTTCTGGCTGCTGCCGGCCGCGTTCGCGCTGCTGATCACCTCGATGTTCGTCGAGGGCGAGCCGGGCTCGCTCGGCGCCGGCACCGGCTGGACGCTCTATCCGCCGCTGTCGACCTCGGGTCACCCGGGTCCGGCGGTCGACTTCGTGATCCTGTCGCTGCACCTCGCCGGCGCCTCGTCGATCCTCGGCGCCATCAACTTCATCACTACGATCTTCAACATGCGCGCGCCGGGCATGACCCTGCACAAGATGCCGCTGTTCGTGTGGTCGATCCTGGTGACGGTGTTCCTGCTGCTGCTGTCGCTGCCGGTTCTCGCGGGCGGCATCACCATGCTGCTCACCGACCGCAACTTCGGCACCACCTTCTTCTCCGGCGAGAACGGCGGCGACCCGCTGCTGTTCCAGCACCTGTTCTGGTTCTTCGGTCACCCCGAAGTGTACATCCTGATCCTGCCCGGCTTCGGCATGGTCTCGCAGATCGTGTCGACCTTCTCCAAGAAGCCGGTGTTCGGCTATCTCGGCATGGCCTACGCCATGGTCGCCATCGGCGGCATCGGCTTCGTCGTGTGGGCGCACCACATGTACACGGTCGGCCTGTCGACCGGCGCGCAGGCCTATTTCGTCGCCGCCACGATGGTCATCGCGGTGCCGACCGGCGTGAAGGTCTTCTCCTGGATCGCGACGATGTGGGGCGGCTCGATCGAATTCCGCGCGCCGGTGCTGTGGGCGCTCGGTTTCATCTTCCTGTTCACCATCGGCGGCGTCACCGGCGTCGTGCTGGCCAATGCGGGCGTCGACCGCGTGCTGCACGACACCTATTACGTCATCGCGCACTTCCACTACGTGCTGTCGCTCGGCGCCGTCTTCGCCATCTTCGCGGGCTGGTACTACTGGTTCCCGAAGATGAGCGGCTACATGTACAACGAGACGATCGCCAAGGCGCATTTCTGGATCATGTTCATCGGCGTGAACCTGATCTTCTTCCCGCAGCACTTCCTCGGTCTGTCGGGCATGCCGCGCCGCACGGTCGACTATCCGAACGCGTTCCATGGCTGGAACGAGGTGTCGTCGATCGGCTCCTATATCGCCGGCTTCGGCCTGCTCGTCTTCTTCGTCGGCGTGATCGAGGCTTTCGCCAGGAAGCGCGTGGCCGCCAACAATCCGTGGGGCCCCGGTGCGACGACGCTCGAGTGGACGCTGACCTCGCCGCCGCCGTTCCACCAGTTCGAGACGCTGCCGCGCATCAAGTAACGAGAACGCGCGAGGCCCCGCGGACCGTGCGGTCCCCGGGGTCTCGCCAAGGAACGTTGAGGAAGCACGCGTAGAATGACGTTCGTCGGCGAAGGCGCAAAACTGTCGGGCCCTCTGGCTGCAGGATCGGGAATCGATCTCGCCGAGCCGAGCCTGGCGACCGTCTCCGACTACATCGCCCTCCTGAAGCCGCGGGTGATGTCGCTCGTCATCTTCACGGCGCTGGTCGGGCTCGCGGTCGCGCCGGGCCATGTGCATCCGCTGACCGGTTTCACCGCGCTGCTGTGCATCGCCGTCGGCGCCGGCGCCTCCGGCGCGCTGAACATGTGGTACGACGCCGACATCGACGCGGTGATGACCCGCACGTCGCGCCGCCCGGTGCCGATGGGCCGCGTCAAGCCGGGCGAGGCGCTCGCCTTCGGCATGACCTTGTCGGGCTTCTCGGTGGTGACGCTCGGCCTGCTGGTCAACTGGGCCGCGGCCGCTCTGCTCGCCTTCACCATCTTCTTTTACGCCGTCATCTACACGATGTGGCTGAAGCGCTCGACGCCGCAGAACATCGTCATCGGCGGCGCCGCCGGCGCGTTCCCGCCGATGATCGGCTGGGCGGCGGTGACCGGCTCGCTGTCGCTCGAGCCGATCCTGCTCTTTCTCATCATCTTCTTCTGGACGCCGCCGCACTTCTGGGCACTGGCGCTGTACCGCACCCAGGACTACGCCCGCGCCGGCGTGCCGATGCTGCCGGTGGTGGCGGGCGAGGTGACGACGCGCCGTCAGGTGCTGCTCTACACGCTGATCCTGGTGCCGCTCGGCATCGCGCCGTGGGCGCTCGGCTTTGCGGGCCCGATCTACGGGGCCGTCGCCGCGGTGACCGGCGCCGTGATGCTGCTGCTCGCCGTGCAGGTGCTGCGCGAGCGCTCTCCGGCCGAGCGGGCCAGCCGCAACATGTTCGCCTTCTCGATCCTGTACCTGTTCCTGCTCTACGCGGTGCTGCTGGTCGAGCGCGGATGGGGCGGGCTGCTCGCCCGACTGACGTCGTGAGTGTCCAGGATGCCATGACCGAGCCGAACAACAACGACAAGGACGATGGCGTCGTTCTGACCGAGGCGCAGAAGCGCGCCCGCCGTTCGCGCTCGCTCGCGATCGCGTTCGCGCTGCTGGCGCTGGTGATCCTGTTCTACGTGATGACCCTCGTGAAGGGCCCCGGCGTTCTGTTGCGCCCGATGTGACATAAGAGTGCCCGACAGGCCATGACCGCGACCGCGCCCCAGCCGAAAAAATCGAACCTCCGCCGCGATGCGACGGTGGCGACGATTTGCGGCGCCGTGGTGGCGCTGATGATCGGCGCGGCCTATGCGGCGGTGCCGCTCTACGACTGGTTCTGCCGCACCACGGGTTTCGCCGGCACGACGCAGGTGGCGGCGCAGGCGCCGAGCTACGTGCTGCCGCGCACGGTCAAGGTGCGGTTCGACAGCAACATCGCGCCCGGCCTGCCGTGGACGTTCGAGCCGGAGCAGAACGAGATCAAGGTGCACCTCGGCGAGGTGGCGACCGTCAACTACAAGGTCACCAATCTGGCCGCGCGCGAGATCACCGCGCAGGCGGGCTACAACGTCGCCCCGCCGACGGTCGGCGCCTACTTCACCAAGATCAACTGCTTCTGCTTCACGCAGCAGACCCTGAAGGCGGGCGAGACGCGCGAGATGGCGGTCGTCTTCTACGTCGACCCCAAGCTCGCGAAAGACGGCGACCAGGACCAGCTCGACACGATCACGCTGTCGTACACTTTCTATCGAATTCCGAATCCGGAGAAGCCTGTGGCCGAAGTGCCGGGCGATCCGAAGTCGGGCAAGCTGTAACGCAACAATAAACGGGGGGCGCTGTCGGCGCCGCTTGAACGAAACGGGACTTGAACGGAGACGACGATGGCCGACGCTCACGCCAAGCAGCACGACTACCACCTGGTCGATCCGAGTCCGTGGCCGGCGGTCGGCTCGCTGTCCGCCTTCATCATGGCGGTCGGCGCCATCGCCTGGATGCACCACATGTTCGCCGGCGCGCCCTTCGTGTTCGGCCTCGGCGTCGCGGGCGTGCTCTACACCTTCATCGGCTGGTGGCGCGACGTCATCCGCGAGGCGGAGTTCGGGGGCTTCCATACCCGCGTGGTGCAGATCTCGCACCGCTACGGCATGATCCTGTTCATCGCCTCCGAGGTGATGTTCTTCGTCGCCTGGTTCTGGGCCTACTTCAACACCGCGCTGTTTCCCGACACCGCGCACGAGATCGGCCGCGTCGCGTTCACCGGCGGCGTGTGGCCGCCGAAGGGCATCGAGACCTTCGATCCCTGGCACCTGCCGCTCCTGAACACGCTGATCCTGCTGACCTCGGGCACGACCGTGACCTGGGCGCACCATGCGCTCCTGGAGAACGACCGCCAGGGTCTGAAGTGGGGCCTGATCCTCACCATCGTGCTCGGCGGCACCTTCACCTGCGTGCAGGCTTACGAGTACATGCACGCCGCGTTCGCGTTCAGCGGCAACATCTACGGCGCCACCTTCTTCATGGCGACCGGCTTCCACGGCGCGCACGTGATCATCGGCACGATCTTCCTGATCGTCTGCCTGATCCGCGCCCTGCGCGGCCACTTCACGCCGACCCACCACCTCGGCTTCGAATTCGCCGCCTGGTACTGGCACTTCGTCGACGTGGTGTGGCTGTTCCTGTTCGCCTGCATCTATGTTTGGGGTTCGGGCGCGAGCGCCGGGCACGGGGGCTAGCCGCCCGGGCCTTTCGACAAAGGGCGGCGGCAACGCCGCCCTTTTGCTTTCGAGCGAGGTGAGACGATGAACGAGAACGCCGGTCCGATCGGGCGCGCCATCGTGCGCGGATTGCGCGGACGCTGCCCGCGCTGCGGCGAAGGCGGATTGTTCAAGGGCTTCCTCGGCCTGCGCCCGTCCTGCGCGAGTTGCGGCCTCGATTACGGCTTTGCCGATGCCGGCGACGGGCCGGCGGTGTTCGTGATCCTGATCGGCGGCTTCATCGTCGTGTTCGCGGCGATGATCGTCGAGGTCCTCTACGCGCCGCCTTATTGGCTGCACGCGGCGCTGTGGCTGCCGCTCATCCTCCTGGTGACGCTCGGGCCGATGCGACCGCTCAAGGGCCTCCTGATCGCGCTGCAATTCCATCACAAGGCGGCCGAGGGCCGTCTCGAGCAGCGGGGGGAGCCGTGACGAAGGCGGCGCGCGGCCGGGGCCTCGTCGCCGCGACGCTGGCGACGCTCGTCGGCATCGCGCTGCTGATCGGCCTCGGCGTCTGGCAGCTGCACCGCAAGGTGTGGAAGGAGACCCTGATCGCGGCGATGACCGCGCGGCTCGACCGCGCGCCGCAGCCGCTGCCGCCGCCCGCGCAATGGAGCGCGCTGACGCAGGGCGCCGATGAATTCCGCCGCGTCACCTTCACCGCCGACTTCCTGCCGGGCGAGCAGGCGTTGGTCTACGCGCCGGGCTCGGCGCTGCGCACCGACATCAAGGGCCCCGGCCATTTCGTGTTCGCACCGGCGCGGCTCGCCGACGGCCGCATCGTCGTCGTCGACCGCGGCTTCGTGCCGCTCGCGGGCAAGGACGACGCCACCGCGCGCGCGCCGGCCGCGCCGCAAGGGCCGGTCACCATCGTCGGCTACCTGCGCTGGCCGGAACAGCGCGGCATGTTCGCACCCGCCGACGACGTCAAGCGCAACACCTGGTTCGTGCGCGATCCGGCGGCGATGGCGGCGGCGCATCACTGGCCGACGGTGGCGCCGTTCTACGTCGACCAAGAGGCGCCGGTGCCGCCGGGCGGGCTGCCGCTGCCGGGCAGGATCGTCGTCAACCTGCCCGACAATCACCTGCAGTACGCCATCACCTGGTTCGGCCTCGCCGGCGCGCTCGCCGGGGTCTACGGCGTCTGGCTCTATGGCCGCCTGCGGCCGCCCGCCTGACCGGTTTCCTTGTACAAGCGGGCCGCGGCCGCTAGTGTGCCTTTTCGCGACCGTATAAGGCCGTAAAAACAAACGAAAAATCAATGCGTTACATATCAACTCGGGGCGACGCCGCTCCGCTCGACTTCGTCGACGTGATGCTCGCCGGGCTGGCCCGGGACGGCGGCCTGTATGTGCCGGAGACCTGGCCGCGCCTGAGCGCGGAGGAAATCGCCGGTTTTGCCGGGCGGCCCTACGCCGAAGTCGCGGCCGACGTCATCCGCCGCTTCACCGGCGGGAGCATTGCCGACGCCGATCTCGCCTGCATGGCGCAGGAGGCCTACGGCACCTTCCGGCATCCGGCCACCGCGCCGCTGACGCAGCTCAATCCCGGCCTGTTCGTGCTCGAGCTGTTCCACGGGCCCACGCTCGCCTTCAAGGACCTGGCGATGCAACTCGTGTCGCGCCTGATGGACCATACGCTGCGGCAGCGGGGCGAGCGCACCACCATTGTTGTTGCCACCTCCGGCGACACCGGCGGCGCCGCCGTCGAGGCGTTCCGCGGCCGCGACCAGGTCGACCTCGTCGTGCTGTTCCCGAACGGGCGCATCTCCGACGTGCAGCGGCGGATGATGACCACCGCCCCCGACGCCAACGTCCATGCCGTCGCCGTCGACGGCACTTTCGACGACTGTCAGGCGTTGGTGAAAGCAATGTTCAATCACCACGCGTTCCGCGACCGGGTGCGCCTCTCCGGCGTCAACTCCATCAACTGGGCGCGGATCGTGGCGCAGGCGGTGTATTACTTTGCCGCCGCCGCGGCGCTCGGCGCCCCGCACCGCAAGGTCGCCTTCACCGTGCCGACCGGCAATTTCGGCGACGTCTATGCCGGCTACGTGGCGCAGAAGATGGGCCTCCCCGTCGACCGGCTCGTGGTGGCGACCAACGTCAACGACATCCTCGCCCGCACCTTCGCCACCGGCACCTACGAGGTGCGCGACGTGGTGGCGACCGCCTCGCCGTCGATGGACATCCAGGTCTCGTCGAATTTCGAGCGGCTCCTGTTCGACGCCTACCGGCGCGATGCGGCCGCGGTGCGCGGCCTGATGAACTCGCTGGCGCAGTCGAAGCGCTTCTCGGTCTCGGCGCACGCGCTCGAAGCGCTGCGCGAACTGTTCTCCGCCGGCCGCGCCGACGAGCAGGAGAGCGCCGCCACGATCCGCGCCTGGATGCGCGAGGCGTCCTACTGCGCAGATCCGCACACCGCGGTCGCGCTCGCCGTCGCCGAGAAGGAGACGCGCGACCCGTCGATCCCGATGGTCGTGCTGTCGACCGCGCACCCGGCGAAATTCCCCGACGCGGTGAAGGCCGCCTGCGGCCGCACCCCGGCGCTGCCCGATTGGGTCGGCGATCTCAACGCGCGCGAAGAGCGCATCACCGTGCTGCCGCCGGACCAGGCGACGATCGAGAAGTTCGTCGCCGCCGTCTCGCGCGCCGCACAGGAAGGAGCTGCTGCATGAGCGTCGAGGTCACGCGTCTTCCTTCCGGCCTTGTGGTGGTCACCGATCGCATGCCGCATCTGGAATCGGCGTCGCTCGGCGTCTGGGTCGGCGCCGGCAGCCGCGACGAGCAGCCCGACGAGCACGGCATCTCGCATCTTCTCGAGCACATGGCGTTCAAGGGCACGACGCACCGCACGGCCCGCCAGATCGCCGAGGCGATCGAGGCGGTCGGCGGCGATCTCAATGCGGCGACCAGCGTCGAATCGACCGGCTATTTCGCCCGCGTGCTCAAGGGCGACGTGCCCCTCGCGCTCGACGTGCTCGCCGACATCCTCTCGGAGCCGACCTTCGATCCGGTGGAATTGAAGCGCGAGCAGAACGTGATCGTGCAGGAGATCGGCGCGACCGAAGACGCGCCCGACGATCTGGTGTTCGACCGCCTGCAGGAGATCGCGTTCCCGCAGCAGCCGGTCGGCCGTTCGATCCTCGGCACGCCGGACACCGTGCGCTCCTTCACGGCGGCACGGCTGCGCGACTATCTCGCGCGCAATTACCGCGGGCCCGACATGCTCGTCGCCGCCGCCGGCGCCATCGAGCACGGCGAGATCGTCGCCGAGGCGGAACGGCGTTTTTCCCGCTTCGCCGGCCCCGCGGCCCCGGAGCCGCAGCCGGCGACGTTCAGCGGCGGCATGCGCGTCGAGAAGCGCGACCTCGAGCAGGTGCACATCGCCATGGCGCTGCACGGCGTGGCGGTCAAGGATCCCGAGCTTCACAGCCTGCAGGTCTTCACCAACGCGCTCGGCGGCGGCATGTCCTCGCGCCTGTTCCAGGAGGTGCGCGAGGCGCGCGGCCTCTGCTACACGATCAGCGCCTTCCACATGCCCTACAGCGACACCGGCCTGTTCGGCCTCTACGCCGGCACCGACCAGGCCGACGCGCCCGAACTGATGCGCGTCGTGATCGACCAGATCGGCAACGCCACCGAGACGCTGAGCGAGGCGGAGGTCAATCGCGCCAAGGCGCAGATGAAGGCCGGCCTGCTGATGGCGCTGGAAAGCTCGGAAGCGCGCGTCGCCCAGATCGCGCGGCAGATGCTCGCCTACGGCCGGCCGATTCCGCTCGAGGAGATCGTCGCCAAGGTCGACGCCGTCACGGTCGAGAGCGCCCGCGCGGCCGGCCGGGCCCTGGTGGCGCGCGGCCGCCCGGCGATTGCCGCGATCGGACCCGGGAACGGTCTTGAAAGCACTGCGGCAATCGCGGAAAGTCTGGTGCGCCGGGCAGCTTGAGCGACGAGGGGAGCGCTCGGTCGGACCTGCCATGGCTTTCTTTCGCAGCGTCAGCTTCGGCGAGGTGCTGCCGGCCATCACCGGCAAGGGCGTGTTTCTGCGCATGCCCGTGCCCGGCGATTTCCCGGAATGGGCGGACTTGCGCGAGCGCAGCCGCGAGTTTCTCACCCCGTGGGAGCCGATCTGGCCTTCCGACGACCTGACGCGGTCGGCCTTCCGCCGCCGCCTGCGGCGCTACGCCGAGGACCAGCGCAGCGACCAGGCCTATGCCTTCCTGATCTTCCGCAGCCAGGACGGCGCGCTGGTCGGCGGCATCACGCTGGCCAATATCCGCCGCGGCGTCGCCCAGGCCGGCAGCATCGGCTACTGGGTCGGCCTGCCTTATGCCAAGCAGGGCTACATGACCGCGGCGGTAAGGGCCCTCGTGCCGTTCTGCTTCGGCAGCCTGCGCCTGCACCGGCTGGAGGCCGCCTGCATCCCCACCAACGCGCCGTCGATCGCGCTCCTGGAGAAATGCGGGTTCCAGCGCGAAGGCTATGCGCGCGGCTATCTGTGCATCAACGGCGCCTGGCAGGACCACCTGCTGTATGCCCGCCTCAAGGGCGACCCGGACTGAGACGGCCTGCCGTCTTGGGATTGCCGGGCCGGCTTTGCTATAACGCGCACCCTTGGTGCCAATAATTGGGAAGAGAACCGGAATGAGTGGGGTAGGGAGCAGCGCCGTCCGCGCGGCGGTCGGTCTCGCGGCGGTCGGGGCGTTGATCGGTCTGGCCGGTTGCGGGAGCACCGGCGGCAGCAACATCCTCAGCGGCTCGGCGCTCGACCTGTTCAGCACCTCGTCCAAGGCGACCGCGGCCAATGCCGCGGCGCCGGGCGCGCCCGAGAATCCGACCGACATCGAATGCCCCGGCGTCATCATCCGCAGCGGCGCCGCCACCATGACCATCGGCAGCAATCCGAAGGAGGAGACGCCGTCGCCGCTCGACGTGCGCTACCAGGGCAGCATCGTGCGCACGGCGCGCGAATGCCACGTCGCCAACGGCGTCATGAACATGAAGGTCGGCGTCGAGGGCCGCATCATCACCGGCCCGGCCGGCGGGCCGGGCACGGTCGACGTGCCGCTGCGCATCGCCGTTGTGCAGGACGGCCTCAACCCGAAGACCATCGTCTCCAATTTCGGCAAGCAGACGGTCACCTTCGACACTGCCGTCGACCGCGCGAGCTTCACGCATATCGACGACACGATCTCGTTCCCGCTGCCGCAGCCGCTCGGCCTGATCGATTCCTACGTCGTCTATGTCGGCTTCGATCCGCTCGGCGCCAAGCCGCCGGAAAAGAAGAAGCCGGCGGCGCGTCATCGCGCCAAGCCGGCCGCGACCCGCTAGTCGTTGCGAAGGTCTCTTCACCTCTCCCCTGCGGGGAGAGGTCGGCGAGCGAAGCGAGCCGGGTGAGGGGGCTCGTGACGCCGTGAGGTCTTAACCTCTCATACGACCTCTCCCTAGGGGAGAGGTGAAGCGCGGGCTACTTGCCCGGCAGCATATCGACGCCGCCGGTCGCGACGACGCGGCCGCTTTCGAGCCGCACCACGTGCGTGGCGATGCGCGCGACCTCGCTCGCATCGTGGCTGACATAGATCATCGGCAAATGTGAATCGTCGCGCAGGCGCTCGAGGTAAGGCAGGATCTCGGCCTTGCGCTCGGCGTCGAGCGAGGCAAGCGGCTCGTCGAGCAACAGGAGCCGCGGCTTCATCAGCAGCGCGCGCCCGAAGGCGACGCGCTGCCGCTCGCCGCCGGAGAGCCGCCCCGGCCGACGGTCGAGCAGATGGCCGATATCGAGGAGCTCGATCGCGTGCGCGAAGGCCTTGGCGTCGGCGGCAAGCCCGCTCATCCAGCGGCCGTAATCGAGATTGTGCCGCACCGAGAGATGCGGAAACAGCCGGCCTTCCTGGAACACGGTGCCGATCCTGCGCTTCCACGGCTTGACGTCGATGCGCGCGGCGGCGTCGAACAGGACGTCGCCGTCGAGCACGATGCGGCCGCTCTGCGGCGCGGTCAGCCCGGCGATCATGGTGATGACGCTGGTCTTGCCGCTGCCCGAGGGACCGAACAGCGCGGTGACGCCGCCGGCGCTGTCGAACGTGGCGTCGAGCGCGAAATCCCCGAGCCTTTTTTTGATCGAGACGCTCAGCATTCCGGTTTCCAGGGACGGTGACGCGTTCTCTCCGTTCGCTCCCGCGCAAGCGGGAACCCAGGGCCACGACGAAAAAGCCGGGTCCCCGCTTTCGCGGGAGCGAACGGGAGAGGTGTGGCGTCGATCCACATGTCCCTTACCCTCCGTGCAGCCGCGCGGCCGCGCGGCGCGCGAACCATTCCGAGGCGACGAGCGC
>Ga0187815_10000838_pt1 | contig 14753 bp, 10 predicted proteins | sample NC_S_5_FD_132962 | JGI IMG/M metagenome (GOLD analysis project Ga0187815, IMG submission 132962) | Wetland sediment microbial communities from Neuse River Estuary, North Carolina, USA - ASW-S_5 | ecosystem: Environmental > Aquatic > Freshwater > Wetlands > Sediment | place: USA: North Carolina...
ATTTCGGTGGTGGTGATGTCGATAACGCCGGAAACCAGGCCGCTCTCGACCAGCGTTTCCATGGACTGCCCGCCAACGCCGGTGGCGTGGAAGACGAGGCAGTCATAGTCACCATTCAATTGCGCGGTGATTTGCTGGATGCAAGGGGTCGTCACCCCGAACATGGTGAGCGCGACCGCCGGACGGGATTCCTCGGAAACCATCCGGGCTTCCAGCCGCGATCTAACCATTCCGGCCAAGGCATAAGCGCCGTTCGACAGGATGGCGCGGGTGATCGAGTTCAATCCTTGCACGTCGGCCACCGAATGCATCATGAGAATGTCGGAGGCGCCGACATATTTGCGCACGTTGCTCGATGCGACGGTTGAGATCATCACCTTGGGAATGCCCACCGGCAGCGCGCGCATGGCTGGCGTCACCATGGCGGTGCCCCCCGACCCGGCTGCGCTGACGATGCCGGCGATCTCGCCGCGGCTCTTCACCCAGCGTTCGAAAGCGAGCGTCATGCCGGCGACCGCGCTGCCGCGATCCTGGGTGAAGACGCCGCTCGCGCCGCGCGGATGGAAGGCCGCGATCTGATGGGCTGGAATGTCGGCGCCGGAATGCTGGCCGGAGGTCGACAGGTCCACCAAGCGGACCGCCAGTCCTTCCGCCTTCAGGATATCGCGGATGAAGCGAAGCTCCTCGCCCTTGGTGTCCAGCGTGCCGGCAACCAGAACCATCGGTTCGCCGGCAGGGCTGAGCGGCCTCAGTTCCGTCGCCTCCGCCGGAGACAACGGCCTATCATTCAAAACCCTGGCCGACTGTTCGAGCATCCGGACCGGCACCGGCTGCGACCATCGTGTCGGTATCTGCGGGTTGGACACGTAAACCTTGCGCAATTTCGGTTGAACGACATCGCGCGCCGGGTCCGAGCCGGCCGCTTCGCCCGGCTCCGCGTCGTGTCCGTGACGCCCGACACCCAACAGCCGCTGCTGCAACTCGCCGTCATTTGCGAGCCGCGCGGCGTCCGTCACCCGATTGATGCGACCGTTGACCATGATCGCGACCTTTTCGGCGACATGGGTGGCAACGCCGATGTTCTGCTCGATCACCAGCACGTCGATGTCGCCTTCCTGGCCGAGCCGGACCAGCATGTCGGCGACCTGCGCGACTATGACCGGCGCCAGCCCTTCGGTCGGCTCGTCCATGACGAGCAGCTTGGGGTTTAGAAGCAGTGCGCGGGCGATTGCCAGCATCTGCTGTTCGCCACCCGACAGCTGGCCGCCGCCATTCGCCCTGCGTTCCGCAAGACGCGGGAAGGTCGAGTAGATGCGGTCTATGGTCCACGCGCCCTTGCTGGAGCCGACCAGTCGCAAATGCTCATCCACCGTCAGCGAGCGCCACAGCCTGCGTCCCTGCGGGACGTAGCCGATACCCAGCCGGGCGATCTCCGCCGGGCTCCAGCCGCGCAATTCCTGCCCGTGGAAACGGATGGAGCCACCGGACGAAGGCACGAGCCCCATGATGGCCTTGCAGAGCGTGGTCTTGCCCATGCCATTGCGCCCGACGACGGAGAGCACCCCGCCCGACAGTGTCAGATCCACACCCTGAAGCGCATGCGAAGAGCCGTAGAAAACGTTCAACCCCCGTATTTCGAGGGTCGGAGGAGCCGCGCGACCTCGTTCAGCCATGGCCGAATCCTCCGCCGAGGTAGAGCGCCTGCACCTCCGGATCGCTCTCGATCTCGCTCGGCCGGCCTTCCTTGAAGATGCGGCCGTTGTGCATCATGGTGACGCTTTCGGAGACGCGCAGCGCCACATCCATGTCGTGCTCGATAATGATGTAGCCGATATGCGACGGCAGGTTCGTCAGGATTTCCACCAGTTCCTGTCGCTCCGTGGGCGAAAGACCGGCCGCCGGCTCGTCGAACAGGATGAAGCGCGGCGCGCCTGCAAGCGCGAGCGCGATCTCGAGCTGGCGCTGCTGGCCGTAGGACAGCTCCGCCACCTTGGTCTCACGAACGTCGATCAGGTGTACGGCCTCCGCCAGTTGCTCCGCGGACTGCACGAGTGGATCGCTGCGGCGGGGTCGGACAAGCGAGAAGCGGCCGCGCGAAACCCCGCAGCACGCAAGATAGATATTGTCGATGACGCTGAGGCCCCCGAAAAGAAGCGATATCTGGTAGGTGCGGCGCAGCCCCCTGCGGATGCGCTCATATGCCGGGAAGCCGGTCACATCCTCGCCGAACAGCCGTATGGTGCCGGACGTCGGCAGGAAGTCTCCGGTGATGCAGTTGAAGAGTGTGGTCTTGCCGGCACCGTTCGAGCCAAGCACGGCGCGACGCTCGCCCGGCCGGACCGTCAGCGATATGTCGGTCAGCGCCGCAAGCGCCCCGAACATGCGGGTCACGCCGCGCAATTCCAGCGCATTCGCCGTTCCCGCAGCCGACAGGCGCTCAGCTACTGTCGCCATCAGAGCGCCCTTCCGCTGTCGCCGGTCAGGGATGACGCGGAGGCCAGCCATTTGCGGGCCCGTGGCCAGAGCCCGAGTATGCCGTCGGGCGACCAGAAAACGATCGCCAGAAAAGTGATGCCGACAAGGAGCTGAAAGCGTTCGCCGGGAATGCCGAACGACACCAGTATATCGAGCGCGAAGGTGCGGATCGTCACGAAGATCAGTGCGCCGATGAAGGGGCCGATCGGATGACGTATGCCGCCGATGACCGCGATGACGAGGATGTCGATGGCCGGTCCCACGGCGACTGAACCGGGCGACACCTGAGCGTTGAGCCATACCAGCAGAATGCCGGCAACCGCCGCGATGAAGCTTGCGAACGCATAGGCCGCGATGCGATGCGCCGTGACGTTGAAGCCCAGCGCCGCCATGCGGCGCGGGTTGTCGCGCACGCCTTGCAAGGCGAGTCCGAAGGGTGAACGCGAGACATAGACCACGAGGAAGTAGGCAAGCGCCGCGAACGCGAGCGTCAGGTAGTAGATCGGTATCGGCTGGCGCCAGTCGACGCCGAACAGATGCGGCGGCAGAACTTGGTTGAAGCCATTGAAGCCGTTGAAGATCGTGTAGTTCTGGCGGACGAAATAGAAGAAGGCGGTGGCGATCGCCAGCGTGATCATGATCGTGTAGATGCCCTCGGTCCTGACCGCCAGCGCGCCCGTTATCGTACCGAAGACGACCGCGATCACGATCGCGACGGGCACCGCCAGCCACCAGGGCCAGCCGAGGCTGACCTGCGGCACGCCGGAGGTTCCAAAGACCGCCAACATGTAGGCGGCAAGTCCGGCGACCGCCATCTGCGCCAGGCTGACCATGCCCCCATAGCCGCCGAGGAACATCAGCGAAAGCGCGATCATGCCGAGGATGAAGGCCCAGCCGAATATCTGGAACAGGACGAAGGAATTGGCCGCGACCGGCATCAGAAGCAGGATGAAGCCGATCACCCAATAGCGCCAGGCGATGTTCGCCGGGCCAAGCAGAGCCTGCTGCCTGTACGCCTGGCCTGTGGCACCGGCACGGCTCGCGACCGCATCGACCGTCATCAGCGTGCGCTCCCGAAAATGCCCTGCGGGCGAAAGGCCAGCACGGCGACCATGATGAGGAAGGTCAGCACGACGGAATAGGTCGGGAAATAGACGGAGCCGAACTGTTCGGCCAAGCCGATGATCAGCGCGCCGACGGCTGCACCCGGTATCGAGCCCATGCCGCCCACGATCACCACCACAAGAGAGGCAAGCAGGAACCGCGTATCCTCGCCCGGCGCCACCGACTGGAATGTGCCGCCGACGACGCCGGCAATACCCGCCAGTCCGGCACCGAAGGCAAAGACCAGAACAAAGACACGCTGGATGCGCACGCCCGTCGCCGATAGCATGTCGCGATCGTCGACGCCCGCGCGTACCAGCATGCCGATGCGTGTGCGGTTGAGCGCGAGCCACATGAGGATGCCGATCGCCGCCGAAGCCAGAAGAATGACCAGCCGCACCACGGGGTAGGTCATGTAGACCGCCTCTCCCGAACTCTTGACGGCTGTGACAAGGGGCAGCCTCATCGGGCCGCCCAGCCATTCAGGCGCGAGAATCTGGAAGGTATTGCCACCCATGATCCACAGCATCAGGTCGGCCAGAACGATGGAGATGCCGATGGTCACAAGCGTCTGGCGCAGGTCCTCGCCTTCCATCCGGCGGAAGACCACGTATTGCAGGACGACGCCGATGAGCGCCACGACGACGAAGGAAACGACGAAGGCAAGCAGCCACCATCCGGTGGTGGCTGCCACGGCGTAGCCGACATAGCCTCCCACCATGTACAGCGAGCCATGGGCAAGGTTGACGTTCTTCATCAGGCCAAAGATGAGCGTGAAGCCGCTCGCCACCAGAAAGTAGAGCGCGCCCAGGGTCACGCCGTTGAACAAGGCGTTGAGGAAGACCTTCTTCTTGCCCATGACGTCTTCCAGACCGGGCGGCCAAACCGAGAAGATCGCCCAGACGATGCCTGCCGCCACGACGAAGATGACGAACGACCAGGCGGGATGCCGCTGGATGAGGTCCGTCATCGCAACAGTCTCCATACGGCGGGCGCCGGCCGGCCACGCGGCATGAGCACGTCAAAATGGTAGACCGGCAAGGTCAAGCGCCACCTCCCAATGCGTCATGACTTGATCGTGACACCAGCCTAGATCGGCGCGTTCAAATCGCCGTACCCGACAGTCTGATCCCATCGCACATGATCGGGAAAAGATGCGGCTTGCACTCAGGCGCCGATAAAGGCGACGCGGCGGTAGTCGGTGGGCGGGATGCCGACATTGGCGGTGAAGAAGCGCGTGAAGCTTGCCTGCGACGCGAAACCGAGATCCAGCCCGATCGACGTGATCGGCTTCTGGGTCCTGGTCAATCGTTCGATCGCCTTCTCCATCCGCAGCGTATTGAGGTAGATGTTCGGCGTCACGCCGGCCTGCTCGCGGAAAAGCTTGTAGAAATGCGGACGCGACAGGCCCGAATCCCGTGCGATCATGTCCAGCACCACGTCGTCGTCGACACGCTCATCCATCAGCCGCATTGAATTGCGAACGCGATAGTCGCGGACGCCGGTCCATTGATGGATCGTCGGGTGGGGTTCGCTTTCGAAGGGCGAAGCATCGGGCGACCATTGCCACGTCTGATCGTAGCATTCGCGCGTCAGCTCGTAGAGATAGCCGTCGAACAGATCCGACTGGACATTGTCGAGCAGCAAAGCCGAAACGAGTTGCACCAGATGCCGAATCTGCGGCGTGATGGCAATGCGGTCGCGACCGAAGCGCAAGGCACCCTGCGCATTGCGCCCCACTTCGAGAAACCAGATCGGCTTTATGTAAAGCACGAGGAACAGCGTCCCGTGCTCCGGGTCTCCGGGGTTGAAACAGTGCGGCTGCCACGGATTGACCGTGCCGCCGGTACCGGCATCGATGAGGCATGGAACACCGGAGGCGGTAACTACCGACGGAGTTCCTTGCACATGGAAGGTCAGATGCCCTTCGCGGTGCGCATGCGTCGCCATTGGACGATTTATTTTGTACAATGCTGCCCGTCCGAATGGCCCGTGATATACGGCCAAGGCAGTACTCATCTCCTCCCCCGCTTTTGCGGTTTTATTAATTTAATTAAGAACCTGCTGTTTCACTCTTTTCAAGCCGCAAACCTTGCAAAATGATACTCAAAGGTATGGATTTTAAATGGATTTATACTGCACCGCACCATTGAACTATTGCGCCGCAGCCGATCTCCGCCAGTCATAGGCTTCTCACAGAGCCTGCAACATCATGCGACGATAGTCTTCCGCGGTCGCCCGCCGGGGATTTGTTCCGTTCGTATGATCCTTCTCCGCGAGCGGCGCCGCCAGGTCTATGGCGGCTCGGTCCACGCCCATCCGGCTCAGTGTCCCCGGCAATCCCAGTCGCGCGGTCAGCCCCATCAGCGCGGCACCGAGATCGTCGCGCTCCGACAGCCTCATCGCCTCCTTGAGTGCCGGAAAGCGGTGCGACACCGCAGGAGCGTTGAATTCCAGCACATAGGGCAAAAGCACTCCGTTCAACGTGCCGTGATGGAGGTGATAGTCTTTCAACCCGCCCAGCGCATGACTCATCGCGTGCACGCCGCCGAGACCCTTCTGAAAGGCGAGTGCGCCGTTCATCGCAGCCGCCATCATTTCCCGACGCGCATCGAGATCCCGGCCGTTGTCGACCGCTCGCTCGATATTGGCCATCGCGCGCCGCAACCCGTCGAGCGCGATGCCGTCGGCAGGCGGGTTATAGGCGGTCGCGATATAGGTCTCGATGCAATGCGTGATCGCGTCCATCCCCGTCGCGCCGGTGAGTTTCGGCGACAGGGTCAGCGTGAGCGTAGGGTCGCAGATCGCTACCCTGGGTATGAGGAACGGGCTGATCAGGCCCAGCTTGCGGCCGTCGTCGAACACGATCAGGGCCCCCCGTCCCACCTCGGACCCCGTGCCGGCCGTCGTCGGGATCGCTATGATCGGCGGCAGGATGTTCTGGATGCGGGCCACGCCTCCCTCTACTGCCGCATAGGCAACGAGCGGCCCGTCATGCGTGACGAGAATGCCCACCGTCTTGGCAAGATCGATCGCCGAGCCTCCCCCGAAGCCGATCAGGCAGTCGCAGCCGTTCTGTCGATAGACATCGGCCGCCTCCCGGCATGCCGCCTCTGTTGGATTTGCAGGCGTGTCCGCGAAGATCGCCAGGTGAGACCTGTCGTAGAAAGCGTCGAGCAGGCGATCGAGGAGACCAGCGGCAACCACACCGTTATCGGTGACAATCAGCGGGCGCCGGATTCCGAGCGATCGAATCTCGACCCGGAGCGCCTCCTCCAGAATGTCGTCGGCGAAATGCACCCTGTTGAGATAGCTGATCAGCGACACGACGCACCTCGCCCCTCGCCTTCCTGATCGGCGACTGCTGAAAATGGGATGTCGTCAGAGCCGTCGGAGCCGGACATCGAAGCCCGGCTCCATCAGGCCTCAATATTCTGTCTTGCATTCCGGCGTGTCGCGCGAGGGCAGACCGAGTGCCTTGAAAGAAGCCTCGGACAGGCCAAGGGTCTGGTTCACGTCCGGGATCGTCATGACCAGCTTGTTCATCAGATTGCCGTCCGGCCCCTCGGTGACCTCGCTGATGAAGTTGGTGCCGATCGCCTGCCGGTTGGCATCGAGCTTGAAGTGGCCGTTCGGCGCGTCGAGCTCGGTCTTGGCCAGTGCGTCGCGGAACGCCTTCTGGTCGCCGGAGATGTCGCCCTTGACCTCATCGAGTGCCTTCAGCGTCGCCGCCATCGAATTGTAGTAGCCGGTGGCAAACAGCGACGGTGACGGGAAGCGCTTGTCGGCCGGGAAGGCGTCCTGATAGGCCTTCACGAACTTCGTCCAGTTCGGATCGGTCGAGTCGTCCGCCTGCGGACCACCGGACGGCGTTCCGACCAGCGCCTTTTTCGCATCACCCTTGGCATTGAGCACGGTGCCGTCAACCATGATCGTACCGCCGATCAGATGGGCATTGCCGCCGGCCTGCTGGTACTGGTTCAGGAAATTCACGGCGTCGGCCCCACCCAGGCCGACATAGATCGCGTCGACGTCGTCCGGCAGGGCCGCGATGATCGACGAAAAGTCCTTCGTGCCGAGCGGCACCCACTGGCGTTCAGCGATTGCACCGCCTGCCTGGCAGAAGCCGAGCGCAAAGCCCAGGAAGTTCGTATAGCCGAAGGAATAGTCTTCGGCGACCGACGCCACTTTCTTCCAGCCTTTGGTGTCGACGACATATTTGCCGAGCCCGGCACCCCACTGGGCGCCGTCCATGTTGAAGCGGAAGAAGTTCGACGCCGGATCGACCATCGTGGCCTCCTGCGCACCCGACAGGCCATTGATGATGGTGATGTTGGGGTTTTGCTTGGCGAAATCGCGAAGCGCAATGCCCTCCGATCCCGAAAGCGGTCCGACGATAACCGTCACGCCATCCTGCTCGACGAGCTTACGCGCGGCACGAACCGCGCTTTCCGGCGTGGTGTCGGTCGATGCCAGGATGGTCTTGACCGTCTTGCCGCCGATAGTGGGCATTTCCTTGACAGCGATCTCGGCTCCACGCACCGCGTCTTCGCCAAGCACCGTGTAGGTGCCTTCGAGCGTTGCCAGCAGGCCGATCTTGAGATCTTCGGCAGACGCCGAGTATGCATAAAGGACAGCGCCAAGCGCTGCGGTTGAGAGCAACCACTTCCTCATGTCCATCTCCTCCCAGACCCGCCTTCTCCCTGACGGGTTTCCACGAAAAGCAGGCTAGATGAGCCCCAAGCAAAGCTTATCTCCACGAGTGCGGACTTATATCTCTAAGTCTGATTTTCGGCGAAGAGCATGTTCTGACAGGTCGCCATGCTGTGGCGCACCGTTCACTGACCGGCACTTCGGCTTTGGATCAGCGTTAGATCCTGCCGGCGGTGGCGAAATGCGACACACCTATCTGCCTATGGTCTGTTTGTGTAGCCGCGCCTGCAATCACGGAGAAATGATATGAGTGCGCCCGCTACAGGACATGCTCCATATGGATCCCGAACATCACCTTCAATGTGGTCTCCTCGCCTCTGAACGCAGCCGCCGCGGCCATTAGTATGCCAGCAGCGCCGTCATGAGGTGACTTGTCGCCGGCAAGTCATGATGTGGCGCTTGGTTCCAGGAATGGAACCTTTTTGTTCCCCATGCGTTCGCCTACGACGTCCAAAACAGGGCCAGCCCCCGCGATTATCGCATAGAGGCCCATCCCCCACGATCATCGCCGGCCGCGAACTCCACGGACACTTTCGCTTGGAGAAGACAATGAGACGCTATCTCGCAACACTCGCATGCTCGGGTTTGCTGAGCATCGGGGCGCTCTACGGCATTCCCGCTTTTGCCGAGAGCATCCCGGGTTCCGCTCCCAATATTGCTCCTATGGCCGACACGGCTGGCGGAGCGTTCCACCCACTTACCGCCCAAGCCAGCTTTGAGCCGGCCGTGCTGGTGGGCACTTCCTCAGGCAGTGCTGCCAGCGGCTTGCAGTTCATTGCCATCCATGGCGGCGGCTTCCACGGCGGTGGCGGCTTCCACGGTGGTGGCGGTTTCCACGGTGGCGGCGGCTTCCACGGTATGGAAGGCTTTCATGGCTTCCATGGAATGGGCGGCCGTCACTTTGGTCATGGCCACGGCGGTAACTTCTTCTTTGATGAAGACGACGGTGGCGGCGCCTTCTTCGGGTTCGGCGTGCCGTACGCGTACTGCAATCCCTATTATCCCCCGGGCTACTATGGCTCTTGCTATCCATATTATTATTAATTGCGCCGCAAGCACGGGATCAGGCGGCGAAAATTCGCGGAGGCGGCTATCGCATGAAGGTCGGCCGCACCTCCAGGCGCTCACCGGACGACCGCGAACGTCTTGACGGGTGAGCGTCATGTCCCGACCGGCATTTTGGTTCTGCCAAAGTGCCGGGACGAGATGTGTACGTCATGGATTGACCCGCTCAGGTTCGCCGGGGTGGGTCTTTTTTTGTTCGCACAGCGACGGCAAATGGGTGGGCGCACCCGGCGGACGAAGCCGCGCCGGTGCCGGCAAAGTTCGAAACTACTATCCTCTAACTCCGATCTGAGGCGCAACATCGGCAAGATTCGTGCGTTATAGCCTGTGGGGCGGCAGAGGATTCTATGGGCAGCGAACGTCGTCAGCAGCGTAGCGGGATGGCCTGCATAGCGTGCTTCCTTCTCGTAGCTACGTTACCGGCAAGCGCAGCCGGGGGGACCGGCACGGGAGCGGTCGGGGCGAGCTTGGCCGGCTCGAGCGAAGGGATTTTCGTGCTCGAGCTCATCCTCCTTTTGGTGGTGGGCAGGGGCCTCGGCGAGCTATTCCAGCGATTCGACCAGCCAGCGATCATGGGGCAGCTCATTGGCGGCATCCTTCTGGGGCCGACGTTGTTCGGAGCGCTGTGGCCATCCCTCCAGCACAGTATCTTCCCCTCCGATCCCTCTCAAAAGAACATGATCGAGGCAGTGTCGCAACTCGGCATCCTGTTGCTGCTCATGCTTACAGGTATGGAGACCGACCTCAAACTGGTGCGCCGGGTCGGCGCCCCCTGTCTCCTGATATCCGCGACAGGGATTGTCATTCCCTTCCTTTGCGGCTTCGCGTTTGCTGGTTTCCTGCCGCAATCGCTGCTGCCCGATCCCACACAGCATCTGGTAGCCAGCCTGTTCCTCGGGACCGCGCTCTCGATCTCGTCGGTCAAGATCGTGGCGATGGTGGTTCGAGAGATGAACTTCATGCGGCGCAACCTGGGTCAGATAATCGTTTCGTCCGCGATCATCGAAGACACAATCGGCTGGCTCATCATCGCCGTCACCTTCGGCATCGCGACACACGGGACGGTCGAATTCCTGCCCTTGCTGGGCACCATCGCCGCGGTCGCTGCATTCATGGCATTCAGCTTCACCATCGGGCGGCGCATGGTCTTTTCGCTGATCCGCTGGACCAACGACGCGTTCCACAGCGACTATGCCGTGATCACCGTGATTCTCGTCATCATGGGCACGATGGCTTCGATCACCAACCTGATCGGCGTGCATACGGTGCTCGGCGCCTTCGTGGCAGGCATTCTGATCGGCGAGTCGCCGATCCTTTCGGGTCACATCGAGGCCCAATTGCGGGGCATCATCACCGCCTTGTTCATGCCGGTGTTCTTCGGCATGGCCGGGCTCTCGGCCGACCTGACCGTGCTTGCGGCTCCGACGCTCGCCTTGCTCACCGCAGCACTCATCGCGATCGCCAGCATCGGCAAGTTCAGCGGCGCCTTCCTCGGCGGAAGGATTTCCGGCCTGACCTGGAAGGAAGCGATGGCCGTAGGCTGTGCCATGAACGCGCGCGGCTCGACCGAGGTCATCGTGGCAAGCATCGGCCTGTCCATGAACGTGCTTTCGCACACGCTCTTCAGCATGATCGTCACCATGGCGGTCTGCACGACCCTTTCAATGCCGCCGATGCTGCGCTGGGCGCTGCGGCGGCTGCCGATGACCTCCGACGAGAAGGAACGCATCGAGCGTGAAGCGCTGGACGAGCGCGGCTTCGTTGCCAGGCTGGAGCGTTTGCTGGTCATTGTGGACGACAGCGCCATCGGCAAGTTCACCGCACGTCTGGCGGGCATAATCGGAGGCGGCAGCGGCATGCCGATCACCTTGTTGCGGCAAGACATGGAGTCATCGGGGGTTTCGTCCGGACGTGGCAGGTCAAGGGAGCATGCAAGGCAGTTGCGGCGGGCGGCGAAGAGGAGCGCCGACGCCGTGCAGCAAGGCGAAGGCACTACGGTGGAAGAGGTCCATCTCACCGCGCGCAGCGAAATTCCCGTGACCACCGAGATCATCGCCGAAGAAGCCCGCAAGGGATACGACATGCTTTTGGTAGGGCTGGCCGGAAGCACGAACAGCGACGGGACTTTCGCGCCCAAGCTCAACGAGATCGCCGCCGGGTTTGAAAAAGCGCTATGTCTTGTCCTGCAAGGCGAGGCGGGCGCCGACCAGGTGCCGCGCCTTAACAGGGGCTCGACCATCCTTGTCCCAATCAATGGAACGGAAGTGGCGCGCCGTGCCGCGGACGTGGCCATGAGCCTGGCGCGGCCGCGAAAGGCGCATGTCAAGGCGCTCTATGTGGCGCACGATGGCAAGCACGGCGGCAGGCGGCCTTCCATGACCCGCTGGCGGGAGGAGGCCATGCTGAAGCAGATCGTGGAGCTCGCGGACCGCTATGACGTGCCGATCAAGACTGCGATCCGCATGCACGCCAAGCCTGACGAGGTCATCTGCCGGGAAGCCAAGCAGGCCTCGCTCGTGATCATGGGCGCAACGCAACGACCTGGGCATGAGCTGTTTTTCGGCACTACGGCGATGGCCGTCATGGCCAAGTGTCCTCAGCCCATCGTGCTGGTCGTCAGCGAACGCGCGCAGAATTCAGAATAGGCTTCTGTGCGGGCGATGGAGTTCCTTCGGAGGCGCTTTGAGGGAACATTCCAATTCCCCGCCAGTTGCCCAGGGAGAAAGGGACATTCGGCATGACGGATTCACGCAAGACAAAAGGAGATGACTCGAAAGGGCCGGTCTACGAGGCGGAGAAAGTTCGACAGGGTGAGATAATCCTGCGCACCCGAGCACGGCGAGTGATTTTCATAGCCGGGCTAGTGGGCATCGTCGTGCTGATACTCCTTGTGACCATCTTTGCCAGGTGACGACGCCAGTCCGTCATTTCGCCGGATATGCGGTTTTCATCTACCTCGCCATGTTGCGTAAGCGTCGCCGGCAGTCCTGACGGGAGTTTCGAAGGTTCGAGCCGCAGCCAGAAAACTCAAACGGGAATCACCGTGAGCCGGCGCGGTCATGATGGTCCCCGTGGAGCCGGTTTGTCTGCTTCCGGCACAGAGAAATGCGGTCTTCGCTTGTCGGCGAGAAGTATTGGTGGTTTCCTAAAGGGGAGCCAACGATGCCTGGGATTTCTGGATCCCTGGGATGGTGGATCATGCTCCATACCGGTGAAGTCGACGCCAAGGTGAGGGAGCCATTCACTCCGAGTCGGACGTGGATGCTTTACCTGATATTCGGCTGTGCCTATGCGGTGCTCTTCATCCTCGGCATTTGCACCGCAAACATCATCATACTGGCGCTGGTCTGGCCTGCCAACGCGTTCATGCTCGCCATGCTGGTGCGCTTTCCTCTATTGGCTCGGCCGCCGGGCTGGATCGCCTGCCTGGCCGGGTTCGTGATCGCGGTCCAGATCACACACTACGGCCTCGTGATGGACACGGGATTGGTCGCCTACAATTTCGGCACCGTCGCCATCGGCTACATGCTGCTTTCCAGATTCGATCCGATTGACCGGCGCCTGGAGCGGCCGATCTCTATTTTCTACCTTCTCTCAGCCGTGGTCGCCGCGTGCCTGTTCGCTGGCGTCGCGGGCTCTTTCCTGGTCGGCCCCCTGCTCAGCAGGGCGGCTGAGGTAAGTTCCTTCCGCTACTGGTTTTCGGTCGAGCTTCTGAACCAGCTTGCCTTCATGCCGATGATCCTGGCTTACCCCGGCGATCGTCAATGGGCGCGGCAACTGCCGCACACCCTTCACGATCAGGCGCCAATCATCGTGTTGATTTTCTCGGCCATCGTCGGAACGTTCTTCGGCCGAATGGGCACCCTCGCATTTCCGATTCCGGCCCTTCTCTGGTGCGCGATTTCCTATCGTGTGTTCCTGACTGCCCTGCTGACCTTCGCATTCTGCGCATGGGCGATCATTGCCACCACATTGGGCTATGTCGACGTGTCGAATGTCAATCAATCGCTGGTGCTGTCCATCAGCATGTGGGGCGCGCTCATCACCTTGGGGCCGCTCATCATCTCCACGACCACCGCGACCAGAAACGAGGTCATGGATCAGCTGAGACATCTCGCGGCCGAGCGTGAAATCGTATCCCACGAGCTCGAGCATCGGATCAAGAACCTGTTCGCGCTGGTCAACGGGTTGATCAGCCTGTCGGTTCGGGACAACCCCGATATGAAACCGCTGGCGGACAAACTCAGAAATCGGCTCGTCGCACTGCATCAGGCGCATAGCCTTATCCAGACAGGAAGGGCGTCTTCCGGTGCAAGTGGCGGGTTTGCTTCGCTGAAAGCGCTCATCGGCATTCTGCTCAAGCCCTACGAAGGGGACGCGGAGACACGCTTCGTTGTCGAAGGCGATGACGCTCTCGTCGATGGTGGAATTGTCACCCCCCTGGCTCTCGTGTTCCACGAATTGGCAACGAATTCGAGCAAATACGGCGCCTTTGGCGAGCCCAGAGGGGTTGTGGAAGTCCATATCTGCCACGCCGCCGACGAATGGCATATCGACTGGACCGAGAGGTTCTCAGAGCTGGACGGCCAAGCCGTGACCAATAGCGGCTTCGGCTCAAAACTCCTGGATCTCACGATCAAATCGCAATTGCGAGGACACTACACCCGCAAGTGGGCAGCGGGCCGCATGGATGTCGAGATCATTCTGCCCGACAGTCTGTTTCACAGCATTCCAGGGGAACCGGATAGCCCCGACCAGAAAACCTAGGGACCTGGACGCACACACACACACACACACACACACACGGCATTTTCCTTTCTTGCCGACATCAGCGGACGTGAAACAGCAAAGTTGGTGTAAAAATCGATCCCGTCGTATTGCATATCAATTCGATGAGTTTATAAATCCACTTCTGCACCGCTTGGCGACTGAAATTTGGAGGATGAGATGCCAGCAATCCGTGCCGGCATTCGCGCCACGCAGTGTTTCCCGATTCATTTCGCAGCGGCAGGTTGATCATGGATTCTCCCGACAAGGCGTCATCGGCGAACGATGTGCGCTCCGTGCACGGGCTCGCGCATCCGGTCGAGATCGCGATAGATCGTTGGGGAATCGCGCACATCCGTGCCGAGGGGCGCGACGACCTGTTCTTCGCGCAAGGCTACAACGCCGCGCGCGACCGGCTGTGGCAGATCGATCTGTGGCGCAAGCGCGGGCTCGGCCTGCTGGCCGCGGATTTCGGCCCTGGCTATCTGGCACAGGATCACGCCTCGCGACTTTTTTTCTATCGCGGCGACATGGAGGCCGAATGGACCGCCTATGCGCCCGACGCGCAGGAAATCTGCGAAGCCTTCGTGGCCGGCATCAATGCTTATGTGGATGCGGTCAATGCGGGC
>Ga0187815_10000839_pt1 | contig 14750 bp, 16 predicted proteins | sample NC_S_5_FD_132962 | JGI IMG/M metagenome (GOLD analysis project Ga0187815, IMG submission 132962) | Wetland sediment microbial communities from Neuse River Estuary, North Carolina, USA - ASW-S_5 | ecosystem: Environmental > Aquatic > Freshwater > Wetlands > Sediment | place: USA: North Carolina...
GGAAGTGCGAGAAACAGGAAGCTGACCTTCGCCGTGGCGAGCCTATCTTATTTTGCCGAGACTAACAGCAGGGCCGTCATCCTGACCATGTACAGGCGCGAAGGGTTCGCCCGCGGGGGGACAGGCAGGTCGATTTCTGCACTCTCTGACCTGACAGCTTCAGTGAACACTAATGGGGAGAAATTGACCGTCAGAACCGAGAGGGGTCCTGGATGGTCTGTCGGGACTTTTTCTATCCGAATCCCTTCAGGAGAGCCATATCGATCCCCGTGAAAATGGACACCACCAGGAGTAACAGAGCCAGCCCGAGGTAGAGGTTGACGGTCCTGCTACGGACCGTCTGCCTGCCGCTCTGGTACACAAGGTAGATGCCCGCCCCCCCGACAACGATAACGAACGCGTCTATGATGGCCTCCGGGATTGTCATCGCGCTTACTCCCGGATAGGGAATGTAGCTCTGGTTCGGCACGGGAAACACCGCGGCGTTAACGAAGCCGGCCATGAGCGCAACGAGAAATATCACATAAAGGGCCTCAATGAGACCGTTTCCTCTGGTCAGCGAGGAAACGAACCCTACCAGGGAGTCCTTCAGAGCCCCAATCGTCTTCTTGTATGCGGATTCGATTACCTCTCTTATCATCTAATCACCTTTTAGAAACTCAGCTATCTCCTTTGCCCATTGGCCTGTTTGAACGTTGCGTTTAACATTATCCAAATAATCCTTCCACTCCATTCTCCCATAGGCGTTCACCCAGGAGGGGTAAGCTAACTCTACCTTTGCCTTCGCAGCTTCATGATACTGGCAAAGCCCTGAGGCGGCTTCTCTCTCGCAGAGGGAGCACTTCATGGCTTCTTCCCCGGGCATGCAGGATTGACGCAGAGCCTCCAGGGACGCCTTCCTCCCATGACATAGATGACAGGCCAGGAACAGTGCTCACATGGCCTTGGTGTTGTCTTGATCGTTCCCCTCTGCGGGAGGGGAGCGGAAGCACGGCAGCCAGAAGAGTAGTTCGAGCACCCAACGAACCGCTTCTTCGTCGCCCTAGACCTGATGATTCTGAGGTCCCCCGTCTTGCAGACGGGGCACTTCCCCAATACGAATTGCTTGGCCGCCGTGCCCATCAACGCCGTGTCGATTCCCCTGCCCACTGATTCCTCGTTGGTGCTCAGTTCTGCCAGCTGGTTGGTCACGGATCTGACGGTCTCTCTCAGGAGCACCGCTTCCCCTGCTCCTTCGCGCTCAACAGCTTCGAGTTTCTGCTCAATCTCGCGGGTGAGACTCGTGGTTATGATTGCGGGGGCATATCTGGCCATGACCTCGACTACAGACAGCCCCAGATCCGTTATCTCCATGCTCCCTCCCGAGACGTACCCCCTTCCCACAAGCGTCGCGATTATGTCGGCCCGGGTTGCCTTCGTCCCGATTCCTTCCTTTTCCATCTTCTCGAGCAAACTGCTCTGGTTGTATCTTGTAGGCCTCTGGTCGAACTTCTCCTCGACGAGCACATCAACCACCCTGAACCTATCCCCCTCGGAAACAGGGGGAATATCGACATCCTTGTAACCCACGTACCTCCCATAGTATCTCATCCACCCAGAGAAGACTGTCCTTCCCCCTGACAGCCTGAACGCATGGTCCTCTACGGCCAGCGAGACATCGGCCAGCTCCCTCCTGGCAGATGGTCCGAAGCCTGCGAGAAACCTCCTTATGATCAGGTCAAAGACCGCGGCTTCCGGAGCATCGAGAGCCCGCTTCGGTTTCTCCCCTGTGGGATGAATGGCGGGATGAGCAGGGTCTGACTTCCCGCCTTGGACGGGCATGGGTCCGGTTTTCATCACCTCATCTGCGTAGAGCGAATATTCCCGAATCCTCCCTATTCCCTGCAGGATCTCTTTGTAGTTGATCGAAGGCGGAAGCTTCTGACTCCCAGTGCGAGGGTAGGATATGAGGGCGCCCAGGTAGAGCCGCTCCGCTATTTGCAGAGTCCTGCTCGGCGTGTATCCGAAAACCCGGTATGCCTCTTTCTGGAGGTCACCGATATTGAAAGGGACGGGAGGACCGACTTGGACGGAGTTTCTCCGAACGGCAATCGCGACTGCCTCCTTGCCCAAGCACTCTTCTCTGACCATCTCCGCCGAGCGCTTGGTCTCAATTCTCTCGTCGACGTAGCCTGCAGCGAATTTCCTCCCTTGGCTCTCGAAGACTCCAGAGGGTTTCCAGTATGGGATTGGCACGAATTCCCGTATCTCCTGCTCCCTTTGCACCAGGAATCCGAGTGTAGGGCCCTGCACCCGTCCAATACTTACTGTCCTGAACCTGTGCCCAGAACCCAACGCCGACTGAGACAGTGCCCGCGAAAGGTTCACCCCCCAAACGAAATCAATGGCATGCCTCGCCCTTCCTGCCCTAGCCAGCCCCAGTCCCTGCTGGGGCTTCATGTCTTCGAAGGCTTTGACTAGGTCCTCCTCTGTGAGCGTCGAGAACTTCGCCCTTAGAGCTTCTTTCTCCTTTCCTCCACACGCGTATCTCAGAAGGTTATACCCAATGGTCTCCCCTTCCACATCGAAGTCACAGGCGTTGACGAACCGCGACGCGCCGGCCGCGAGTTTCCTTACGGTGGATATCCGTCTTGCGGCGTACGCACTGTCTTCGTTCAACAGGTCTGTCGAATACCACTCGACATCAAACACTGGATAGACCGCCCTTTCATCAGACGGGTCAGATACACCATAGAGGTGTCCTTGGGCGGCACAGACGACAAATTCCTCTCCGCTTCGGCTGAATTTGAAGACGGCAATCCCGTCCACTTGTTCGGCGCGAGTGGTCCCTCTCGAAAGCGCATCGGAGACGCGCCTCGCAGCTTCAGGCTTCTCGCATATTACCAGCGTGTATCCACGATTCGTATCGGAAACCCCTCCAAAGGCTTTGCGAGCCACGGAACATTAGCCTATCTCAGGAAAACGAGCCATCGATTTTCCTTACATCAACTTCGAACTTGGTCGGGGACAGCTTGACTCCGCACTTCCTGCACTTGTAGTCAGCGGCTTTGAGCACGTCCCCAGGGGACCGGAGGTCAAAGCCGGAATACAGGGGCGTCCCACAAGAAGAACAAACAATCTCGTAGGTCAACCCAAACACCATTCGACTACTTCCATTTAGGCCTATGCCGGCCCTACGACCTGCCGCCTCGAGTAGCCGAAGCTTCTGAGATAGACGCACTCATCCGTCGGTATAGCGAACCTCCTTCCCGAGTATTCTGTGTCCTTCATAAGGTCCGTCCTCAGCCCTCTTATCAAGACGATGGGAATGGCTTCGTCGGATTCTCCCATCAGAACTTCGGCGGCCGAGCTCAAATCGTCGGCCACCCCCTGGGCAGTCACCTTCAGCACGTTGTTGAAGAGATCTTTCCTTCCCCTCATGTCGATTATCGCCTCGATTCCAGATGAGGCGACAGCTACACCCGTCGTTCCCCTCCTCGTCGGAGAAAGCCGGCTGTCGCAGATTACCACTCCGATTGAGACGCCCAAAGAGAACTTCATCGCCTCCCGCATCCTCCAGGCCGACAGTTCAGGCCTTCTTGGATAGAGCACGACGGTCCCGTGCTTGACATTCGATTTGTCTATCCCTGCGTTGGGGGTAAGGAGTCCGTCCCTAGTGGCGAGGATGAAGCCTGGAGTGCCCCCGATGATTTCATCCGACTCGCGTAGGACAAGCTCGCATAGCCTCGAGTCCATGCGATACTTCACTGCCAGCCCCTTCGCATCTTCTCCCGGCCTCACGGAGCCGAGTCTAACCACTCTCCCCTCCGAGACCGCAACGAATTTGCTTGAAATCACGAGCAGGTCTCCGTTCCTCAATTTGTCTCCCAATCTTTCCTCAATCAACGACACGATGTCGAATCTTGAGCTCTTTGCCTGAACCTTGACCGGCTTCAGCGTGAGCAAGCATCAGAACGGGGCGTCGCTCTCTTAAATAGAGTCGGGCGTCGCAGCCAAACATGCCTAGGACGACCCAGCTCTATGCCTACCACGCACGGCACTCTAAGCTCACAGAGTTTGCCGGATACCAGATGCCTCTTTGGTATACCACCACGACTGACGAGCACCTCGCTGTCAGAAACGCCTCCGGGATTTTTGACGTCTCACATATGGGGAGGTTCATGGTCAGGGGGGAGCAGGCAACGGGCTTCCTAGAAGGGCTAGTTCCAACCAACGTTCAGTCCCAAGCCCCTGGAAAGGCCTTCTACACGCTCCTGCTCAACGACCGGGGCGGCATAGTCGACGACCTGATTATCGAAAGGCTCTCGGAGGATAGCTACTTGGTGGTAGTTAACGCCGCCAATTCCCAGATGGACATGCGGCACATGGTCTCCCATTCACCCAGAGACTTCGAAATCGAAGACATAACCCTCTCGACAGCCATGATCGCGGTACAGGGACCCAAGGCATCTGATTCCCTACAGCCGCTGACTGACTTGGACCTCGGTCAACTCAAGCGCTTCCGGTGCTCCGAGACGAAAGTAGCGGGGGAGGGCGCGTTGGTGTCACGGACGGGCTACACGGGCGAGGATGGATTCGAGGTAATAGTCAACGGCACCACGAACGAAAACCCGGTAGCCGCAATGCGAGTCTGGGAGAAGTTGGCCACTACATCTACTCCCTGCGGCCTAGGCGCAAGGGATTCGCTGAGGCTCGAGGCTGGTTTCCCTCTCCACGGATCAGACATAGACCAAAGCACGAATCCCTTCCAGGCCGACTTGGCTTGGGTGATTTCCGCCGGCAAGAGTGGTTTCGTCGGTTCCGCGGCGGTCGCAGAGTCCAGCGCCCAGCATCCGCCTACCATAAGGAGGGGGCTCGTCCTGGATTCCGGCATACCCAGGCACGGATTCGAAGTCGTGGACGAATCCGGCGTCGTGGGAAAGGTGACCAGCGGCACCTACTCTCCAATAATCAGGAAGGGAATAGCTCTCTGTCTCGTCGATTATGACAGGTCGGATTTCGGTACCAGGGTCAGCGTGGAAGTCAGGGAAACTGGGCAGGAGGGATTGATTACGAAGCCACCTTTCTACGACGAGCAACTCTACGGCTGGAAACGACAGAAGGGTAATTAGTCGGCCAAAGCGGCGCCAGCACTCGATGGATCTCCAAGGTTACCACATCCCCGATGATTTGATGTATACGAAAGAGCACGAATGGGCCAGAGAGGAAGGAGGCATTGTGAGAGTTGGTGTGACAGACTACGCTGCGAAGACGCTGAACGACGTGGTCTATGTCACCAATCCGAAGATGAACGCGAGCGTGGAGCAGCTGAAGACCATGGGGACGGTGGAGTCAATCAAAGCCGTCTCCGAGATCTACTCCCCTGTTTCAGGGATTGTGGCCAAGGTCAACGGCCTGCTCGACTCTCATCCCGAACTTGTCAACCAATCGCCTTACGGCGATGGATGGCTCGTGGAGGTCAAGCCATCCAATTTCGCTTCTGAGAAGAAGGTGCTGCTTGATGCCAAGGCGTACGCTTCCCACCTGGGCGCTCTTCTGAAGAAGTAAAAAGCACGCTTAAAATAGTCCAAAGGAAACTCTCTATTCAGATTTGGGCTTACTCGACGCCATAAGGTCCTCGATACGGAGGCCCGAGGTATCGCGCAGGGCACTCATGGCCACCATGATGCTCTCCATAGTGTTTACCATCGCCGTACTGATCAGAGCATATGCAGCGAAGTATGGGTTCTACCTAAACGAGTTCGACCCCTACTACGACTATTACGCAGCCCAGCACATAGTGAATCTGGCCCAGTCGCAGGGGCTGTACGCGGCGCTTTTCGCCAACCCGCCCAACTGCGGTCCCGCGGTCTTCACGGCATGTCACAATTTGCAGGGGTACTTCTTCTGGCACGACATCAATACCTGGTTCCCCGTTGGAAGGGACGTAGCGGCCACATCTCAGGGAGGGTTGCAGCTTGCAGGGGCGATGACTTTCCTGCTGGTCCACAACGTCTTCGGAGTTTCGATAACACTGTACGACTGGCTGGTAATCCTCCCAGTCTTCCTCGGCGCTCTGACAGCCGTTATTTTCTACTTCCTAGTAAGGAAGATAGCGGGAGACGCGGCAGGCCTCTTCGCGGCCCTGATGTTTGCTGTTTCTCCGCCATTGATAGAAAGAGGCAACCTGGGCTGGTTCAAGTCAGAGCCTCTGGCCATCCTCCTTTTCGTCACGGCGAGCTATCTGATGCTCACCGTTTTTGACAAGGAAAGGGCGGTCCGAAGCAGGATCATCCGCGGATTGATGGGGGGCATCCTGATTGGGTATGCCAACACCGCCTGGGGCGGCGGCGATTACTTCAGCGCTGCCTTCGGCCTGATATTCCTGGTGATTCCCTTCCTGAACCTCGACATCGGAGCCTACACCCCTGCGATGATCTCGTTCACAAGTTCGACCCTGTTCGTAAGTGCGATCTTCCCTAGACCAGGTGTAGCGATAGTCACCAACCCGGTCGGGTTGGTCCTCATCGGGGGAACAGTCTTCCCACTGGTGGCTCAGTGGGCAAAGACTTGGACCAAGCCTACAGAGTACAGGTCTACCCTGATCAAACTCCTGTTCGCCTTCGGCCTTGCCGGCCTGACTCTGCTTAGCTTCGGCTTGGTGGGCGGCCTGACCCTGAGGTATCTGACAGTCATCGCTCCCTGGGAACGTACTACCAACGCGCTGGTCCAGTCCGTTGCCGAGCAAGCAGTCCCCACCGGCTCTGACTACTTCACCTCATATGCCATACTCCTGTGCTTCGGGATGGCCGGGGCTCTCGTGGCATTCAGGCGGAGAGGCATCCCGATGATCTACGCCCTGGTCTTCGGACTAACCGGACTCTACTTCTCCGCAGCCTTCTCGCGTCTTCTGGTGTACTCGTCCATAGCCCTCGGCCTCCTGGGAGGCATCGGCTTCGCCGAGTTGGCCTACGCCATCGTGAAACCGAGCAGCACCCCTCTTGTCAAGAAGAAGCAAGCCCCGACTTCGCGCAACGAAATGAAGGTTGTCTTCTCGATAGCCGTCATCGCCCTAGTCGTGCTGCCTGCGGGGTCGTATTGGATACCCAACCCCATCCAGTGCACATACTCGGGGCAGCTCTTCTGCAACAACAGCCCCGCTGATACCGGGGTCAGCATCGTCAACGGCGCTACGATTTATTCCCGATCGGCGTTCAATGACTGGATACAGACACTTCAATGGGTTAGAACGGAAACTCCAACCAACTCGGTGATAATCTCGTGGTGGGACTACGGGTACTGGTTTACTGTTATGGGGAACAGGACGACAGTGGTCGACAACGCGACCCTGAACAGCACTAGGATTGCCCAGGTGGGGCAATTGCTGATGTCGAACGTGACCCAGGCTGCAGCCATGGCGAAGAGCATGGGCGAAGGTAGACCCACCTATGTCGCCATATTCATCACCGGCAGCATCTTCCCGCTCACGAGTTCCACAGGGAGCTCCACTCCATACTACCTCCTGCAGGTGCCAAGCGGCAACGGCTTCACTGCGGGCGGAGGCGACGAAAGCAAGAAGCAGTGGTTCATACGCATAGGGAACCTGACCGAGTCGAAGTATCTGGAGTGCCCGGGGAACAGCCCCGACGAACTTACGTCGGCTGGCCAGGCTTGCCAAAGCGCCGACGATTTCAACCTCACCCCATATGCCATGACGAACAGCCTCTTCGGCCAGCTCCTGCCATTCCAGCTCGCAGGCTACCTATACACCAGCGGCTCGGGGAGCAGCGCTACGATACAGTTCTCTTCGACCTACACGTTCGGTTCGAACGGAGGTCCGCCCATAGAAGCGTTCTCCTATCCGAGCAGCTTCAACTTCCCGTCCAACAGCACCGGGCCCTTCAGGCTGGCATACGCCTCGCCAAGTCTTGCGGCAGCGGAAGCTGGGAACTCCCCATGCCCTGGCGCTTCATCGCTCCAGTGTTTCAACACGATTCTGCTGTATCAGCTGGTGTCCTGAGCAACGCCTTCGTAGGCCATCGGGCTCCGGTATCTCGCGTACCTATCGTCAGGGGAGTATCTCGCCGGATGAACTGTGACTGCCTTTCCCCCACAGCTAGGGCACTTTTCAGATAGGGTATACCTGCCGCACTGTGTGCACTCCAGCATGAGGCCCTTCACGAGGAGCCGCCATACTTTCGAGATATCTCTCGCTTAAAGCTGAACGCGTCGTGTTTGCCCACACCATCCTTGATTCTCTCGATGACCCCATCCAGGGCTTTCTCTGCCTGCTTGTAATCGTCGGCAGTTATCCTGACCCTATACCTCGGGGCCCCTGCGTAGGTTATGTGGACCTCAGCTGATGGGGCACTGGCCGCAGCCATCAACGTCTTTTTGACCTGCTCAATCCCTTCTGGAGACCTTGACGAGACCTCGACGAGCGCGCCTACTTCGTATCTTGGGGGCACTATCTTCTCCGCCGCGATTTCGGCTATGGCCTTGGCCTCGCTCTCCGGAAGCGCTAGCGCGGCCAGTCCTTTCTCTCCCTTCCGCGCCGCAGCTTCTAGGGCTGCGTACAGGGTCCCGAACTCCTCTTCCAGCTTGCGTCTCAGGGCCCTTTCGTGGGCTTCGTCTATTCCCAGCCTCTTCTTCACCGCGTCAATGATCGCAACGGCCCTCTCCTCCCTCTTCCATTCGATGACCTTGGCTCTGCGTTCCTCGTTGGTCACCTGCCTTAGTGAAAGGTCGATCTCCCTTCTCGCCCGGTTGACTCTGATTACCTTCAGGATGAGCTTCTGCGAGACCTTGGCGACCCTGTCGATGTTCCTGACCCACCCCGTCGATATCTCCGAAACATGCAGGAATCCATTGGTGCCATCGTACTGGTCCAGGTTCACGTAGATGCCATGAGATGTTATCTCTCTCACGGTGCACACGACGACCTCCCCTGGTTCTGGGAGGGGGTTCTCCGAACTCATCGAGATATGCCACCCGCGCGAGGTATTTGGCGTTTAGCCCAGTCGCTTCACTACGGTAGCGAGAACCACAGATTTGCCGCCCTTGCTCTCGGCGAGCTTCCTACCGCACCCTCTACAACCGATGTCCTTCGCAGCGTTCGAAAAGAGGATCCTTTCCTCTCCACAATCTGGACATTTGACGAGGATGAAGGAGCTCCTCGTCTTGGGAATCGGTTCGCGTTCACGTTTCAAGCCGCTATCTCCGCCTTCCTCAGCCTGATTCCATCTCTCATTACCTCGCGATTGCATTCTTTGCATTTCAACCTTAAGGTTGCTTTTTTGGTAGTTTTTGCTGTGCGGATCAATTCAGGGAACTTCTGGCCGCCGTAACCACTCTTCCTGTGCGCCTGCCTCCTGGCACCCCAGGAACCTGCCCGTTCCTTCCCTCTCTTGTAAAGCGCCACTGAATGGATGGTGTGCTTGTGACAAAATGGACAGTTGGTCCTGATCTCCTTTGGGAACTTCATTGTCTCACTGAGGCGGATCGCCCGCTTTTGTTCGTGCTTTTAAGCTTGGTCTGGTTGGGCCGTTAAATAGCCAACCCAGATACAATCCGACACCTGCCAGAACGAGGCAACTCGAATTACGAGCTTCTAATCGCTCACACGTGGAGCCAAGAAGTACCAGAGTTTCGCGCCCAGGTCATTGAGTTTCATTTCTAGCCTGATTGGTTTCTTGGTGCTGAACTCCAGCTGGACCGTGTCTGTGACCCCTCCGAGTGCCTTCAGGATGCCCGAGATGTAGTCGATAGAATAGGTAGCCTTGCTATCGGCTCCTACGTTGAGCTCCAGGACATCGGCGTCACTCTTCGCCAGGCCTATCTCGGCTTTCCCAACATCTGACTTGCCTGAGAATGTGAGCTTGTCCTTGGAGGCCTGGATTGTAACCTGATCCGACACAACGGAAATGTCTCCGAGTACCTTCTCCAATATGGTCTTGGTGAGAGAGGCTTTCGTATCGAACTCAAGCTTGGGGAGCGGTGCAGCTCCGGCGGTGCTTTCGATCAGGTGGATTGTGAACTCGCGCTTGTATCCATTGCTGAGTTTCACGGCTATTGCTTCTTCCTCAGTCGAAGAAATCTCCACACTGTCTTTGGCGTCGGACCTTGCGACGAGTTTTACCAGATCCTCCACCCTGACGCTGAACTTGAACGGCTTGTCGCACTCGAAAGACGAAAAGCTGGAATTGGGCAGAGACAGATCAACCAAAGCAACATGCGAAGGGTCCATTGCCCTGAACGTCAAAGCCTCGCTATTTGCTTCGAAGGTCGCTTCCTCGACTAGGGTCTTGACCGCCGCTGCGATCGCCTTCCATTCGTTGGCAGTCGCGGTCTTGGCGAGAAACAACTGAGGCCAGCCTTCGTGCAGGCTCTTCGAAGACAGATAATAAGCATTGGCTGGGAAAACACAACCCATCGCGGATTCTGCTGGAACTACTAGAACCCTGCCACCCAGCCGCGGCGTCGCGAGATTTCAGCCGTCTAGCTATCCCACCAAGTGCCTAGGTTGCGCTTCAACTCTCCCATCATGCCTGGAGGAGGCTCGAACTTCAGTGTGTATACCTTCTCACCCGGATTCTGTACCTGTCGTGTCATCGCAGAATGGATGTTCGCCAAGAATCTCATCACCGCTTCTGGGTCGCTCCTCCACCTTCGCTCGATGAGCCTGACTTCGCTTCTCCGGTGGAAAGAGGGTGGAATATCCAGCATGGAGTTGAGCATCGACCTGGCCCGTACCTCGTCATTGCTCATTATGCCGACCGTGAAACTTCTCGGGTCTTCGGCTCTGACCCTCTGTTCGATGTTCACCACCACGTGGCCGTAAAGGAGCACACCATCCTGCGGGTCGAACTTGCGAATCATCACGTAGCAGACCGGTTGGCTGTCAGCCTCGCCCTCCCTTGGAAGGTACCAGACTCGGAACCTGTCCGTCAGGGGGTTCCACTCTCCTCGCGCAAGATGGCCAAGATTGATGTCGAGCGGGGAGAACGGAACTCCTGCCACCAGCGAATACACCTTCGCTCCGTTCATCGTAAGGTAGGTTTCCAGAGGGACCCTCAAACTCCAACTAGAAACGTGTGCCCCTCTTAACGACCAAGGTAGGACGGATGCCTTATCTGCACGCCACCGGAGAACCGATACAAATTGAACGAAGGTACGAAGTTGTGGCTGAGGAACGCTTATCGCGAATACTACTTCCACAGCGCTGATAGGATCGAATTCCCGGAAGGCGTCGAGTCGAGGGAGTTCGGCTACATCCCCTTCGGAGGAGGAATGGTCAGGCACCTCTCCTTCAGAAACAAAGGCGAAGCCCAGGCAGAAATCCTCAGGCAGTCTCCGTCATCTGTCTACTGTTCTAACGCCCGCTACGAGTTTCCGACCAGACCCATAGAGGAGAAGGGATGGCTGGGCGCTGAGCTCATCTTCGACATTGACGCGACAGACATAGCGACCACCTGCAAGAGGGGCCACGACCTCTGGTACTGCGAGAGGTGCCATGCATCGGGGAAGCTCCCTCGACCACAAAAATGCACGAAATGTGGAGGCCCGGCCGTAGAGTTCCACGGAACCTGCGAAATGTGCCTCGAAGCAGCGAAGGAGCATGCCACAAGGGTCGTCGGTTTCCTCGTTGACGACTTTGGGGTCGACTCCAAGTCAATCAGGCTCTACTTCTCAGGCAACCGAGGTTACCACCTGCACGTCTTCGACAAGAGGTTCGATTCTCTGGACCAGCAGGCGCGAGGCGAAATCGCCGAGTACATGACAGGCTCATCCCTGCCGCCGAGTCAGACCATAGCATCTACCCTCCGTAGGAGGCCTTCTTCCGGCCCACAGGGGGCGGGATGGACAAGAAGAATCACTGGCTACGTAGACGAACGGAGAAAGGATTATGGCGGCACGCTTCAGAAGCTCGTATCCGAAGCAATAGCATCTCAGAGGGCGTTGGTTGACTCTGCCGTGACCACCGACATACACCGCGTATTCAGACTCGCGGGGACGCTCCACGGAGACACTGGAATGTCAAAGATGAGAATCGAGTCCATGCCGAAGTTCGACCCGCAGGAAGACCCGGTTGTACTGAGCGCCAAGCCTGTCAAGCTCAAGATTGACTTCTATCCCCGCTTCAGAATCAAGCACAAAGACTTCGGGCCATTCCCGAAGCCCGAAACTGTCGAGCTTCCGACCTACGCAGCAGTCTCGATTTTAACTCGGAGCCTAGGGGAGGTCGTGTAAATGCCTGAAAACACACTTGAATACCTGAAGAGGAGGCTCGACTCCGAGGGTCAATCCGAGTCTCTCCTACCCCTTCCCAGCGACTTCTATTCCAGAATCTCGAGTTACAGCCAGAAGCTAAAGAGGTCCGCAGGTTCTGGCAGCTCTGAGATTTCGATTCGCCTTATCGCAACCCAAGCAAAGATGATTGAATCCATGGTGAGCCAGCTCCTGAAGCTCAGGACGAGGAAGGCGATGCGGCAGAGCGCACTGCTGCAGCTTCTTCCTGAAGAGCGGTATGTCTGTTCGGCCGAGCTGAAATTCCAGAGACGTTTCCAGACTCTCGTTGAGGCGGTTTCGTCGGGCCAGCCTTCCTTCATTGAGTTCGCCCACCTTTCCGAGTCCCAAAGGAGTGTCACCGTGAAGTTCGTCAAGCACGTCAACGAGCTGGTGGGGCTGGACATGAGGCACTACGGACCATTCGAAGCAGACGACGTCGCATCAATCCCCGCTGCCAGCGCCGACATCCTGATCGCTGGGGGAGACGCCGTGGAAGTCTACACACGCGACGATGTCTGAGCAGCTAACTGTAGCTTCGCCATGTGTGGTTGCACTTTGCACACCTGTAGAACTGGGTAGGAGGCTCGTCTCCGCTCCTTGTCTGGAGGAACCACCAGAAGGCTTCGTTGTGTCCGCATTTCGGACATTCGATCTTGGTCGTTGGCAGGGAGTTGAGCTTGGCCTCCTTGTCCCCCACCACTTTGATCTGTGGGGTGTTGGAGAGCTCTTCTTCGGTCGACTGTTTGACGGTCTGTGTAGGGGGCTTACTGGAATAACCACAGTTGTCGCAGACATATGTGATGGTTACCTCCTTCGTGCCCTTGACTTGCTTGAGCTTGAGCCGCGTACCACACTTGGGGCAGAATTTCAGGGTCAGCTCGACCCACCGCCGAGGGCCTTCTTGACGCCGTCGAAGAGCTCCTGGGTGGTCTCCATCGCCCTTTCCACGCTGTTGGCAAACGCCTTCTCGGGCTTTATGCGCTGGGACCTCACCTTCAGCACGAGCTTCTTGATCAGAGGATGAGGAGGCAGCACCCCTGCAAATGTGACGCTCTTCTCTTCGAGCAACTCGTGGTGGACGATTTCAGCCAAGGAGTAGTCTTCACCTGTAATCTCCACGGTGAGGCCTTTCTCATCTTCACTGGTGGTCTGAACCTGCAATTTGTCTGACCGCCCCTCGGATTCTTGTTATTAAGGTAATAGCATAATTCGTTTCAAGTCGAGCCGTTTCGGGGCATCGGCCTAGGGCTGGATGGGAGCCGTACCGAAATCCCCGGCAAGCTTCCTCTCCTCAACATTCCCACACTCGTCGCATTTCGCTCTGGTTGCGTTCCCTCTCAGAAGGGGTTTTCCACAGTTGCCGCAGAGGGCGGCCACCACGCCCATGTCTGGCTCGTCTATGGTCAGGTGGATAATCCCATTGAGGAGGCTGTACACCCGGCATCTGACAACGTCTCCCATCTTGACAGGGGTCGTCCTGCGGGCTCCTCGCCCACCTCCCGACAACCCCCTCAGCGAGAGCATCCCAGAGAAGTCCTTGTAGGTCGGCTTCCCATTGTGGAAGTAGATGTGCACGTTGGCCGAGTTAGCTTGGGCTCCCTCGACCTGCCCGGTCACCCAGTCGTCCACCTTGATTATTTCCGGCTCCGCTGCCGGCTTCACCGAGATTTCCATGCTCTTGGTGTCCTTCACCACCGATCCCGCCACGAGCGCCCTGATGAGCCCCGAATCGTCATAGGTGTGCCGACCGGGGAGGAACTCCTCCGACACCGCCAGCTTGTCGCCGGGGAGGACGCCGCCAGGTTTCGCCTTGGTTTGCTTCATTGCTTGATCAGTCCCACCGTAAGCTCAATCCATTTCGGTCTCTCAAGGAACTCCCCCGGTTCCCTCCCCTCAATAAGCGCAACCAAAGCGTCAGCCTGGGGTATTGATAGCACCGGCCTGTCGAATGTGAACCCGTCGATGGATATCCTGGGGCACGCCGTCTGGATGAAAGCGTCGATTTCCCTGTGGGGGCCCAGACGTTCCGCGGTTATGTCGCGCATCGCAAGCTGGATTACCTTCCTTCCGTTCATCTCCAATCTTTTCGAAATCCACCTGCTCCTCCCAAGCATCTTCTGCCCCTCCTTCAGACCGGTAATGACCCCGAAGACACGGGCGTCAAGGGCCTTGTACACGGCCAGGACTGCCCTCTTCCGCCGCTCATCGGCCGCAGCCTGCATGTCGGTCACTTCGATCATGTACGGGTCGAGCATGAAAGTCGGCTTGCCCGTGGCGAGCGCCAATCCCACCGCGTGGAACTCGCTCTCGCCGAGGAACGCGAAGGCGTCCACCCCATCCCGGATTGGATATGACGTAGAGAAGTCACACCCGAAGACCTGCCCCTCCAGCATAAGATTGTTCTTCTTCCCGACAGAGACCTGGAACCCCTTTGACTCTAGTTTCTCCTTGACTGGCTGAAGCTGATGGAGGTGCTGGCTGAA
>Ga0187815_10000842_pt1 | contig 14714 bp, 13 predicted proteins | sample NC_S_5_FD_132962 | JGI IMG/M metagenome (GOLD analysis project Ga0187815, IMG submission 132962) | Wetland sediment microbial communities from Neuse River Estuary, North Carolina, USA - ASW-S_5 | ecosystem: Environmental > Aquatic > Freshwater > Wetlands > Sediment | place: USA: North Carolina...
CCACCCGTCTCCGCCAAAACCTTCGTGATCGCCGCCGTCAGCGACGTCTTCCCGTGGTCCACATGCCCAATCGTCCCCACATTGCAATGCGGCTTGTTCCGTTCAAATTTCGCTTTCGACATGTCCGGCTTCCTATGGCTTGAAGACAATCCCAGTCGGCGTTGGAGCGGGTGATGGGAATCGAACCCACGTAGCCAGCTTGGAAGGCTGGAGCTCTACCATTGAGCTACACCCGCCCGACAGGCCGAGGCCGCGTTGCTTGCCAATCCATCACCTCGTTCCACCGCCCCGAGGAATGGTGGAGGGGGGTGGATTCGAACCACCGAACTCCGAAGAGGGCAGATTTACAGTCTGCTGCGTTTGACCGCTCCGCAACCCCTCCAAAATTCCACGGTTCGCGGCAAGTGATTGCGGGTCTTAGAGATTCGGCCTGTTTCTGTCAACCAGCAACCGCCCCGCAGCTTGCGGCTGTGCGGCGTCCGGCTATGCTCGCCACCGGCAGGCGGAATGATGCACGAGAAGACGACACAAGATAAGGCAGCGGCATGGCTGTACGGCCGGCACGCGGTCGAAGCGGCGCTCGGCAATCCGGCGCGGCGCTGTCAGCGACTCATCGCGCTGCGCGAGACCGCGGCCGAAGCCGAGACACTGCTGCGCGGCGCGCGCGCCAAGCCGCCGCGCGCCGGCGTCGAAGTGATCGAGCGCCGGGCGCTGGAAAAAATCCTGCCGCAAGGCGCCGTGCATCAGGGTCTGGCGTTGGCCGCCGAGCCTCTGCCCGCGACCGATTTCGAATCCATCGCAGCGGCCGCGGCGACGCCAGGCACGCCACAAACCGTTGTCGTGCTCGATCAGGTGACCGATCCCCATAATGTCGGTGCGATCCTGCGCTCGGCGGCGGCGTTCGGCGCACTGGCGGTGATCGTGCCCGAGCACGGCGCACCCAGCGTCACCGGCGCGCTCGCGAAGGCAGCGTCGGGCGCGCTCGAGGAAGTGCCGTTGCTGCGCGTCGCCAACCTGTCGCGCGCGCTGGAGAAGCTCAAACAGGCGGGCTTCTGGTCGCTCGGCCTCGACGAGCAGGCGGAGCAGACGATCGCGGCACTCGATCTGCCCGAGCGCGTCGTGCTGGTACTCGGCGCCGAAGGCAGCGGCTTGCGCCGGCTGACGCGCGAACACTGCGATTTCCTCGCGCGGCTGCCGACGCGCTCGGCGATGGCATCGCTTAATGTCTCGAACGCGGCAGCGGTCGCGCTCTACGTGCTCGCGCACCGTTCGTAATTATCACGCGTCGATCACAGCACCGTCTTAATTGCCGCAAACCGACCCGATATAGTCCGCCGCTTTCAATTGGAGGAATGAGAGCGGAGGCCGCTCATGATGGGCCGACAAGCGGGGCTGATCGCGGCACCGGGCGTCGAACTTTCCCGCGTCCTGGCGCGATTGCGTGCAATGCGGGCTTGGCGCGAAGAACTCGGTGTAATCGCGATCATCGTCGTCATGAGTGCGATCGCCTTCGCCGCCATCATGCTTCGCGATGGCTTCTTCACCTACACGCTCGACGCGCCTTACGATCATCTGACGGTCGCCGATCAAATCCTGCGCGGCAATTACGGAATCAACGCGGGCGAGCCGGACGCCGCGGTTTCGTCAATCCTGTATCCGTTCCTGCTCGCTCCGATCATCGCCCTCGGCGCCGGCATGTACGCGCCGCTGATCGTGACTTTCGCGTCAACGGTGGCGATTGGCCTGCTGTTGTGCCGGATCGCCGACGAAGCGGCCATTCCGCTCCGGCAGCTCCCATTTGCGGGATTTGTCGCGCTCGCTTGCGCGGTCATCCTTGCGCTCAATCTGATCGGACTTGAATTCACGGGCCTCGAGCATTCCCTGCATGTGGCTTTGGCGCTCGGCTCGCTCCTTGGATTCGTCCGCTTCCTGCGCCGACGCACGGCCGACTGGTGGTGGCTGGTGTGCATCGTGCTTCAGCCATTAATCCGTTTCGAGGGGATTGCGTTTCTCGCGATCGAGGTTTGCTTTCTCATTGCCTTCCGGAAATACCGCCCGGCCGCCATCGTGGTCGGCGCGACGGCCGCTCTACTGGGAGGCTTTTGTCTCTATCTTCATGCCCTGGGTCTTCCGCCGATCCCCAATTCGGTCATCGAGCGGTCCGGCATCGTCGCCGAAAGCCTCGGCCAGATCGCCAAGCCATCGAGCCCGATCGCCATCCTGATCGCGAACTTCAAAAGCAATCTGTTCGAATACGGCGGCGCGCTAATCACGATGATGGTGGCCGCGCTCCTTGCCTGGTTTGCCGGGCCACGCGACACCCGTGTCTTGTCCCGCGACACGATCGTCAAAGGTTCGGTCGTGATTTTCGCGGCGCTGACGAGCGTGGCACAGCTCGTCGGCGGTAGCCTCGGTTCCTATTCGCGCTACGAAATTTACATCATGGCGCTCGACTTCGCGGCGCTTGCCGTTGTCTATCGCGAGCCGGTTGCGCGGTGGGTACGAAATGCCGGCCTGCTGCGCTGTGGCATCATGGCGCTTCTTATCGTGGTCGCATTTTCAGGCTACGTGCGCCGCAATCTGGTGACACCCGAAGCTGCGGCCAATGTCTTTGAGCAGCAATACCAGTTGAACCGGCTGGCGACCGAGTTTTATCGTGGACCGATCGCCACCGACCATCTGGGTTGGGTGGCATACCGCAATCCTTATTACGTACTCGATCTGATGGGCGTCGGATCGGAGCGCGCGCGGGAGTTGCGCGAGCACGCGAAAACGCCGGCGTGGATGGACAGGCTGGCGCGCGATCACGGTATCGGTCTTGCGATGATGTATCCGAATCTCGACTCTCGGGTGCCGGTATCGTGGCAGCCGGTCGCCGAACTCCGTTTGATTGACCGGGCGCACACGGTCGCCGGCCCGGTCGTCACGTTCATCGCCGTGACGCCACATGATCGCACCAGGATCTTGGCCGTGCTGCGGCGGTTTGGCCCGACCTTGCCCGAGGGCGACACCTTGACCTACTTACGCGCGAAAGCCCCCACGAAACACTCGAACAAGTAGCTTCCAAGCGATTCGATGGGACTGGCTTGCCGGTTACCCGCCGGGGGCAGTATGACGGGCGCGTATTCGGATAGTTCCGATCAGGCTTGCCGGGTTAGCTCAGCGGTAGAGCAGCGGTTTTGTAAACCGAAGGTCGGGGGTTCGATCCCCTCACCCGGCACCATGTGTTCAAAGCTTTCGCGCGGTTCACAGACCTGCTGAGCAGAGGCCGGAGGTGGCGGTGCGCAACTCGGTCATTCCGAAGCGATGATCTACCTCACGACCCGGCCATTGTGGGTCTTGGGGATTTTGGTCGGGTTGGCGACGTTGCTCGCCATGCTGGGGCCCATCGTCGTCCGCCGCCGTCTCGGTTTGGAATGGCTTAGCACCAACAAACAGGTCGCCGGCTTCAAGTTCGCCACCATCGGCGTCCTCTACGCGGTGCTGCTCGGCTTCGCCGTGATCGTCGTGTGGGAGGAATTCAACGGCGCGGAGAGCGCCGTCGTCGAAGAGGCCGGTGCCGCGGCGACACTCTACCGCCTGTCGGACGGTATTGGCGGCGCATCCGGTGCGGCGTTGCGGGACAAGCTATCGGACTATCTCAAAATTGCGATCACCGAGGAGTGGCCGGCCATGGAACGTGGCCGCGCGAGCCCCGCGGCGACGCGCGCGCTCGACCGCGTTTATGCCGCGCTCCTCACGTTTCATCCCAATGACCCGCGCGAGGCCGGCATTCAAGCCGATGCCCTGCACCATCTGAGCGTCCTGACGCGGGAGCGCCGCGACCGGCTGGTCAAGGCAACAGGCATCGTTCCCGATGTCTTGTGGCTCGTTCTGTTCGGCGGCGCCGTGCTGACCGTCTGCTTCACGTTCTTCTTCGGCACGCCGAATTTACGCGCCCAGACGATGATGACCGGCATGCTCGCGGTGCTGATCTTTGGTGCATTGTTTGTCGTCGTCGTCATCGACCATCCGTTTTCCGGTACGGTCAAAGTGACGTCCGATCCGCTCGCCGCCGTGCTGGCAGACTTCGGCAAATCGCCGCCCTAGGCGCCGCGAGTCGATTCCGATACCGGCTCCTTCAACCGCCCAGCCGCAAATGTGGCGGATTGGTGGCGCGCGCCGTCGCGACAATTCAGTGATCGGCCGGGGATAAAAGCGTGCGCCCGCCCATATCAAAGACGAGGCCCGATGACGAATGCCGGGCTGCCGTCCTTCGAGTGAGGTGACGCCATGATGACGAAGACGCTCATCCGCGGACTGCTCCTCGGCGCGTTGGCGCTGGCGCTCAGCGGTTGCTACTACGGACCGCCGCCGCCGGCTTACGGTTACTATGGCTATGGCTATCCGGCCTATTACGGACCGTCGGTCTCGGTCGGTTATTGGGGCGGCTGGGGCGGCGGCTGGCATCACGGCCACGACTGGCACTGAGCCGGCGCCGCGCGGACCCTAAGGCGCGACACGCGCGACGATGTGGAAGATGTGCCAGTGCTTGGCCTCGCCGCGCGGCGTGATCGCGTCCGTTTCCTCTTCCTCGAACATCTCGATCGTCCAGCCTTCGAGCAGCGCACGCGCTGCGTCGCGGCTGTGCACGGTTAAGCCCGGCCGACCGGCCCAACTGTCGCGTTCGCCGTAAAGTTGGCCGGCGAAGCAGCCGTCCGGTAGCAGCGAGACGCGCAACCGCATCCATAATTCGGGAAAGCGCTCGACCGGACACAGCGGCAACGCGAAACTGGCATTGACCAGATCGGCTTGCGGCCACGCCGTATCGATGAATGAGCCGTGCAGCGTCACCAACCGCGCACCCGGCTGCAGATCGCGGCGCGCGCGAAGATGGGTGAGTGCGGTCGCATCGCTGTCGATCGCCAGCACCGACCAACCGCGTTGCAGCAGCGCGATGGTGTCGCGACCCTCGCCGGCGCCGAGATCGACGGCAAAGCCGACGCGGTTCTCGGAATCGAACGCGGCCAGCGCGCGCAGCAGCGTCGGACGCGGCGGCCGGCCGGCGACCGCCGTGTGATAAGCGCGAAACCGCTCATCATCCGATTCCATCACTCGACCCTTCAGCGTCGTCGGCGGATTTTACAGGAGCACCGCCGACCAGGGCGACGCTACCGGCAAAGCCGCGCATTGCCGCCTCTGGCATAGGGCTTGCGATAGACGCTGCGGATGCATTGTGCGTCCCAAGCGGCAGCAAGCCGCAGATGAATAATCCGTTCGGCCGCGTTCCCTCGCGCCGGTCGTCGCCGCCATGACCGGTCCGCGCATGCGCTTTTGCGCATGGCGAGGTGAAGCTGTGCCGTCCGGCCAGACAGAGGAAGAGAACCCATGCGACTCCCGATTTTCGGGCTCGTGCTGGCGGCCGTGCCCTTGCTCATCGGCAGCGGATTGTCGCGCGCCGCGAGCCAGGATGCCGCGCCGGCGCCGGGCCTGTCGCCACAAGCGATCAGCCGATACGAGCAGATGCTACAAAGCCTGTCGCCCGATACCGTCAATTCGCTGGTGAGCGAAGCGGTGACGCTGCTCCACACCTACGCCGCCATGGGCACTAACTCGGCCGGACTGGTGGCGCTGAAGCAGCACAAGGCCGAACTCGAGGACTTGAAGGCGCAGCTTTGCTCGGCCGTCATCCACTGCTAAGCGTCGCCTAACCAGGAGTTGGTTGCGCGGGGCGCGGCCGCGGCTTATCACAGCCGCGGCTTCGGCAGGACGGTGCGGCGCGCGCATGGAGACGAACGCGGCGGTGGCGGGGGCAATCGTGCTGGCCGCCGGATTCGGCAGCGCGATTTTGACCGCGCTGATGCGCGATTGGCTGCGACGCCGCGCGATCCTCGACCGGCCGGGCGAGCGCTCGTCGCATGCGGCACCGGTGCCGCGCGGTGCCGGACTGGCGGTGGTCGCGGTTCTGGCCGTTGGCTGGCTCGGACTTGCGGCATGGCTGAAGCTGCCGTCCGAGACAGTCGCCGTCGCGCTGTTGGCGCTTGCGTTGGCACTCTTATCGTTCGTCGACGATCTGCGCGGCTTGCCGGTTGCCGCACGGCTGGCAGCCCATTTCGTTGCCGCATTGGTCGCGCTGGCGCTCTTTCCGCGCGACGGGCTCGTCTTCCAGGGATTGTTGCCGCTACCGCTCGACCGCGCCGCAGCGGCGCTGCTGTGGGTGTGGTTCGTCAACCTCTACAATTTCATGGACGGCATCGACGGCATTACCGGTGTCGAGACCGTCTGCATCGGACTTGGCGTCGCCATCGTCTCGTTTGTCAGCAGCCACGACTTCGCCGCCCTGGCACTGGTCCCCGTCGCCGTCGCGCTCGGGTTCTTACGTTTCAACTGGCAACCGGCAAGCGTATTCCTCGGCGATGCCGGCAGCGTGCCGCTCGGCTATGTCATGGGCTGGTTGCTGCTGGTGCTGGCGCGCGACGGGCTGTGGGCGCCGGCTTTGATCCTGCCGCTTTATTATCTGGCCGATGCGACGGTGACGCTGGTGCGGCGTGCCCGGCGCGGCGAAGCGCTGTGGCGCGCGCATCGCGATCATTTCTATCAACGGGCGGTGCGCGGCAACGATCACGCCGCGGTTGCGCGGCTGGTGCTGGCCGGCGATGCCGTTCTCGCGGCGCTCGCGCTGCTGGCGTTGGCCCAGCCCCTGATCGCGGTCGGTTTGGCGGTGGTCCTGAGCGCGGCGATGCTCGTCGCCTTCGCGCGCCGCGGCGCCGCCAATTAGCATGTCGCACGGCTGACATGCCGATCACCGCCGATCCGCGTCCCATCGTGATCCTGGGTGCTGGGGGTTTCATCGGCCGCGCGCTTGCCCCGCATCTCGTCGCCGATGGTATAGCGGTGCGTGCGGTAACTCGCGGCGTTGCGACTTTTCCGCCGCCAATCGAAGTCCGCACGGCAGGCACGCTCGATCGCAACAGCGACTGGCGCGGTCTTCTGTCCGGCGCGCGCGCCGTGGTCCATCTCGCCAGCCGCGCCCACGCGCCACCGGGCGACGCCGCTTGGCACGCGACCGAGCGCGATATGGCCGCCGCCATCGCCACCGCCGCCGCAGCGGCCGGTCTGGAGCGCACGATTCTGCTGAGCTCGATCAAGGTGCTGGGTGAGACGACGACCGACCGGCCATTCTCGGCGGCGAGCCAACCCGATCCGCGCGACGCCTATGGCCGCGCCAAGCTCGCGATCGAGACGGCAATGCAGCAACAGGGCGCGCCGGGGCTGACGATCATTCGGCCGCCGCTGGTTTACGGCCCCGAAGTCAAAGGCAATTTCCGCACGCTGCTGCGGATCGTCCGTCGCGGCGTGCCGCTGCCTTTGGGTGCAATCCGCAACCGGCGCGCCTTTGTCTTCCGCGACAATCTGCTGGCGCTGATCACGACGGCACTGACGCATCCGGCAGCGCCTGGTCAAACCTTCTTGGTGCGCGACGACGACGAGATCAGCACGCCACAGTTGGTGCGCGAGATCGCCCGCCGTTTCGGCCAGCCGGCGCGCTTGTTTGCCGTGCCGCCCGGCTTGCTGCGCCTCGCAGCCAGGACAATCGGCCGCAGCGACGCCGCGGAGCGGCTGATCGACTCGTTGGACATCGACGACCGTGCGACCCGTGTACGGCTGGGATGGCGGCCGCGCGTCAGCCTGGCCGAAGGACTCGATATCACCTGCCGATGGTTCGCCGACGCCGAAGGTGCGCGGCTGCGTGGTTCTCGCCTATAAGACGCGCATGACACCGGTGAGCGATCCCGAACGTTTGCGCGCGCCCGCGATCATCCTGGCGTTGGCAGGATTCATAGCGCCGCCGCTCGCCGTCTTGGCACCGCTCGGCATCGCGCCGCTGCTGACCGTGGTCGCAGTCGCGCTGCTCGTCACCGCGCCACACCGTCTGCTCGCGCCTGCAAGGCCGCTATTGCCGTTGGCGGCGCTGTGGGCCGCGCTCGCAGCCTTTGCCTTGCTGTCGGCGACGTGGTCGATCCTGCCGCGCCACAGCCTCGCCGAAGGCGGACGTTTTCTCGCCATCGGAGTCGAAGGGCTGATTGCGTTGGCAGCGGCGCGATCGATGGCGGCGCACGAAGCGCGCCGTGCTGGAATCGCAGCGGTGGTCGGAGTCGCACTCGCCGTCGGTCTGCTGCTGTCCGAATGGGCGACCGACGCGGCGCTGACGCGCTGGATCCACGGACTGAGCAGCAGCATCTTCGTCAACGATTCCCGCTTCGACCGGGGCGTGACGACGCTGGTACTGATCCTATGGCCGGCCGCGCTGGCGCTGCGGCGCTGGCGCGTCCTTCAAATTGTCATCGCCGCCGCGGTCGCGCTCGCGGCTTTTATCATGCCGAGCGCCGCATCGCTCTTGGCGTTTGTCGCGGGCCTTGTCGGCTTCGCAGTGGCATCGCGTGCCCCGCGTCTGGTTGCCAGCGCGTTGGCCGTGACCCTCGTCGTCGGCGCGACGCTACTGCCTGTCGTGGTTCCGACATATCAATCCACCGTGCAACTGCAGCATACGGCACCGTGGATCAAGAGCTCCGGCATCCATCGCCTGCTGATCTGGCGGTTCGCCGCCGAGCGCATCGCCGACCGGCCGCTGCTCGGCTGGGGCATGGACGCGTCGCGCGAGATTCCGGGCGGCAAGCGCGATTTTGGCACGACCTTGCCCGGCATCGAACTGGGGCCCGGGCACGATGCCATGCCGCTGCATCCACACGATGCGCTGCTGCAATGGCGGGTTGAGCTCGGCGTGCCCGGAACGATCCTTGGCCTCGCGATCGTCGTCTGGGCGCTTTACCGCGTCGGCTGGCGGTTCGGCGGCGGGCGCGAAGCCCAGGCCGCTTCGCTCGGCTGGGCGGCGACTGTGACAGTCATTGCGCTGTTGAGCTTCGGCATCTGGCAGGAATGGTGGCTGTCGATCATTCTCCTGACCGCGTCTCTGCTCGCTGTGAGCGCCGCCGATGTCGCCTGAGCGGCCGAAGCTGATCTTCCTCGTCACCGAGGATTGGTATTTCTGCTCGCATCGCTTGCCGATGGCGCGCGCGGCGCGCGACAGCGGCTTCGACGTCTTAGTGGCGACGCGGGTTACCGCTCACGGAGATGCGATCCGTGCCGCCGGTTTTGCGGTTCATCCACTGCGCTGGAAGCGGCGCGCCATCGGACCGTTCGCCAGCCTGGCGGCGATCGCCGAAATCCTGCGGCTCTATCGCCGCGAACGGCCGCTGATCGTGCACCATGTTTCGCTGAAGCCGGCGCTGCTCGGCGGCATTGCCGCGCGTCTTGCCGGTGTGCCGCTGATCGTCGGCATGGTCACCGGCATGGGTTATCTCGGCGGTTCGGACCGGTCTGGCGCACGCCTGCTGGCGTGGCTAGCGCGCCGCCTTGCGCCCGCGGCGCTATTCGGCCGGCGCGGCCGTGTCATCGTGCAAAACGAAGAGGATCGGCAAGCGCTGGCGGCCCTGTGCCCAGACAAAGCCGCGCGCATTGTGCTGATCCCCGGCTCGGGCGTCGATCTGGCGCAGTTCGCGCCGGCGCCGGAGCCGCCATCGCCGCCGGTGATCGTGGCCTATGCCGGCCGCATGATCGCCATCAAGGGCGTCGGCATACTCGTCGCGGCGCACCAACTGGCACGCCAGCGCGGCGTCGACCTGCGGCTGGTCCTCGCCGGCGACAGCGACGCCGAAAACCCGAGCGCGATCGCGCGCGAAACATTGCAACGCTGGGCGGCGCTGCCCGGCGTGACCTGGCTCGGCCGCCGCGACGACATCCGTACCGTCTGGCGTGACGCGCATATCGCGGCGCTGGCGTCGCTGGGCGGCGAAGGCGTGCCGAAGAGTCTGCTGGAAGCGGCGGCGATGGCGCGGCCGATCGTCGCCAGCGATATCGCCGGCGTACGGAGCATCGCGCAGCACCAGGTCAACGCGCTTTTAATGCCGCCGGGCGACGAAGCGGCGCTAGCGGAGGCGCTGGTCACGCTGTCGCGCGACAGCGCGTTGCGCCAGCGGCTCGGCACTCAAGGCCGCAAATTGGTCGAGCGCGGCTTTTCGGATCAGGCGGTCGCCGCGGCGACGAGCGCGCTCTACCGTGATCTGTTGCGCGAAATCGGCCGTTAGGGACCGGGAAGCAGCGCGTCGGTCCAGCCGGCGATGCGATAGGCGACCAGGCCGAGCCATTCGTGCACGGCTTCATCGACGTCCCAGAGCCCGACCGCGAGCGAGATATGCAGACGCCGGGTCGCCTCGAACGCCACCGGATCGGGCACGACCGACCAGCCGATACGGCGGAAGCAGCCGACGGCGCGCGGCATGTGATCGGCGGAGGTCACCAGGATCCAAACTTGGCCGGGTTGGGGATCGGCGATTTGCTTCGAGAACACGGCGTTTTCGTGCGTCGTGCGCGAGCGGTCCTCAATCAGCAGGCGGCTCGGCGCGACGCCTAGCGCGGTCAGCAGCCGCGCCGTCGCCGCGGCCTCGGTCGTCGGCTCGTGCAGCAGGCGACCGCTGCCACCCGACAACACGATGCGTGCCGTTGGATAGCGCTGCGCCAGCCGCAAGGTTTCGGTGACGCGGGCCGCCGCGCGGTTGAGCGCGACCTGGCCATATTCGGCGGTGCGTTCGGGATCGACCGCGCCGCCGAGCAGGATGATGCCGTCGACCTTATCCGGCAGCGTGCGCAGCTCGGGAAACCGACCCTCGAGCGGGCGCAGCGGCAGCGCCGCCAGCGGCTCGATCGCCGCCGCGGTGCCGGCGACCAGCACCAGCACGATCAGCGCCATACCTTTGCGCCGCCGGGTCGTGATCAGGCGCCATACGCCGATCGCAAGAACGATCAGCAGCAGGTTGCCCGGATCGAAGATGACCTGGAGGACCTTGCTGACGACGAAGAGCATCGGGGCCCATCCTGCCCGATCCGAAGGGCGCGCCGCCAGACCGTTGAAGAACGCAGGAACGCGGGGCAATCCGCATTTTTCTTGCTGGGCCGGCGGCGGGTCACGTAACGTCGCCCGAACCCATGACCATCGTCAGCCGCCGCGCCGGTGCCGCCTACGCCCATGACATCGTCATGGCGGCGATCTCGTTCTGGCTGTCGTTCTATCTGCGCGTCGGCGACGACATCGCGCATTATTCGCACGAGCTGATCTGGGCCTACGACATCGCCTTCGCGGCGACCGCGGCCGTGGTGTTCTACGCCTCGGGTCTCTATCGCGGCATCTGGCGTTACGCCTCTCTGCCCGATCTCATCGGCTTGGCGCGCGCTGTCACGCTCGTCGTGCTGATCTATTTCCCGCTGATGTTCCTGGTGACGCGCCTCGAGGCGCTGCCGCGTTCGACCGTCGGCATCAACTGGCTTGTATTGATGGCGCTGCTCGGCGGTCCGCGCTTTGCCTATCGGCTTCTGAAGGACGGCAGCCTGCGGAATATCCTCCGCACCGATACAGCGCGCGCCTCCGTGCCGGTACTGCTGATCGGCGCCGGCGAAGGCGCCGACCTTTTCATCCGCACGACCTATCGCGACGCACAACAGGCCTATCGTGTCGTCGGCATCGTTTCGGACGACGAGAAACGGGTCGGCCGCGAGATCGGCGGTGTCCCGGTGCTCGGCACCATCGACGAGATTCCGGCCGTGGTCGGGCGACTTGCGGAGCGCGCCGATAAGCCGCAGCGCCTCATTCTGACGGGCCGCGATTTCGAAGGCGCGGCGGTGCGGCGCCTGCTCGACGTCGCCGACGGGCTCGGCATTTCGCTGGCACGCCTGCCGCGCTTGACCGAATTCCGCGACACCCGTGCCGACGGAAACCGGCCAATCGAGCCAGTGGCGATCGAAGACCTGCTCGGCCGGCCGCAAACGGTACTCGACCGCAACAGCATGCGCGCGCTGGTCGCCGGCCGGCGCGTGCTGGTGACCGGCGCCGGCGGCACCATCGGCTCGGAGCTCGTGCGCCAGATCGCGGCGTTCGCACCGGCACGGCTGGCGCTGCTCGACAACGGCGAGTTCGCGCTTTATTCGATCGAGCGCGAAATTGCCGAGCGATTTCCCGACGTCGACAGGGTGGCACTGATCGGCGACGTGCGCGACAGCCGCCGCGTCGACGCGGTCCTGGCGGCGGAGCGGCCGGAGCTGGTGTTTCACGCCGCGGCGCTGAAGCACGTGCCCATGGTCGAGGCGAATCCGCTCGAAGGCGTGATGACCAACGTCCTCGGCACGCGGCATCTCGCCGAGGCCTGCCGCACGCATGGCGTGCGCGCGATGGTCATGATTTCGACCGACAAGGCGGTCAATCCGGTCAACGTCATGGGCGCGTCGAAGCGCCTCGCCGAAAGCATCTGCCAAGCGCTCGACGTCATCGAGGCGCGGCACGCCGGCGGCACGCGCTTCGTCACCGTGCGCTTCGGCAATGTGCTGGGATCGACCGGATCGGTGGTGCCGCTGTTCCAGCGGCAGCTTGCCGCGGGCGGTCCGCTGACGGTGACGCATCCGGACATCACCCGCTATTTCATGACGACGCGCGAAGCGGTCGAGCTCGTGCTGCAGGCCTCGGCCCTCGCCTCGGCGGACGACGAAGCGCGCGGCAAATTGTTCGTGCTCGAAATGGGCGAGCCGGTGAAGATCGTCGATCTAGCGCGCCAGATGATCCGCCTCGCCGGCAAGCGGCCCGACCGCGATGTGAAGATCGAATTTATCGGGCTGCGGCCGGGCGAAAAGCTGCACGAAGAGCTGTTCCATGATCAGGAGCCGCTGGTGCCGACGCGCGCGCCCGGCATCCAACTCGCGGCACCGCGCGTCATCGACTATGCGATGCTGGCGCGGGCGCTCGACGAACTGGCCGAGCATGCGCACGAAGGCCGCACCGACCGCGTGCTCGTCGTGCTGCGCAACCTCGTGCCGGAATATGCCGGCAACACCGCTTCCGCCGAGCGCGTCGCGCGCGGCAGCTAGGCGTCGGGTCCTTCGTCGGCCAGACGCTCGAGGTAGGTGCCATAATCCGAATTGCTGTAGAGCGTTGCCAGCTTGCGCAACGCTGCGGTGTCGATCATCCGCTTGCGGTACGCGACCTCTTCGAGACAGCCGATCTTCTGGCCGGTGCGTTTTTCGAGCGTATGGACGAACTCAGTCGCCTCGAGCAACGATTCGTGCGTGCCGGTGTCGAACCAGGCATAGCCGCGGCCGAGCTTCTCCACCGCCAAGCCGCTATCGCGTAAATAGTCCAGATTGAGATCGGTGATCTCGAGCTCGCCGCGCGGCGACGGCTTGAGCTTTTTCGCCCGCGCGCACACGCTGCTGTCGTAGAAATAGAGACCGATCACCGCCCAGTCGGAGCGCGGCGCGCGCGGCTTCTCGGCGAGATCGATCGCCTTGCCGTCGCGATCGAAGCTGACGACGCCGTAGCGCCCCGGATCGACGACGCGATAGGCGAAGATGGTGGCGCCCGAAGGCCGCGCGATGGCGCGACGCATCATGTCGGACAGGCCGTCGCCGTAGATCAGATTGTCGCCGAGCATGAGGCAGCAGCCGTCGCCGGCGAGAAACTCACGTCCGACGACGAAGGCGTGCGCCAAGCCTTCGGGCCTGGGCTGTTCGGCGTAAGTAAGCCGGATGCCCCAGGTCGCGCCGTCGCCCAGCAGCGTGCGGAACAGCGCCGCGTCGGCCGGCGTCGTTACAATCAGAATGTCGCGGATGCCGGCGAGCATCAGCGTCGACAGCGGATAGAAGATCATCGGCTTGTCGTAAACCGGCAGCAGCTGCTTCGACAGCGCGCGGGTCAGCGGGAAAAGCCGCGTGCCCGAGCCGCCGGCAAGAACAATGCCTTTCATCCCCGATCGGCCTTCGCCGCCGGCCGGCCCAGCCGTTCACCGCGATAGACGCCGCTGCGAATCGGCTGCCACCAGGCTTCGTTGTCAAGATACCAGCGCACGGTCTTGCGCAGGCCGGTTTCAAGGCTTTCGACCGGACGCCAGCCGAGCTCGCGGCGAATCTTGCGGTCGTCGATGGCGTAGCGCAGATCGTGGCCCGGCCGGTCGGCGACGAACTCGATCAGCTGCGCGTGCGGCCGATGCGGCGCCTTCGGCAGTTCGGCGTCGAGAATTGCGCAGATCGTTTGCACCAGGTCGAGGTTGCGACGCTCCTCGCCGCCGCCGATATTATAGGTCTCGCCCGGCTTGCCGCGCCGCACGACCAGCGCCAGCGCCGCGGCGTGATCGCCGACATAGAGCCAGTCGCGCACATTCTCGCCCTTGCCATAGACCGGCAGCTTTTTACCCTCGATGGCGTTGAGCACGATCAGCGGAATGAGCTTCTCGGGAAATTGCCAGGGGCCGTAATTGTTCGAACAGTTGGTTGCGATCACCGGCAGGCCATAGGTCTGGAACCAGGCGCGCGCCAAATGATCGGCGCCGGCCTTCGACGCGGCGTAAGGGCTGTTCGGCTGATAGCGGAAATCCTCGGCGGCGTGTTCTCCCGCCGCCAGCGAGCCGAAAACTTCGTCGGTCGAGATGTGATGGAAGCGGAAGCGCGCCCGCGCCTCGCCGGCCAAATTTTCCCAATAGACGCGCGCCGCTTCGAGCATGGTGAAGGTGCCGACGAGGTTACTGTGAATGAATTCGTCGGGCCGATCGATCGAACGGTCCACATGCGTCTCGGCCGCAAGATGCATGACCGCGTCGGGCTTGTGCTTGGCGAAGATGCGCGCCACGGCGGCGCGGTCG
>Ga0187815_10000843_pt1 | contig 14707 bp, 4 predicted proteins | sample NC_S_5_FD_132962 | JGI IMG/M metagenome (GOLD analysis project Ga0187815, IMG submission 132962) | Wetland sediment microbial communities from Neuse River Estuary, North Carolina, USA - ASW-S_5 | ecosystem: Environmental > Aquatic > Freshwater > Wetlands > Sediment | place: USA: North Carolina...
CGAAGAAGCAGCCACCCCGTTCGACCGGCGCCGCCACGGGATGATTATCGGCATGGGCGCGGCCGGTATTGTAATCGAGAGCGCAGACGCTGCGCGCGAACGCGGACTTCAGCCGATCTGCGAAGTGTTGAGCGCTGTCACGGCCAACAGCGCCTTCCACGGCACTCGTCTCGATGTTCAGCACATCGGGCAGGTCATGGAAGAACTGGTGGCCAAAGCGGAAGCCCGCACCGGCATTCCACGCCAGCAAATCGCGCCGCGCATGGTCTTCGTTTCTCACGAGACCTACACGCCCGCGCGTGGCGGAAGCGCCGCTGCGGAAATTCATGCCCTGCGCCACGTTTTTGGCAACGCCGCAAATCAGATTGTTATTGCGAACACCAAGGGCTTTACCGGCCATGCCATGGGCGCCGGCGTCGAAGATGTCCTTGCGGTGAAGGCGCTGGAGACAGGGATCGTGCCGCCCGTGGCCAACTTCAAGGAAGTTGATCCGGACCTCGGCGTGTTGAACTTGTCGAAAGGCGGCGCGTATCCCATTGAGTACGCCCTGCGCTTGGGTGCGGGATTCGGATCCCAAATCAGCATGACCTTGCTGCGCTGGGTGGCAACGCACGATGGCATTCGCAGAAGCCCCCGTGCGCTCGGTTACGCATATCGCATCGTGAACACCGATGCGTGGAAATCTTGGCTCAGCCGCGTTGCAGGGCAAGACTCACCCGAAATGGAAATTGTCCATCACACGTTGCGCGTGCGCGACAACGGTCCAGCAGCGAAGACCGTTGCACCCGCTCCGCTATCACAAGCAGCGTCGTTCGTTCGTGCCGCTCCGCCTCCTGCGCCGCTCATCGCGGCTAAACCAGCACCCGCGCCAGTGGCGGCGACTGCGGCACCGGTGCTTTCAGCCTTCGCTGCGACAAAGCCGGAGGTTCAACCCGTTGTGATGACCGAGTTGGCCAGCGCGCTCCCGCCTGCGTCACCGTCGACACCAAAGCAAGAGGTGAAGCAGGCCGAACCAATGCTCCCGGCGCAAAAACAACAAGCTGAGCCTACGAGAGGTGCAGCCGCAGCGCCATCGTCTGCGCAGTCTGCGCCGGCGGTCGTGCCAGCCAAGGCCAGTGCCGGCGATTCAGTGAAGGAACGCATCCTCGCTCTGGTTGTCGAGAAGACTGGATACCCGAGAGAGATGCTCGATCTGGACCTGGACCTCGAAGCCGACCTGGGCATCGATACTGTGAAACAGGCCGAAATGTTCGCGGCTATCCGTGAGATCTACAACATTCCGCGTGACGAGAACCGTAAGTTACGCGATTACCCGACTCTCGCGCACGTCATCCGCTTCGTGTATGAGAAGCGGCCCGAACTGGCCGACGCGCCTCTCGCAGCCGTCACAGTATCAAAGGAAAAACCACAAGGTGACGCAGCTTTGCTCTCTGTCCCACCAATGGTCAAGGAACAGACCATATCCCCAGAACCGGTACCCGAGGCGCCGATCACGCCACCAGGCCGCGTCGAAGGCGAAGTTAGTGATTCGGTCAAGGAACGAATTCTGGCCCTAATGGTCGAGAAAACCGGCTACCCCAAGGACATGCTCGATTTGGACCTGGACCTCGAAGCCGACCTGGGCATCGATACTGTGAAACAGGCCGAAATGTTCGCGGCTATCCGCGAGATGTACAACATCCCGCGCGACGAGAACCGCAAGTTGCGCGATTACCCGACTCTCGCGCACGTCATCCGCTTCGTACATGAGAAGCGCCCCGATCTGGCCGGCGCGCCTTCACAGCCCAAGACAAACACAGAAGCGCGGACTGGCGCACCCGTGCCCGTAACGATTCCTCCGAGGACTGCTGACGATCCAGTGAAGGAGCGCATTTTGGATCTGGTGGTTGAGAAGACTGGCTATCCCAAAGACATGCTCGATCTGGATCTTGACCTCGAAGCAGACCTGGGCATCGACACTGTGAAGCAAGCCGAAATGCTCGCGGCCATTCGCGCGATCTACAACATTCCACGCGAGGAAAATCTGAAGTTACGCGATTTTCCGACTCTCGCGCGAGTCATTCAGTTCGTGCACGACAGGTCAGGTTCGGGAGCGGCGCCTGCGGTCTCTGCTGTACATCGACAGGAGCAAGCGATAAAGGCTCCAACGTCCGCGACGTCTTCGTCGCCCGCAGCAGCTCCAAAGGCGCCGCGCCCGGCCCTCGCTAGCCTGGACGCGGCAAACAACATCCCACGCCGGGTGCCAATTCCGGTTCTTCGCCCGGCCCTGGATCTCTGCAAGGCTACAGGAGTCACGTTGGAGCGTGGCCGCCGGGTGGTAATCGCATCGGATAAAGGTGGTGTAGCGGACGCATTGACTCAGCTACTGCAAAGCAAAGGTCTCGAAGTTCTTCACCTCGATCCCGCTACTGATTCCAACTCAATAGCGGATTGCCTCAAGCAGTGGACCGCCTCTGGCCCGATTCATGGCGTCTACTGGTTACCCGCCTTGGACGACGAAGGACCCGTTGCTCAAATGGACTATGGCACCTGGCGCGAGGCTCTGCGCGTCCGGGTGAAGTCCCTCTACTCCACCATGCGCGTCCTTTACGAGCAGATTGCGGCGCCGGGCACCTTCCTGGTATCTGCAACGCGGCTCGGCGGGCATCATGGCTACGACGAAGCAGGCGCTGTCGCGCCGCTCGGTGGGGCGGTTGTCGGCTTCACCAAAACGTACAAGCGGGAACGCACTGGCGCGCTCGTCAAGGCCGTCGATTTCGGAGCCGGGCGTAAGGCAGAGGAAATCGCCGCACTGCTTGTTGAGGAAACCTTGCGCGACCCCGGAGCCATCGAGATCGGTTACGAATCAGGATTGCGCTGGACTGTTGGTCTGCAGGAGCAGCCTGCAGTCGACGGTCAGCCCGGCATGCAGCTGGATGAGAAAACCGTATTCCTGATCACCGGCGCGGCGGGAAGCATCGTCTCCGCGATCACCGCCGATCTGGCGGCCGCTTCGGGCGGCACTTTCTACCTGCTCGATCTCGTGCCTGAGCCCGATCCGAACAATCCTGACCTCCAGCGTTTCGTCAGCGATAAAGAAGGCCTGAAGCGCGATCTGTTCGCGCGCATTCAGGCCCGCGGCGAACGAGCCACGCCCGCGCTGGTCGAGAAAGAACTCGCCGCTCTCGAGCGCGCGCAAGCTGCTCGCGCGGCGATCGACGCGGTCCGTGCGGCTGGAGGCACCGCACACTATTTCAGTGTCAACCTGACGGACGAACCTGCTGTCAGTAAAGTGATCAACCAAGTGCGCGAACGAAGTGGACGCATCGACGTCTTGCTGCACGCCGCAGGCATCGAACGCAGCCACTTCATGCCCGACAAAGAACCGCGTGAATATGACCTCGTCTTCGACGTCAAGGCGGACGGTTTCTTTAACCTCTTACACGCCATCGGCGACGTGCCTTTGGGCGCAACCGTGACGTTCAGCTCCATCGCCGGTCGTTTTGGTAATCCCGGCCAGACCGACTACAGCGCGGCCAACGATCTCTTGTGCAAGATCACCTCCAACTTCCTCACCACGCGGCCGGCCACGCGTGGCATCGCCATCGACTGGACGGCGTGGGGTGGCATCGGCATGGCTACGCGAGGCTCCATCCCGAAAGTGATGGAGATGGCGGGCATCGACATGCTCCCACCCGAAGCAGGCGTTCCTTTGATTCGTCGCGAACTGACTGCGGGCGGGACGCGTGGCGAGGTTGTAATCGGCCAGCGTCTCGGCGTTCTGCTCAACGAGTGGGACGACACCGGAGGCCTCAATCCGCCGAAACTCGCCGACGAAAGATGGTCAACGGCACATGGTCCAGTTCTCGGCAAAATCGCGAACGTCGGCCTTTTCACCCCGCTGACGATTGAAACCACTCTTGATCCTAAGGTTCAGCCGTTCCTTTACGATCACCAAATCAGCGGCACGCCTGTGCTGCCCGGCGTCATGGGAATCGAAGCGTTTGCCGAGGCCGCGCTATGCCTGCTTCCCGGCTGGCATGTTCAATCCATCGAGAACGTCGATTTCCTCGCACCGTTCAAGTTCTATCGCAGCGAGCCACGCACGCTCACAGTGGAGGCGCTGATCCATCCGCTCGATCACACACTAGTTGCGGATTGCCGCTTGATTGGCCATCGAATTCGCCCCGGTCAGACTGCACCTGAAGCGAGGACGCATTTCACTGCGCGCGTTCGCATTACGCAGCAACCTCGCATCGCAATGACCATGCCAAGTCTCGGTTCTTATCGCGGCCGAACCGTCGAGGCCGCCGACATCTACCGCTTGTACTTCCATGGTCCCGCTTATCAAGTCATCGAACAGGCCTGGTGGGATGGAAAACGGATAGTCGCGCTCTTCGCGAAGAACCTTCCGAACAACCACAATCCAGCCGAACTGCCAACCCTCGCGGAGCCGCGCCTGATCGAGCTTTGCTTCCAGGCTGCTGGGATCTGGGAGATGGCCGTGCAAGGCCGCATGGGTTTGCCGCAGCATATCGACCAAATCTCACTGTTCCGCAAGCCGGAGCCGAGTGAAGGCAGGTTGTACGCCGTGGTTACTCCCGATCCGACGCGCGAAAGCTTCGATGCGGAAATCGTCGACGAGGCTGGGAACAGTTTCCTGCAGCTTAACGGCTACCGCACGATACCGGTTGCGAATCTTGTTGACGAGGACCGGCTCAAAGACTTGCAGGCGCTCATGCTGGTCCGAACGAGTGTTGGCGCGTGAGGCGCAAAAGCCATGTTGAGCCCACGTAAGCAACGCGATTTCCGTCGGGTGGCGATCATCAACCGTGGAGAAGCGGCGATGCGCTTCATCCACGCGGCGCGCGAGTTTAACCAGGAACACGGTACTTCACTGCTTACAATTGCGCTTTTCACTGAGCCCGATCGCCACGCCATGTTTGTTCGCGAGGCGGACGATGCGGTTTGCATCGGCCCCGCGCTGGTGCCTGACCCAAACACTCAGCAACCGAAGAGCAGCTATGTCGATTACGGCCGCCTTGAGCGGGCTTTAACACACGCGCGCGCTGAAGCGGTCTGGGCAGGTTGGGGGTTTGTGGCCGAACACGCCGCCTTCGCGGACCTTTGCCGCGACCTGGGCATGATCTTTATCGGTCCTGACGGCAATGTGATGCGGCGCGTGGGCGACAAGATCGCCTCGAAGCGGGTAGCTGAAGAGACACAAGTGCCGGTAGTGCCCTGGAGTGGCGGGCCAGTTCACACCATAGCCGAAGCACTGCGGCACGGTGAGCAACTTGGCTATCCCCTCCTCATTAAGGCCACAGCGGGCGGCGGAGGTCACGGCATTCGGTGTGTAGGCTCCGCGGAGCAGCTCTCCACAGCATTTGAGAGTGCTCGCTCGGAAGCTTTTAAGGCCTTCGGCGATCCGACTGTTTTTCTCGAACAGGCGGTGCCGGACGCGCGCCATGTGGAAGTGCAAGTGATCGCCGACCACCATGGCACGACGTGGGCGGTCGGGGTGCGCGACTGCACGATTCAGCGCCGCCATCAGAAGATCCTGGAAGAAGCTCCCTCGCCGGCGCTGTCGCCAGCCCAAGACAAGCGGTTGCGCGATGCCGCGGTGCGTGTCTGCCAAGCGGCCAGATACCACAATGCTGGGACCGTTGAATTCTTGTACCAGGCCGACAGCGGAAGCTTTGCGTTCATGGAAATGAACACGCGCTTGCAAGTTGAGCACCCTGTCACCGAATGCACGACGGGAATTGATCTGGTCAAGCTGCAGATACAGGTTGCCAAGGGTGGCCATTTGCGCGGAAAAGCGCCCCGCACAACGGGCCACGCCATCGAGGTGCGGCTAAACGCGGAAGATCCCGACAACAACTTCGCTCCCGCACCCGGCGCAATTGAACGTTTCAAGATTCTCACTGGGCCTGGCGTGCGGGTGGACACCGGGGTGGCGGAAGGCGACACGATCCCCGCTGAGTTTGATTCCATGATCGCCAAAATCATCGCCTATGGCCGGAATCGCCGCGAAGCACTGTCGCGTCTGCAGCGCACGCTGTGCGAGAGCGTCGTGGTCATCAAGGGTGGGACCAGCAACAAATCCTTTTTGCTGCAATTGCTGCAACGCGGTGAGGTGCAGCGAGGACATGTAAATACCGGATGGCTCGATCACCTGGCTGCGACGGGCGAGCACGTTTCACGGCAATACGGCGATATAGCTCTGGTGCAGGCCGCCATCGAGGCTTATGACGCGCAATTGGCCGTCGAGCAGACGCAATTCTACGCATCCGCCGTACGCGGCCGGCCACAAGTCCGAAGTGATATTGGATATACTGCGGACCTGCGTTATCGCGGAAATTCCTATTCGCCCAGGGTCTACCGCGTCGGTCCTCAGCAGTACCGCGTGGATGTGAATGGATCGACTATCTGTGCGGAAATCGATCGCCTTGGACATTTCGAGTACTGGCTGACCGTTTTCGGAGAGCGACTCCGCGTCGTCTCCGTCGCCCAAGGACCGAGTTACCGGATCGAAGTGGAGGGCGTTTCGCACAAGATCGACCGCGATGATGGCGGAGTCGTCCGCGCTCCGGCGCCTGCCGTGGTGGTCTCTATTGCCGTGAAGCCCGGCGACACGGTTTCAGCCGGTGATCGCCTCGCTGTCCTGGAGGCCATGAAAATGGAAATGCAGGTTCCCGCTCCATTTTCTGGAAAAGTTCGGCAGGTCATGATTATCCCCAACGTGCAGGTGGACACAGGGACTCCACTCCTGCAGATCGAACCCGCCGCCGGAGAAAATGTCGGTGTCGCAGGCGAGCGGGTGATCTTTGGCAAGTCGTCCGGTGGGAGCGAAGCCGGCGAAGTGCCTCGTCCGCCGTGCCGCGACGGGCTTCGAGAACTTCGCCAGCTCATGTTGGGGTTTGACGTGGATCCGAAAAATGCCGCGAAATTGGTTGCGGAATCGGGTCTTGACCGAGAGTTGCCAGATAATCAAGAGATCGCTCGGTGCGAAGAGGAGATACTCAGCATTTTCGCCGACGTTTGTTCTCTGTTCCAGCGCGACCCGGAAGTAAACCATCGATCGAGCGGGGAACAGCCGAGCGCTGAGGCCTACCTATTCTCCTACTTGCGCATGTTGGATATGAGCGGCCAGGGGTTGCCGCCGGCTTTTGTCGCGGCTCTTCGTCGTGCGCTGGCCCACTACGGCGTCCAAACTTTGGATCGCTCGCCGCGACTTGAAGAAAGCCTGCTTTGGATTTACAAATCTCACCTACGGGTCGAGCAACAAGTACCCACAGTCTTGGCATTGCTGCAATGCCGCCTCAAAACCGTTTGGACCGTGACCCCTCGCGCAGAGGAGTCCTTTCGCACGCTTCTCGAGCGGATAATCTCCGTGACCCGTGAGTTGTTTCCTGCAGTCAGCGATGTCGCCCGCGAGGTACATTATCGCTATTTCGATCAGCCACTGTTCGAACGTGCCCGCAAGAAGGTTTACGCTCAAGTGGCAAACCACCTCGCCTGTATAGCTGCCAACCCGAACGCGGCGGATCGTGACGAAAGAATGCAGGCATTGATTGAATGCCCGCAGCCCCTGGTCAGACTCCTCTCCAGCCAATTCGTAGAATCCAGCCCCCCTTTGCGCGCGCTCCTGTTGGAAGCAATCACGCGGCGATATTACCGGATTCGGACGCTTGAAAACTTCCACTCCCTAACTTCGCATGGACACTGCTATGTCTCGGCCGAATACGATCACGAAGGCAGGCGCATTAACGTCTTCACCACCCATACCGAGTACTCGAAGCTCGGCCATGCGGCGCGGAGCATGTCTGCGCTGATTGGGGAAGTGCCGCCAGAGCGCGACGTCGTGATTGATTTTTACACCTGGCATTCCAGTCCGCCCGAGAACGCGGATGTCACTCAGCAGGAAATTCACGCGGTCCTTGACGCGGCCGGTTTTCCTCGCCCAATCCGCCGCATTGTTGTGGAAGTCGCTGGCCCCGGGCACGTGCAGGGAGCCGGCGGCATGCAGCATTTCACCTATCGCCTCGGGGGTGACACGTACGAGGAAGAGGCGCTCTATCGTGGAATCCACCCCATGATGGCCAAGCGTCTCCATCTCTCACGGCTCAGCAATTTCAAGATCGAACGGCTGCCATCCGTCGAAGACGTCTATGTCCTTCACGCCGTCGCCCGCAATAACCCCAAGGACGAGCGGCTGATCGCTTGTGTCGAGGTGCGCGACGTAACCCCTGTGCGCGATGAGAACGGCCGCGTCGTGCAATTGCCGCATCTCGAGCGCATGTTGACCGAAGCGCTCGCCGGTATCCGCTTGTTCCAGTCTCGCAGACCGGCCAACCAGCGCCTGCACTGGAACCGCATCCTGCTTTACATTTGGCCGCCCCTTACTCTTGAGCGCGACGAATTACGCGATATGGTTCGCAGATTGACGCCCCAAGCCGATGGGCTCGGATTGGAACAGGTCGTCGTGCGGGTTCGCATTCCCAGCCCGGCCACTGGCCAATTGCGCGAGATGGTCGTTCGCATTTCCAACCCAGCAGGAAGCGGCATGCTCATCACCTATCATCCCGCCGACACGCTGCGGCCCATAAAACCCTTGACGGAGTACGACCAGAAAGTCGTGCGTATGCGCCAGCGCGGGTTCATCTATCCGTACGAGATCATCAAGATGATCGCACCCCCTCGCGAGCACACTCGCGCCGAATTCCCTCCCGGGGATTTCATCGAACTTGATCTCGATGCGGGCGGCCGGCTGGTCCCGGTGGATCGCCCCCACGGTCAAAATAAAGCCAACATCATTGCCGGCATCATCCGCAACTTCACTTCTCGATATCCCGAGGGTATGACGCGCGTCGTGCTTCTCGGCGATCCGAGCCAGGGCCTCGGTGCGCTGGCCGAAGCTGAGTGTCGGCGCATCGTCGCGGCATTGGACCTTGCCGAAGTACTCCGCGTGCCGCTGGAATGGTTCCCCATCTCCGCGGGCGCAAAAATCTCGATGGACAGCGGCGTCGAGAATATGGATTGGATTGCTAAAGTCCTGCGGCGCCTGATCGAGTTCACCCAAAGGGGCGGCGAAGTTAATCTCCTCATCAACGGGATCAACGTGGGTGCACAGCCCTACTGGAATGCCGAGGCGACCATGCTCATGCACACGCGCGGCATTCTGGTCATGACGCCGAAGGCGGCAATGGTCCTAACTGGGAAGCGCGCCTTGGATTACTCCGGTGGGATTTCGGCCGAAGACAATCAGGGAATCGGCGGCTACGACCGGATCATGGGCATCAATGGGCAGGCGCAATACTGGGCGAAGGACATCGTTGAAGCTTGCCACATACTCTTCCGCCACTATGAGCACACGTACGTAGCGCCTGGCGAGCGGTTCCCACGGCCCGCCGCAACCTCCGATCCCTTCGATCGTGATGTTCGCGGCTATCCTCACGCGAAAAATGGCGGCGATGGTTTCGCCTATGTTGGGGAAATCCTGTCGGACGACACTAATCCCGGCCGCAAGAAATCCTTTGATATCCGATCGGTGATGATGGCGACGATCGATCAGGATCACGCGCCACTCGAGCGCTGGGCGGGCATGCGCGCGGCCGAAACTGCCGTCGTTTGGGACGCTCATCTCGGCGGCCATCCTGTGTGTCTCATTGGCATTGAGTCGAAACCGGTGCAGCGGCTCGGTTTTGTTCCAGCCGACGGGCCGGATCAGTGGTGCGCGGGAACGTTGTTTCCGCAATCATCAAAGAAAGTCGCTCGCGCGATCAATGCGGCAAGCAACAATCGCCCGGTCGTGCTGTTGGCTAATCTTTCCGGGTTCGACGGTTCGCCGGAGTCAATGCGCCGCTTGCAGCTCGAGTATGGAGCCGAGATTGGCAGGGCGGTCGTGAACTTCGAGGGTCCAATCGTGTTTTGCGTAATCTCTCGCTATCACGGTGGCGCGTACGTGGTTTTCTCGCGGGCACTGAACGAAAACCTCGAAGTGGCCGCGCTGGAGGGAACCTACGCTTCCGTTATCGGCGGAGCGCCAGCGGCGGCGGTGGTATTCGCGGGCGAAGTCGAGGCCAGAGCGCGTCAAGATGCGCGCCTGCAAGCGCTGAGCCAAGCGATCGCTCAGGCCGAGAGCGCAGAAAAAGGAAGGCTGCGCGCCCAATGGGAGGAACTATTCAAAGTCATCCATTCTGAGAAGCTGGGCGAGATGGCTTCCGAGTTTGACCACGTGCACAGCGTCCAGCGGGCCCTCAGCGTGGGCGCGCTTCATCGAATTATTCCGCCGGCAAACTTGCGGCCATATCTCATTGACGCCGTCGAGCGTGGAATTGTCAGGGAGGAGGAAGCGGAAATTCCGAATCACGAGGCCGAAGTAGACACCTTGCCCGTCGCGCAACCAATCGGCGTGAGCGTTGGCACCGGATCCGGCACCGCAGCACAGTGGAAGACGGCTGTCGCGAGTGGTCGCCGCGCCTAAGGGGTTGAGACGGCACCAGAATACCAGCTCGGCGCCATCTGGAAGCGGCCCAGGATTGTGCCGATTAGAAATTGCTATCTGGCGCGTTTTCGTGAGCTTGAGAGAAACCCTATCGGCACGGCGGCCGGTAGAAATAGAGAGAATGCCGATAGCCTTGCGGCAGCTTGCTCGGGGTTAGCCCATGGACGTGTATTGGCTGGAACAAACTGAAGCGGATGTGCCGGCGCAGAACAACTGGCTCACCGTAAGCGAACTCGGATCGTTGGATGGCCTGCGATTTGCCAAACGCCGCGGCGACCGGAGACTGGGGATTTGGACGGCGAAACGTGCTTTGGCCCTCTGCTTGACGTTGTCCGATTCCCCTGCAGCGCTGGCTAGATTGGAAATTCGGCACGCGCCCTCTGGCGCACCCGAAGTCTTCTTGGATGATCGACCCGTTGCCGTAGCTATTTCGGTCAGTCATAGGAGCTGCAGAGCCATTTGCGTTGTGGCGCCACCCGGGGTCAAGTTAGGTTGTGACCTCGAACAAATTGAACCGCATAGCCAAGCGTTCATGGCCGACTACTTCACTTCGGAAGAGCAGTGGCTGGTTGCGCGTCATTTCTCCCCAGATCGGCCCTGGTTCCTGACGCTACTTTGGAGCGCGAAGGAGAGCGCACTCAAAGCCTTAGGTGAAGGTCTCAGGCTGGATACGCGTTGCGTCATTGCCCGACCCCTCGAGGGTGCTGTCGACCTCAACGGCTGGAGCCCGTTGCAAGTGCGGCACACGGGCGGCCAGGTCTTTCACGGCTGGTGGCAAAAAACCGATGAGATGGTGCGGACGATGGTCGCAGTTCCAGCGCCCGCCTCGCCTATTCGGCTGAACCTTGCGGATCGCTTCTTCCGTTCAGGTGATTCTGAGGTCAAACCGGCAGCGGTCGTGAAGATGGGAGGAGAGTCGCAGGATCAAGTGCTGCGGCATAAAGCGTAAAAGTTCTTCGGCTGAGGGCCGGTTCGGACACTGATTATCGGCTCAGAATCGTAAAATAAATACATGCCTTCGCGAATCCAGGTCCGCGGGCCGGCGCTGTACAGCGCTCGGAGCGCCCCTGAACTCTTCCGGGCTGTTGTCGAAGTGACTGCGCGTCGCGCGCGGCATGGTCCGCGGCGTCCCGGGTGGAACTGGTTCATGGAAGCTGCCACGGAAGTCTTGAGACGGCAGCTCGCGGTCGCATTCAACATGTGCGATATCAACGAGGCGCGCCGCTATTTGGATTCCCTGGTCATCACGCCGCAGGCGCCTGAACTCGAGATACACGAAGTCACGCACGAGAGCTTCCGCGGCAGTTGGTTCGTCGATCCGAGCGTGCAGGATCCAGTGACGCTGCTTTATTTTCACGGCGGCGGATACTCCTTCTACCCAAAAGCGTATGCCGCATTCATCGCACTGATTACCGCCACCGCAAAATCGAAAACATTCGCCCTCGATTACCGGCTTTCGCCGGAACATCGTTTCCCCGCCCAGCTTGAAGATGCCCTCAATTCGTATCGCTGGCTGGTGGACAGCGGCACAAACCCTGAGAATCTCGTCGTCGCCGGCGATTCGGCGGGCGGTAATCTGACGCTCGCCTTACTTTTGGCTTTGCGCGACGCCAAACTCCCGTTGCCTTCATTGGCCGTGACGCTTTCGCCCGCAACAGGTTTCCAGGATCTGAATCCGGTGATCGCCGGCAATCCACACTACGACTGGATCAATGCGCGCATGCTTGAGCAGTGGACGAATTGGTTCTGCGACCCGGTCCAGCGCCGCAACCCGCTAGTTTCGCCTGTGCTCGCTGACCTGCGCGGGCTGCCTCCCATTTACATTCAAGCCGGGCGCGACGAGATTCTCTACGGCACCATCCAGGCCTTCGCCGAACATGCGAAGAGTCAGGGAGCGGACGCCGTTCTCGAGAGTTGGGAGTACATGAACCACGTCTTTCAGATCTTTGGTCCCGAGGTGCCGCAGAGCATCGAGGCGCTCCGCCGGATCGGCGAAGTGATTGATGCGCGCGTTCGTCACTATAGGCGTATCGAACCGGCGTTTGCCAAGAACGTGTAACTATGCCGCAGCATGAGAGCCAATTCGATTTCGATTTCATCATCATCGGATCCGGTTTTGGCGGCAGCGTTTCCGCGCACCGGCTCGTCGAAAAGGGCTACAGAGTCGCCGTCATGGAAATGGGCCGGCGCTGGAGCGCCAATGACCTGCCCCGCAGCAGTTGGCTGATTCATCGCTGGTTCTGGCGTCCCAAGCTGGGTCTGCGCGGCTTCTTCAACATGCGCCTCTTCCGGCATGTGACTATTTTTCATGGCTGTGCTGTCGGCGGCGGATCGATCACCTACGCGGCCACCTTGCTGCCTCCCCCCTCGAAAGTTTGGGAGTCCGGCTCCTGGGCCGGATTGGCCGACTGGAATTCGGAGATGTCGCAGCATTACGAGACTGCTGCGCGAATGCTTGGTGTGCGTGAGAACAGCATTATTGGGCCGGCCGATCGGCTATTACAGAGAACCTCGGAGGCGATTGGCTGTGGTCAAAGATTCTTTCCCACGTACGTAGGCATCCTCGAGCCTTCTCACGGAGAGCCTGGAGGAAACGCGATCCCGGATCCATTTTTCAATGGAGAAGGACCCGAGCGGACGACCTGCACCGCCTGCGGCGGTTGCATTATGGGGTGCCGCTTTCGTGCGAAGAATACCCTGGACCTCAACTATCTGTATCTTGCGGAGAAGCACGGCGCCCGAGTCTTCCCCGAGACACGAGTCGTAGATGTTCGTCCGATGAATGGTGCAAGCGACGGCAGTGCTGGGTATGCAGTGCGCACCATCACTTCGACGGCTTGGATTCGCAGACGCCCCCTCCGCTTCACCTGCCAAAACGTGATCCTCTCTGCCTCGTCACTGGGTACGATGGAACTTCTTTTCCATCTCAGAGAGAACGGCGCGCTCCCCGCCATCAGCAATCAACTGGGCAAACATGTGCGCACCAATTCCGAGTCGTTGATCGGAGCGCGAGTGCCGGGTTGCCGTGAGGACTTGTCGCAGGGCATAGCCATCGGCTCGCGGGTGTATATCGACGAACAGACTCATATTGAAGCGCTGCGATATCCCCGCGGCTCGGATACCATGAGCTTTCTTTCCACAATTCTGACTGATAGTCGCCCCGGCTCGCGGCGGATTGTACTTTGGCTGAGAAATGTTCTCGCCTCTCTCCTGCGGCGCCCCTTCAAAACTTTCCGTTTGTTTCAGCCTTTCCGCTGGGCGCGAGAGACGGTGATTCTCGTTTGCATGCAGGCGCTCGAAGGAGAGATCGAGATGCACTGGTGCCGCCCTTGGTTTTGGCCCTTCAAGAAACTCCTGGTCAGCCGCGGAGATAAAGTACCGACCTATATTCCACAGGCCAACGAGTTCGCCAAGAAGTTCGCGCAAGTGGCCGGCGGAACGGCCATGAGCACGCTCCCCGAAATCCTCTTCGATGTTCCAGGCACGGCACACTGCCTCGGTGGCTGCGTGATCGCCGATTCACCCGCTCGCGGTGTTGTCGACGCTCAACAGCGCGTTTTCGGCTACAAGAACCTGTACATCTGCGACGGATCTGTCGTGTCCGCTAACCTCGGCGTAAATCCAAGCCTTACGATCACAGCATTGACCGAGCGCGCCATGAGCTTCATTCCCCATCTGTCGAAGGCTCCTCCGTCTGCGCCGCAGTGATAGGTCCAGTGTCCGGCGAAGAGACCACCCAAGGACTATTAACAAATATCGCTTACCATGTTCCGGTGCGGGCGACGACTTCACCTGCGGGATGATCAAGGAGAGTGCACCCAGTCTTGTGCGCCAACTCCGGTCGCGCATCTCTACCTTGCCTGCGGAGGAAATTCCGCATCACAGCAGTCAGTGTTGAAATCGAACTCGAGGCCGCAAGAAAAATCAGCGGAGGCGCGAGTCGATTGCCTGCTCGCTGCTGGTTGTGTATAGTACGTAATATCACTACTTTATGGAGAGATCATGGAAAAGCCTGTTTCCGCTGCTGATGCAAACCGTCAGTTTTCCAAGCTGCTCCGAGCCGTCCGGGAGGGCCAGAGCTATGTCGTGACGTCGCATGGAAAAGCAGTTGCCAAAATTGTTCCTATCGAGAACGATGGCGGCGTTACGCGTGGTGCTAGAACCGTCCTCTTGAAAAGACTCCGCTCTGAGCCCGTGCTCAGAATCGGCCACTGGACC
>Ga0187815_10000844_pt1 | contig 14697 bp, 12 predicted proteins | sample NC_S_5_FD_132962 | JGI IMG/M metagenome (GOLD analysis project Ga0187815, IMG submission 132962) | Wetland sediment microbial communities from Neuse River Estuary, North Carolina, USA - ASW-S_5 | ecosystem: Environmental > Aquatic > Freshwater > Wetlands > Sediment | place: USA: North Carolina...
ATCATCCTCGGGGTCGTCTTCGCGGGCGTGGCGGCCGTCCTCCTCCTCGTCCTGCTCTTCCCCGCGGGGTTCGGGCTGTCGTCACCCCCTTCTCCGTACCGATACGGCCTCGGGGGTTTCTTCCTCGTGTTCTTCGTGCTCATCGTCGCGTTCTTCATCGTACGCGTGGCGTTCTGGTCCACCCGCACGAGCCGGTACGGCCGTCGCTATGGGAGGGGAGGCGCGAACGGTCCCTACTACGGAGCCAACCGACCCGTGATGGTCGCTCGGATGCGCTACGCCCGCGGCGAGATCTCGAAGGAACAGTTCGACCAGATCATGAAGGACCTCGGCCGGCCACCGGAGTCATCGTAGAACGGGTCGGGGGGGCCAGGTGGTCCTGCCCCCCTCGTTGGCTCGAGTCGTCAGCCCATGAACGGCCGGCGCCAGTCGTCCGGCAGCACGGCGTTCTCCTTGATGTTCCGCGGCGATAGCCAGCGCAGCATGTTCAGCACCGACCCCGCCTTGTCGTTCGTCCCGGACCGCCGGGCCCCACCGAACGGCTGACGCGCGACGATCGCCCCGGTCGGCTTGTCGTTGATGTAGAAGTTGCCGGCGCTCCAGCGCAGGGACTCCTCGGCGAGGGTGACCGCCTTCGTGTCCCTCGCGAACACCGCCCCGGTGAGCGCGTACGGGGAGGTCGCGTCGCAGAGCTTCAGGGTCTCCTCGTACTTCGCGTCCGGATAGACGTAGACGGTGAGCACCGGACCGAAGATCTCCTCGGAGATCAGCTTCCCCTGCGGGTCCTTCGACCGGATCACGGTGGGGCGGACGAACCAGCCCTTCGCGCCGTCCGTCTCGCCGCCGACCACGAACGTGTAGTCCTTGGGGTGGCCGCGCGCGAACTCGAGGTACTGTACGATGTTCTTGAAGGCGGGCTCGTCGATGATCGCGCCCATGAGGTTCCCGATCTCGTCCGGCCGTCCCATCGGGACCTTCGGGACCTCCTCCTTCAGGATCCGCTCCACCTCGGGCCACCGGCTCTCGGGGATGTAGGCCCTCGAACAGGCCGAGCACTTCTGGCCCTGGTACTCGAACGCCCCGCGGATCAGGTTCATCGCGGTGCCGCGGACGTCGGCGGACGGGTGCATGAAGATGAAGTCCTTGCCCCCGGTCTCTCCGACGATGCGCGGGAAGTTGCGGTACTTCTCGAGGTTGCTGCCGACGCGCTTCCAGATCTGCACGAGCGTGTCGTAGCTGCCCGTAAAGTGGACCCCCGCGAGCGCCGGGTGGTCCAGGAGGACCGGAGCCTCCTTGCTCGGGAACGGAACGAAGTTGATCACGCCGGGCGGAAGGCCTGCCTCGACGAGGACCTTGTAGATCTCGTAGTTCGAGAGGATCACCGAGCGGGCCGGCTTCCACAGTGCGACGTTGCCGACCATCGCCGGGGCCGTCGGGAGGTTCCCCGCGATCGAGTAGAAGTTGAACGGCGGGATGGCGAGCACGAACCCCTCGAGCGGCCGCCAGTCGAACCGGTTCGTCTCCCCCGGGTACTGGTTCGGCTGCATCTCGTAGATCTGGCGGGTGAAGTAGGCATTGAAGTTCCAGAAGTCGACGAGCTCGGCGAGGTCGATCTCCGCCTCGTAAGGGTTCTTCGAATGGTTGAGCATGATGGCAGCGATGTTTCGGGTCCGACGGGGTCCGGCGAGCATCGTCGCGGCCTTCTGGAAGACCGCGACCCGATGGTACCAGTCCATCCGGGCCCAGCTAGTTTGCGCGGCGAGGGCGCTCTCGACAGCGCGTCGGAGTTCGGCCTCGCCTGCGACGTGGGCCCGCGCCAGCAGGACGCTGTGGTCGTGGGGGGAGCGCACGTCGACCTGGTTTGGGGTCCGGACCTCCTTCCCGTCGATGACGAGCGGGATCTCCACCGTCGTCTCCCGCATCGCGGCGAGCTCCTCCTCGAGCTTCTTGCGCTCGGACGAGCCCGGGAGGTAGGATCGAATCGTGTTCACATCGTTGACCGGCCGCTCGATGTTCCAGATCATGGTGGTGGGCATCCTGCGAAGGTCCGTATCGGTTTCGTGAAATCGCGTTGATACGGAGTTAATGTCCGTGGGTCCACCTGATTTCCGGAGGGAGCGCGCGCATGTCCCCCGACCGAGTCGAACGGCATCCGATTCTGGAGGTGCCCGTCCATCCCGAGATGGTCGAGTTCACCTTCGATGGGCGGACGCTCGAGGCCCGAAAGGCGGAGATGATCTCGTCGGCGCTGTTCGCCAACGGGGTCCACGTGTTCGGTCATCATCGTCGTGACGGCTCTCCGCAAGGCATCTTCTGCGCGAACGGGCAGTGCGCCCAATGCTTGGTCCTTGCGGACGGGCTCCCGGTCAAAGCCTGCATCACCGCCGTGCGCCCGGGGATGGACGTCCGCCCGATCGAAGGGCTTCCCGAGCTCCTGGCCGATGACACGCCCCTCCACCTGCGGCAGGAGATTCCCGAGGTGGCGACCGATGTGCTCATCGTGGGGGGGGGACCGGCCGGGCTGACCGCCGCCGTCGAGTTCGGCGAGCACGGCGTGCGCTGCATCCTCTGCGACGATAAGCAGGTTCTCGGGGGCAAGCTGAGCCTTCAGACGCACAACTTCTTCGGCTCGGTGGACGACTGCTACGCGGGCGTCCGCGGCACCGACATCGGTCGGATCCTCGAACAGCACGCCCGCGCGCAGAAGACGGTCGAGCTCTGGACCGATTCCCCGGTGGTCGGCGTGTTCCAGGACGGGATCGTCGGGGTCGAGAAGCAGGGACGATTCACCATCGTCCGACCTACGTGCATGCTGGTGGCCGCGGGAGCCCGGGAGAAGGCGCTCGCGTTCGCCGGCGCGGACCTACCGGGAGTGTACGGGGCCGGCGCCTTCCAGACGCTCGTCAACCGCGACCTCGTCAAGCCGTCGCAGCGTCTCTTCATCGTCGGCGGGGGGAACGTCGGACTCATCGTCGCGTACCAGGCCCTCCAGGCGGGGATTGACGTCGTCGGCCTCGCCGAGGTGATGCCCGAATGCGGTGGCTACAAGGTGCACCGCGACAAGATCCTCCGGCTCGGCGTGCCGGTCTACACCTCCCATACGGTCCTCCGCGTAGAAGGGAGCGGCCGGGTGGAGCGTGTGATCATCGCGCAAGTCGACGAGAAGTTCCACCCGATCGCGGGGACGGAGCTCGCCTTCGAGGTCGACACGGTGCTGGTCGCGGTCGGGCTCTCCTCCGTGAACGAGCTCTTCGAAGAGGGCCGCCGCCTCGGTCTCAAGGTGTTCTCGGCCGGCGACGCCCACGAGATCGCGGAGGCGTCCGCCGCGATGTTTTCGGGGAAGATCGTCGCCCGCGAGATGCTGAAGGAGCTCGGGAGGCCCGTCGAGATCCCCCCGGAATGGACGACCATCCAGTCGATGCTCCGCTCGCACCCGGGCCCGGTGCTCGGCTACTATCCTCCCCCGCCCGAGATGAACGTCTACCCAATCCTCCGCTGCGCCCAGGAGATCCCGTGCAATCCGTGCACGGATGTCTGCATCACCGACGGGATCACGATCCCCGAAGGGAACCTCCTGGGACGGCCGAAGCTCGTCGGGGACTGCGTGGGCTGTCTCAAGTGCGTGGCGATCTGCCCCGGACTCGCGATCAGCCTCGTCGACAAGCGCCACGACCCGACGCGCACGACGGCGCGAGTGACGGTCCCGTGGGAGATGCCCGACGAACTCGTCCACGTCGGTGACGAGGTCCCTACGACCGGCTACGAGGGGGAGGCCATCGGCACGGGGAAGGTGCTGCGGATCCTCTCCGGGAAGTCCCTCAACCGCCGCCGACTGATGGTGCTGGAGGTCCCCTACCTCGACGCGGAGAAGGTGGCCGGGGTGCGGGTCCGCACCCCCGGGACACCGTCCGCGCCCGAGTCGATCGAACCCGTGACCGACGACCAGGTGGTCGTTTGTCGGTGCGAACGGGTCACGAAGGAGATGATTGAGGAGTACCTCCGCAGCTCTGGGAACCGGGACTTCAACGCCATCAAGGCGGCGTTGCGCACCGGCATGGGCCCCTGCGGCGGGAAGACCTGCGCCGAGCTTACCCTGCGTCTTTTCCGGGAGCTCGGGGTGGACCCGAAGACGGTCACCCCGCCCGTCCATCGGCCGTTCACGCAGGAGGTTCCGATGAAGGCGTTCCTGGCGGAAGGCGATGGCAGCCCCTCCGTTTGACGCGATCATCATCGGGGCGGGGTCGGTCGGGAACCCGACCGCCTACTTCCTCGCCCGGGAGGGCCTCCGCACGCTCGTCCTCGACGAGCTCTCCGCCTCCGGTCAAGGACAGAACAAGGCGGCGATCGGCGGCGTCCGCGCGACGCATTCGGACCCCGCCAAGATCACCCTCTGTCGACAGAGCCTCGAGATCTTCTCTCAGTGGAAGCAGTCGACCGGAACCGATATCGGCTGGAAGAAGGGCGGCTACTGCTTTCCGGCGTTCACCGAGAAGGTCGAGGCGACGATCAAGGGACTCCTTCCCGTCCAGAAGCGGTTCCACCTCAACATCGACTGGCTCGAGACCGAGGCCCTGAAGAAGGTCGTCCCCGGCATCAACGAGAACGGTCTTCGCGGCGGCACCTATTCCCCCGAGGACGGCCAGGTGAGCCCGCTCCTCGCCGCCGAATCGTTCACGCGCGAAGCGGTCCGCCTCGGGGCGCAGTACCGATACCGTGCGCCGGTGCGCTCTCTCGTGATGCGGGGGAACACGGTGGTCGGCGTCCGCACGGAGGACGAGGAGTTCCGCGCGCCCACGGTCATCAACGCCTCGGGAGTGAATGCGTCGGGGATCTGTCGGATGGCGGGCCTTGACGTCCCGATCCTCCCGGACAGCCACGAGGGTGGGATCTCAGCCCCGGTGAAGCCGTTCCTGAATCCCCTCATCGTCGACCTGCGGCCGGGCCCCGAAGGGAAGACGATCAACTTCTACTTCGGGCAGGACGCAAACGGTCAGATCATCTTCTGCTACACCCCAAAGGACCCGATCTCGGGAACCAACCGCACCTCGACCTACGAGTTCATGCCGATCATCGCAGCGCGCCTGGTCGAGGTCATTCCTCGCCTCAAGAACCTCATGATCCGGCGGGTCTGGCGCGGGCTCTACCCGATGACTCCCGACGGGAGCCCCATTGTGGGGAAGGCCCCCGGCGTCGAAGGGTTCGTCCTCGGGGTCGGGATGTGCGGTCAGGGATTCATGCTCGGTCCGGGGGTCGGCCAGAACCTCGCCTCCCTGGTGGCCCACGGGAAGCCGACGATCGAGCGGGAAGTGTTCGACCTGCTCAGTCCTGCGCGCGACCTCTACGCGGGCAAGAAAGAAGCCCTGAAGTGAGCGAATCTCGCCGACGGCGCGGCGGTCGCCGACCCCGTGTCCCTACGCCGATTCGGGCCCCGGCTTCGCGTCCCGCTCGGGTGACGGTACACCCCGACGCACGAGTCGGTGCGACAGCGCCAAGCTCCCCCGGACGGCCACGTAGAGAGCAAAGGAGATGCTTACGATGAAGAAGCTCGGGGGGTACTGCTCGTACCAGGCGATGAACAGTCCGGCCCATATCGAGAACAGCGCCACCGAGACCGAGACGGTCATCGCAAACAGTGGTCGCTTGGTGAGCTGCACCGCCGTCGCAGCGGGTGTGACCATGAGGGCGAAGATCAGGAGGACCCCGACTACCTGGACCGCGAAGGAAATGGCCACCGCGAGCAGAAGCATGAAGCCCAGGTTGAGGGCGAGCATCGGCAGCCCCTTCGCCTCCGCCACGTCCTCGTCCAGCGAAGAGAAAAGGAGCGGGCGATAGATCAGCGCGAGCACCGCGAGAACGATGAGCGCTGCCTCGAGCGTGAGCAGGACCGCGGCCGCGCTGACCCCTTCGATGTCCCCGAACAGGATCGAGTACGCCTCGGTCGCGTATCCGTTGTATAGGCTGAGGAAGACCAGGCCCAGACCGAGCATGAACGCGAGGACGGTCCCGATCTCGATATCTCGCGTCGCGGCCCGTCGCCCGAGGAGGGCCATCCCGGTGCCGCCCCCCATCGTGAACAGGAGGAGTCCGTACACCGGATTCACGCCGAACAGCACGGCCCCCGCCGCGCCGGAAAACCCCACGTGTCCGAGCGCGTGCGTCGCGAACGCGGAGCGTCGCAGGATCACGAAGTAGCCGATGATACCGGCGAGGATCGCGATGATTGTTCCGGCCTCGAAGGCCTGCCGCATGAACGGGTATTGCCACATGTCACGGAGGTCGGTGACGATGTTCCAGTTGAAGCTCATCGAGACTTCTCCTCGTGCGGGTTCTCGCCCCCAACGATCACGATGTTTCCGCGGGAATCGTGGAGAACCTCGACGGGAACACCGTAGAGCTCGGTGAGAGAGCGCGAGGTCAGCACCTCTTCCGGCGGGCCGGTCGCCACGTTCCCGTTCGCGATGTAGATCACCTTGTCCAGACACTCGATGAGCGGATTGATGTCGTGGGCGACCAAGAGGGTGGTCACGTGGCGCGACTGGACGAGGTGGTGAACCACCTCGACCAGCTCTCGGGATCGTCGGATATCGAGGTTGGAGAGAGGTTCGTCGAGGAGGAGCATCTCCGGATTCCCCACGATCGCCTCGGCGAGGAAAACGCGCTGGAGCTCGCCGCCGGAGAGCGAACCGAGTGACTTCGACCCGAGCTCGGAAGCCCCGACCGCGTTCAGAGCCTCGGCCGCAGCCTCGCGAGGAGCTCGGAACGAAAGGCCCGGACCCCACCTCGACCCGACCGCGCCGAGACGCACGAGCGCGTCCGCGGCCACATGGGTCTCGTTATCGATCGTATGGCGCTGGGGAACGTACCCAATCCTCCGGTTGCCGCGGCGGGGGGGAGCGCCGAGGACCTCGATGTCTCCGAACGACGGACGTTGAAGCCCGAGGAGAAGACGGAACAGGGTCGTTTTGCCGGCCCCGTTCGGTCCGATGACCGCGGTGAACTCTCCGCGCCCAACTTCGAAACTGGCGTCGCGCCAGACCACCCTGTCCCGGAATCCCACTTCGAGGTGATTCGCACGAATCGCCGTCGAGTCCTCCGAGGGCGACACGGTCGGGAGGGATGCCACGCTCACGTTCCCTTACTGGCCCAGCGTGTTGGCGTTCAGCGCGTTCGTCAGCGCCCCAAGCTCCCCTCCCATCCACTCCTGGAACGTGTAGGTCGGAGGTTGGATGGTCTCGGTGATGCCGACGATTGTCACGTTGTGGGTGGCCGCGATGGACTTCATGTTGTCGGTGATCGGGGTCACGGTCTGCTCATTGTAGACCAGCACCCTCACGTGCCCGCTCTCGAGCTGGCACTGAAACTCCACCACGCTTTGGGTCGGGGGGTCGTTTCCCTCGGCGACCGCTTTCATGAACTCCGGCGGCGAGACCAGGTTGAGATGCGTGAAGTTGGCGAGGTAGACGAAGATGCTCTCGGTGGACGCGACCACGGTTCCAGCGAACTGGCTCCGAATCGCAGCCGCTTGGCCGTAGAGTTGGCCCAGCGAAACATTGAGGGCCGCATAGTTCGCCTGGAAGTAACTCGTAGCCGAGGGGCGCAGGGCGACCAGGTCCGAGTACATGGCCGCGATCGTGTTGTTCACGTACACCGGATTGTACCACATGTGAGGGTTGCCCGTGACGATGCCGCCGGTCACGCTGACCCCATTCACGTCGCCCACATTCAGCACGACCTGGTTCGAATCGCCGTCTGCGCTGACCAGCTGGAGGGCCCAATCATCATACCCGACCCCGTTCACGATGACAAACTGCGCGTTCGAGATCGCGCGCCCGTCCGATGCGTTCGCCTCGTATTCGTGCGGATCGGTGTTCGGGTCGGTAACAATGCTCAGCACGGAGGTCTGATTACCACCCAGCTGGGAGACGAGGCTTCCCCAGAAGTTCTCCGCGGCGACCACCGGGAGGGGTGCGACGGCAGCCGCGACGTGCAGCGTGCCGTGAGAGGCGTGGGAGATCGGGGTGGGCTTGCTCATCCCACCGGAAAGGGCGCTCGCTCGTGTCGAGTACGCCGTCGATTTCGACGAAGGGGTGGTGATTCCGGCGCACGGGTTGGACGGCGCCGAACTCGTCAGGATCTCCCCTACCGTCACGCCGGCCACCGCGATCACGGCGATAACGGCCACCACGATCTTTGCCCACCGCTGCATTTCTTCCGTCCACCTGGTCAATGAGTCGGCTAGCTTCCCCGGCCCCCGCTCGAGGAGCGGCAGGGGGCAATCGGTGCCCCGTGCGGGCAGGCGGCCGGATGCCGCTGCGCCTTACAGATCTCGTCCACCGTCCGGTGGGAGATCGCGAGGTCGATCTCGTGGGCCGCCGCGCACGTCTCCTTCGGACCGAGGCCCAGGCTCCCGAACAGGGTCTCCGCCACACGGTGATGGCGTTGATACTCCTGCAGCGTCCGATTCCCGCGGTCCGTAAGTCGGCTCTTTCCGCGAAAGCGCGAGATCAACCCGAGCTCCTCCAGAGGACCGAGGTGGGCGAGGGCCGACGGGGGTCGAACGCGGAGCCCCGAAGCGATGTCCTTCAGGCTCGCGCCCCGCCGTTCGCCCTCTCGGGTGGCGATGACCCGCAGGGCCTCGACCTGTCGATGGGTGAGCTGTTGGAGGGTCTCCATGTTGGAGGGGAGCTTCCGACGGTATATATTGGGTATCCTAATTATTAGGTATGAGCAAACTACATTGCCGAGGTGGGTTGCGACGCCTTCGGGGAAATCCTATCCGGGGCGGGAATGAGCCTGGTCCGTCGATGCGCGTTGCCCGCGCAGGACCCATGACCGAATGATTGATGTGCCTCGGCCCATCCACCAGCGACGCCCGACCGCGACCGCGGTGCGGTGGCCAGGCGCCGAGAGCAAAATGGCGCTGAAACTGAGCTCGCCGGGGTGGAAGTCGGGGGAGACCATACCGAAGAAGTACACGGGCGATGGGGCGGACGTCTCGCCTCCTCTCTCGTTCGAGGGCGTCCCGAACGGAACGAAGGCTTTCGCGTTGATCTGCGACGACCCGGATGCGCCGGTCGGCACCTGGGTGCATTGGGTCATCTACGATGTCTCCGGCACGGCCCATGGCCTCCCGGAAGGGGTTCCCACGAACGCTTCGCTCCCCGACGGTACCCTTCAGGGCCGGAATAGCTGGAAGAAGTCCGGCTACGGCGGACCCTCTCCTCCTCCCGGGAAGCCGCATCGGTACTTCTTCCGACTCTACGCGCTCCGCGAAACCCTCGGGATGGGTCCGGGTCTCAGTGCGAAGGAGGTCGAGACCGCCGCCCGGGCCAAGGCCCTCGAGTCCGCGCAGCTGATGGGAATCTACGGCCGGCCCTGAGGTTCGGACCCCGCCCGGCGCGGCGGAACGCCCCGTGCCAAGCCGTTCCATCCCCTCTGACGTGAGATACGAGGTATTTGTACCGGCACCGGCTTGCGCCGAAGCTCCTGCGTGACCTATGTCGAACGATTCCTTCGCGATCGAAACCCACGGCATCACCCGGGACTTCGACTCCCGGAAGGGGTTCATGTTCCGGGAGGTCACCCACACCGAGGCCCTTCGCGGCATCGACCTCACGGTCGAGCGCGGGTCGATCTTCGGACTCCTCGGACCGAATGGTGCGGGGAAGACGACCTTCGTGAAGATCCTTTCCACGTTGTTGCTCCCCACCCATGGGCAGGCGCTCGTCCTCGGGCACGATGTGGTTCGCGAGTCCGACTGGCTCCGGCCCCGGATGGGTCTCGTGCTCGGTGGGGAGCGGGGCCTCTACAACCGGATCAACGCCCGGGAGAATCTTCGGTACTTCGCCGACCTCTACGGGGTCCCCCTCGCCGAGAGGGAACGTCGGATCAACGAGGTCCTCGCGCGAGTGGAATTGGAGTGGGCCGCCGACCGAAGGGTGGAGGAGTACTCGCGCGGCATGAAACAGAAGCTGCACATCGCCCGCGGCATCCTCCACCGTCCGGAGATCCTCTTCCTGGACGAGCCCACGATTGGGCTCGACCCGAAGAGCGCGCGCGAGATGCGCAAGCTGATCCGTTCGCTCGTGGCCGACGGGGTCACGATCTTCCTCACGACCCACTACATGTTCGAGGCGGAGGAGCTCTGCCCCCAGCTCGCGGTCCTGTCGAAGGGCCGGATCGTGGCCAAGGATACGGTGGCGAACCTACGACACCTTGTCGGAGGTGACCGGACGCTCGAGGCCGAAGCGTACGGCTTCGACGACCGCGAGGTCGCGGCTCTCCGGGGTCTCCCCGGCGTCTCCAAGATCCTCACGGAGGAGTTCGGGCCCGTCTCGCGCCTCACCCTGCGGCTGCGGACGAGCGAGACCGGGGTCGAGCAGGTCCGGGCCGCCCTTCCGAACCACGCCGAGCTCTCGGTCCGGGAACGCCGCACCTCGCTCGAGGACGTCTATCTCGACCTGGTCGAGGAGGAGGCGCGCTAGATGGAGACTGCCGTCGGTCACTACTCCCGGTCGCGCGTCACGTACTCCGCACTCCGCCTGAGCGTGCTCCAGTTCCTCGCCGACCCCCAGTGGCTCGTCCCTTCGATGATCGCCCCGGTGATCTTCGCCCTCGTCTCCTTCGAGCTGTTCCGCGGGGCGGGCCCGTACTTCCTGACGTACGCGATCCTGGGGGCGGGAATGATGAGCATGTGGGGGCAGACGCTCTACGGGAGCGGCTGGGCGACCGGCCAGGACCGGGAGTTCGGTACCCTCGAACCCACGATCCAGGCCCCGACGCCCTACCTCTACGTCGTGCTCGGACGGGTCCTCTGGAACGTGATCTCGGGGCTTGTGGGCGGTGGCATCGTCTACGTCGTTATCCTCCTTGTCGCGGGGGGCCCACCGGCGGTGATCAACCCGGTCGCCTTCGCGTTCCTGTTCGTCTTCGTGATGGTCACGCTCGCGAGCGTGGGCGTGATCTTCTCGGCGTTCTACGTCTACACGCGCTATGCGGGGTTCATCCAGAACATCGGAGAGTTCGCCTTCTACATCGGGACCGGCTGCATGTTCCCGGTCGTCCTCCTGCCCTTCTACACGAATCCGGTCTCGCTCGTCTTCCCGCCCACGTGGGGCCTGGACGCGCTGCGATACCTCTCGATCCCCGGCTACCACGGGTTCGCGTGGGGATTCTGGTGGGACCTGGTCGGCGCCGTCGGAACCACCCTCGTCTACCTCGCCACGGCGGGAATCGTCTTCCACCGGGTGGAACGGCATGTCCTCGAGGTAGGGAACCTCTCCTACTACTGACGGAGGGAAAGCGACCGGATGGCGAGCGCATCGGTGGTGTACCGTCCCTCGTTCTGGCGGACGCTCTGGACGAACGCGGTCATGGCGCCGCGCACCAGCCTCGGATTCATGCGGGTCGACTTCGTCCTCGGGACGGTCTTCGTGATCCCGCTGACCCAGATGGTCTTCTTCGCGTTCGTCGTCCAGCTCGGCGGGGGAGGCGCTTCCGCGATCGCCTACACGGCCGTCGGGAACGCCGTGGCGACGGTCACGTATTCGAGTGTCTTCTCCGTCTGCCAGACGACCGACTCGGAGAAGCAGCAGGGGACGATGGAGCACCTGCTCGTCACCCCTGCGAACCGGTTCGCGCTCTACTTCGGGCGCGGATTCATACCGATCCTGATCTCGCTCGCGACCGTGGCGGTGGGCCTCGTCTACGCGGCGCTGCTCTTCGGGGTCACGATCCCGCTCTCCACGATCCCGTCGCTCACCGTCTCCGTGGTGCTCACAGCGTTCGCAATGGTGGGCTTCGGCCTCCTCCTCGGCGGTGTGGCGCTTTACCTCCGCACGTCGATCATCCTCGGGAACATTTTCCTCTTCGTGGGCCTCCTGCTCTCGGGGGTGAACTTCCCGCTCTCCTCGCTCCCCGTCCCGCTGCAGTGGGCGGGGGACGCGCTCCCGCTCACGTGGGGACTCGAAGCGATCCGCGCGGCGATCTCCGGCAACTCCTTCGGGTCGGTGGCGCTGCTCTGGGTCGCGGTCGCGATCGCCGCCGCCATATCCTTCGGCGCCGCGGTCGGACTGTGGAAGGTGTTCGAGCGAAGAGCGCTCTCCACCGGTAGTATTGCCCGGTACTAGCCCCCTCCGAGCCGGCCCGCCGTGGGGTCGGTATACGAGTGAACACGGGACGCGGCGAACCGAGCGAGCGTTGGAGGGCCATGGGCGCGGCCAGATTCGAACTGGCGACCTTCACCGTGTCAGGGTGACGTCATAACCACTAGACTACGCGCCCGCGAAAAGCGGCCACCGACGTCCGGCACTTAGCCCCTTCGGCAGCGAGCTCAGCCGTAGCCGCCGGGGAACTGCCCCGAGTCGGGGTGGTCGTTCCAGTTGTAGTAGCCCATCGATTGGCGCTGCGACTCGGTGGACTCCTGGCGCAGACCGCTCTGGAACGATCCGTAGACGTCCCGGACCTGCTCCTCGATCGAGCGCGCCCGCTGGAGCGCCTCGCGGACGTGGCTCGCGTCGAGGAACTCGGAGCCCGAGACCGCGGCGAGGTCGCCCGCCGTCCGGATGAGGCCGCCGAGCTCGCGAAGGCGAAGGGTGAGCGCGTTCCGCCGGCCGTCGAGCACCTCCGCCCGCCGCCGGGCCTCCTGGACCAGCTCGAGGATCGCCGCGCGAGTCGCGGGCCGGATCCGACCGTCGACCGCGATCTCCTGGGCGCAGAACTGGGCGATCCGTAGACGGTTCGCCTCGTTGTCCGGCATCGCCGTCTCGAGCAGCACCTCGTAGCCCGAACCCGCGATCCGCGAGCGAAGCGGCGAGAGGATCCGGTGGATGTCCTGGATGTTCGCGGCGGCGACGAGGATGAAATCGCAGGGGACCCCGTCCACCCGGACCGCGGCACCGCCGGACTGGGGGTTGCGGCCGGTGATTGGGAACCGCTTCTCCTGCATCGCGGTCAGGATGTGCCGCTGCAGGAAGCCGAGGTGGGGGAGCTCGTCGATGAACAGCACCCCCTCGTGCGCCTCGTGGACGACGCCCGGGATCACGCGCTCGTAGGGAAGGGTTCCGAGCTGAGGGTGGCCACCGTACGGGTCGTGGCGGACGTCACCGAGAAGCTCTGTCTCGGTCGCCCCCGTCGCCATCAGGAACGTGTTCCGGTCGAGCCGGATAAGCACCTTGCGCGGGCTCTGGTGCTGAAGTGTCCGTCGGCGCTCGAGCGCCCGCTGGTCGAGGACCTTGATCGACTCGCCCGCCCGCTCGTACGCGACAACCTCTTCGACACCGGAGCGAAGGCGCGTGGTGCGGACCGACTCCTGCGGGTTCCCTCCCGGGCTCACGGTGAGCTCGAGGATCCCACCGACCAGGTCGCGGAACGGGTTGCCGCTCCCAGAGACCCCAGGGGGCATCTGCTTCACGTTCCCGCAGCTCGGGCAGTACCGCTCGGTCGGTGTCGAGTAGAAGCTGCAGCGGGGGCACCGGTACCCCAGGCGCTCGGCGACCGCCGCCGGCGCTTCGGTCGGCGAGATCAGCTCCCCTTCAACGGAGCGGGCCGCTTCGCGCTCCTTGTAGACCTCCTCCCGGGAGACCACCTCGATGCTGGGCCGCTCGGGGTTCTCCGGGTTGTGGACGACCCGCAGCTCGGTCCGAGGTCGTTCGAGGTGGAGGGCGAGGGCCTGCGCGGTCATCGACTTCCCGATCCCCGGAGGGCCGACGAGCAGGAGGTGGCGGCGCTGGTAGGCGGCGATGCGGGCGATCTCCACCGCCTTCTCCTGGCCGATGACCCGTTCGAGCGGGTCGGTCGGGATGTGGATGTCCTCAGTCGTCGCGACCTCGTCGAGCGCAGTCGGGACGCGGCGAGTGCCTTCGCTGGCCGGGGTCGTCACGGTTCGCTGGGGAAACGACCCGGGAGGGTAATAGGTTCGTCGCGGAGCCTTACCCGAAAGTAACGGCTCCGCGACGTGGCGCGGACGCCTACCGCGGGGTCGCCGCCGGGCCGAGGTCCGCTTTCGTGAACACCCGGACGTTCTCGGGCATCTTTCCGACCGGGCCCAGCCGCGTCGCCACGACGGTCGAGATCCCCTTCTCCTGGGCGACGTCGAGGAGGCGCTGGCTCACGATCCCATCGAAGACCACGGCCTTCGCCGGGCTCGCGAGGCTCGCGAGCGCTTCGATCATGTCCTTCACGGGCGCCTCGCCCACGATCGCGTCACCCTCGCCGATGAAGAGGCTCTTCGAGGCGTTCTCAACGCTCGCGAGCAGGTCGAAGTAACGCTGGAGCTCCGGTGTAAGCGGTGCAGCCGGGGGCGGCGGAGGGGGCGGGGGAGGGGGCGGTGGCAGAACACGCGCGGGAGGAGCGCGCTCGCGCTCCTCCCGGCGGCCGCCGCCTCCCCCCCGGTCCTCGCGCCGGTCGTCCCGGCGTTCGTCCCGTCGTTCGCCGCGGCTCCCGCCTTCCTCGCCCCGTTCCTCCCTCGGTTCCCGAGTCGAGCCCGTGGACTCGAACCCGCTCATCTCGAGGTACTGGTTGATGGGGATCTTGTTCCGCAGGCACTTCAGGAGCTGCTTCTGGGTCAGCTCCTCAACCTCGCTCCCGCGCGGGGCGCGGGCGACGAAGTCGATGTCCATCGTCTGGAGCATCTCGCGGAGAATCAGTTCCCCGGCGCGGTCGCCGTCCGTGAAGACGGTGACCGTCTTCCCGCGGGAG
>Ga0187815_10000845_pt1 | contig 14670 bp, 9 predicted proteins | sample NC_S_5_FD_132962 | JGI IMG/M metagenome (GOLD analysis project Ga0187815, IMG submission 132962) | Wetland sediment microbial communities from Neuse River Estuary, North Carolina, USA - ASW-S_5 | ecosystem: Environmental > Aquatic > Freshwater > Wetlands > Sediment | place: USA: North Carolina...
CTCGCCGAGAAACAGATCGTCGGTGGCCTGCAGGGTGCGGTCAAGGGCTGACAGCGGTACGAGCAGAATCAACGGAAAGGCACAGCATGACTGAGGTCAGCGGGGCGGTGGACCGGCCGGTGCCGGCTCAGGCAGGTCCGGACCACGAGCGGCCGAACGGCGAGGCTCGCGTACGTGAGCTGCTCGGCCGGATGACGATCGAGGAGAAGGTCGCGCAGCTCGTCGGCTTCTGGGAGAAGGAGGACGGCGAGGCCGTCGCACCCTTGCAGGGCGAGTTCGGCGACATCACCAAGCTCGAGGACTTTTCCCGGCACGGTCTCGGGCATCTGACCCGGGCCTACGGCACGCGTCCCGTCGAGCCCGCGGCGCGCGCGTCGTGGCTGTGGAAGTTCCAGTCGGACCTGGTGACGGGCACCAGGCTCGGCATACCGGCGATCGTCCATGAGGAGTGTCTCACCGGGCTCTCCGCGTGGAAGGCGGCCACCTTCCCGACCCCGCTGGCCTGGGGCGCCGCGTTCGATCCCGCCCTCGTCACCGAGATGGCCGCGGCGATCGGGGCGTCGATGCGGGACCTGGGCATCCACCAGGGGCTCGCCCCGGTGCTCGACGTGATCCGCGACCCGCGCTGGGGTCGGGTCGACGAGTGCATCTCCGAGGACCCCTACCTGGTCGGGACCGTCGGCACGTCGTACGTGCGGGGCCTGCAGTCCCAGGGGGTGCACGCCACGCTGAAGCACTTCGCCGGCTACTCCGCCTCCCGCGCCGGGCGCAACTTCGCCCCGGTGCACGCCGGCCCGCGGGAACTCGCCGACGTGCTGTTCCTCCCGTTCGAGATGGCGATCCTCGACGGCAACGCGCGCTCGGTCATGCACTCCTACGCCGAGATCGACGGCGTGCCCGTCGCCGCCGATCCGACCATGCTGACCGGCGTGCTACGGGACCGGTGGGGCTTCGACGGCACGGTGGTGGCCGACTACTACGGGGTGGCGTTCCTGAACCTGCTGCACCACGTGGCCGGCGACCATGCCGAGGCGGCCGTGCAGGCGCTGGCCGCCGGTGTCGACATCGAGCTGCCGACGGGCGACGCCTATCTGACGCTGCGAGAGACGGTACGGGCCGGCGGGCTCGACGAGGCGCTCATCGACCGGGCGGTGCTGCGGGTCCTGCGCCAGAAGCTGGACCTCGGGCTGCTCGACGCCACCTTCACGGACGAACCGCCCCAGGCGGTCGACCTCGACTCGCCCGAACACCGGTCGATCGCCCGCCGCCTCGCGGAGAAGTCGATCGTCCTGGTCGCCAACCGGGGCGTGCTTCCGCTGCCCGCGGGACGACGGGTGGCGGTCATCGGCCCGAACGCCGACCGGCAGGGCGCGCTCTTCGGGTGCTACTCGTTCCTCAACCACGTGCTCGTCCAGCACCCCGACGTGGAGACCGGCATCGAGGTGCCGACCGTTCTCGACGCGACGCGCGACGAGTTCGGCGCCGACCACGTCACCTGGGCGCGTGGCTGCGACGTGGACAGCGACGACCGGTCCGGTCTCGACGACGCCGTCGCCACGGCAGCCGCCGCGGAGGTCGCCGTACTGGTCGTCGGCGACCACGCCGGCCTCTTCGGGCGCGGCACGGTCGGCGAAGGCTGCGACCGCGACGACCTGGAGCTGCCCGGGGTCCAGCGCGAACTCGTCGAGGCGGTCCTGGCGACGGGTACGCCGGTCGTCCTCGTGCTGCTCACCGGCCGACCGTACGCGGTCGACTGGGCGCTGGCCCGGTGCGCGGCGGTGGTACAGGCGTTCTTCCCCGGTGAGGAAGGTGCCGGGGCGATCGCGGGAGTGCTCTCCGGGCGGGTCAACCCGTCGGGCAAGCTGCCGGTCAGCCTGCCCGCTTCGGCGGGGGCGCAGCCGTACTCGTACCTGCATCCCACGCTCGGCGAGGGAAACGAGGTGACCAACCTGCCGGCGACGCCGGCGGCGCCGTTCGGCCACGGCCTGTCCTACACCACGTTCGAGCACACCGGCCTGACCGTGCCCGCCACGGTGCCGACCGACGGCGCGCTGCCGGTGACCGTACGCGTCACGAACACCGGTGCGGTCGCCGGCGACGACGTGGTCCAGCTCTACGGCCGCGACCTGGTGGCCTCGGTGACCCGACCGGTGGCGCAGTTGCTCGGCTACCGCCGGGTCCACCTGGAACCGGGCCAGTCGGTCACGGTCGAGCTGACGGTGCCCACCACCCGCCTGGCCCTCTCCGACCGCACCCTCACCCGGGTCGTGGAGCCCGGTGACGTCGAACTCTGGGTCGGTACCAGCGCGCAGCGGGACACGCAGGCGCTGACCACGTTGGTCGGCGACATCGTGCCGGTCACCAACGCCTCCGCGCGGTGGACGACGTCCGAGATCAGCTGAGGTCGGTCCGCCGGCCGTCCCCCCGGGGCGGCCGGCGGACCCTTTCAGTGGATCCGGCGGCCACGGGCGTCCGGCACCCCCGACTTGCGGAAGAAGTAGGCGTTGATCTGATCCCGCCACTCCTCGGCGCACCGCAACTGCTCGTCGAGGCGTTCCCGCACCCGGGCGTGCACCCCCGGATCGACCACGCCGTCGAGCCGCTCCCAGCGCTGTCGCATCGCCGCCACCTGCTCCACGCCGTCGAAGTGGGTGTCGTAGATGTGCTGGATCACGGTCGACCCGTTGTGCAGCACGTGCCCGTACGGCACGTGGTGGAAGAAGAGCAGCAGTTCGTCGGGGCAGCTCTCGATCGACTCGTACACGTCGCGCCAGGGCGGCGGAAACTGGCCGGTGAAACCGGTCCCCGACGCGCGGGTACGGTCGACGCCCACGCCGTCCCGATCGGCGAAGTGGTAGGTCCCCCACGGGGTGTACTCGTATCCGTCCACGTCGGGTCCGTAGTGATGGCCGGGACGGACCATGAAACCGACGCCCAGCGGGGCGGTGTACCGCTCGTAGGTGCGCCAGGAGTCGTCCATGATCGCGTGCAGCGCCCGGCGCACCGGCCCGGGGCCGCCGGGCGACGCGCCCGCGAAGGTGAGTTCGATCCACTCGTCGAGCACCGCCGCCGGGTCCAGCCGGGGGTCCCAGGCCAGCCGGCCGAAGGCGTACAGGTTCGCCTGCGCCAGTGGATGCCCGGTCCAGAACGGATCGTCGCCCACGTTGGAGACCGCGACCAGACCACCGCCGTCCGCCGGCCCGCCGGCCGCCACGGCGGCGACGGTCGGCCCGTCGTCGCCCCACGGCGCGAACCCGAGCACCTCGCTCCACCAGGGGGCCAGGTAGCAGACGTGGCGCTGCTGGCCGGTGTACTCCTGGGTCACCTGGAACTCCACCGCCAGCCGGGTGCGGGGCATGGCCGCGATCACCGGGGAGATCGGCTCCCGGGGCTGGAAGTCCATCGGGCCGTGCTTCACCTGCAGGATCACGTTGTCCCGGAACTGCCCGTCGAGCGGGGCGAAGTGGTCGTGGGCGGCGCGGGCCCGATCGGTCGACCGGTCACGCCAGTCCTGCCGGTGGTTGTAGACGAAGGCGCGCCAGTGCACCACACCCCCGAACGGCGCCAGCGCGTCGGCGAGGACGTTCGCGCCGTCGGCGTGGCTGCGCCCGTACCCGAACGGGCCCGGCTGCCCCTCGGAGTCCGCCTTCACCACGTAGCCGCCGAAGTCGGGGATGCTCTCGTACACCTGCTTGGTGGTGTCGGCCCACCATCCCCGCACGCCGTCGTCGAGCGGATCCGCGGTGGGCAGGCCGCCGAGGGTGACGGGCGCGGCGAAGCTGACCGACAGGTGCACCCGGATCCCGTACGGCCGCAGGACGTCCGCGAACGCGGCGACGTCGCCGAGCCGGTCGGTCAGCAGCCGCGCCTCCGTGGCGTGTACGTTCACGTTGTTCACCGAGACCGCGTTGACGCCGCCAGCGGCCAGCAGCCGTCCGTAGGCCCCCACCCGGGTCAGGTCCTCCCGCCGCGCCCCGTCCTGCCAGAAGATCGATCCGCCCGCGTAGCCGCGCTCGACCTGCCCCATCACCGGGTGCACGTCGACGTTGTCCCAGTGGTCGAGCATGCGCAGCCGCATCGCCGGACGGTGCAGCTCCATCGGGCGGGTGAGACCGAACGCCGACTCGCCGAGCCGGACCAGGTGGAACAGGCCGTGGAGCAGCCCGGCGGGCGCCTCGGCCAGCACCACCGTGACCTCGGCGTGCCGGGCCAGCAGAAAACCCTCCTCGCCGAGCGCGCCCGCCCCGTGCCGCCGCCGATACACGACCTCGACCGCCGCCGCGGCGATCGGCAGGAGACCGGCCGGGACCAGCGCGAACACCAGCTCGTACGAGGTGCCGGCGGCCGGCCGGTCGTCGGACGGCGGCGCGTCCGGGCGCGGGTGCGGCTGGTCCGTGCTGCCGCCGTACCGGGCGCACGCCCGGGCCAGCTCGTGGCGCACAGTGTCGACGAGCGTGCCCTCGCCGCAGACGAGACTGCGCCGCGAACCGAGGGCACGGAACGCCTCCGGCGGCAGCCAGGCGGCGTGGACGTCGTTCGGCAGTACGGTGTTCACCGGACCTCCCGGTCGAGTGGGTCGATCACGTGGACCTCAGCCGTCCTCACGTACGACCATGACCCCCCGCGGGTCGAGCCGGACCGGCTGGCCGCCCTCGACCCGGTCGCCGGTCAGCAGGTCGACCCCGCCGGCGTACGCGGTCACCTCGACGGGATCCGCGCGGTGGTTGAGCAGAAAGCGCAGTCGCACCCCGTCGGGGGCGACCCGGACGGCCGTCTCCAGGTCCGGCACGTCCGCGTAGGGGCCGGCCAGGTGGTGCCGGTCGAGGACCTGGCGGATCACCCAGGAGACCCCCTCCTGATCCAGCCCCGCCGCGACGTACCAGCCCTCGCCGTCGCCGAACGCGTTCCTGGTGACCGCCGGGGTGTCGGCGTAGAAGTCGGCCTGGTACGTGCCGACCACCTCCGCGCCCTGGGGGATGACCAGCTCGAACACCAGCCGGGCGGCCACCTCGATCCGGTCGGTGCCCGCCCGCAGCAGCACCGGGTTCACGAACTCCGGGCCGCGGGCGTCCCACTCGTCGACGCGTACGCCCATCAGCTCGCCCAGCGGGCCGGGCACGTCCATCAGGAAGGCGTTGTCGTTCTCGTCCACCCGTCCGGAGAGGAAGGTGGTCACCACCGACCCGCCCCGGGCGGCCACCTCCGCCAGCCGTGCCGGCAGGTCGCCCTTGATCATGTGCAGCGCCGGCGCGACGACCACGTCGTAGCGGGACAGGTCCGCGGTCACCGCGACGACGTCGACGTCGACCCCCGCGTCCCAGAGCGCCCGGTGGTAGGCCAGCACGACCTGCTGGTAGCGCACCAGGCGGGACGGACCGTCGGAGATCTCCAGCGCCCACCAGCTGTCCCAGTCGAACAGCAGCGCGACCCGGGCCGGGGTCCGGGCACCCAGCGTCGCCCCGCCGAGCCGGTCGAACTCCGCGCCGAGTTGCGAGACCTCCCGGAAGACCCGGGTGTCGGCGCGGCCGGCGTGGCCGATGACCGCGCCGTGGTATTTCTCGCAGGCCCCACGGGCGGCCCGGAGCTGGAAGAACAGCACGGCGTCCGCGCCGTGCGCCACCGCCTGCCAGCTCCACAACCGCATCACCCCGGGCCGTTTCAGCGGGTTGACGTCCCGGCAGGCGGTGTGGCTCGGGGTCTGCTCCATCAACCAGAACGGCTGGCCGTTCTTGAGGCCCCGCATCAGGTCGTGGCTCAGCGCCATCCAGGACGGGGAGTCGTCGTTCGGGGGGTAGTTGTCCCACGAGGCGAAGTCGAGGTGCGGCGCCCAGCGGTGGTAGTCGATCGGGCGGTACATGCCCATGAAGTTGGTCGTCATCGGCACGTCCGGGCTGGACTCGCGGATCGCCGCCTTCTCGTCGAGGAAGTTGGCCAGCATCGCGTCGGACGAGAACCGGAGGTAGTCGAGGGTGATGCCCTGGAACGCGGTGTGGTCGGGGCCGCGCCAGTGCTCGGTCAGGGCCGACGGCGGCTCGATCTGGTCCCAGTCGGTGAAGGTGTGCGACCAGAAGGTGGTGCACCAGGCCGCGTTCAGCGCGTCGAGGGTCCCGTACCGGCGGCGCAGCCAGTCCCGGAAGCCCGCGGCGCACAGCTCGCAGTAGCACGCGCCGCCGTACTCGTTGCCGACGTGCCACGCCACGATCGCCGGGTTGGCCGCGTACCGGGCGGCGACGCGGCGGGCCAACTCGGCGGCGAGCCGGCGGAAGACCGGGGAACTGGGGCAGGAGTTGTGCCGCTGCCCGTACCGGTGCCGGCGGCCCTCGAAGTCGACCCGGGTGACCTCCGGGTAGAGGCGGGCCAGCCACGGCGGGTGGGCCGCCGTCCCGGTCGCCAGGCAGATCCTCCGGCCCTCGGCGGTCGCCCGTCCGACGATCCGGTCCAGCAGCGTGAAGTCGTAGACGTCGGGGGCCGGCTGGGTCAGCGCCCAGTCGAAGACGCCGAGGGTGACGGTGTCGATCCGGGCGAGATCGAAGAGTTCGTAGTCCTGTTTCCACACCGGCTCGGGCCACTGTTCGGGGTTGTAGTCGCCCCCGAAGCTGACCTTGACGGTGACCGGCAGGCTCAGCTCGCTCACGGGGTGAAGTCCTTCCGGATGGCGGTGATCATCGGGCGGCTGCCGGCCAGCAGGGCCAGCACGAGCACCGCGCCCAGTGCCGCGACCACCGCCTCCGAGGTGACCAGGGTGAGGGCGGCGACCGCGACCAGCAGGCAGATGTTGCCGAGGGTGACCGACGGGGTGCGGACGAGGAAGTACCGGGCCAGCCGCAGGACGTCGCGGACGCGGAAGGAGAACAGCGAGGTGATCACCAGCGCGTTGATCCCGACCAGCGTCACGCCGGCCCCGACCAGCACGAGGGGCACCGCCCACCAGCGGGGGACGCCCGCGGCCGGGAGGTGGGCGAGGTTCACCCCGATGACGGCCAGCCAGAGCAGCAGCGGGACCCAGATCCGCAGGACGTCGGCGAGGTTGGTGCGGTAGCCGCGCCAGAAGGCGCGGGTCGGGCGCAGCTCCGTCGGGTCGGGACGCTGGTGGTGCAGCGCGTACAGGGCGGCGGAGCCGGCCGGGCCGAGCGGCAGGGCGCAGGCCACGACCAGCGGGAGGTTGCTGACGTCCCGATCCAGCAGCAGCAGCGCGACCAGGCCGGGTGCGGTGGTGACCAGGAGCAGCAGTTCGACCACCAGCACGGTGTAGATCCGTGCCGCGGCGCGGGACAGCGGCCCGTCACCGAACTGGCGCCGTGCGCCGAGGACGTCGCTCACGTCGCCTCCTTGTCGGGTCCGGCACCGCGCGGCGACCCGTCGCCGACGGTGCGGCCGAGCAGCCGGTCGTCGTCCCACCACGGCGGGGTCTCGTCGGCCACCGCCGTCAGCTCGGCCAGGGTCACCTCGTGCCGGGACAGGTGCAGGTCGAGCGCGACCCGGCCGCCCTCGATCGGCAGTCTGGCGTGCCGCCGGGCCGCTTCGGCGGCCTCCCGCAGGTTGTCCAGTTGCCGGTTGGTGGGGGAGTGCGGGCGGCCCATCTCGCACCAGGCCGTCCAGGCGTTGCCCACCTCCTCGTCGACCGACGAGCGCAGCAGGAACGCCGCGCCCGTCGCGGTGCCCAGGGGCAGCGACAGGCGGACCGTGTGTCGGTCCGGGCCGGGGGTGTCTCCGGTGACGTCCACCGGCGCCCAGGCCAGCACGGCGATCCGGCCGGCGGCGTCCCGGGTGACCAGGTGGTCCGGGCCGCGAGCGAGGACCTCGTCACCGAGGCGGGCCATGAACGCGTACAGGTGGTAGGTGGGCTTCTTGATCTGGCGGTGGGTGAGCAGGCCGAACCCACCGTGGAACAGCGAGGTCGGCACCCCCTCCTCCTCGAACATGTCGCTGAAGGTCCAGTAGGAGAAGGAGTCGACCAGGTCGCCGCCGGCGGCCACCACCGGGGCGAGGTAGGCGGCGTTGAAGGCGGTGTCGTGGACCCGGTTGTCGGGCCGGTACGAGGAGTTGAACTCGGTGATGTGCACCGGCAGCTCCGCCAGCGCGCTGCCGCGCAGGTGCCGGCGCGGGCTGGCGAACTGGTCCAGCAGGCTGGACGCGGGCGCGAGGGTCTGGTGGGTGCCGAACGGCACGTGCTGGGCGGGCCCGGAGGTGTACGCGTGCCGGCTGACGAAGTCGACCGGCACCGACCGGGCGGTGACGAACTCGGCGAACGGCAGCAGCCACTCGTCGGAGCCGGGGGAGATGGCCGGGCCGCCGACCTGGAGCGCGGCGTCCACCTCCTTGACCGCGTGCGCCGTCACCTCGTAGAGCCGGTGGTAGGCGTCCTGGTCGGCGTTCTGCCAGAACACCGTGAGGTTGGGCTCGTTCCACACCTCGATCGGCCAGTGGCGTACCTCGTCGAGCCCGTAGCGGTCGACGAGGTGGCGCAGCGTGGCCCGGACCAGGTCGGCCCAGTCCGTCCAGGACCTCGGCGGGGTGACGTTGCCGCGCCACCAGAAGACGGTCTGGTCGCCGGAGGCGAGGGCGGCGGGCATGAAGCCCAACTCCAGGAAGGGCCGGACGCCGAGCGCGAGGTAGGCGTCGATCACCTGGTCGACGTACGTGAACGCGTACCGCACCTGGCGCGACCCCTGGTGTTCGTAGGGCCGGTAGACGCCGGTGCCGTCGCTGAACAGCCCGTGCCCGCGGATGTGGCGGAAACCGATGTCGCGTTGGACGACGGCCAGCGACTCCTGGTAGTCACGCCGGAGCGCCAGCTCGAACCGGCCGGTGCCTACGCAGGCCCGCCACGCGTCGGTCAGCCGGCCCGTGGCCTGCTCCGGTACGACGATCCGCATCTCGTTCCTCTCCTCCGCCCGGGCGGATGCCGGCCGGTCTCACCGGCGCGGTCGGGCCCGGTGCCGGGCCCGACCGCGGCCGGGTTCAGCCGTGCTTCTGCTGGTAGCGGTCGTACGCCTTGTTGACGACGTCCACGTAGGAGCCCATGTTCTTGCCGTTGAGCTCGGTCACGTAGGCGTCCCACTCGCCGAGGGGACGCTGGCCCAGGATGAACTTCAGCGTGTTCTGGTAGACGTAGTCCTTCAGCGGCGTCTCCCAGAGGGTGACCTGCTCGCGTTCGGTGTCGCTGAGCGGGTGCGGGGGCGCGACCGTGACGTTCGGCCGCTCGTTGAGCACCTTCTGGAACTCCATCTCCTCCGCGGAGAAGAACGACTGGACCAGTTCGAGGTGGCCACCGTAGGCGAAGATGCCGTTGTAGAAGCCGAAGTCCTTCTGCAGGTGCTTGGTCCCCTTCGGGTTGAGCCCGAGGACGTCGACGTCGGGGGTGAGGGTGCGCTTGCCGGAGGAGTCCTTGGTGTAGGTGGTCCCCTCGACACCCCACCTGGCGAACTCCTGGCCGGCGTCGGAATACCAGAGCCAGTCGATGAACTGCATCATGGCCACGAAGTTCTTGCTGTCGCGGGCCTTCTTGGAGATCATGACGCCGTTCTCGAGCCGGCTCGCCGGGTTGATCGGCCCGACCGGTCCGATCGGGAACGGAATCTTGGCCATCCGCGCGTTCGGCAGGCTCTTCGCCATGTCGGGCCGGTAGTCGTTGACGATGGACTGCGCGTTGGCGCTGATGACGAAGGACTTGCCACTGGCGAGCTTCTGGCGGGCCTGGTCGTCGGTCTGGGTGAAGGTCTCCGGGTCGAGCAGCTTCTCGTCGACCAGCTTGTGCAGGAACTCCAGCATCGCCTTGTACTTGTCGGAGGCGCCGGTGTAGACGAACTTCTTGGCGTTCGCGTCCCAGCTGGTGTGCTGGTAGGCCCAGCCTGCCCCCGCGAGGCCGTGTGAGACGGCGAGCATGTTCAGCAGGTTGCCGGCCGGGTTGGGCTTACCGAACCGGTCGGAGAGCGGGTAGACGTTCGGGTACGCCGCCTTCATCGCCTTGAGCATGTCGTACACCTCGTCCCAGGTCGTCGGGACGGCGATCTTGAGTTCCTCGAGGATGTCCATCCGGACCGCGAGGGTGTAGTCCTGCCACGGCTTCTCGTGCAGCCCCGGAAGCAGGTAGAACTTGCCGTCCTCCTGCCGGAGCGAGTCGATCTCCGGCTGGAGGTTCCACTTCTCGATCCGGTCCTTGAAGTGGGGCATCAGGTCGAGGTAGTCGCTGACCGGCAGGATCGCGCCGGAGGAGACGTAGGCGTCCTCCTGCGGGTGGTACGTCTTCGGGATGATGAACGGCGCGTCACCGGCGCCGATCAGGACGCTGCGCTTCTGCTCGTAGTCGCTCAGCGGCACGGCGACCGGCTCGATCTTGACCCCGGTCCGCTTGAGCAGCTCCGACCAGAACAGCCAGTCGTCCTTGAACGGGTAGTTCGGGTGGTTGTTGTAGAGCATCGAGAAGGACACCGCCGAGGTGGCCTTGAACTGGTCGCCGACGCCGTACTTGTCCATGGCGCCGACCCGGTTGTCGGCGAGGTCCTTGTTGTCGGCGTCGTCGTCGCCGCAGCCGGCCATCGAGACGACGGCGGCCGCGCCCGCGGCGAACAGCAGATGGCGCCGGGACAGCTGAACCATGGGGAATTCCTTTCGGGTCGGGGAGCGGTGGGGGCGGTTGCGCCGGTGGCTATCCCTTGACCGCGCCGAGCATGACTCCGGAGACGAAGTACCGCTGGATGAAGGGGTAGACCGCCAGGATCGGCAGGACGGTGAGCACGATGGTCACGGACTGGATCGTCGCGGCGGACTGCACGACGTCGCTGGCGCTGCCGAGGCCGCCGCCGGTCGAGGTCGCGTCGGTCGCGCCGGCGATGAGGTTGCGCAGGTACACGGTCACCGGGAACAGATCCATGCGGTCCATGTACAGGAACGCGGCGAACCAGGAGTTCCAGAAGGAGACCGCGTAGAACAGGAACATCGTGGCGACCACCGCCTTCGACAGCGGCAGCACGATCCGCAGCAGGATGCCGTACGTGTTGAGCCCGTCGACGGCGGCGGCCTCCTCCAGTTCGACCGGCAGGCTCTCGAAGAACGCCTTCATCACCAGCAGGTTGAACACGCTGATGGCGTTGGGCAGCGCGATCGCCCACACGGTGTTCTTCAGCCCGAGGCTGGTGACCAGGATGTAGTTGGGGATCAGCCCGCCGCTGAAGAACATGGTGAACACGGCGATCCCGACCAGCGCCGTCCGGCCCTTCAGGTGCTTCTTGGACAGGACGTAGGCGTAGCAGGTGGTCAGTACGAGCGAGACGGCCGTGGCGACGGCCGTGTACACCAGCGTGTTGCGATAGTTCGTCCAGAACATCGGGTCGGCCATCACGGCCTTGTACGCGGCGACGTTGAACCCGCGCGGGATCAGGTTCACCTCACCCGACACGATGGACGCGTTGTCGCTGAGCGAGCGCGCCACGATGTTGACGAAGGGGTACAACGTCACCAGCACGACGCCGGTCAGGACGACGGCGTTGACCACCCGGAAGATCCGGTAGCCCCGGCTGGTGTGGGGGCCGTGCCGGCGGTTGGTCGCGGGGGCGGGCGTGCTCGTGTCGAGGGTCACCACAGGCTCGTCCCCACCGTGCGCCGGGAGATCGCGTTCGCCGACAGCACCAGCGTCAGCCCGATCACGGACTCGAACAGGCCGATCGCCGCCGCGTAGCTGAAGTTGCTGGAGACGATGCCGACCCGGAACAGGTAGGTGGAGATCACGTCGGCCGTCGGGTAGGTCAGCGGGTTGTACAGCAGCAGGATCTTCTCGAAGCCGACCGCCATGAACGTGCCGATGTTGAGGATCAGCAGCGTCACCATGGTCGGCCGGATCCCGGGCAGCGTCACGTGCCACGTCTGCCGCCACCGGTTGGCGCCGTCGATGCGGGCCGCCTCGTACAGGTCCTCGTCGACGGCGGTCAGCGCGGCGAGGTAGAGGATGGTGCCCCAGCCGACGGTCTGCCAGACCTCGGAGGAGACGTAGATCGTCCGGAACCACCCGGCCTGTTGCAGGAACGGCACCGCCTCGCCCCCGAGGGCGCGGACGAACTGGTTCACCGCCCCGTCGACGGACACCAGTTGCATGACCATCGCCGCCACGATCACGATGGACAGGAAGTGCGGCAGGTAGGACACCGACTGGACGAACCGCTTGAGCCGGCGGCTGCGCAGCTCGTTGAGCAGCAACGCCAGGACGATCGGCAGCGGGAAGCAGAACAACAGGGTCAGCGCGCCCAGCACCAGCGTGTTGGTGAACACGTCCCAGAACGTCGGGTCGCTCAGGAACATGCGCAGGTACCGCAGGCCCACCCAGCGCTCGCCGAAGACGCTCCCGCCGGGCTGGAACCGCCGGAAGGCGATCACGTTGCCCAGCATCGGCAGGTAGCGGAAGATCAGGAAGAACAGCAGCGGCAGGATCGCCAGGGAGTAGAGCTGCCAGTCCCGCCGCAGCGCCTGCCGCCAGGTACGCCGACCGGCGCGTCGGCGGCGCGTACCGCTGGCTGCCCCGGGCGGGCTCTCCGGCCCCGCGACCGGGCTCACCGTGTCCGACGTGGTCATGGTCGGCGCGCTTCGGCCCGGCTGGTCGAACGACCGTCGTCGGGCAATCTGCTGTTCACGTGGACCCCCTCGACCGACCCGGGCAATCCGTGTGCCACCCGGTCCGTACGGTGTCGGCCACCGAAACTTTCGGCGGCGCGACGGTACTTTTTCGGCAACCTAGGGGTGTCGGCGTGAATGTGTCAAGGGCCACCAAGTGAAGGTTACGAGGGTTGTTACGGCGGGCGTCACTGACGAAGATGAATTCCCTTGTCGATCGTCGCGGCCCTCGCGGGGGCACAGGCCCGACGGCAAACGTGATACGGTTCGGCGAAACTTTCGGACGCTCTTGCAGCATCCGCGACGGTCGTCGGCGGGCGCGTTCCCGACCCCGCCGTGATCGTGGGCGGTGCCGGGCGGGGCGTCGCGCCGTATGACCACCAGTCGCCGTGTCACCGACCCGCCGCCCGCCGCGCCGACCCCGCGAGGAGCCATGCCCCTGTTCGACCTGCCCCTCGACGAGTTGCGCCGGTACGCGCCGGTGGTAGCCGAGCCGACCGACTTCGACGCGTTCTGGCGTACGACGCTCGCGGAGGCCGCCAGCCGGCCGATCCTGCTCGACGTGCGGCCGGAGCCGACCGACCTGCGCCTGGTCGACTCCTGGGACGTCACCTTCTCCGGCTACGGCGGCGATCCGGTCCGGGCCTGGTACACCCGTCCGGCCGGAGTGGACGAACCGCTGGCCACAGTGGTGGAGTTCACCGGTTACGGGCGCGGACGCGGCCTGCCGCACGAGCGCCTGATCTGGCCGGTGGCCGGCTACGCGCACCTGCTGATGGACTGCCGGGGGCAGGCCGGCCAGCACGGCGGCGGGGACACTCCCGACCCGGGGCAGGGGGCCGCCGGCGGTCCCTGGCCGGCGACCTGGGGCATCCTGTCGCCCCACGACTACCACTACCGTCGGCTCATCACCGACGCCGTGCGGGCGGTCCAGGCGGCGCGTGCCCTGCCCGGCGTCGACCCCGCCCAGGTCGTCGCGGCCGGCAACAGCCAGGGCGGCGGTCTCGCTCTCGCCGTGGCGGGGCTGGTGCCCGACCTCGCCGCAGTCCTCACCACGGCCCCGTTCCTCTGCCACATCCAGCGAGCCATCGAGATCACCGACGCCGCCCCGTACGGCGAGATCGTGCGCTACCTGGCGGTCAACCGGGAAGCGGAGGGGGCGGTCCGGCGGACCCTGTCCTACGTCGACGGTGTCACGTTCGCTCGCCGGGCCACCGCCCCGGCGCACTTCGGGATCGGCCTGCGCGACAACGTGTGCCCGCCGAGCACGGGCTTCGCCGCCCACAACCAGTACGGCGCCGCCAACGGTCGGCCGACGCCACCGGCGCGGGAGCTGCACGTCTATCCGTTCAACCAGCACGAGGGTGGGGAGGCCCTGCACGTGCGGCGCCAGTTGCGGTGGCTCGCGTCGGTGCTGCCGGAGCCCGGACGGGTCGATCGGCCGGGCGTACCCGGGCCGGTCGGTCGGTCGGTCGAGCCGGTGGCCGGCCGGCCGTAGCCACCCGCGCGGGCCTGGTCCCTCTGCCGCACCGGCTCGCGATGAGGTTGCGAAGGCGGTCCGCCCGGCGTCGAGGGCGGGAATCAGTCGCGTGGCCACTGGTTGGATGACCACTTCGTTGGTACCGTCGCCCGATGCCTACGGATTTCGAAGCTGACGGGGTCGACCGTGATCGCCTCGGCAGGCTGCTGGAGCGGGAGCGGGCCGCGTTCGTCGCCCGGCACCCCCGGTCGGCCGCCGCGTACGACCGCGCCGAGCACCTGTTCGGCAAGGTGCCGATGACCTGGATGAACAAGAACGCGGCCGGCTTCCCGGTGTACGTGGAGCGGGCCCGCGGCGCTCGGCTCACCGACATCGACGGAAACGACTACGTCGACTTCTGCCTCGGCGACACCGGGGCGATGGCCGGTCACTCGCCGGCACCGGTCGTCGCCGCGGTCACCCGGCGACTGGCCGAGCTGGGCGGGGCGAGCACGATGCTGCCCACCGAGGAAGCGGCCACGGTCGGCGCCGAGCTGAGCCGCCGCTTCGGACTCCCGGCCTGGAGCTTCACCCTGACCGCCACCGAC
>Ga0187815_10000847_pt1 | contig 14651 bp, 13 predicted proteins | sample NC_S_5_FD_132962 | JGI IMG/M metagenome (GOLD analysis project Ga0187815, IMG submission 132962) | Wetland sediment microbial communities from Neuse River Estuary, North Carolina, USA - ASW-S_5 | ecosystem: Environmental > Aquatic > Freshwater > Wetlands > Sediment | place: USA: North Carolina...
CGGGGCGCAGCCGCCTCTTGTACGATCACATCCTGTCTTTCCTCGTTCATCTTCTTGTCCTCCGTGTGTAATCCCTTGCGCTGAGCTAAAGGAGCACGAGCGAAACCAAAGCTCACGAAACGGGCCGGCTGTCCGCAAGCCATTGTAAGTACGTGAGTTAGATAGGATTCGCCGTTCTGGCGAAAGGACACAAGGATTGCGATCAGCTCTGCAATTTTTACTGCGACCTAATGCTTTCTGCTCAGTCGAAAATGCTGTTTTTTGGAGAGGGTCGTGCGTTCATCTACGTAGTTCTAGTACCGGCCCCATGGCCAAGCGTCGGTAACTAAATTTGTACCATTCCGCCGACTAACGGGTAACGGTCATACCGCGCAATTCGGCGATCCGATCCGCAAGCGGCGGATGCGTGCTGAACAAATTCGAAAACATCTGGCCCGCGCTCAGGGGAGCCACGATGCACAGCGCGGCCGTTGAAGGCGAAATATCCATGGGGATGCGCTTGTTATAGGAGCCCAGTTTCTCGAGCGCGCTGATCAGGCCATAGGGGTGACCGACCATTCTGGCCCCGGAAGCGTCGGCTTGATACTCGCGCTGGCGCGAGATGCCAAGTTGCAGCAGCAAAGCACCAAGCGGCGCGAGGATCAACATCAGAAGGCCAATGATGCCGCTGCCGCGCTCGCGGTCGTCTCCGCCGAACCAGAATCCCATTCTTGCGATCCAGGTGACGGCGCCGGCCAGAGTCGCCGCGATGGAGGATGTCAGAATGTCGTAATTGCGGACGTGGGAAAGTTCGTGCGCAATCACGCCTTCCAGTTCGTCATCGTTCATCAGCTCCATCAGACCCTGCGTAACCGCAACCGAAGCGTGGCTGGGATTTCGGCCCGTTGCGAACGCATTCGGCGCAGGCTGCGGGATTAGGTACAGCTTGGGCATGGGTAGATTCGCTTTGCCTGCCAGTCGTTCCATAACTTCATACAGCCGCGGCGCCTGCTCGCGGCTGATCGGCTTGGCGCCCGCCGAGGCCAGCGCGATCTTGTCGGAAAAGAAATAGGCGACGCCGTTCATGAGAACAGCCACGACGAGCGCGGCGGTCATGCCACCACGCCCGCCGAACGCTTCTCCGATGAACAGCAGCAAAACCGTTAGCGCGGTCAGCAAAAACGCTGTTTTGAATGTTTTCATAAGCTATCTCCTGCTTTACCCATCGACGAGGCCGTCCTCCAGCTTAGTGAACGACCTTGGCCTTCACATTCTCGGGCCCGAACTTCATTTCGTTGGTCTTGGTATCAGCATCGACCAGGACGGTCTCGCCCGGGCGAACCTCCCCATCCAAGATACGCAGGGCGAGAGGATCTTGTATCAGCCGCTGGATGGCGCGCTTCATCGGACGCGCGCCATAGGCCGGATCGTAGCCTTCGCGGAGCAGCAGCGATTTTGCAGCCGGCGTCAGTTCGATCACGACCTTGCGCTCGGCCAGGCGCTTCTTCACATCCGCCAGTTGCAGGTCGACGATGCGCTCGATTTCCGCTTTGCCCAGCGGCCTGAACATCACGATGTCATCGATGCGGTTCAGGAACTCGGGGCGGAAGAGTTCGCGCAAAACGGCCATGGCTTCTTCACGCCCTTTCTTGGGGTCCTTCGCCGCGAGCTCGAAAATCGCATGGGAGCCGGCGTTGGAAGTCATGATCACGACCGTGTTGCGAAAGTCGACGGTGCGGCCTTTGCCGTCCGTCAAACGGCCGTCCTCGAGGATTTGCAGCAGCACGTTGAAAACGTCGGGATGCGCCTTCTCGATTTCGTCCAGCAAAACGACGGAATACGGCCGGCGGCGCACCTGCTCGGTTAGCTGCCCGCCCTCTTCGTAGCCGACGTAGCCTGGAGGCGCGCCGATCATGCGCGCTACGGAATGCTTTTCCATGTACTCGGACATGTCGAGGCGAATCATGGCGTGCTCGTCGTCGAACAAGAATTCGGCGAGGGCGCGCGCAAGTTCCGTTTTGCCTACGCCGGTCGGCCCGAGAAACAGGAACGAACCGATCGGGCGGCGCGGATCGCTGAGCCCGGAGCGGCTGCGGCGAATCGCGTTGGCCACGGTTGCGAGTGCTGCGTCCTGGCCAATGACGCGCTGCCGCAGGCGCTCTTCCATGTGCACCAGCTTCTCGATTTCGCCTTCGAGCAAGCGTCCCACGGGAATGCCCGTCCACTTGCTCACGATCTTCGCGATCTCTTCTTCGCCCACTTCTTCCTTGAGCATGGGCTGGTTCTTTTGCAGGCGCTCGAGGTTCTCCTGTGCCGCCTTCAGCTCTTTTTCCGCAGCGGCAAGTTTGCTGTAGCGAATTTCGGCGACCTTCGACAGGTCGCCCGCGCGTTCGCAGCGCTGCTCTTCCGTCTTGAGCTGATCGATCAGTTCTTTTTGCTTGCGGATCCTGCCGATCGCGTCCTTTTCGGATTGCCAGCGCGCCTTTAGCGCGTTCGATTGCTCGCGCAGCGTGCTGAGTTCCTTTTCGATGTCGCCCAGGCGTGCGCGGGAGTGCTCGTCCGACTCCTTGCGCAGCGCCTGGCGCTCGATTTCGAGCTGCAGAATGCGGCGCTCGATTTCGTCGATTTCCGCCGGAAGCGAGTCGATTTCCATGCGCAGCCCTGCAGCAGCTTCGTCGATCAGGTCGATCGCCTTGTCGGGGAGGAACCGGTCGGTGATGTAGCGCTGCGAGAGCATCGCCGCAGCCACAATCGCGGCATCTTTGATGCGAACGCCGTGATGGACCTCGTAGCGCTCCTTCAGGCCGCGCAAAATCGCGATGGTGTCTTCAACCGACGGTTCACCAATGAACACAGGCTGGAAGCGGCGCTCGAGGGCCGGATCCTTTTCGATGTACTTCCGGTATTCGTTCAGGGTGGTGGCGCCGATCGCGCGCAATTCACCTCGCGCCAGCGCAGGCTTCAGCATGTTCGACGCATCCACCGAGCCTTCCGCGGCGCCCGCGCCGACAAGCGTGTGCAGTTCATCGATGAACAAAATCACCTGGCCTTCGGACTCGGTGATTTCCTTCAACACAGCGTTGAGGCGGTCTTCGAACTCGCCACGATACTTCGCACCCGCCACGAGAGCCGCCAGGTCGAGCGCGGCGATGCGTTTGGGCTTCAGAATCTCCGGGACGTCGCCCGCGACAATGCGCTGGGCGAGACCTTCCACGATCGCGGTCTTACCGACGCCCGGCTCGCCAATCAGCACAGGATTGTTCTTCGTGCGCCGCGCGAGAATCTGCATGACGCGGCGAATCTCTTCGTCGCGGCCGATTACGGGGTCGAGCTTGCCGCGCCGGGCAAGATCGGTGAGGTCGCGCGCGTATTGCTCGAGCGCGCGGTAAGTAGCCTCCGGGTTCTGCGAAGTGACGCGATGACTCCCGCGGATCGCGGTCATGGCCTGCAGGATGGCGTCGTGCGTCGCGCCCTCGCGCGAGAGCAACTGGCCGGCCGGATCGCGGCCGGCTCCCGAAATTCCCAGCAGGATGTGCTCGGTCGAGACGTACTCGTCTTTCAGGCGCTGCGCTTCGTCAAACGCACGCTGGAGAACATCGTTGGAAGCGCGGCTCAGATACTGCTCGGTTACGCCAGACACTTTGGGCAGCCGTTCGACTTCCTTTTCGACTTCCGAGGCCAGGCGCGTAGGAGACACGCCAAGCTTCTCGAGCAGCGGCGGAACGACGCCGTCATTCTGAGCAATGAGCGCCCACAGGAGGTGCAGCGGCTCAATTTGCTGCTGCCCGGCGCGCGCGCCCATTTCCTGCGCCGCTTGCAGGGCTTCCTGCGCCTTGACCGTTAGTCTGTCAAATCTGAGCACCACGGAATTTTCTCACTTTCTCGGGCTGAGACAAAAAGGGCCGGACGACTTGCCTCCGGCCCTCCTTTCCGTCAAATTGCCGTTCGAATTCCGGCCGTGCCTTAGCTGCGGCTGTTGGAGACGTTGATCTTCACTTGCTTCGGCTTCGATTCAGCACGCTTCGGAAGATGGACCCTCAGCACGCCATTCTTATAATTTGCCTGAATGGCCGCCGTGTCCACCGTATTCGGCAAGCTGAAGCTACGGCTGAAGGAGCCATATGCGCGCTCGACGCGCAGGTAATTGTCTTCCTTCACGCTCTCTTCGAACTTCCGCTCGCCGCGGATGGTCAGCATGTTGTTCTCGACCCGAACATCGATGTCCTTCTCCTCCATGTCGGGCAGATCAGCCTTGATCACCAGTTCGTTCTCGGTCTCGTAGATGTCTACGGCCGGAGCCCAGGTGGTCAGGGCCGAATTGTCCGTATTGGCCTTGAAGGACGAATCAAATAGCCGGTTAACCTGTTCTTGCAAGGAAGTCAGGTTGCGGAACGGGTCCCAACGGGTAATCGAATTCATGGGTGTTGCTCCTTCGTATTCGAGTTTCTGTGTGTTACTACAACGCAATAATATAATCTGCGCGTCTTATTGTCAATGATTTTCTAAATCCATAAGCACGCAAGGCTTATGATAGCAATCATCTACTGTAACACTCTGAAAATGAGGCACTTCAGATAGTGCGTCTCCGGCATCGTTACAAGGATAGGGTGGTCTTGAGACTGTGTTCGACGCTCGACTACGCCGATGGCCTTGCGCGCGTCGTTGGCGGCCTCGGCAATGATCTGCAGGAACAGCGCCTCAGTGATGTGGTAGGAGCAGGAGCAGGTGATCAGGATGCCCCCAGGTTCGAGAAGCTTCAGGGCCCGGAGGTTGATCTCCTTGTACCCTCTGTGGGCGGCAACGACGCTCTCGCGGTTCTTAGCAAAGGCGGGCGGGTCGAGGATGATGGCTCGGAACCGCCGGCCAGCTTCGTCGTATTCCTTGAGCACGTCGAATGTGTTGCCCTCGCGAAAGCGGACATTGGAGATGGAGTTCAATTGCTGGTTGCGCTGGGCGGCCTGCACGGCAGCCGGGGCCATGTCGATCGCTTCGACGTGGTCGCATTTGTCGGCGACGGTCAGGGCAAAGCCGCCCTGGTAGCTGAAACAGTCAAGCACTTCTCCGGAACAGTAGCGGCGGGCTATCCAGTGATTTTCGCGCTGATCGAGAAAGGAACCGGTCTTCTGCCCTTTCTGCAGATCGTAGACAAAGTTGACCCCATTTTCCTTGGCGATTACTTCGTCGGGTATCTGTCCGTAGAGGACGCTGACGCGCTGATCAAGGGCTTCGAGCAGGCGCACTTTCGGGTCGTTGCGTTCGAGAATGCCCTTGGGCGAGAAAAGCTCCACCAGGATGTCGACGAAAAGTTGCTTGTGCCTCTCCGCGCCCTGGCTCAAAGTCTGAATGACGAAATAATCGCCATATCGATCCACAATCAGAGACGAAAGAAGGTCGCCATCGCCGTAGACCAGCCGGTACGCCTCCGTGTTTTCAACCACTTGTTTCCGGTAATCCGCGGCTCGCTGGATGCGTTCGGTGAAGAACCGGCGGTCCACCGGGACATCGTGAGGCGTGAGGAGGCGAATGGAAATCTGCGACTGGTCGCTGTAGAACGCGCGGCCATGAAAGCGCCCGCGTTCGTCGAGAAGCCGGACGACGGCGCCCGGTTCGGCCTGCGCCGAACGGACGTCGCTGCGGTAAATCCACAAATGTCCGCTGCGCAGGCGCTCGACACCTCGCGGACTAATGACGACCGAGGCTTCTTCCACTTTACGCGACCTCACAACCAAGCCACCCGCTCGCCACGACGGCTGGCGATGTACTAGGCTGAAGCGAGCGGATAAACACAGCAGACGCTGTTCTCATAGCACAATCACGGGGTCTGTGCCAATCTCAAGCGCTCGGAAGCCGCCGTTTGCAGAACAATGAATCTCAGCGATTTCGATTACGAACTGCCCCCTGACCGCATCGCCCAGCGGCCGCTCGCGGAGCGCGATGCATCCCGCATGTTAGTCTTTAATCGCGACACCGGCGCCTGGGAAGATGGCCAGTTCCGTGATCTGCCCGACTTGCTTCGTGGAGACGAACTCATCGTAATGAATAACGCGCGCGTGATCCCGGCGCGGCTTTTCGGCAGGCGCAAGGGCATCCGCGCTGAGCCGCTCGGACGGCACAACCCGGCGCGCAAAGAATTTCTGCGCACGCAAATCGAAGTACTGCTGGTGCGCCAGATTGCGCCGGACCGCTGGGAGACGCTCGTGCGGCCAGGCAGGAAAATCCCGACCGGCGAGCGCATCGTGTTCGGGGATGGCGAACTCGAGGCGCAAGTAGAGACGCGGGGCGCGTTCGGCTTGCGCATTCTTCACTTCGAAGCGAAAAATGGGTTTGAGGATGCGCTGCGCCGGCTAGGCCACATACCCCTGCCGCCCTATATCAGGCGTGACGACGAACCTGCCGATCGCGAACGGTATCAGACGGTTTACGCGCGGCAGGGAAGGGCTGTTGCGGCGCCCACCGCGGGCCTGCACTTCACGCCGAAAATTCTGCAGCGCCTGCGCCAGCGCGGAATCGAGACCGCGGAGATTACGCTCGAGGTAGGACTTGGGACATTCGAGCCGATACGGACCGAGCATCTCGAAGAACACAAAATTCATGCCGAGGCCTACGAAATTCCCGAGTTTGCTGCAACCGCAATCGCGCATGCCCGACGAGAAGGACGACCGGTCCTAGCAGTAGGTACGACAACCGTTAGGGCGCTCGAAGATGCCGCAGAAAAGAGTGGCAGCTCAACCGAGATGCCAGCCGGAAAACGTGAGGCGGAGATTTTCCTTTATCCTGGAAAGCCGTTTCGCGTCGTCAATCAACTGCTGACGAATTTCCACTTGCCGCGCTCGAGCTTGCTGGCGCTCGTGGCGGCGTTTGCGGGACGAGAAAGAGTCCTAGCGGCCTATCGTCACGCGGTTAAGGCGGGGTATCGTTTTTACAGCTACGGCGATTGTATGCTGATCCGCTAGGGAGCCTGCCAGAGCGGACTTGGCCGAACGGTTTCGTGCAAGTGGCCTCGCGTTTGACTATAATCCGCATCCTGCCTGCAGGGGCACTCGAATGCGCTACCTGATCCTGAGCGACATACACGCGAATCTCACGGCACTGGAAGCTTCTCTCGCAGCGGCCAAAGGGCGCTGGGAAAAGGTAGTGTGCCTCGGAGATGTAGTCGGGTATGGACCCGATCCCAATGAAGTGATCGACCGTGTACGGTCGCTCGACGCCATCACGATTCGTGGCAATCACGACAAGGCCGGCAGCGGCCTCGCGGATGCCACGGATTTCAACCCCGTGGCTCGCGCTGTGGCGTTGTGGACCCGCAACCAGCTGCGTCCCGAAAATCAGGAATGGCTGGAGAAGCTGCCGTCCGGGCCGCTCTCGGTCGACGGCTTTACGATCGTGCACGGCGCCGTTCACGACGAAGATGAGTACCTCTTCGCTCCCGCCCAGGCGCTCGACAGTCTCGCGGACGCGCCTTCCACGGTCACCTTTTTCGGCCATACGCACATTCAGGGCGGTTTCACGCTGCACGACGAGAAAGTAAGTGTGCTCCATTTCAAGCCCGACGGCGGAAAGCCGTTTACGACGCTGGAGATCGAGCCGGGAGCGACGTACATGGTCAACCCAGGCTCGATAGGGCAACCCCGCGATGGCGACGCACGGGCAGGGTTCGCGATTGCCGATCTTCCCCATTGTGTGGAATTGTGGCGCGTGCCGTATGACGTCGAGGCCGTGCAAAAGCGAATGGAGGCCAGCGGACTTCCTGAGCCGCTCATCCAGCGTTTGGCGTTTGGCCGCTAGCGAGATATCCCATGGATCCTGAACCTGGCGCCGGGAGCGAAGAGCGAAGCGGATTTCCGGTGGCATTCGCCGCCGGCCTCATCATCGTCTTTATCGTTGGAGCCTGCGTGGTGCTGCTGACCCGCCACTCTCGTACGCAGCAAGTGGCGGCAGCCACCGCAAAACTCCCGTTCGGGCCGCCCGAACAAGCCTACGCGAGCAACATACAAATCAGCGACGTCAAAATGGCTCGCGCTATGAACCTGCTCAAGCAGGAGTTCACGTATGTGGGCGGCACAGTTACAAATAACGGCGCGCGATCGGTTGCAGGGCTTGTGGTGGCGATCGAGTTCCGCGATCCGTTCAACCAAGTTGTGCTGCGCGACACCCAGCAGTTGATCGGCGCTAGGAACGCTACCCTTGCTCCTGGGCAGCATCGCGATTTTGAAGTCGCTGTCGAGCATGTTCCTGCCCAATGGAATCAGCAGCCTCCTACATTTCGTGTGACGGGTCTGCTGTTCCAGTAAGCGCTTGGTTTTTGCGAAGTTTTGCTTCTAAAGCATTGGCGGTTGTCTATGAAAGATTGCGCCGAGCTGGACCGCGCCTTGAATGAACTGGCGGCTTCGGGCGCCGTCGAGATTCGTGAAGACGGCCAGTGGCTTGCCGGACTCTCCTCCCTGCATTATGAACTTCGCCAAAACGGGAAAATCCTGCTGGTGCACTTGTGGTCCGACGAACGGAATCTGACCCGGCGCATTCTGAGCGTCAAAGAGCAATCCGGTGATCGCATCGTCTTCGAGGTGCAACGCTTCGGGCGCGCGAAGCCGGGCCGCCTGGAATTTCTCCGCACTGATTTGCTGCGGGCTGCGGGCCGTGTCACGCGAGAACAGTTTCGGGAACGCTTCCAGCGTTTTCCTGATTCGACTGTCGATTCCCTGATTGCCTCCGCGGATCTCGAGCACTCCTTTTCCGGCGTCTACGTTCGCGGCCGCATGCACGAAGGATCAAGCGAGCATGCGCTGATTGCCGTCTCTCCTTCGGAAACTTCGGCGGTCATCGAAGGGATTCTCACGTTCGGGATTCTCTGGCTGGATTGGGCAGGGGACATGCCGACCTGCTGTCGAAGGATTGCGTGTTTTTGTTCCGGAGGACACTAGCCGGTTCATCCGCGAGCGGGCGCTGGGATTGTCGCGCAGCGTGCGGCTCGAAATTTACGAATACAACGAGCGCGAAGCGAGAATTCGGCCGATGGATCCTGCAGATGTCGGGAATCTCGAAAGCCGCCTGGTCCCCAGGACGGATACGGAACTGGCGCTAACGGGCGCGCAGGAAGCGATGGCCCGGATTCGTTCGCTCGCGCCCGCCAATTCAGAGCTGGCCGGCAATGTTGCGGCTCGGATTGTGGCCGGCACGAATGAAGTGGCTTTCTGTTTTCGAGGGCTCGAATTCGCGCGCTGGTCCCAAGAAGGGATTACGTTTGGCCTCGGCGACCCGCGCGAGCGCCTCACGGAAGACACGCGGCCTCACCTCGTTCGGTTGATGCGCGACCTGAATGCTCACAGATGCTCTGTCGGGACGGAAACGAATCATCCACTCTATCGCATGGCGCCAGAACGTTGGCTCGAAACCCTGGTAATGCAGGATCCCGCGTGTCTCGACGCTCAGCTCGACGCGGCGCATCTCTATTCGGAAGTGCCCGCGCTTGCCGGCGGCGACCGAAGCATCCTCGATGTTCTCGGCGTGACGCTGCGAGGACAACGCGTCGTCATCGAACTGAAAGCTTCCGAGGATATTCAAATGCTCATGCAGGCGGTGGATTATTGGCTGCGAGTCAGGCGTCATCAGCAATCCGGCGACTTCCAGCGCAATGGGTATTTTTCGGGAAGGGACATAAGCACGGAACCGCCCCTCGTTTGGCTGGTGGCGCCAGGCCTGCGCTTTCATTCTGCGACGGACACGTTGCTGAATTATCTGGGACCTGAGATTCGAATTACGCGCATCGGTCTCAACGAGAATTGGCGGCGTGGCGTAGAAGTCGTTTTCCGCCAGTAATCCGTGTTTGCGGAAAGTCGCAGTTTTTACGGCCCCCAAAAAAATCGCTCGACAAAAAAAAGAAGGGAAGCGGCCTGGGTTGAACCAGTACCACTTCCCGGGGTGTGTCCTAGAAGTGTTTGCTTATTTAGACGCTGCGCGTAGGGAAAGGTTGCACCGCGATGCAAAATTCGGAAACAAACTTTTCGACGGAAATCCTGTAGAAACTCTGTAGAAACGAAGTTACTAATAGAAAAGGTACTTACGCCACTTCTCGTCGCGGTGCCCAATCAAACGCATCAGTTGACGCGAAGTGTGCAGCGTGAATGGACGCGGACGCCGCTGCAATTTCAGTCCTGCTTCCTCCGGCGTGCGATCGCCCTTCTGGTTGTTGCACGTGTAGCAGCAAGCCACCAGATTCTCCCACGACGACCTGCCGCCGCGCGATCGAGGCAGAACGTGATCGAGCGTCAATTCTGCCGCAGGAAATGCGGTGCCGCAGAACTGGCAAGTGTTGCGATCGCGCAAGAGAATATTCTTCCGCGACAATGCCCGGCTTTGCTGCGGAATGTGCCGGTAGGAAAGCAATCGAATCACCGATGGAACAGCCACCGATTTCGAAGTGGAATGCACGACCGCGTGACTTGTTTCTTCCGCCTGCGCGACGCCCTTCAGCATCAGCACAAGCGCGCGCCGCACGGCAGTCACGTTAATGGGTTCGAAAGTTGCGTTCAGAACGAGGACCGGGGCTTGCATGACGGAGGGGCGAGCGGCGGGCGAACCAGGGGGCTTAGGCACAGCGGGGTCTGAAACAACGCCTCCGAACCCAACATTAGGACGGGGACGTAAGACACCCTTCAGCCGGTTGTTCATACCTTGTCCTTAGTTAAGCGACAAATCCCCCTGCTACAAAGATGCTGATGGGGCTGGAACGGTTTCACCCCTTGAGGCCCTGGAGTCTGGCTTTGGAGCGGGCCGAGACCAGCCGGACACCACCCTCGCTACGGTCAACCCGAGCACTGCGGCTGCCCCAGCCTTCCTGAGGGCGCGAGAGCAAGCATCCAGCGTAGCGCCGGTGGTCAATACATCATCTACCAGCAGGACGCGAAGGTTGTCAACTGCGGCGTTCTTATGGGTGGCATACGCGCCACGTACAGAGGACCATCGTTGGGAGCGTGAGAGCACCAACTGCGGGGGACGAGGCTTGGTTCGCACAAGAAGGCAAGGCGAGAACGGGAGCCTCAGATGCTTGGCGAGCGGCCGGCCGATCAATTCTGCCTGGTTGTAACCGCGCTCGCGAAGGCGGTCAGCATGGAGCGGAACGGGAACCACGAGATCTGTCCGCCAGGCATCAGGCTCACCCGAAACCATCTCCGCGAGTCGTCCGGCGAACCAACCGCCCAGTCGCGTGACCCCTTCGTATTTCAGCAGAACGACCGCTCGGGAAAGGGCGTCATTGTAGGCGCCATAGCTCCGCGCCCGTTCGAACGAGTAGAACCCAACTCGGCACAGGCGGCAGAGCGGGCGTCTTGCGTCTGCGGCTAGCGCGGAAACAAACGGCCGGCCACAGCACGGCACATGGGCTCGGTTATTTTCTCGAAGCTGGCGAGACAATCAGGGCAGATGGGAATTCTGCCCGCAGTCGTCAGTATCGTTTCACAGATGCGGCACGGCGCCGGGAACAGCACGGAGGATAGCGCGTCGATCGCAGTGCGAAGGTTCACCGGCCCAGTTCCAAACAAACACCACTCCGCGCCGGAAACTAACCCAACTGCTCAGGAGAGGAAAGATCGTAAAAAATCGTAAAACTACTTAGCGGGACTCAGTACGCACCCATACTGATGGAAGGCTGTCGTATGCAGGATCGCCTTAGAGCATCCCCTGTTCCATTTTCTCCTGGCAGGAGATGCAATAGCGGGTCCACGGCACAGCTTCAAGCCGCTTCTGCTGAAGTTCCTGATGGCACGAGACACATTCCCCGAATGCGTCGTCGCGGATTCTTTCGAGGGCGTCGTCAACAAGTTGCAGGAGGGAGCGATCGTTGTGAGTCTGGCCGAACAGGAACTCCTTGGTGTAGGAGTTAGCCGCCTTGTCGGCGAGGTCCACCGTGGGATCTTCGTCCGCCTCGCGCCCTTCCTGTTCGGTGCGCGCGATTCCGCGAACAAGCTCTTCGCGACGCGCCACCAGTTTCTTTCTGTAATAATCGAGCCGCTTCTTATCCATGGTTCATGCCTCTAGACCCGCAAAACATCGCGACCAAAACCAGCAATTTTACCGATGCGTTGCAGCCGTTGTCAAATCAGTCACGCTCCCCAATGAGCGAGACAATTACCTAACGACTCCAGCCCCCCCAATGGAACTACGTGATGCCGCCAGGACCATCCAGCCAATTAGGGGCGGCACAAATAGATGCAGAAAGCCGCTGCCGGGATTCTTCCAGCTTCGCCGCTTTGCGCCATGCCAGGCACCTGCGGTGCGAGAGACACGCCCTCCTCGCCGTCGCTACTGTTCCGTCGCCCGCGAAGTTACGCGTTTCGTGGAATGCCTTGCATTTTGAGGCGTTTAGTTGCCACTCGCGAGTGCGGCTGCTAGAATTTCAGGTTCGCACCATGTCGTGAGTCTGTCGCATACAAGAACCTGCAGTCGAAGCGATCCTTCCGTGAATCTAATCCAGGTATCCATCGAAAGCATGGACCGAATGATGCGCTGTAGAACCCAGCGCCTCGGGGAGGACTGGTTTGTCGAAATATGATCTCGTCGTAATTGGGAGCGGCCCAGGCGGCTATGTCGCGGCCATTCGCGCCGCACAATGGGGGTTGAAAACCGCGGTTGTCGAGAAAGACCCGTTCCTGGGTGGCACTTGCCTGCACATCGGCTGCATTCCCACCAAGGTTTTCCTGCACCACGCCGACATCTACGATTACTTCAAGCGCGCCGAGGAGTTTGGCTTCGAAGTGAAGGGCGTGAGCATCAACTGGCCTGCGATGCTGGCGCGCAAGGACAAAATCGTCAAGAAGCATTCGCTCGGCATCGCTTCGCTTTTCAAGAAGCATAAGATCGAGTCGATCACCGGCTGGGGACGAATCGCCGGTCCGGGACGCGTCTCAGTCGAGAAGGACGGAAAAGCAAACGAAATCGAAACAACTTACACCCTTCTCGCGACCGGATCGGACGCTCGAACGCTTCCGGGGGTCGAAATTGACGGCAAAACCATTCTGACCAACCGCGAGATACTTTCGCTGCCGGCCATTCCCAAATCCCTCGTGGTGGTTGGCGCAGGAGCCGTCGGTGTCGAGTTCGCTTCGATTTTCAAGACCTTCGGCGCCGACGTAACGATTCTCGAGATGTTGCCGCGCATCGTGCCGCTCGAGGATGAAGAAGTTTCCGCGGAGTTGGATAAGGCCTTCAAGAAAAAAGGGATTCACATCGAGACCGGAGCGAAAGTCAGCTCCGTCAAAAAAGATGCAAAGGGAGCGACCGTAACTTTCACCGACAACACCGGCAAGTCCCAGAACGTCACCGCCGAAAAAGTCTTGATCGGTGTTGGGCGCAGGCCGCTCACGGAAAACTGCGGCCTCGAAAAAACCAAGGCAAAAGTCGAACGGGGTTTTGTTCACGCCAACGGCTTCCTCGAAACAGATGAGCCGCGCCTTTATGCTATTGGCGATATCGTCGCCGGATTGCCGCAACTCGCGCATGCCGCCTCGATGGAAGGAATCATCGCGGTCGGGCGCATGGCGGGAAAGGACGTTCAGCCGTTCGATCGCAAGAAATGCCCGAACGCCACCTATTGCGAGCCGCAGATCGGCTCGGTCGGCTTGACCGAAAAACAGGCTCGCGAAGCCGGCTACGAGGTGAAGACGGGAAAATTCCCTTTTATTGGCAACAGTAAAGCTACAATTCTGGGCATGCACGAAGGCTTCATCAAGGTCGTTGCGGACGCGAAATATGGCGAAATCTTGGGCGTGCATGCCATTGGCCCGCTGGCCACGGAAATCATTTCCGAGCCAACCGCCGCGTTGAATCTCGAAGCCACAATTGACGACATGGCCGCGGTAATTCACGCGCATCCAACTGTTTGGGAAGCTATGGGCGACGCTTTCAACGCCGTCCGGGGCCTGGCCATCAACATCTAAGTTAATCGGAAGCCGTTCGTTTTCAGGACGTGATCCCTGTGCCGCATGTTTGCTGGCTGGTTGAAACTGGTCTGATTCGTTACGACGCTGCGTCTCGATTGCAGCATCAACTTGTGGACGCGCGCAAAAACGCGGCCATTCCCGATGTCCTTCTCTTCTGCGAGCATCCGCATGTCATTACCCTGGGGCGAAACGGCAAGCGAGAGCATCTCAAGGCGAGGGACAGCGTGCTGGCGCAGATGAACGTCGAATTCCGCCCCACAGACCGCGGCGGCGATATTACCTATCACGGCCCGGGACAAATTGTCGGCTATCCTGTTCTCGATTTGGCGCAGCATCGCCGCGACGTTCGTTGGTATGTCGAGCAATTGGAAGAGGTGATGATCCGAACGACCGCTGATTATGGGCTCGCCGCGAAGCGAATCAACGGACGCCACGGAATTTGGGTCGAGTCCGCCGCCGGCGAAGAAAAACTGGCCGCCATCGGCGTTCACCTCAGCCGCTGGGTGACTTCGCACGGTTTCGCTTACAACGTTTCGACGGATCTGCGCTTCTTCGAATTGATTGTGCCCTGCGGGATTTCCGGCCGGCGTGCGACGTCACTCGAACGGCTGCTCGGACGCGCGGTTCGCGCCTCCGAAGTCCGAGAGCGCCTCGCATTTCACTTCAGAGAAGTTTTCGAGTGTCAAATGGTTCCGACGACATTGCATGATGCGAACGAAGCCATGGATGCAACGGCGC
>Ga0187815_10000848_pt1 | contig 14628 bp, 12 predicted proteins | sample NC_S_5_FD_132962 | JGI IMG/M metagenome (GOLD analysis project Ga0187815, IMG submission 132962) | Wetland sediment microbial communities from Neuse River Estuary, North Carolina, USA - ASW-S_5 | ecosystem: Environmental > Aquatic > Freshwater > Wetlands > Sediment | place: USA: North Carolina...
CCGGATGGACGCGGCGCGGAGAATCGCCTTAGGTGCTGGGCTCCCCGAGACACAGCTTGACCGCGTTCTTTCCCACACCCCCGAGCAGCTGGTGAAGCGAATTCGGGGGGCCTAGGCCGTACTTCCCCTCGGGTTCTCGACCGTTCCGCGTCGAGTCACGTCCATCACGAGCACCGGCCCTCGGGTGTAAAGTCAATGCACCCAATGAAGAAACGTTCAGTGCCGGGGCCAGGCACTGAACGACTCTTCCGATTCTATGCCAATCGGGATGACCCACTGCCAGGCACGCGCGTTCGATGACGGGACCGCAGTCAGCGCGCGGGACGCGGGACGACCGCGAAGAGCGCGACGCTCAAGCGCTTGCAGCGCTCGTGTCTACGATGGCCGTGAACGGTGAGCCTCACGCGACATATCACGGAATCATCGTCGAGGAAAGTCTCCTCGAATCCTCCGTCCTTCGGTCGGTCAAGGTCTTGGGTCGGGAGAGAGGGAGAGATTGGACGCTGCTTCGCGTTGGCGTCGCAGGCAGCGCGCTGGAGATCGTCGTTGAAAGGATTCGTCGGAATCTGAAGACTGAAAATGGCGTGCCGTTTTATGCCCACTTTTACCGCCTAGGCGAGCTGATTGTGGTGTTCCCCGAGAGGATCTTCCGAATGACTCCTTCGAAGGATACTTGGGCACCAGTGGTGTCCTACGGAAAGTCGGTCGGGATCCCTTTGGAGCAGTTGGACTTCATGCCCTGCCGATTCGAAGACGAGACCTATTGAGAGACTGGGACCAGGTCTGTCTGGGCGAGATCAATGATGCGCGCGGCCGATGACGGGACCGCAATCAGCTCGCGACTGGGAAGCCGGAGGGGGAGAGTGCAAGGAGTTTCTTATGCCGGGGCCAGGATTCGAACCTGGGAACTCCTGCGAGAGCAGATCTTGAGTCTGCCGCCTTTGGCCGCTCGGCCACCCCGGCGCGCGCGTCACCAGGAGACGATGTATGTTATTCCTCTTCCGACTCGTCCCCTGGAGACTCGGCCTCCTCGTCTCCGGGAAGCTCCGACACGAGTACCGCCTGATGCCGAGAGGCGCCGGGTTGGTCCGCCCAAGGGCCTGTTCCCTGCCGGGGCACTATTCCGCGGACCCGCGTGCGCCGCGCTCGCCCGCACTTGAGGCAGGTTCGGATGCGACGGCCCGACCTCAGCCGGGTGCGTACCGTTCGGCCCTCGAGCCAGAAGGAGGAGCAGCCACGACAGTACAGATCCCGATACTGAGGGAGGAGCCGTATGTTGTATCGCATTCCTATGCGGCGGGCGAGCGTCACATACCGGTCTGCGAGCTCGAGATGTCCGGTCGTCGCCTCCCGTTCGGCGAGGACGAACAGGCTCGAGATCCGTTCCCGCGCGATGCGGACCATCGCTCCCGTGCGGCGGCCGCGGCGGCCGCCGCGTCTCACGGCTGCGGCTGCTGGCATACGGGACAATACACGGCAGGACGGGAGATGATCGTGCGACACCGCACGCAGTACTTACCACTGGGTGGAGGTGGGATCGGCCCAACGGCCCCCGGAGCGGCCGGGGCGATGTAGCCTACCTGCGGCCCCACCGCCACATAGAGCGGTGGAGGCGGGGGTGGAGGGGGAACGGAGCTGACGCTCTGAAGAGTCGGGGGTGGGGGGTGTAACGGCGGGGGGGCTGGCGGCGGGGAAGCCATCGGTCGAGACCCTGGAAGGGAGGTGGGTTCCACCTGAGGGAGTGTGTACCCGCACTTCGCGCAGAACAGCGCACCGTCCGGGCCAAGCTCTCCGCAATGCAGACACACGGGCACGGCGGGGGCAAGGTTAATGGCGTATATCACCGTCAGGGCCCTTGGTGAGACACCGGTCGGTCGCATTGGTCACTCGGGACCCCGCGCTCTACCACGATCTCGCGGGTTTCCTGCGCGAGCGACGCTGGCCGACCGTGAGCCTTCTGCCTGGCGACCGCATCCCGGACCGGGTGGCGGTCGTCCTCACTTCGCCGAAGGAGGTCGACCTCATCTCGCATTCCAACGTGCTCGCCGTCGCCGAAGAAGTCGATCGGCGCGCGCTGGGGGCCGCGATTGAGCACGCCATAGGTTCTGGCGAACCCGTCGAGGAGATCATCGTCGGGATCGATCCGGGACCTCGGCCGGGATACGCCATCCTTGCCGGCCTGACCGTAATCGGCGAGGGGAATCTCGAATCCCCCGAGGCCGTGGGGGCCTTGGCGAATCACCTTCGCCACCGCTTCACGGCCTGTCACGTGCTCTTCCGCGTGGGAACCGGGGACCCGGGGGCTCGTAACCGAATCGTGAACGCGCTGCTGACCCACCAGCGCACCGTCGAACTGGTCAATGAGCAGGGCACAACTCCTCGCGGACGCCGTCGGCCCCGAGACGCCGCCGCCGCTCGAACGATCGCCCGTTCCCGGGGCCGATCGGTCCAGGATCGACTGCCGGTGACGTTCACTCCGGGGGAGATCGCGAATCTCCAGCGACAAAGCCGCGAAGGCAGTGGAGGGCGCGTTACGATCTCTCGCTCGTCGGCCCAACGGGTGCTGCAAGGAGAGCTGACGCTCGCAGAAGCGGTCGAGGAGACCGTCGGTGCCCCCTCTCATCGTGGGGTCCGGCCCTTGCACGAACCCCTTTAATCCACGGACGGGTCGCGCTGTCCGTGCCGGTTCCCCTCGAGGTAGAGCAACGGGTCCGTCGGGTGGTCCTCGAGAATGCGGTTGCGCACGAAGGGGCCGCGCAAGCAGGCCCGGTGATCGCGCGGCTGCTCGCGACCGACCCGGGGCTTCGGTCCCACGCCGAGGAGCTTCGAACCCTCGTCTCGGTCGCGGTGGCGGAAGTCCGAGGACTTCCCCTCGCCGAGCTGGAGGACCGTCTCGGTGCGCTCGGTGGGCCCGAGCCCGAGCGGACGAAGGAGACCCGGGGAGAGACCGCGAGTTTCCCGGACCTCCTCGGAGCAGTCCCCGGGAGGGTCGTGCTTCGGATGGCACCCTTCCCGAGCGGCGCCCTCCACATCGGGAACGGACGGATGCTCTTCGTGAATCAGCACTACCGGGACCGATACCACGGTAAGCTCCTGCTGGTCATCGACGACACCGTCGGCACCGAGGAGAAACGGGTCGAAACCGAGTTCTTCGACACGATCCTCGGGGATTGCGACCTCGCGGGGGTCAGGCCGGACGCGGTGCTCTACAAGTCGGACCGGATCCCGATGCACTACCCCTGGGCGCGGCGCGTCATCGAGAAGGGCGGCGCCTACGTCTGCCGATGCCCTCAGGAACTGCTTCGCGAGAACCGGATCCACGGAATCGCGTGCCCCGAGAGAGCACAGACCCCGTCGGAGAGCCTTGACGAGTGGGAACGGATGCTCGGGAACGCTTACAACCCGGGCGAGGCGGTCCTGCGCCTGCGGACGGACCTGAACGATCCGGACCCGGCATTCCGGGACCGGGTCCTGTTCCGGATCAGCGATGTCGACCATCCGCGCGTGGGCCACAAGTACCGCGTCTGGCCGCTCCTCGAGTTCTCGTGGGCGGTGGACGACGTCGAGCTCGGCGTGACGCACGTCCTGCGGGGGAAGGACCTGGTGATGGAGGACCGGATGGAGCTATTCCTCTGGAACCTCCTCGGCGTCCGGGGCCCTCCGTTCCTGCACTGGGGGATCCTTCGCGTGCGCGAGGCCAAGGTCGCCAAGAGCAAGGCGTACCGAGAGGTGAAGACCGGAGTGTACGATGGCTGGGCCGACCCGAGGAGCTGGTCGCTCCGCTCCCTCGACCGGCGGGGAATCTCCATGGACACGCTACGGGAGTTCACCCTCTCGTTCGGCATGTCGCTCGCCGACATCGAAGTGCCGGCGGAGACCCTGTACTCCGAGAACCGCAAGCGGATCGACGGGACCACCATGCGGCGCTCGTTCGTGCCCGAACCTGTGCGGGTCGAGGTCGAAGAGTATCCGTTCGACCTGGCTCGGGTACCGCTCCCGAACCACCCGGACCGTCCCGAGCTCGGCACGAGATCGGTGAACGCTGGGCCGGCGTTCTTCCTTCCGTCTCGGGACCTCGCTCAGCATGTGGGGGCCGAGGTCCGACTGAAAGAGCTGATCAACGTCCGGCTCTCGAACGAGGTCCCCACGGCGGGGGGAACGGTTCCAGCGAAGTTCGTCAGCCGGGAGAACCGGCGGTTGCCTCGCCTCCAATGGGTGAGCGCGGCCGACGCGGTATCGGTGGACGTGCTCGGCATCGATGGGAGCCACAGTGTCGGTGTGGGGGAGGGGGCCCTCCGGTCGGCCCATCCGCGCGACATATTCCAGTTCGAGCGGTTCGGCTTCGTCCGGGTCGAGGGGGACTGGGCTCCGGGCTCGACACCGTTACGGGTCGTCTACGGGCATCCGTAACCCGGCGGCCAACCTTTAGGAGCCAGCCGCTCTCCTACCCGCGAGGGCACGATGAAGTTCCTGCACACGTCGATCACGGTTCGGCACATGGAGGAAAGCCTGGCCTTCTACACCGAGGTGCTCGGACTGGAGTTCGAGCGCCGCCGAACCATCCCGGAGAACCATGCCGAGATCGCGTTCGTGCGCGACCCGGCGAGCGGCGCCCGCATCGAGCTCACCCACTGGGACGGGAAGGACCAGTTCGAAGCCGGCGAGCAGCTGGACCACCTTGCGTTCGAAGTCCCGGACCTCGACCGGTACCTCCTCCGGCTGCGCACCAAGGGGGTTCGGGTCGCGAAGGAGCCGTATCGGCTCTCGGGCGGCTCATCCCGGATCGCGTTCATCCTCGACCCGAACGACGTTTGGATCGAACTGATCGAGCACCTGCCGAGCTCGGGTTGAACGTACGACCTTGGCGACGGCGACGACGGACGTAGCGGCCGAACACACCCGACCGCTGCTGGCGGTCTTCTCGGCCACCTTCTTCGTCCGGTTCGCCTTTGGCATCACGGTTGCAGTCTTCGCGAGCTACATCCTGGGCCGGACGTCCGGCCTGGGTCAGGGGGACGTCGGGACCGTCGGCCTGGTCAGCGCCATGGCGCCGGTCGGCGAGTTCTCCACCGTCCTGCTTTCGGGAGTGGTCGCGGACCGGTACGGTCGATTCCCCGTGCTCTTCGCCGGGATGGCGGGAGCCGCGATCCTGTTCGCCGTCGTAGCGACCACTCGCTCGGCGCTCGTGCTGGGAGGCCTGAACCTCATGTTCGGAGTGGCGAGCGGCGCGATCCTCGCGGCGAGCCTCGCGATCGTCGCCGATCGATCCGGCGCGGACGAACGGGGCCTCGAGATGGGCCGCTTTGACGCGATGAACCTGTTCGGCTGGGTGTCCGGATTTGCCTTCGGATTCGGCATTCTCGGGGCCGTCTCGAACTCTGCGCTCGGGTACGCGTTCGTGGCTGGGGCGTCCATCCTGGCTGCCGGTCTCTTCCTCTCCGCGTCGTTGGTCCGCGGCCTCGACGTACGACGCCGACGAAGGGGGATCGCCCTGCGCGAAGTGCTCGGCCAGGCCTTTCGCCGCGGAGTCCTGCTCGTCACGCTGCCCTGGCTGGTGATCTACATGCTGATCGGCACCGCGCTCGTGTTCCTCGGGACCGCGTCCAAGGGCGCAGGGATACCGTCGGTCTACCTCGCCGCGATCATCGGTGGAGGGGGAACCCTCCTCGTGCTCACGCAACCGTACTTTGGACGTCTCGCCGACCGAACGGGCCGGATGCGGATGATGACGGTCGGGGTGATCGGTTTCGTGGTGCTGATGGGGCTCGCCTGCCTGCTGGTCGCGTTCGGACCGAGCCCGGCGCTGCTCGGCGGGGTCGGAGTGAGCGTCCTCGTGGCGCTCGCCTATGGACCCGCCGCCCTCGCGGCGCTCGCGGACCTCACGCTCGAGATGAGCCGCGCGACGACGATGGCGATCTACTCGCTCACGATATCGCTCGGCATGATCGCCGGCCTCCTGGTCTCGACCCAGCTCTATGCGTACTTGGGGAACGTCGGTCTCTACCTCTTCTTCGGCGGGGTGGCCGCCGCGCTCGTCGCCCTCACGGCGGCCAGGTACCGGGTGCTGGCGACGGGGCCTGGGGCGACGATCATGACTCCGGCTCGATGACGATGTGCCTAAGGACCGGGTAGGTCCCGCGCAGCTTGAGCGTGATCTGATCGATCGCCGCTTCGATCTGGTCGGTCGTCAGCCCGTCGTGGAAGTTGATGCGTAGCGCGAGCAGCGCGTCGTCCGGCCCGAGCAGCATCGACTGCAGGCTCCGGACACGGGTCACCCGGGCGTCGGCCTCGATCAGGGAGAGGAGGGCCCGAGCCACCTCGGGGGCGAGGGCCCGTCCGATCAGGTACTCTCGGCTTTCCGCGGTGAGGATGAAACCGGTCGCGACGAGGAGGAAGCCTTCCACGGCCGCCGTGATCCCGTCGACCGCGTAGTCTCCCGTGCGATAGACGACCAGGAGGCCTCCGAAGGCCACGATGCAGCCGCCGATCGTCACGAGGTCCTGGTAGAAGATCGATTTGAGCCCCTGGTTCGCGCTCTCGAGCAGCGCCTGGAGCGCCCGACGGGAGAAACGGAGCTCCCGAAGGGTGACCCAGATCCCGACCACGCTCACCGCGAGCGAGGCCGCGAGCACGATCAGCCCTTCTCCGATGTGGGAGATCGGCACCGGTGTGAGGACCTGGTCGATCCCGGTGACGAGGGCGATGATGCCGGCGGTCGTGAACGTGATGAGGATCGACACGAACGCCCAGAAGAACCGTTCCTTGCCCCGGCCGAACGGATACTGGTAGTCGGCCGGTCGCCGCGAAACGTGGAGCCCCCAGATCAAGAGGGCCGCTCCGATGAGGTCCGTGACGGAGTAGATCGCCTGGGCGAGGACAGTGCGGCTTCCCGAGAGGATCGCGATCGCGAAGTTCGCCACGAACAGGGCACCGTTCAGTAAGAGGGTAGCGACGAGGACGAACTGGGTGCGCATCGGGGTCCGAGGTCCCTCTTCGGTGAGGGACCGCTACCGTGCCGCCGGTGGATAAAGAGTTGCGCCCGCGCCCGCGGGGGGTGGGTGGTGCCGGCGAGGACGAATCATTAAATCGCGTGGGCCGGTGAGTCTCTCGGGGTCCCCCGATGAGCCAAACAACCGCCCGTCCAGCTACCGAACCATCGACCGGCGTCCAGGGGTCCACGACCGCGCTCCGTCACCCGAGGCCCCCCTTGAGCCGCCTCGGTCTATCTCCGGGCAAGAAGACCCGCCTGAAGCACCTCCTCTACGACCATGGGCCGGGCGGCGGTACCCTGCTCGTCCTCCCGATCGACCAGGGCCTCGAACACGGGCCGGCCGACTTCTTTTCGAACCCCGATTCCCTCGACCCTCGCTACCAGTACGAGCTGGCCCGGGAAGGGAAGTTCAGCGCCATCGCGCTCCATATCGGCCTCGCCGAGAAGTACTTCCACGAGTTCGCAGGCGACGTCCCGTTGATCCTCAAGCTGAACGGCAAGACCGCCGTCCCGTCCGACGCTCAGGCATTCAGCCCTCTCACGGGCACCGTGGAGGATGCGGTGCGCCTGGGGGCCGATGCGGTCGGGTACACCGTCTACGTAGGTTCCCCCGCGCAGGACCGTGACTTCCTCCAGTTCCTCGAGGTCCGGCGGGCGGCCGAACGATTCGGGATGCCCGTGGTTGTCTGGGCGTACCCTCGGGGGGAGGCCGTGGCAAAGAAAGGCGGCAAGGAGAGCCTCTACGCGATCGACTACGCGGCCCGGGTGGCCCTGGAGCTCGGGGCGGATATCGTGAAACTGAACTACCCGGTCGCCTCGGAGAAGGACGCCGAGAGCCCCCCGCCCTACAACACGCTCCATCTCACGCCGGGCGACGCGTTCCGCAAGGTCGTGGAGAGCGCGGGTCGAGCGCTCGTGCTCGTCTCCGGTGGAGAGAAGGTCGGAGACCCCGTGCTCCTCGCGAAGGTCCGCTCCTCGATGGACGCCGGAGCGACCGGCATTATCTTCGGCCGCAACCTCTGGCAGCGGGCCAAGCCCGACGCGCTCCGTCTGACCCGGGAACTGCATGCGATCTTCCGGGAGTACGCGCAAGCACCGGCCTAGAGCGTCGCTCCGGCTCCTCATCGTGCTTTCCGGGGAGGACCACCCCAAGGCGTGCACCGGACGCCGTCTACTCCGGTGGGGACGGGCGGTCCGGGTTCCTCGGGAAGACGCGAGCTCCCCCCACCCGATCGTGTTGGACCCGTACGCGTCGACCCCGCTCTCCGCCGCCGATCGAGAAAGCGCCGAACGGGGTGGAGTACTCGCCGTGGATTGCTCCTGGAATCGACTCACCTCCCGCGGAAAGTTTCCCGGAGCGGGATCGGACCAGGGCTCCCGAGGAATCCATCGGCGGCTTCCGATACTCATCGCCACGAATCCACAGCACTATGGCCGTGTAGCGCAGCTCAACACGGTGGAGGCCCTGAGCGCCGCCCTCTACATTCTCGGGCGAGTCGACGAGGCCGAGGATCTGATGACGGGGTTCAGCGGGGGCGACGAATTCCTTAAGGTGAATCGGAGCCGGCTGGACCGATACGAAGCGGCGGTCACACCGGCCGACGTCGCGGCCGCGGAGAAGGCGCTCTTCGGGGAGACGTGAATCGCCTTCGCTCACTCGTTCGCGGGCGCCCATGCGCCGATGGCGAGGAACGCCCCGACCGCGATCGCGACCCCCGCGATCGTGGGGAGGGCGGCGGTCGTGAACGTAGGGACGTTGTAGTACGAGAGTCCCATGAAGAGCGCCCAGACCGCTCCGACGAGGATCGCGACGCCGAACCAGACGAACGGCGGGACGCCCCGGTCCGTGGACGCCGCGCTCCCCCTCATGGACTCACCCACAGGATCCCCCAAAGGCCCATGATATCCCCCTGCTGGGAACCCGTCATCCAGGTCGACTCGCCGGCCGGGTTGTAGACGTACGGAATCGGGCTCACGAGGCCGTAGACGTAGACGCCGGCGGGAAGGGTCGCGGACTCGTTCAGCACCGAGCCGATCCGGAGCGGCTGGGTCGTCACCGGGACGAGATTGCCGCCGGTGGTGTTGATGGCGTAGATCCCGAGCTGGTACGGGAGAGTGTAGTTGTGCGCGAAGAGGTAGTTCAGCTGGTTGTTCGGGTCGGTCGACGTGACGTTCACGAGGTAGTTGTCGACTCCGATGCTGGCCGTCGGGATGTAGTACTGGAACGATACCGTACCGGGCGTTGCCGTGAGGGTCGGGCCCGGTACGGAATTGTCGAAGAGCCCTTCCTGGTCGGCGATCAGGAACGCCCCGGCGGCGCTCATCACCGGCGGATTGTAGATGTCCCCCGCTCCTCCGCTCGACACGTAATCGGCGAGATTCGAGGTCCCGGTCGCCGGTAGCACGACGAGCGCCGCCACGTCCTGGCCGAACCAGGGCCCGTTGTATTCGGAATCGGGGGCGGCGTACACCCCCGGCACGGAGGGCGCTTGGAAGAGCCAGTACGACATCGCGTACGGGATCACCTGGATGTCGACGACGGGTAGGTTTCGGAACGGGATGTAGAAGCCGCCCGTGGCGCCTTGGGCTGTCGCGTTCACGGCCACCCACTGGCCGGCGTGAACCACCATCATGTCCGAGAACGAACCGACAATCGGACCGCCCTCGTGCACTTCCCAGTAGTACTGGTGGTTCACGAGGTTCAGGTACTCGCTCCCGGCGGGAGGGTCTGCTGGAGTTCCGATCGCCGTGGAGTCGGTGAGAGTGAGCGGGGACGTCGTGACGAGAACCCCGACGATCAGGACGACGACGACCGTGATCCAGGCGCGCTCGGCCCCCTCGCGGCGCGGCCGCGGGGTCCGGCGCACGAACTTCTGGTCGGAGATGGGGACGGTCGGGTTCGGATGCGTCGATTGGGCCATCTTCCTCACGATCTCATCGAGCGAGAGACCCTGGACCGTCAGCACCTCCCCTTTGAACAGCGTGAGCAGGACGTTCGCGGCGAAGAACAGCTGAGCGCCGATCGAAACGACCACGAAGACCGTGAGCCAGACCTGGTCATCGACGACGGCGGGAGTCAGCGGAAAGATCAGCGACCGCCGGAGGATCCCGTCGGAGCCGAGCAGGTCCATGAACAGGACGAGACCGCTCCAACCGATCGCGGTGGAGACGAAGTGGGCCTGCGCGAGCCGAGGGGAGTACCACAGGCGACCGGCGAGCAACGGGAACGCGGCGTAGACCACCGCGAACCCTCCGGCTGCGATCGAGAGGAGGGCGATGGCGTGGAAATGGCTCACGATGAACAACGTGTTGTGGAGGTCGATGTCGAAGCCGAGCGTGTTGTTGTCCGGGCCGGTCAGACCGCCGGCCATCGTCCCAGCGAACGAGAGGAGGAGAAACAGCGTCACGGCGTTCCACTGCCACTCCCCTCGCTTCACCCCCTTCGTCGTCATCCAGATCGTGAAGAAGGTGATCGCGGAGGGAATGACGATGAGGAACGTCAGCGCCATCGTCAGCCACGCGGACCAGGGTGGGACCGGCGTGAGGTAGAGGTGGTGGATCGAAAGGACGGGGGTGAGAACAGTGAAGATCACGGCCGCCGCGAACGCGGCGCGGTAGCTGTAGATGGGACGCTTGGCGAAGATGGGGACGAGGAAGTAGAACGCCGTGATCGGGATGAGGAAGAGGATGTAGACGAGGCCGTGGCCGAAGAACCAGAAGAGGACCTGGTTGAGTAGCGGATTCACGGGACCCACGCCGAAGTAGTTGAAGAGGTCCCAGGTCGAGGAGGCGAGGACCGTGACGTACGACAACGGGATCAGAATCACCAGGGCGATGACGAACAGCGCGAACGGGGGCACCCGGCGGACCTCCCCCCGGTGGCTCCTCCACCAATCCAGGAAATGGACGAGCATCCAGAGGGACCAGATGATGACCGCGACGCAGAGCGCGATCCAGCCGATGTACCAGAGCGGGCTCGCGACGTAGGCGGAGAGGCCGCGGATCCCGAGAGGCGAGTAGAAGTACCATCCGAGCGCCGGGAAGTACGCGTCGTTGAACTGAGGATACAGGTAGAACGGGCCCTCCATGAGGACCAGGCTCAGATTGAACAGGATCACCGAGAGGTAGTAGGCCCACTTGTGGCGCGGCGTGAGCCCGAAGGCCGTGACGAAGATGATCCCGAAGAGGGCGAGCTCGAGCTGCTGGGCGAACCCGAACAACATCCGTATCCCATGAAGCGTGAGCGACGAGTAGATCGCCTGATTCGAGAGGTGAAGCGACTGACCCAGGGCGTATGCGGTGACCTGGGTCCGCCAGCCGAAGATATCGAAGGCGCCAACGATCCCCCAGAAGACGGACGCGACCACCATCAGCATGGTGATCCGGGTCATCCAGTCGCGGTCGAGCTGGAACACGCGTTGGAAGAACGTCAGCTTCGAGAGACGGGATCGGATCGCTTCCTCGGTCCGGTCGAAGAATCGGATGATCGCCGGGGGGCGTTCGAATACCGCGACCGGCTGTTCAGCGGCCGCGCCTGGGGCGGCGCCGCTCGTGCTCATGCCTCGGACGACCGGGCAAAGGACCGAATCGGTCGCTATCCCGAGTGGGTTCGTACGGACGAACCTCGTAAATCCGGATTGACGGACCGCTCGAAACCCCCGGCAGGCAGGAGGGGAAGTTGGACTCAGTCCGGGATGGGATACGACCGCCCTTCGGTCGGCAGGTGATCGACGAGAACTTCGTCCAGGGACCGAAGAGGAGATCGAAGCGGAAGATGCGCGATGGTCACCCCGCCGTATCGTTCGTAGACCCGGGAAGTGTGGAGGGTCAGGCACCGACCTCCGTAGAGCGACTTACCGTTGAGGTCCGGGTCGTGGCCCCGCAGGACAACTCGCAGATGAGTCGCGTCCAGGAACTGGTCGAGCTCTCGTCTTCCCCATGGGGGAGCCGCGCCTCGACGTATTCGTGAGGCGTCGCACTCCGCCCACACGATCTCGGCGAGGCGACCCTCGTCCGCCGAGGTGAACGCGTGGGACCACGGCTCGGGAAGCTTCCCTTGGGGGAATCCCGCATGCGCTAGGTACGCTCCGTTCGAGGTAGCCACCGCGAGCGGCCCGCGCTCGAGCAGGGCGAGGATGCGGTCGTACCGGCTGGACTCCGGTCCCCACAGCTCGTCCACCTCGTCCGGGAGATTGTGAGGCAGCGCCGGAATCCGACGGACCGTTTCGTGGTTCCCCTGGATGAGGAAGACTCGAGCCGGCGCCTCGGCTGCGAGACCGAGGAGATACAACGCGTTCGCGACCGACCCCGCGCCGCAATCGTCGGGGGCCCGATCGACGTAGTCCCCCAGACCGATGAGGCAGCGGTCCCCCGCTCGGTATCGCTGGACGACCTCCTCGGCCGACCTCCAGTCGCCGTGAGTGTCCCCGAAGACGATCGCCTCCTCGGCCGTTCCCGCCAACAGCTCGGTGAGCGGTGGCCGAACGGGAACGTGGCGTTCGAGGTAGTCCAGGAGGCCGTCCACCTCCGCGGAGGTGAGCCGGAGGAGTTCCGCAGGGGAGAGAACGACTCGTGAGGGAGGCATCCGGTTGGACCTCCTGCGGATCTCAGAGAAGTGCGGGGGGCCGGAGTTCCCGACGGCCGGTCCGATGGACCGAACCGCCCTTTGAACCGGCGTATGCCCTAGGCAACAGGGTCCTAAGCCCTGCCTCGCTGGCCCCGGCTGCTTCTGCAGACAGATTGGCCGAGCTGGAGCACCCCCGCACCGTGAGAGAGGATTCCGTCATTGAGTAGCCCCGGCAGGATTTTCGGCCCACGGGGTTCCATCCCCCCGCGGCGTTCGAACCTGCGTCGCGAGATCCAGAGTCTCGCATGATTGGCCACTACACCACGGGGCTACGCCAAAGTCAGCGGCGGACCGTTGATAAATGTTGCCGCGAACGCACGAGACCGAACGCTGACGTCGGCTCGCGGTCGACCACATCGCACAAATAGGCAGGGAGAGTGCGACGGCGGTCCACGCCCGGGAGGTCGTATGGCGGAGGCAGAGTCAATCCGCCCGGTTCATGAGAGGGGCTCGACCGAGAGTTCGAAAAGAGCGCCTGCCCCTCGGACCCCCTCGAGGCCGGACCGATCCGTTCCGTCGACTCAACTACCGCCGGCGCACCGGTCGGCCGCGCTCTACGTGGTGATCCCGCTCGTCGCGGGCACCGTTCTCGCGGCCAGTACTGGACTGTCCCTCGGCGGTGTAGCGGCCTATCTTCCCACCGCCACGCTTGACGTGACCTACTCCTTCCTGCGGATGCTCGCGGCGTACGCGCTGTCGCTCGGTTTCTCTCTCGCCTACGGCTACTACGCCTCGACCCACCGCGGTGGGGAGCGGGTGATGATCCCGATCCTCGACATCCTTCAATCGGTGCCGATCCTGGGCTTTTTCCCGTTCGCGTTATTGATCTTCGCCGGTGCTACGCCGGGCAGCTGGCTCGGCCCGAACTTTGCATCCGTATTCCTGATCTTCACGTCGATGGCCTGGAACATGGTGTTCGGGGTCTACGAGTCGCTGAAGACGCTCCCCTCCGACCTCAAAGAGGCCGCGGACACGTTCGGCCTGAGTGGGTCGCTTCGGTTCCGTCGAGTACTCTTTCCGGCCACCGTGAACCGCCTGGTGTACAACTCGGTCCTTTCGTGGACCGCGGGTTGGTTCTTTCTCGTGGAAGCAGAGATCTTCTCCACCAACTCCTCGGCGCTCCCCGGGATCGGGAGCTTCCTCTCCTTCGCGGCGAGCGCGCATCACGGCGACGAATTCCTGGCGGGGATCCTGGTGCTCGTGACGGTCATCGCCGTGCTCGATTTCGCCCTATGGCGGCCGCTCGGCCGATTGGCGGAACGGTTCCGGTATGACCAGGCCCCCTCGGGGGAGGCGGGAGAGATCCAACCGGCCCGGGACACTACGGGTCGGTTCCGCCGTGCGGCCGCGTACGTCACCCGAGGGGTCCGGACGGGCGTCTCCCGTATCAGCACTCCCCTCGTTCAGCTGGCCGCAATTACGGTCCGACCCGGTCGAAAGCCGAGCGAACTGCGGAGGTCGTTGTTCTACTACTTCGCGCTCGGCACGATCCTGGTGGTCTGCTGGCTGTTGCTCATCGCGATTGGGGTAGGCATCCTCGAAGTCTTCAGCAAGCCCATCGCCCCGTTGGTGCGCGACCAGATCCAGCAGGTGCCGCTCGCGATCGGGGCCTCGACGCTGCGGGTCGTAGGGGCGTACGCTGTCTGCCTCGCGATCGCGCTCCCCCTTGCGATGAAAGTCGCGCGGAGCTCGCGGGCCGGCCGAGTGGGGCTTCCGATCATCGAGGTGGTGGCTTCCTTCCCCGCCACGGCGTTGTTCCCCGTGATCATCTTCGAGCTGATCCCGTACCTCAGCGACCAGGGCGCCGCGATCCTCATGCTGGTGACGGGGATGTTGTGGTACCTTTTCTTCAACATCCTCTCGGGGATCCGATCGCTGCCACCGGACCTTGAGGAGGCCGCGCGGTCCTACGGACTCAAGGGCCGCAAGTTCCTTCGGCGGGTCCTCCTGCCGGGGATCTTCCCCGCGCTGATCACGGGGTCGATCACCGCCTTCGGGGGAGGCTGGAACA
>Ga0187815_10000849_pt1 | contig 14627 bp, 17 predicted proteins | sample NC_S_5_FD_132962 | JGI IMG/M metagenome (GOLD analysis project Ga0187815, IMG submission 132962) | Wetland sediment microbial communities from Neuse River Estuary, North Carolina, USA - ASW-S_5 | ecosystem: Environmental > Aquatic > Freshwater > Wetlands > Sediment | place: USA: North Carolina...
AATCGAATTTAAAAACACACATACCCATGTCATTCTAGCTGATTGCAAAGTAGAGATTACGAATATTGAGCCGTTCATGGGCCTGCGCCGTCCGCTAATTTTGCGCGATAAATTTACATTGGCCGGTGGAGACCATGTTTTTATTCCACTTGTTACTTATGGTGAGAGCCGAAGCGTTGATCGATCTGTTATTGCGGATACAGCAATTGCAGTGTGTGCGCCCGAAGGTGAAAGTCCGCATTTTCTAGCTGCACTGCCGCACGATGTAGAAAACATTCTGACTATCCGCGCGACAGCGATTGGGTCTGCCTATTACGAAGTCAAAGTGGTCGTGTGGGTGGGAGCCGGAACACGACTCAGAATCAGAAAATACGAAGGTGGCAGTGATCAGACCGAATACATGTTATTCGAAGATGCGGTGCGTGAAGCCTATGGTGCTGCACGCAATACAGATATCGGCCGCAGCGCAGAAAAAATGAATACAAACGGCGTTTTGGCGTGGTTTGCATATTATTATCATACCCACGAAATTCCTGTTTACGGCAATGTAAGGAACTCAACTCGCGTCGAACCTGTTCTATTTAGAAATATTGATATCAAAATGGAGAACGACGGGCTGATCGGTAAGGAGATATATGGCGATCTGATTTGGGAACATATGCAAGTGAAAAAATCCGATCATGCGCGGCTACTCAAAATACTGAGAGACCATGCGAGGGCCTTAAAGGATGGCTAAACAAAACAATTCCAGATACTGCGAAAGGGGCTGGAGCAATCCACCACCGTGAAACCGCATTGGCACGGTGTGAGGGTAAACAAACGCACCGCGAACAAACGTTGGTACCGTTTACGGTAATTCAGCGTTTTGGCACAGGCTGACCGTCATTAAGGTGACAAACACACTGTGTGGCGCGTGAGAACGTGTAACCCGATTTACGGTTCCGCGCTAATCTGCAATGTCCGCTTTCAAGCCATTCCCGACATGGCATGACACTGGCGCTGAACGTATTGGTAGCGATTGAGCCAAAGTGGACATCAGGTCGTATAGGCTAAAGCGACATATGGGACATCTTCACTTAGGAAAATTCCCAGTTCCCGCATTCCCATTTTTTGATGTGCTCGTCGAGACGGCGCATTGTCAGTCCGCACGAACGTCATGGCAGGACGACCAGCCATATGCTTTTGCAACACTTCAAACAGCGCGAGGGCGAGCCCTAGACCGCGCTCGCTTTCAGCGACACAGACGGGACCGTAGAGATAACATTCTGACGGTGCGGGATAGGCGTTTAGCATGGCCTGAATGATCGGTATGTGTGCATTGTCGGCCAGCGAAGTGCCCAATACGTAGCCGACAACTTTACCGTCGCGGCGCGCCACGACGACCGACTTTTCCAGTATCGCCTTCGTGAACCAATCTGCAGGCTGGCGCACTGAAAGAGTGCCACCATTGGCCGGTAGGTTGGGTTCCTGAAGCGCGATGATGCCGGAGACGTCATCCGGCGTGGCGACAGAAATGTCGTATTCGTTCGTCATCGAAGCAACGCCTTCACGGGAAGCCATTCTACAAATACTAAACGCCGAATGTTTGTTGCTGTGCGCTAATTCGGCGTTTGGCACACTCTCGCCGTCACACCGTTGCACACCTTTTTACTTGCGCCGCGCTGACCCCTGCGCGTCCGCTTTACCCTCCAAAGCAGACATTGGTTTGCCAACCCGGTCCATTGACTGTATTTCATCTGCCGGGTTCCCTCGGCGCAATCAGCCGTCACCTGCAGTCGCAACAGTCACAATCACGCGTGAGAGCATGACCAGTGACAATCCGGATGAAACCAGAGCCGCAGCCAATGCCGCGGCGGCGAGCGAATTCTACAACCTGCATGAAATCGTGCGCAAAGCCCGCGCCAATCTCAATCAGAACGATTGGGACTACATCGTCGGCGGGACCGAGACCGAAACGACATTGCGGCGCAACCGCATGGCGCTCGATTCGATCGCGCTGCGGCCGCGCGTCTTGCGCGATGTGAGCAAAGTCGATCCTTCCGTCGAAGTCCTCGGCCGCAAATTACGCTTGCCGGTGGTGCTCTGTCCGGTTGGATCGCTGGAGAGCTTTCATCCGCGCGGCGCCGAACCGGTGGCGCGAGCTGCGGCCGAGTTCGGCGTCGCCCATATGCTCAGTTCGGTGTGCGAACCGGGACTCGAAGAGGTTGCCAAAGCCGCGCCCAATGCGCTGCGCATGTTTCAGCTTTATGTCCGCGGCGATGCCGCCTGGGCCGACGATTACGTCGAGCGCGCCATCAAGAACAATTACGCGGCGTTCTGCATCACCGTTGACACCGCCCATTACAGCCGGCGCGAACGCGATCTGGCCAAACGGCACGTCACCGCAGGCCGCCGCCGCGTGCAAGGTCGCGACTTTCAGATGGCGCTCGACTGGCGCACAGTCGAGCGCATGAAAAGCAAGTTCAAGATACCGTTCGCGATCAAGGGGATTGGCACCGCCGAGGACGCCAAGATCGCGCTCGATCACGGCGTCGAGATCATCTACGTCTCCAATCATGGCGGCCGTCAGCTCGATCATGGCCGCGGCTCGGCTGAGGTGTTGCCGGAAGTGGTCGAGGCCGTTGCGGGCAGGGCAACGATCATCGTCGACGGCGCGTTCAATCGCGGCACTGACATCGTCAAGGCGCTGGCGCTTGGCGCCGACCTGGTCGGGCTTGGCCGCATGCAGTGCTACGGCCTCGCCGCCGCCGGGCAAGCCGGAATCGTGCGCATGCTGGAGCTCATGCAAGACGAAGTGACGCGCGCGCTTGGTCTCCTCGGCCTCACCAGCTTCGGCAAGCTCGACCGGTCCTACTTGCATCCGGCGGCACCGGCCAATGCGCCGAACGTGCTCTCCGCCTTTCCGCTGTGGGAGGTCGAGCCGTATCGGTACTGAGCCGAACGCAGATTGCGCCGAATGGGCTCCGTCATCCGCTCGTCCCCGCGAAGGCGGGGACCCAGCAAAAATTGTTTCAGTGCTTAGTCTGGATTCCCGCTTTTGCGGGAATGGGCGGAATACACAGCTATCCGACACGGCTCTGGATCAAAAATAAGCCTTAAGCCCGCGCGCCGCGACAATGTCGCCGATCTGGTCGCTGCGTGTGCCATGAGCGTGCAGAAGCGCCGCCACGTCGCGCCGCAGTTCGCCGTTGTGGCGCTGCGCCACTAGCTTGAGCTGCGCCGAAAGGTAGGCGCCCTGCTGGCGTGACAGCGCGACCATGTCCCCGCCGAACGGCAGCTGCACGCTTTCAAAGCGGGCAAGCCCGCCGGCTACGTCCTCCCCCGCGCGGCCAAGGCAGTCGGCCAAGACCGTTGCGTCGATCGCCGCCTTGGTCGCGCCGGCACCGACATGCGGCCGAACCACAAAGGCAGCGTCGCCGGTTAGCGCCACACGGCCGAACGCCAATGCCGGCGATTCGAGATCGAAGATTGGCTGAAAAAAGGGTTCCGACCGCAGAAAGATCTCAGCCAGCTGCGGCGCGAGCAGCGCCTCGGCGTCGGCTTTGACCCCTGCGATCACCTCATTGCGAATGCGCGCCGGCGCGATCCCGCCGGTGTGCAACCGCCCCGATGCATCGGTGCACATGTCGTCCAGCGCAGGCGAGTCGGTGGGCCGATACCAGACGATGTTGTAACGGCGGCGTCCGGGAACCGTGTCGCCGTCGTGGCCCGGCACCGGATAGCCGAGCAGCTGCTCGCCTTCGGGCAGGCAGAATGTGTAAAGCTCGAAGATGTCGCGGTGCGCTTCGCGCGGCACGCGCGCTTCGTCCAACACGGCGCGCCACGCCACGTAGCCGGCATAGACTGGCTGTGCCTGCGGCAGAAATTGCTCGCGCACGTGGAGCGGATGCCGTCGGCGCCGACCAGCACATCGCCGCGCTCGCTGGTGCCGTCCTCGAATATCGCAGTGACGCTGCCGGCATCTTGTTCGATCCGGCGCAGTTTCTTGCCAAGCCTGTAGTCTTGCGCCGGCAGCGCATCGCGTAGCGCCCGATACAGCTGTGACCAGGCGCTCATGGTCCGCGCGGTCGGCTGTTCGACCATGATTTTGCCGGCGCGATCGAGACAGATGACCTTCGGCACCGTGATACCCATGGTCGCATCGAAGGCGATGCCGGCGCGACGCAGCGCGGCGATGAGTTGCGGATGGGTGCCGAGACCGACGCCGCGCCCGGTCAGCGCTTCTTCGTTGCGCTCGAATACCACGGCGTGCCAGCCGGCGCGGCGAAGAAGATGGGCCGCCAACAGCCCGCCGAGCGATCCGCCGATAACGAGCGCGCGGTTCATCTATTCCCCCTCCCCCTTGAGTGGGGAGGGGTCAGGGGTGGGGTGACCGGCAAAGGCGAATGACGCAGATCGTCCGGGTCAGCTCCACCTCCACCCCGCCGCGCCTTCGCTCGCGTTGCGAGCTTCGGCGGGCGACCCTCCCCACTCAAGGGGGAGGGTAAAAGATTCACGGCAGCGCCCAGGCCAGACTGTCGTGGCCGGACTTGTAATCCATGTTGCTCTGCGCCGGATTGCGGTTCACCAGCGGCCGGCCATACATCGGATTGGTCTGGCTGCGCGTTTCGTGTTCGACGGTGAACAGCACTTCGCGGCTGTCGAGATCGATCACATCCTGGAAACGATATTGGTGCTCGTTGCTTTCTTCGGTGATCAGGTTGAGCTCCTTGAGCCGCCGGTGCGGGCCCGAAAAATCGGCGATGTAGATCTGCACATGATGACGGTCGTACGGCCGTTCGGGCGCGTCGGTTTCACGGAAATAGAAATATTGTTTCTCGCCCACCTGCACGCGCGCCTCCGGCCCGGCGCCGTTTTTGACGACGTCGGCGGGCGCGTGCAGCACCTCGCGATAAAACCGCGCGATGCGCGCTGCGGTCCCGGGCCGGACATCGAAACGGACGTAGGGCATGCCGAGTTGAATCCGGCCAAAACGCTCCGGATCGGGCGCATGCACATGGATGCGGTTGCCCCAAGGACAAACCGTCTCGATGCAATCGTTGCTTTCGCGGAAGTCGAACTTGGTCCCGGCCAGCGCTTTGCGGACGCGCGCGAGCCGGTCGAGTAGCGCGCGACGATCGGGCACTACCAGTCCGGTCACGCCGCGCAGGATTTCCGGTGTTCCCATCGGCAGGTGGAATTGGCTCATGCCGACATTGATCCACATATTGCCGGCACCCGTATTGAGGAACGGATCGCGCGTCAGTCCGAGTCCGCTGACGTAGTAGTGCGTTGCGATGTGCTGATCGCTGATACAGACATTGACGTGACCGAGATTGACGATGTTGCCGATATCCTGCGCGGCACGATCGTATTGTTTGTTCTGCATGATGGCGTTCCTTGGCGTTTCCCCGGCTCGCGGCGGCGTTGCTACTGTTCCAGCAGGAAAAATTGACGTGCGGTTGGTTTGATGTCCTTTACGGCGGCAGCTTTTGTAGCTCGGGGAATGCAGCATAGGTTACACCGGCGCACTCCGTTTTCGGCAAATCGACAAATCGATCCAGCCGCCCGCCCATGAACACGGCGGCGATCTCCCTTGTCCCGCCATATTCGCTGACGTTCTTTTTTGGGGTGAATCGCAGGCATGCGACATAGCGGTTGACGGTGCCGGACCATTTTAACACCGGCTCGGAAATAACGGCATCGCGGATTCCGGTCGGATAGTTCAGATAGGCGTGCATCGCGGCAAGAATGTCCGATTTGTAGTTCGTCGGATAAATATTGATCTCGTCGCCGTCGGGGACGACATCGTGCCCGCAGGCGCCGAGCGCAAACACCAGGCTGAGCAGCAGACTTACGTTTCGCAATAGCAACTCCGCGTTCGCCGGCGCGTGGGGCTTTTCATCAGCTGCCTTGTCATCAGCTGCCTTCTTTGGCGGGCTGCTTTGCGGATTTCGGCCGCAGCCGATCAATCTGCAACTGCGTCAAAAATAGCGCCAGTGGATGCGCTCTCATTTTCACCATCGAAGCCAGATCGAGCTTGATCAAGGCCTCGCGCTGCTCCGGCAGGGTGAAAAACTGCGGCGCATGCGGCAGCATGGTGCCGCCGATCACAGTTGACATCATGGCCTTTCTCCTTTGCCGGAAAAATATCGCGCGCGGCAAGCCGCAACAAGAAGACCGTTACCGCCGCGGCGCAGCGCTTGCGCTTCCCATGGCGCTATCAAGCCGGTACGGTTTGCAGCGCGATTTGGAAATACGGAGCGGCGGAAACCCGGCCTGATCGAGGCATTGACGCATACATTCATGAGCAAGGTCTGGTGGAGCGCAAGGTCGAAATCGAAGAATTATTCCATTCCTTGACTCTCGACATTACAAAAATCCGATAATGAGGCGGCATTCCCCCTATTGCGACGGCTTAAACTGGGCAAACTCGACGCAATACCTTTGCGCAATTATGTTTACTGCCCTGAACAGGTTTGACTGAACGCCTTCGGCAGCCGGGCCTCGCATGGAGTTTCTTCAGTACCTTATCCACACCTATGGCCTTGTCGCCGTCGGCGCGGTCGTCGGCCTGGAATGTGTCGGGTTTCCGCTGCCGGGCGAGACGGCGTTGCTCGCAGCTGCGGTCTATGCCGGCACCAAGCACGATCTGAACATCGTCTCGGTCATCATCACGGCGGGGGCAACGGCCACCGTCGGGCGAATGATTGGCTACGTGATCGGTCGGGAATACGGCTATTGGCTGTTGCTGCGCTACGGCAGTTACGTACGGATGACGCAAGGCCGGATCAAACTCGGACAATATTTATTTCTGCGTCACGGCGGCAAGATCGTTTTCATCGCCCAATTCGTGCCGGTGCTGCGCACCATCGCCGGCGTGTTTGCCGGCTGCAATATGATGCCGTGGCGCAATTTCCTGCTCACCAATATCGTCGGCTCGGCACTATGGGCGCTGAGCTACGGGTATGCCGCCTATGCGTTCGGCCTCGGCATCAAGCGGCTCGAGGGGCCGCTCGTCATTGTCTTGGTGATCCTCACGATCCTGGGATTCGTCGTCGGTGGCATTTTCATACATCGGCACGAAGCCCAGCTTACCGCCGAGGCCGAACGAGCCATGCCCGGCCCGCTCAAGCTGCCGTGAACGCCCGCTGGCGCTGCGGTGCGAGTTCCTTGAACCCGCAATCCGTGTCCACCATATTTAATGTGGTCGAAGCGGAAGTGTTCCGCCCGGCGGGGGTGCCGTAAGGGCCCTGCAAAGTCGCTTCCAACGAGGGCTTTGGAATCATGTCGAGGGTGCCGTCGCTTTCGAGTCCGTTTCTTCTCGGCTTCGACGAGATCGAGCGCGTGCTTGACCGAGTCGGAAAAGCAGCAGACGGCTATCCGCCTTACAACATCGAACGGGTTCCACGCGACGGGAACAGTCCCGAGCGCTTGCGCATTACCCTTGCGATCGCCGGTTTCACCCGCGATCAACTCGAGGTCACTGTAGAGGAGAACCAACTCGTCATTCGCGGTCGTCAGCAAGACGACAAAAGCCGGCAATACATCCACCGCGGTATCGCAGCGCGTCAGTTTCAGCGCACGTTTGTCTTAGCGGATGGAATGGAAGTGTCGGGTGCGGACCTGAAGAATGGATTGTTATCGATTGACCTGGTGCGCCTGGAGCCGGAGCGCGTTGTTAGATCGATATCGATCAAAGAGTGCGATTAACGAGGAAAACGACTCGACCGAGTAAGAAAGGAGTCGAGCGCCATGAACAACATGAACCGTACTGAAAACAAGTTCGAAATGTCGCCGGAGGCGCTGGCCCAGCTCGGCGACGGCCGCATCGCTTACGTCAAGACGATCCGATCCGAGGACGTTCAAACCTTGTTTCCGCAAGCCGATGTGCCGCAAATGGCGCCGGGTCAGAAGTTGTTCGCGCTGCATGCCGCTGACGGCACGCCGATCATGCTCACCGACAGCCGCGAAGCCGCGGTAGCCAATGCCTGGAGTCAGGAGCTGGAGATGGTCAGCGTGCACTGATCAGGAATCAGGGATCAGATATATCGGTAATCAGAAATAGCGAGAAACATCGCCGGCCCCGTTCTGATTACTGATCCCTGACTCCTGGCTACGCCGCAGAAGCCGAAGGCATAGCCAAGACCGCGTAGAGCGATTCGGCGTCGTGGGTGACGCGCAATTTGTGCACCACGGGCTGATCCCGCATCAATCGAGCAATGCGCGCCAAGGCCTGGAGATGATCGGCGCCGGCCCCCTCGGGCGCCAATAGCAGAAAAACCAGATCAACCGGCTGATTGTCGAGGGCGTCGAAATTGACCGGGCGCTCCAGCCGCGCGAACAGCCCGAACAATCGGCTGAGCGTCGGCATTTTACCGTGGGGAATGGCAATACCATTGCCGATCGCTGTGGTGCCGAGCTTTTCCCGCTGCATCAGGAGATCGAAAATCGCCCGCTCGTTCTGCCCGGTCAGCGGGGCGGCACGCGCCGCAAGCTCTTGCAGCACCTGCTTCTTGTTGTTGACCTTTAGCGCCGGAAGAATCGCGTTTGGCGCGATCAGATCGGTGAGCGGCATGTATGGAACCTGAGGACGAAGTTTTTGGCAGCGCCGATATTTAGGCGTGATTCTCCCCCTGGGCGTTAGCCGAACGTTCCGGGAGGGTGCTTAAAGGCCGCGGACCATAGGGACCACGCGCGAGCGCGTCAATGGGCATCGCGGAGTGAGGGACCCGCGGGATCGATCCAGCCGAAATGGCCGTCCGGTCGCCGGTAAACCACGCTTATTCCACCGTGGGCGGCGTGACGAAAGACCAGGACCGGCGCGCCGGTCATGTCGAGTTCGGTCACCGCCTCGCTGACCGAGAGGCGTTTCAAGGTCGTCGTCGATTCGGCAATGATCACCGGCGTGAAACTATCGAGGTCGACGGCATCGTCGTGCTGCGGCGCCTCGATGACATAGGTTGCCGCGCTGCTGGAAGTTCCCGTCTCGCCCCGCTCGTGCCGATGCTCCTTGAGTCGACGGTGGTAGCGGCGGAGCCGCTTTTCGATGCGCAACGCCGCTTGGTCGGCGCTGGCATAAGCGTCCGGCGCCATGCCTTCGGTATGCAGCGTGATTTTGGAGTCGAGATGGATGGCGCATTCGGTGCGGATGCCGAAGCCGTCTTTGGCCAGTGTGACATGGCCCGAGTAGCCGCCGTCAAAATACTTGCTCACGGCCTGCGCTATTCGAGCATTGATGCGTTCCCGTAGCGCCTCGCCCAAGTCGAGATTCTTCCCTGACACGCGAAATGGCATGGGCAGCCTCTTCATCGAAAGCGATTGGAAATCATCAAACTGGCTCAACCGAGCTAGGTACTGACTTGGTGTCCTGACTGTGTCCTGACTTGGGCCGGTTCAATGCGATGACGCCCGACCTGGACGCGGCGCAATCATAAGTTCAGTTCGCGATCGCAGCTTGCTTCTCTCGCCGCCGTTGGACGGACGAAGGAATCCGCATCGATTCCCTGTATTTGGCCACTGTCCGCCGCGCGATATCGATCCCGGCTTCACGGAGCTTTTCCACAATGGTGTCGTCGGACAGAATGTCGGATGCGCGTTCCGCATCAATCAATTGGCGAATGCGGTGACGGACCGCCTCGGCCGAATGCGCTTCGCCGCCATGCGCTGCAGCGATTGCCGAGGTAAAGAAATATTTCAATTCGAAAATGCCGCGGCTGGTGGCCATGTATTTGTTGGCGGTAACCCGCGACACTGTCGATTCGTGCATACCGATTGCTTCGGCGACGGTCTTGAGATTGAGTGGGCGCAGATGCTGCACCCCACGGGCAAAAAACGCATCCTGCTGCCGCACGATCTCATTGGCGACCTTGAGGATGGTTCGCGCGCGCTGATCGAGCGCACGAACGAGCCAAGTGGCATTCTGCAGACAATCGGCGAGATAGGACTTTTCGGCATCGCGCCGCGCGGTCGCCGAAACCTGCGCGTAGTAGGTCTGGTTGACCAAGACCTTCGGCAGGGTGTCGGAATTGAGCTCGACCAGCCAAGCGCCATCCGGCGCGGCGCGCACGAACACGTCAGGTACGATTGGGTGAACGATGGTTGAACCGAAGGCGAGGCCGGGCTTCGGATTAAGACGCCGAAGCTCGGCGATCATTTCGGCGAGATCTTCGTCGCCGACGCCGCAGATTTTCTTCAAGGCGGCGACATCGCGCCGGGCGACGAGATCGAGCCTGCCAATCAGGGCCGCCATCGCGGGATCGTAGCGATTGCGCTCCTTGAGCTGGATGGCCAGACACTCGGCGAGGTCGCGCGCGCAAATGCCGGGAGGCTCGAAAGTCTGCAAAATGGCGAGCACCGCCTCGATCTCGGCAAGGCCGGTCCCAAGCCTTTCCGCCGCCGCCGCGAGATCGCCCGCGATGTAGCCGGATTCGTCCACCAGATCGACGAGATAGTGGCCGATCATGCGCTGGACCGGATCGGTAATCGCCAGCGTCACTTGTTCGCGCAGCCAATCCGCCAATGTCGGCTCGGCGGACACGAATGATTCGAGGTTGTAGTCGGCGTCGTCACGCGGGCTCGCCGAGGCTGCGGCCCATTCCGAATAGCCGGTCGGCGTATCGGCAAGCCGCGGGCGCGTCGGCGCGTTGTCGTCAAGCGATCCATCTTCGAGCGGGTCCTCGCGCGCGTCCTCGCCGCTCGCACTGTCGGCGAACTCGGCGGCGGGCGACGCGCTGTCCTCGGCTGCGCCATTAGCCGTTGCATCTCCGGCGCTGCCGGCCGCAACTGGTTCGTCATCCGCGCCACGCTCGAGCAGCGGATTGCGCTCGAGCTCTGCTTCGACATAGGCCGTCAAATCGAGATTCGAGAGCTGGAGCAGCTTGATGGCTTGCATCAGCTGCGGCGTCATGACCAGCGCCTGGCTTTGCCGGATTTGCAGTCTTTGGGTTAGCGCCATCCGCGGCCTGTGCGACTTGGTCCGATTCTTGCTTCTTCGTGCTTACAACATCGGGACCGCCCTCGCCAGCCGTTTTGGGCATAAGAATTAGAGGCGGAATTCCTCGCCCAAATAGAGCCGTCGCACGTCGGGGTTGTTGACGATGTCGTCGGCGCGGCCCTCCATGAGGACTTCGCCGGAATAGATGATGTAGGCGCGGTCGGTCAGGCCGAGTGTCTCGCGCACATTGTGATCGGTGATCAGCACGCCGATGCCGCGATTGGTCAGATGACGGACAAGGGTTTGGATATCTCCGACCGCAATCGGGTCGATGCCGGCGAACGGTTCGTCGAGCAGCATGTAATTTGGCCGGGTCGCCAGCGAACGAGCGATTTCGACCCTGCGCCGCTCGCCGCCGGACAACGCGATCGCCGGCGTCTTGCGCAACCGCGCGATGTTGAACTCTTCGAGCAGCGCCTCGAGATCATGAGTCCGGCGTCGAGCGTCCGGCTCGACGACCTCCAAGACGGCGCGGATGTTTTCCTCGACCGTCAGGCCGCGGAAGATCGAAGCTTCTTGCGGCAGATAGCCGATACCCAGCCGCGCGCGCTGATACATGGGCAGTTGCGTCACGTCGCAACCGTCGAGTTCGATGCGGCCCTCATCAGCCTTGATGAGGCCGGTGATCATGTAGAACACCGTCGTTTTACCGGCGCCGTTGGGGCCTAAAAGCCCGACAGCCTCGCCTTTGCGCACGTAGAGGCTCACGCCTCTGACCACTTTGCGGCCAACAAAGCTCTTGGCGACGCCATGAACCGAAAGCAGCGGCTTGCGTTCGGCCGGTGCGGCACCGTTGCCGCCGCCACGGCGGCGCGGTCGCATCACTGGGCGCTGACCATTGTTTTGAGTGACCGGCGCGGCCGGCTGGCGCTGCGGCCGCGTTGGGGCCGCCGGCGTCTGGGCCGGAGGCGGGGCTGGGCTTCGCGGTGAACTTGGTGGTGGCGAATGCGCTGGCGGACCTGCTGGCGGACCTGCTGGCGGACCCGCCGGGGGAGCTTTGGCGCGCACCTTCTCCGCAGGTACCGGTACGCACGCGATATCGACATAGAGTGTGCTGATCGCGCCGCCGATCGAGGCTAGCTCGATCGCCTCATCTTCGGCGAGCGGCGGCGAAGGCCTCTTCGCATTGCGGCGGCGGAAATATGAGAAAAGGTCCTGGGCCAAAATCCATTATCCCGTAAGCCGGTGTCGCAAATTGCGCCCCAAATTGCGTCTCTAGAATCGCGAAGCGATGCCCGTTGTTTAAGAAGCTTAGCCGATTTCGCTGGGTTTTGGTGCAGGCGGCGGCTCAATTTGGCCGGCCGGGCCCGACGGTCATGAAATTGGACGCGCCGCCCTGACCCTTGCCAGGTTGGATCAAAGCGCGCACGCGACCCCCGCTGCCCGCGCTCGTTCCGGCGCCGGTGCCGCCGGACTCGACCCGCGCATTTCCGGTCTCGGTGTCGACCACGACCCGTTCGCCATGGATGACGTTCTGACCCTGACTGACCACGACATTGCCGCTCAACGTGATGGTCTTGGTCTTGAGATCGTAAATACCGAGGTCGCCGCTCGCGCTCTGATCTTTGGTGAGGACGGTCACTCCGCCGCGCGCTTCAATGCGGCGGATATTTTGAGCGCCCTTCGAGCCGCCGAGCGGAGATTTTGCGGCCGTACCCGTAGTTGCCTCCCCGCCCGATTCCCCAATGCCGACTTCCTGGCCATAAAAAACCACGAGACTGCGGCACCGCATTGTGGTGTCGCCCTGGACCACCTGCACATTGCCAGAAAACGTTGCGGTCTTGCTCTTGTCGTGAACCTCGAGCGTGGCGGCCTCGATCTGAACCGGGGCATCCTTGTTTTCGAATTGCCCCGGTTTGGCCGGGTTGGAAACGGCTCCTCCTTGGGCGAGGTGTGTTTGTGCAAAAGTCTGTGGCGCCGGGGCGATGAATACGGCGCAGAACGTCGCCGTCACGACGACAGTAGTTGCGAACCACCGCATTATGGTTCGCTCGTTTTAGCGGCCTCGGCAGACGCGCGTTTGCCAGGCAGCAGCGTCATGGCGACGCCGCTGAAACGGACGACGCTGCCGCGGTCAACGATGTCGAGCCGTTTGGCGTTGAGAAAGCCGTCGAGCATTTTCACCGACACCGGCTTGTCCGAGACTACATTGCCTTTGCGCACATCGATCACGGCCTCGATCAGACGTCCTCGATACCCGGTCGAGGAAACGAGTTCGATATTCTCGCGCAATGTTAGCATTTCCGTCTTGGCGTCGTAGACGCCGGACACGGCTGACATCTCAACCGTGCTCTTATCCTGCAGCTCCATCTTGGCGTGAAGTTGGTGCAGCTCGACCAGATTGGGCTTGGTGATGTCTTGCCCGGCCGCATCCGCCGAAAATTCATAAGCGCGGGAATCGACCGTGTAGCCGGCCAGCCGCGGTTGCTGCATCGTTATCCGCGTGCCGTGGATGACGAGCTTGCCGAGTTCGCCGGGCAGCCGAAAGCCGCCGATCGGCGGCATGTAATTGATGCCGATCACAGTCAAAAGCAGCGCCACGATGCCGACGGGGACGCAGATGCGCAGCCAGCGCACATACCGGCTGTGCCGTAACGCCGCGCGATAGCTGCGCTCGAAGCCGCCGCGGGAATTTGCCGAAAGTGCCTTCGCCGCGTGCCCGGGGTAAAGAATGGCCAAACACTTATCCCTTCACGCCGCCCCTTGAGTCGGACTTAGACCACGGTTTGGGTCGTTTTGTCTCGCAAAAATGCGCCTGCGAATATGGCTGGGCGAAGGCTGTTATTTCAGGCACTTAGCCGGCGCTACCGCCTATGAATGGGCAAAAATATCCTCGCCCGCAAAACCGGCGAGGTCGAGCCGGACCCGATCCGGCAGGAAACGAAAGCAGGTCTCCGCCAATTGTTCGCGGCCTTCGCGAGCGAGCATGACATCGAGACGCGCTTTGAGCGCATGGAGATGGATGACATCGGCGGCCGCGTAGGCAACCTGCGCTTCGCTCAATTCAGGCGCGCCCCAATCGGAGGATTGCTGCTGCTTGGACAGCTCCTGCCCGAGGACTTCGCGCACCAGGTCCTTCAGCCCGTGTTTGTCGGTATAGGTTCGCGCTAGCCGTGAGGCGATCTTGGTGCAATAGACCGGCTCCGGCATGAGGCCGAAAGTCTTGAAGAGAGAAGCGAGATCGAAACGGGCGAAATGAAAGATCTTCAGCAGCGTCTTGTCGGCGAGCAGCCGTTTCAAATTGGGCGCATCGGCACCGCGCGGCGGGATCTGCACCACGTCGGCGGAGCCGTCGCCCGGCGATAGCTGCACGACGCACAGCCGGTCGCGGGTGACATCCAGCCCCATGGTCTCCGTATCGATCGCGACGGCGCCCCTATAGCGTGAAATGTCCGGCAAATCGCCGCGATGCAGTCGGATCGTCATGCGGCCGTTATCGCGCGCGATCCACGGGATTCCAAGGCCTTATTTGCGCAATCGTCGCAAAGGGTTGATTTTTCCAGTTCGCGGCTGGAACGTTTTTCTGCGTCAATGGATTTGCCGGGGCGGGCCGCGGTTATTTTTGTTGGCCGTGGTTGTTGTTGGTGCCCAATTATTGGTGCCCAGGAGAGGACTCGAACCTCCACGCCTCGCGGCGCTAGTACCTGAAACT
>Ga0187815_10000850_pt1 | contig 14613 bp, 14 predicted proteins | sample NC_S_5_FD_132962 | JGI IMG/M metagenome (GOLD analysis project Ga0187815, IMG submission 132962) | Wetland sediment microbial communities from Neuse River Estuary, North Carolina, USA - ASW-S_5 | ecosystem: Environmental > Aquatic > Freshwater > Wetlands > Sediment | place: USA: North Carolina...
GCGACCAGCATGTGGGACCAGAAGTCGCCGTACGCGCGCGTGCGCCACACCGACCGGGTCAGCCCGAGGAATCCGTCGAGCATGCCCTTCTCCGCCCAGCCGCCGATGCCGGAGTAGGAGAACGACGCGTCGCCGAGCTTGGTCACCCCGGACACCTGGCACCGGGTCGCCTTCGTCAGGCTGCGGCCGGTCCAGGCCCCGCCGCCCACCGCCGCCCACCAGCGGCGGCCGAGCGCGGGCGCGGACACCACGCCCACCACGACCTCGTTGCCGTCCATCAGGCCGATGAGCGTCGCCCACACAGGGACACCGCGGACATAGTTCTTGGTGCCATCGATCGGGTCGATGACCCAGCACCGCAGGCCACTGCCCGTCCGGCCCGACTCCTCGCCGAGCACGGCGTCCCTGGGGCGGGCCCGGCGCAGCACGTTGCGCAGCGAGTCTTCCGTGGCACGGTCGGCATCGGACACGGGCGTCAGGTCGGGCTTGGTCTCCACCCGCAGGTCGAGTGCCCGGAACCGGCGGGTCGTGATGTCGTCGGCGGCGTCCGCCAGGACATGCGCGAACCGCAGGTCGTCGTCGTAGCTCACCCGCGAAACGGTACCGTCTGGGACATCCCGCTGACCAGCGCCGGACGGTCTCCGCCCGGCGCGCCGCCGGGCCATAATCATGTCGATGGACGCGCCGCTCAGTAACCTCCCCGCCCAGTTGCGCCCGTTCGTCCGGGACGGACGGATCACGGCGATCCCCGCCAAGCGCGCGGCCCGCCTGCTGCTGCTCGATCAGGTCGCGCAGGCCTTCGAGCCGGGCCGCCGCTACGACGAGGCCGCGGTCAACGAGACGCTCAAGGGCCTGTACGACGACCACACCGCGCTGCGCCGTTACCTCGTGGACGAGGACCTGATGTCACGCACGCCGGACGGCACATACTGGCGCTCCGGCGGCACCGTCCCGGTCTAGCGCGGCTAGTCGGCGGAGTCGCGGCTGCGCAGCAGGCGGCGGAGGGAGTCCAGGCGGGCCACGGCGTCGTGCTCGCGGGCCCACTCGTCGAGCGCGCAGCCTTCGGACAGATGATCGCAGCCCGGCGGGCAGCCGGCGGTCCCCTCGGCCAGGTCGCCGAAGGCCTCGACGACGCGGTCCACCGCGACGTGCCCGAGGCCGAAGCCGCGCACGCCTGGCGTGTCGATCAGCCAGCCGGGATCCGCCGCCTCGGGCTCCGCCGCGCCGCGACGGCCCCCCCGCGCGGGCTGCCGGGGAAGCCGCAGCGCCACCGCGGAAGACGACGTGTGCCGTCCCCGGCCGGTCACCGGATTGACCGCGCCCACGGCCCGGCCCGCTGCCGGAACAAGCTCGTTGACCAGCGTGGACTTCCCGACACCCGACTGGCCGATGAGCACGCTCACCCGGCCGTCGAGCGCTCGGCGCAGCCGGGACATCATCTGCGGCGGCAGCGGCTGGCGAGTGCTGATCATCGGCAGGCCGAGCGGCCGGTAGAAGGCGCGCACCCGGCGCGGTGAGGCCAGGTCCGACTTGGTGAGGACGAGAAGCGGGTCCAGGCCCGCGTCGTAGGCGGCGACGAGGCACCGGTCCACGAACCTGAGCCGGGGCGCCGGGTCGGCAAGCGCGCAGACGATCACCATCTGCTCCGCGTTCGCCACGACGATCCGCTCGAGCGGGTCGGTGTCGTCAGGCGACCGTCGCAGGACGCTGGTCCGCTCCACGACGCGGACGATCCGCGCGAGCGTCCCCGCCGCGCCGGAGGTGTCGCCGGCCAGCGCCACCCGGTCGCCGACCACGACGGAGTTACGGCCGAGTTCCCTGGCCTTCATCGCGGTCACCATCCGGCCGTCCGGGGCGCCCGGGCTGCCGTCATTGATCAGGCAGCCGTACCTGCCGCGGTCGACGGAGACGACGAACGCCTCCGCGGCGCCTTCGTGCGCAGGGCGGCGCCGGGTGCGCGGCCGGGAGCCGCGGCCCGCGCGGACCCGGACGTCATCCTCGTCGAGGTCGGACCGGCTCCTCAGGAGTCCGGCTCCCCGAGCATCGACCCCCACAGGGCGGTGAAGTCCGGGAAGGTCTTGCCGACCGTGGCCACGTTCGGCACCTCGATGCCGGGCACGGCGAGGCCGAGCACGGCGGCGGCCATCACCATCCGGTGGTCGTCGTAGCTCTCGAACAGGTGCCCTGGCTGAGCGCGCAGCGGCCGCGGCCGCACCGACAGGCCGTCGGGCAGTTCGGTGACGTCGCCGCCGAGCGCGTTGATCTCCTTGGCGATCGCGGCCAGCCGGTCGGTCTCCTGTGCCCGGGTGTGGCCCACGCCGGTGAACACCGACGGCCCGGCGGCGAGCGCGGCGAGCGAGGTCAGCGGGAGGCAGAGTTCCGGGATGTCGCGCAGGTCCGCCTCGATCCCGTGGATGACCCCCGACCCGGTGACGGTCAGCCCGTCAGGTCCCGGCGAGCACGAAGCCCCCATCCGGGTCAGCGCGTCGAGGATCGCGTCAGCCGCCTGGAGGCTGTCCGCCGGCCAGTCGAGAACGGTCACGGACCCGCCGGTGACCAGCGCCGCGGCCAGGAACGGCCCGGCGTTGGACAGGTCGGGCTCAACGGTGAAGTCACCGAGGTGGAGCGGCCCGGGGGCGACTCGCCACCGATCGGGCCGCGGCGAGCCGCCGGCCTCCACCTCCGCGCCGGCGTCGCGGAGCATCCGGACGGTCATCTCGATGTGCGGCAGCGACGGCACCGGCGGCCCCACGTGCCGGACTTCCGCCCCGGAAGCGAAGCGCGGCGCCGCCAGCAGGAGTCCCGACACCAGCTGGGACGACGCGGACGCGTCGAGCGTCACCGGGCCGCCCGGCACCGAACCCGACCCGTGCACGGTGAACGGCAGCGCGCCCCGCCCGCCGTCGTCGATCGACACGCCGAGCGTCCGCAGGGCGCCGAGCAGCGGCCCGACCGGCCGCTCGCGGGCCCGCGGGTCGCCATCGAACGCGACCGCCCCACGGCGAAGCACGGCCGCCACCGCCGGCAGGAACCGCATCGTCGTTCCCGAGTTGCCCACGTCCACGGAGACAGGCACCTGAGCACCAGGGTCACGGGACGGCGGGGAGACGGCGAGGTCCGTTCCGGACTCTGCGATCGAGCAGCCCAGGACCCGCAGCGCCGTGACGGCGAGGGAAGTGTCGCGAGCCTTCAGCGGGGCGCGGACCACCGACGGACCCTCGCTGAGCGTGGCGAGCACCAGCGCGCGATTGGTGATTGACTTGGAACCGGGCAGCCGAAGCCGGGCACGCGCCGGTCCCTTGGCGGCGGGGGCGCGCCAGCGTCCGGAATCCATGGCCCCGAGCGTAGCGGCTGGCGGGCACTGGTCCGCTGACCACCGCCGGGTTTGGCCGAGGCGGTTTCCGGCAATGATGTGCCAATCCAGCTTCTACCGTGCCATATGGGAAGGGCGCATGTGCGGTCGCTTCGTCTCCGCTCGCAAGCGGCTCGAACTCCTCGAGGAGTTCGCGGCCGAGCGCGACGGCGTGGCCGGGGACCGTGAGCCTGACTACAACGTGGCGCCGACGAAGCGGATCAACGCGGTGCTGCAGCATAAAGACAACCGGGAACTCCGGCTGGTCCGCTGGGGCCTGGTCCCGCCGTGGGCCAAGGACACGTCCGGCGGCGCGCGGATGATCAACGCGCGCGCCGAGACGGTCGCGGTGAAGCCGGCGTTCCGCAGCGCGTTCAAGCGGCGGCGCTGCATCATCCCGGCCGACGGCTACTACGAGTGGCAGGCCGTGGGAAAGGCCAAGCAGCCTTATTACATATACAGAACGGACGGTGGAATCCTCGCCTTCGCCGGCATTTACGAGCTGTGGCGGGACGAGTCGGTGGCAGCCGAAGACGAGCAGGCCTGGTACTGGTCCGCGGCGATCATCACCACCGACGCGACGGACGACATCGGCAGGATTCACGACCGGACGCCGATGGTGATAGCGCCGGAAGGCTGGGCAGACTGGCTTGACCCGGCCAATAACGATAAAGAACTGCTACTCGCGACAATGTTCCCCGCCACTTCCTCGGGGGCGGGCGGCCTGACGTCGCACCCCGTTTCTACGGCCGTCAACTCCGTCAGGAACAACGGACCGGCCCTCGTGGAGCCGCTGGGCGACGCGGGTTCGCTGTCCGGAGGGTCTGGTTCCGGCGACGGGGAGCGGCCGCCCCTGTTCTGAGCTCGCGGCGCGCTGCCGGCACGGCTTCGCGCCGTGGCTTCGCAGCACACGCGGGCAGGAAGCGAGGACTTCCGATGGACGTCAGCATCGCCCGGAAGCGCTTGGAGGAAATGCTCGACGGCCTCGACCGGACGCTTCTCGTGCTCAAGGGTGAGCACCCGCTGATCCGGGGCGGTGACGCGGAGGCAGGCGACGCTGGCGCGAACCTGACCGAGGCCGACCGCAACCAGGCGTCGGTGCAGGCGGCGCTCGAGCAGCGCACGGCCGTGCTCGCGGCACTGTCGCGGATCGGCGGGGGGACCTACGGGCGCTGCGTGGACTGCGGGCACGAGATCCCCGGGCCCCGGCTCGAGGCACGTCCCGCGACCGCGAGATGCGTGCCCTGCCAGTCGAAACGCGACCGTCGCCGCCGGTAACTGTCTCCGCCGCGCGCAGGTAATCAGTTGCGCTCCCACCGAATCATCTGAACGGGCCCGTAGCTCCGCCTCGACCAGCGCGCTGAAACTACCGGGGTCGCGGGCCAGCAGGTAGCTGACCGTCCGGGGCGAGAAGACCGTGCGCGGCCGGATCCAGCTCACCTCGAGGCCGTTTCCCGTGAACAGCTCACTGAGCTGCTCGGCGCCGTAGCAGCGGGTGATCGTGCCGTCCGGCAGGGGAACGAGCACCACGTCGGCGTTCGGCACGTCGACCAGGTGCGGCCAGCGGTGCTGCTCGGCGAGCACGGCCATGCCGAAGGTGAGCGAGTCCACGCAGGCGAGCACCTGCCCGCCGGGGCGCAGCACGCGCGAGATATCCGCCACGAGCGACTCCGCGGCCAGGTGCCGCGACAGCGTGCGGTCTTCGGCGATCACGCCGTCCGCGCAGCCGTCGGCGAGGAAGTCGAGCCGGCAGCCATCGGCGGCTACGGCGCACAGCCGGCCGCCTGATGTGCTGCCGTCTCTCGCGGCGTCTTTCCCGCCGTCTCCGGCCGCGGGAGCCGCTCGCGTCCCTGGCTCCATCAGGCGGACCACGGTGTGCCCGGCGCGGGCGGCCACCTCCGCGGCCCGGGCGCCGGGGCCGGAGATGTCGATGAGGAGCGCGCGCTCGCCGGGCAGCCATTGTGATAGCTGGGCATGGGCGACGGCGGCGCGGAAACGCGGGTATTGAGCGGCGGGATCGGTGTCCCGCACGGCGCTGGCGGAAGCCTGCACGAGGTTTACTCCTGGCCGGGTGCGCGCTCGGGAGAGCACCCACGGTGATTAGCCTTCCCCGGGCCTGGGCGTTCCATCCCTGCGGTTCCTCCGGGATGGCGGAATTGCGGGGCGCGAGGCAGTGTTGAACGCGACATGGCCGTCGCCACACCGCCGCACATGCCGCCGGATCGCGCTCTGAGCGGACAGCCAGTCCGCCATTTGCGGTCACGCCGGCCCCCTCTGTGCCGAACCGGGCAGGTATCCTCTTACGGTTACCGAGAGGGGGTGGGTCACGTGCCTGAGACGCTAGCCGAGCGCGGCGAGCGCTTCGAAGCGGATGTCATGCCATATCTGGACCAGCTGTACTCCGCCGCCCTCCGGATGACGCGAAACCCTGCAGACGCAGAGGACCTGGTTCAGGAGACGTTCGCGAAGGCGTACGCATCCTTCCACCAGTTCCAGCAGGGGACGAACCTCAAGGCCTGGCTGTTCCGGATCCTGACCAACACCTTCATCAACACCTATCGCAAGCGGCAGCGGGAGCCGCAGCGGTCGGGTTCCGACGAGGTGGAGGACTGGCAGCTCGCGCGGGCGGCGTCACACAGCTCCGGCGGGCTGAAGTCGGCCGAGGCCGAAGCGCTGGAACGGCTGCCCGACTCCGACATCAAGACCGCGCTGCAGACCCTGCCCGAGGAGTTCCGCATCGCCGTGTACCTAGCCGATGTCGAAGGGTTCGCATATAAGGAAATCGCCGACATTATGGGCACCCCGATCGGTACCGTGATGTCACGGCTACACCGCGGCCGCCGCCAGCTGCGGGAGCTGCTCCAGGACTACGCGGCCGAGCGCGGGCTGGGGCGGGCGCAGGCTGATGGTGCTCAGGTGGGGAGCGCTCAGGACAGCGCCGCGGCCGCGCGGGCCGAGGAGGACGGGTCATGAGCTGCGGTAAGCCACACGAGACCCCGTGCAGCGAAGTCCTGGACCGGGTCTACTGGTACCTGGACGGCGAGATGTCCGACGCTGACTGCGAAGACATCAGGCAGCATTTGGACGAGTGCGGTCCGTGCCTGCGCGAGTTCGGGCTCGAGGAAGCGGTCAAGCGGCTAGTCGCAAAGCATTGCGGTTGCGATCCGGCGCCGAGCGAACTTCGCAGCAAAGTGCTGGTCCGGATCAGGCAAGTTCAGGCCGAGATAGAACTTACCGAATAGAATCTGTCGCGTACGGTAATCGAGTGTTAGCAGTCCGTTTGCCACCAGGTTTTGGGTCTGCGACAATTCGCGTGGGGACGTTATCCTGTCGTTGGGCGGCCGGCCGCAACGGCCGTCAGCTTTGGCGAGGGAGGACTATCCCCATGCGGGTATCCGGCACTCCGGCCTCGACCGCGCGGCGGTCCGGGGCGCGGTCCGCGGCCGTTTCGATATTGATCGCGTCCGGAGTTTCCTGGGGGTAGCGCTGGCGAGAGGTGCGATCCGGGTAAGCAGCGGCCGGATACGAGGGGGGAGCGTGGGCAAGCTCTCGCGAATCGCCTGGCTGTACATCGGCGTGGTGATAGCCGCGGCCGTCGCCGTGATCGCCCGGGGGCCTTTCGCGGGAATTAACTGGGCCACCGTCGAGGTGCTCGGCCTGCTCCTTGTCGCCTGCGAGTCCATCGCCACGGTGCTGAAGTCGCGCAGCCTCGCCTGGTCAGGCAACAGCATCGCGAGCCTGGCGGCGGTCATCCTGGTCGGCCCTGTCGGCGCCGCGATCGTCGGCGCCTGCACGCTGCTCGGCATCCGGCGCGGCCCGTCGGTGCCGCAGCGGCTGTTCAACACCGGCATGTTCACGCTCAGCGCCTACCTCGCGGGCCGGGCGTTCCTGCTTTTCGGCGGGCACGTGGGCGTTCCCGGGCCCAGTTCGTTTCCCGGCATCATCGGGCCGTTCGCCGGCGCCGCCCTGGTGCACGTCGTCGCCAACTTCTCGCTGCTGCGCGGCGTGCTGTGGCTGACCAGGGAACCCGGTTCGCCGAGCGCCCGGATCGGACTCGACTTCAAGCTGATGCTCACCGACCTGGGCTACGGCGCGTTCGGCGTGCTGATCGCCGCGCTGTGGAGCGTGCTCGGCGCCTTCACGCCGGTTCTCGTGCTGATCCCGGTCTTCGTCGCCCGCTGGGCGGTGGCGCAGTTCGCCGCGCAGCAGCGGGCCTACGAGGCGACGGTGAGCGCGCTGTGCCAGGCCGTGGAGACCAAGGACTTCTACACCCGCGGGCACAGCGAGCGGGTGTCCCGCGGGTCCGTGCTGATCGCGCGGGAGATCGGGATGCGCGTCGAGCGGGTGGAAGCGATCCGGTACGCGGGCATGCTGCACGACGTCGGCAAACTGGGCGTCCCGACGTCGGTGTTGCAGAAGAGCGGCAAGCTGACCGACGACGAGTACGCCGCCATCCAGCTGCACCCGATGCGCGGGCTCGACATCGTGCGGGAGATCGGGTTCCTCGACGAGGCGCTGGCCGGGATCATGCACCACCACGAGCGGATCGACGGCAGGGGCTACCCGATGGGCCTCGCGGGCGACGAGATCCCCGAGTTCGCCCGGGTGCTCGCCGTGGCGGACGCCTTCGACGCCATGACGTCCACCCGCTCCTACCGGGGGGCGCGCCCGGTCCCCGAGGCGATCGCCGAGCTGCGTAAATGGGCCGGCGCCCAGTTTGACCCCGCGTTCGTCGACGCCTTCGTCACGGCGATCGAGCGGGATGGCTGGAAGGGACCGGACGCGGTGCCCGACCAGGCGCTGCCGGCCGGACTCGACGATCCCGCGGGGCCGCTGCGGGCCATCGAAAGCCTCTGACCACCGTGGCAGGGCGACGCTACGAGCCACGCGGGTTCCCCCGCCAGGTTCTCGACTCCGGCCAGTCGCTGCTCGTGCTGTTCGCCGCGCTGCTGCTCGTCGCGGCGGTGGCGCAGACCGCGGTCGCCGGGGTCAAGGGCGTCAGCGCCGCGCTCGCGTTCGGCGCGCTGATCGCGTTCGGCGAGCTGCTGCGGCTCAACCTGCCAGGCGACAGGGAAGCGGCCCCCATCGCCGCGGCCGGGGCGCTGGCGTACGCGCTGCTGCTCCGGGTCGGGGACACCCCGGCGCGGCACACCGCGCAGCAGGTCATCGCGGTGACCGCGGTCGGGATGATCGTCGGGGCGCTGCCGCACCTGGCCGTGGGCCGGCCGGCCAGGCTGCCCGCCATGGCGGCGCGGCTGCTCGCGGTGGCGACCGTCGCCGCGGTCTTCCGGCCGCTCGCGAACGCGTCGCTGATCGGGGGCCGGTGGTGGTCCGACCTGCCCGTGATGCTCTCCCTGGTGATCGTGGCCTGGCTCGTCGAAGCCGTGATCGCGGCGCTCATCCGGACGGACGTGCTGCGCGCCAGGTTCGGCGTCTCGCTGCTCGACGAAATGCGCGTGCAGCTGCCGCTCGGCGCCGCGGTCGGCGCGTCCGCGCTGCTCATCGCTTTCGCGGCGGAGGTCATGGGGCTCGCTGCCGTCGCCGTGTTCGCCGCGCCGCTGCTTGTCACCCAGGTGGCGCTGCGCAGGTACGCCGGGATCCGCGCCACCTACCTGCAGACGGTCCGCGCGCTGGCCCGGGTCACCGAGATCGGCGGGTACGTGGAGGCCGGGCACTCGGCGCGGGTGAGCCGGCTGGCGGTCGCGATCGGGCGCGAGCTGGGCATGCCCGAGCCCGCGCTGCTCGAGCTGGAGTACGCGGCCCTCATGCACGACATCGGGCAGCTGTCGCTGCGCGACCCCATACCGGGCGGCGCCACCGTGCTCGCCGACAGGGACGAGCAGCGGCGGATCGCCGAATACGGCGCCGAGGTCATCCAGGAGGCCCGGGTGCTGGACGCGGTCGCCGACATCGTCCGCCGCCAGAGCGACCCCTGCCGGCCCGCGGGCCGCGGCCAGGAGCCGCCGCTCAGCAGCCGCATCATCCGCGCGGCCAACGCGTTCGACGACCTGGTCGGCAGCTCGGTGGAGCCGAGCCGGTCGTCGGCGGCGGTGCAGCGGCTGCGGCTCGACACGGCGTCCGAGTACGACCCGCGGGTGGTCGAGGCGCTGAGCAGGCTGGTGAGCAGGCGCTCCCTGCTCGGCCCCTGACGGGGGCTCCCCCGTCCCCGGGGCCGCTCTCCGGGCCGCTAGAGTACGCTCCAGTCATTCATGAGAGCGATGAAGGAGCCTGCTGTGGCGGAAGTCCGCGCGGAGATGGTCGCGAACGTCTGGAAGGTGCTTGTCTCCGAGGGCGACCATGTGGCGGAGGACGACGCCGTGGTGATCCTGGAGTCGATGAAGATGGAGATCCCCGTTCTCGCTGAGACGGCCGGCGTCGTCACCAAGCTCCACGTCGCCGAGGGCGACGTCGTCCAGGAAGACGAGCTGATCGCCGAGATCGGCTGACCCCTCTGCTTGCCGCGGACGGCCCGCTGCCCGCCGCCCCGACCACCCGCCGCCCCGACCACCCGGCCTGCCCGCGCCAGGCCCGTCCCGGCCATCACTGGCTACTCCAGGCACTCCCGCTTACCTTGCGCACGATATGACCTCTTTCGAGGTCGTGTGACCGGTCACATTTGGTTACAGTGTGCGCAAAGTCGTCATGGCTATGGGCGCCAGGTGCTCGTGGCCGCCCATCCCGTGCCCGCGTGTCACACCCGCCACGTCAGTCACTCCTGTTGACCTTGTACCCCAGGTGACCACTTTCCCTGTTGAGTGACCGGTCACAAGTGGTCATAACCCATACAAAGTGGTGCTAGGTATTGGGCACCCCGGCGGGCGGCGAGCCAATCAGACGCCGGTTGTGGTGCGCGGGTACTCGGCTGCGACGTCTGTGACTACGTTGACCAGGTAGGGGACGCCGGAAGCGAAGGCGCGGCGGAGCGCGGGGGCGATCCCGGCGGGGGAGGTCACCATCTCCCCGGCGCCGCCGAGGGCGCGGACCACCTCGTCGTAGCGGGTGCCGGGGCGCAGGTCGGCGGCCACGTCATAGCCGTACACCGCGCGCATCGGGCCCTTCTCCAGGCCCCACGCGCCGTTGTTGCCGACGATGATCACCACGGGCAGGTTGTGCCGCGCCAGGGTGTCGGCGTCCATCAGCGACATGCCCGCCGCGCCGTCGCCGAGCAGCAGCACGACCTGGGACGACGGGTGCGCGAGCCGCGCCCCGATCGCGTAGCCGAGGCCGGTGCCCAGGCAGCCGAACGGGCCCGGGTCCAGCCAGCGGCCCGGCAGGGCGGGTTCCACGAGGCGGCCCGCGAAGGAGACGAAGTCCCCGCCATCGCCGATGACCACCGCGTCGTCGTCCAGCGTCTTCAGCAGCTCGCCGTAGACGCGCATCGGGTGCACCGGCGACGCGTCGCTCGCCAGCAGCGGCGCGTCGGCGGCGACCGAAGCGCCCGCGGCGTCCCGCAGCTTCTCCAGCCAGCCCGGATCAGCCGCTGGCCGCGCCGACTCGGCGAGCAGCGTGAAGAACGCGGCGAGGTCGCCGGCCGCCGAGGCGGCAAGCGCGCAGTGTGAGGCGATCCCCTCGGGCGTGTCGGCCACGTGCACGACGCGCGCGGGTGCCTCCTTGGGCCCGAACGACCCGTACCGGAGCCGGAAGTCCAGCGGCACCCCGGCCACGATCACGAGGTCCGCCTCGGCGAACGCCACCGACCGGGCCCTGGTCACCAGCAGTTCGTGTCCGCGCGGCAGCACGCCGCGGGCCTGGCCGTTGGTGATGACCGGCAGCCGCAGCGTTTCCGCGGCAACGCGCGCGGCCTCGTCCGCGCCGCCCAGCCACACATCAGAGCCGAGCACGAGCACCGGCCGGCGCGCCGAGCCGAGCAGCGCGGCGATGCGGGCCACGTCATCGGCGTCCGGGCCGGCTGGCTCCGGCATCCGGCCGTCGGGGAGCTCAGCCTCCGCCTGGCCGTAGATGGTCTCCAGCGGGAAGTCGCAGAACACCGGGCCGCGATGCGGCGTCAGCGCCAGGCGGAACGCCTCGTCCGCCGACGCCGCCACGGCGCGCGTGTCATGCTCGGTCCACGCGCGCTTGGTGACCGGCGCGAGCAGCGGAACGTGGTCCATCTCCTGCAGCGCGCCCTTGCCCCACAGGTAGTCGGGGGCGCGACCGCCGAGCAGCACGAGCGGCGCGCCGTTGAACCAGGCGGTGGTGACCGCGCTGACGCTGTTGGTCACCCCCGGACCCGCCGTGACCACGGCAAGGCCCGGCGCGCGCGTCAGCCGGGCCGTGGCCTCGGCCGCGAAGACCGCGGTCTGCTCGTGCCGCACGTCTACCAGGCGCAGCGGCGGGTCCGCCTTGACGGCGGCGTCGTACAGCGGGAACACATGTCCGCCGGAAAGGGTGAACATGGCGGTCACGCCGTACCGCCGCGCGACCGCGACGGCGAGCGTGCCGCCATGTCCTGATATCCGCGTCACCCGGCTGACGTTACCACCCGGTTAACGACCGCGGCCTGATCAGTCGGACGCCACGCCCACTCCCGCGGGGGCGGGGACCGGTGCCTGCTCCGGGTCGGCGGTGTACTGGTGCGGCAGGGTCTCGTCGGTGCCCGCGGGGGCCCTGACGGCCTTGAGGATCAGCGTCAGCACCACCGACACGATGAGGTTGAGGACGACCGCGGTGAAGCCGATGTAGACGGTGTGCCCGAACACGATGTCCGACGAGCTCGCCCAGTGGGAACTGGTCGCGGTGTGGACGTTGTACGCGGCGATCGTGCCGTAGATCATGCCCGCCGCCCAGCCGGCCACCAGCGCCCACCGGTGGAACCAGCGGGTGAACAGGCCGAACACCAGCATCGGGAAGATCTGCAAGATCCACACGCCGCCCAGCAGCTGGAGGTTGATGGCGAACGTGTGCGGCAGCCAGACGGCGAACGCGAGTGCGCCGAACTTCACCACGAGGGAAGCCCACTGGGACACCCTGGTCTCCAGCCGGGGAGAGGCGTCCGGCTTGAAGAACTCCTTGAAGATGTTCCTGGTGAACAGGTTCGCCGCGGCGATCGCCATGATCGCGGCGGGCACGAGGGCGCCGATGATGATCCCGGCGAACGCGATCCCGGTGAACCAGCTCGGGAACATGTGCTGGAGCAGGTACGGCACCGCGAGCTGCGTGTTGCCCGCCTTCTTGACCGCCGCGGCGGTGGTCTTGTCGGCGATCGCCATGTAGCCGAACAGCGCGATGCAGGCCAGCAGGACCGAGTAGGCCGGCAGCAGCGCCATGTTCCGCTTGACCACGTTGCGCCGCTTGGTGGCCAGCGCGCCGGTGATCGTGTGCGGGTAGAGGAACAGCGCGACGGCAGAGCCGAGCGCCAGTGTGGCGAAGTCGAACTGAGTGCTGCCGACGGACTTCGTGGTGGGGATGAACGTGCCGTTCGGTTCCTTTGTCGCCGGGTTGATCGCCGCCATGTGCGTCTGCGCGGCGCCGAAGATGTGGCTCCAGCCACCCAGCCTGGTCGGGATGTAGAAGACCGCCGCGATGACGAACACGTAGATCAGCGTGTCCTTGACGAAGGAGATCGCCGCCGGCGCGCGCAGCCCGGACACGTACGTGTAGACCGCCAGCACGACGAATGCGACGAACAGCGGCGTGTCCTTGACGTACGTGTTGTTCGAGGAGGCGGCGACGCCCATCACGGTCAGCACCGCCTGGATGCCGACCAGCTGCAGCGCGATGTACGGCATCAGCGACAGGATCCCGGTGAAGGCCGCCGCCAGCGACAGTCCGCGGGAACCGTACCTGCCCCGGATGAAGTCGGCGGGCGTGACGTAGTTGTGCACCCGGCAGACCGACCACAGCCGGGGCAGGAAGATGAACGCGATCGGGAACACCATGATCGTGTAGGAGACCGCGTAGAAGCCGATCGAGCCGGAGGCGAACACCAGCGCGGGCACGGCGATGAACGTGTACGCCGTATACAGGTCGCCGCCGAGCAGGAACCAGGCGATGAACGTGCCGAAGCCGCGGCCGCCGAGCCCCCACTCGTTGAGGTGCAGCATGTCCTCGGCCCTGCGCCAGCGGGCCGCGGCGAAGCCGATGAAGGTGACGAGGACGAACAGGACGACGACGATCGTGAAAACGACGGTGTTGACGTTGCTCATCGCACGCCTCCCGGTACCGGGTCGCCGGCGGTGCCCGCGGTGCCCGTGTCGGCCGGCTGCCGCGGCTGCAGCCTGCGCTGCAGCCGCATCGCGATCCACAGGGCCAGCGCGGTGGCCGGCATGTAGATGAGCAGGTAGAAGTAGAAGAAGGGGAAATCGCCGATCTTGGGCGTGACGTGTGCGTAGATCGGGACGATCAGCGTGCAGAGGATCGCCGCCGCGACAAGCACCCCAATAGCGAGCGACGTGATTGGGTGGGCGAGCACGGGGTTCGTCCGCCGTGTCGCGGCGGATTGCGGATCTCGCGGAGCGCTGGGGGTGGCTGTGGGCTCTGTCATCGGGTCCTCTCGAGCGTCCTCGCGCGTTCAGATGTGACAAAGGTCACGTAATTCCAACCATGTTGCGCTCTGGTAGCTGATTACGCAATAACTTGCGCATTGCGAATCACGGTAATTCGCTGATTAGACCGGGTTCGATCAGCCGGTGCGACGGCCGCCGAGACGCGGCGCGAGCCCCTCCATGGCGGCGGCCAGGAATGCCGCCTGGTTCTGCGCGCCCGCGCCTTCCGGGAGCACGCCGGCCAGCGGGCCGTCCGCGATGACCTGGAGGTCGGCCAGGTTGGCGAGCTCGGCGAGACCGGGCTGGCGCGGCCAGCTGCCAATCACTACGCCGCCGTTGGCGAGCTTCCGCGCGGCCAGTGCCTCGAGGGTGAGCGCGGTGTGATTGAGCGTGCCCAGGCCCGCGGCGGCCACCACCACGACGGGGGCGTCCAGCGACGCCGCCAGGTCAGCGATCGTGCCGCCGTCCGGGTCATAGCGCACGAGCAGGCCGCCGGCCCCTTCCACGAGCACCAGGTCACGGGATTCCGCGAGCTTCGCCACGTGCGCCGCGGCGGCGCACAGGTCCAGCGGTGCCAGGCCGGCGGCGCGGGCGGCCGCCTCGGGGGACAGCGGGTCGGGGAAGCGGGCCAGCTCGTGGGTGTCGGTGAGGCCGGAGAGCCGCCGGACGGTCTCGGCGTCGGGGACGTCTTCCGTAGCGGTGCCCGTCTGCGCGGGCTTGACGACGGCCACGCGGTCGCCGCGAGCGAGCGCGAGCGCGGCGATCGCGGCCGTGACC
>Ga0187815_10000851_pt1 | contig 14598 bp, 13 predicted proteins | sample NC_S_5_FD_132962 | JGI IMG/M metagenome (GOLD analysis project Ga0187815, IMG submission 132962) | Wetland sediment microbial communities from Neuse River Estuary, North Carolina, USA - ASW-S_5 | ecosystem: Environmental > Aquatic > Freshwater > Wetlands > Sediment | place: USA: North Carolina...
ACAAACAAATAATCCGGCTTGATCCGGAGGTCAAGCCGGGCTCAAATTCGCCAGCAATTACAGAAGGAAGCCGCCCCATGGCCCATGATGCTCCCCAGGCGACCGGCCCGAGCAAGCTGGTGATCCGCAACATCGGGCTCATGCTCTCCGGCGCGCTCGAAAAGCCGATCCTCGATGCCGACACCATCGTCGCCGAGAACGGCAAGATTACCGCCATCGGCCGGCTGAAGGACGTCAACACCGAAGGCGCGACCACCATCGTGGACGCCAACGGCACCACGGTGGCGCCCGGCCTGATCGACAGCCACGTCCATCCCGTCGCCGGCGACTGGACGCCGCGGCAGAACCAAATCAACTGGATCGACAGCTACCTGCACGGCGGCGTCACCACCATGATCTCCGCCGGCGAGGTGCACATGCCCGGCCGTCCGCGCGACGTCGTGGGCCTCAAGGCGATGGCGGTGTTCGCGCAGCGCGCCTTCTGGACGCTGCGGCCCGGCGGCGTGAAGGTGCACGCCGGCGCGCCCGTGATCGAATGCGAAATGGTGGAAGAAGACTTCAAGGAGATGGCCGCCGCCGGCGTAAAGCTGCTCGGCGAAGTTGGCCTAGGCGGCGTGAAGGACGGCCCAACGGCGCGCAAGATGGTGGGGTGGGCGCGCAAATACGGCATCCAGAGCACTATTCACACCGGCGGTCCCTCGATCCCCGGCTCCGGCCTGATCGACAAGGATGTCGTGCTGGAGGCCGACACCGACGTGGTCGGTCACATCAATGGCGGCCACACCGCGCTGCCCGACGACCAGATCCGCTGCATCTGCGAGGGCTGCAAGCGCGGGCTCGAGCTGGTGCATAACGGCAATGAACGCTCGGCACTGTTCACGCTGCGCACCGCGCGCGAGATGGGCGATCTGCATCGCGTCATCCTCGGCACGGACGCGCCGGCCGGCTCCGGCGTGCAACCGCTCGGCATCCTGCGCATGGTCTCGATGCTGTCCTCGCTCGGCGAGCTGCCGGCCGAGATCGCCTTTTGTCTCGCCACCGGCAACACTGCGCGCATGCGCGAGCTCGACTGCGGCCTGATCGAGATCGGCCGCGCGGCGGACTTCGTCCTCATGGACAAGGCGCAGCACTCGCCCGGCAAGAACATCCTGGAGAGCGTGCAGCTTGGCGACCTCCCCGGCATCGGCATGACCGTCATCGACGGCATCGTCCGCACCCAGCGCAGCCGCAACACGCCGCCCGCCGGCAAGGTCCCGGAGATCGTGCCGCGCTAGGCGGTGCGCGCGATCAACCTGAGCGCGAAGTCGCCAAATCGTATTGGCGCTGCGGTCTGATCCATCGTACAATATCGGCAGGTTGCGGGGCCGTGGTGCGCGCCATGGTGCAAGAACGGCCAGTCCGGGTCGAACGTAGATTGTCGGCGATCTTGGCCGCCGACGTGGCCGGCTATTCTCGGCTCATGAACAAGGACGAGGAGGCTACGCACGTCAAATTGACGGCGCTCCTCACCGGAGGTGTCGAGCCCGCGATCGCGGAGCACGGCGGCCGCATCGTGAAGAACACCGGGGACGGGTTCCTGGCCGAGCTTCCCAGCGCGGTCGAAGCCGTCCGGGCTGCCATGCAGTTCCAGTCCCGCGTCAAGGAACTCACAATCGGCGATGCTGAAGAAAGCCGCATCCTTTTCCGTGTAGGGCTCAACATCGGAGACATAATCGTCGAACCCCATGACATCTTTGGAGATGGCGTCAACATAGCAGCGCGGCTCGAGAGCATCGCCGAACCCGGCGGCACATGTATCTCCCAGACAGTCTTCAATCACGCGCGCGACAAGGTGACTTTCGACGTCGAGGAAGCGGGCGAGCAAGTTCTGAAGAATATTGCCCGACCCGTCCACGTTTACCGCATCATCATCGATCCCGGTCGGCGGACTGCAACGCCCAAACCTGATGGGCCGGCGCTCGCGCTGCCCGACAAACCATCTGTCGCGGTGCTGCCCCTCACCAATATGAGCGGCGACCCCGAGCAGGAGTTTGTCTCCGATGGAATCGCCGAAGATGTGATCACGGCGCTATCGCGCTATCCCTCCTTGTTCGTCATCGCGAGAAACTCGTCGTTCACGTACAAGGGTCGAGCGGTTGATGTGAGACAGGTTGGGCGCGAGCTCGGCGTCCGCTATGTGCTGGAAGGGAGCGTGCGCAAGGCCGGCAACCGGATTCGCGTCACTGCGCAGCTCATAGAGGCGGCGACCAGTAATCATGTGTGGGCCGAACGCTACGACCGCGACCTCGAAGACGTTTTTGCTGTGCAGGACGAGCTTACCGAAGCGCTGACGACCGCGCTTGCTCCCGCGATTGCCGACGCCGAACTTCGACGCGCCATGCGCAAGCCGCCGGGGAGCCTCGATGCCTGGGCAGCCTATCAGCGCGGCCTGTGGCATCTGAGCAAAGCTACCTCGGACGACGATGAGACCGCGGAGAGATTCTTCAGACATGCCATCAATCTCGATCCGACCTTCGGCGGCAGCTACAGCGCGCTCGCCTTGTACCAGCTGCAGGCGGCCGCGATCTACCAGAAGATAGACCTGCGCGACGCGCAGCGCTCCGCCGAAACCCTGGCCCGCCGGGCGGTCGCGCTCGACGGTGCCGATGCGGAAGCCCGTTCGTGTCTTGGCTGGGCCTTGCAGGCACGCGGCGAGGCTGACGATGCGTTGGCAGAGATCGATCGGGCCCTCTGCATGAGTCCAAATCTGGCGATTGCGCATGGCCATAGAGGCCCGACGCTGATCTTTGCTGGACAGCCCAAGGAGGGGCTGGCGGCTCTCAAAACATGTCTCAGGCTGGATCCCCGCGACCCCTATCTGGCAGTCCGTTTGTTACACATTGCGTGCGGTCAATATTTCTGCGGCGAATACGAGGCATCGATCGAAGCTTCAAAACGCCTGATGCGCTCGTATCCCGATTTTCCGATGATCTACCGCTGGTCCGCGGCGGCGCTGGGCCAGCTTGGCCGCACCAGGGAAGCGAAGCAGGAACTGGACAACGCCATCTCACGCGCACCGGGGGCATTCGACATGTATGTCCGCAACAGAGCTCCGTGGTTTCGGCCAGAAGATCACGCCCATCTTGTCGAGGGCTTGCGCAAAGCCGGGTGGAACGGCTGATCGACGGCATCGTCCGCACCCAGCGCAGCCGCAACACCCCGCCCGCGGGCAAGGTGCCGGAGATCGTGCCGCGCGAAGTGAAGAGCGGAGGTCAGATCCGATTTTTGCTGGTCAAGCCATCGTCGCGACGCACCATGAGAGCGTGGGCCAGTACCGACGGCTCATTCGTAGTCCCGTCGAGTTGCAGTGCATGTTGCTCGTAGAGCTTGTAGTCCGGCGGCAGCATCACGCCGTTTTGCGCCGAGCGCGTGAAGATGTGCCGACATTTCTCGGGGCCGCGATCGAACCAGTTTGGATCGTCAAACGTCCCGCCGCATAGCCCGAGAGTATCGGGAAACCGTTGCAGGTCGAGATAGATCGTCGTCGCGCATCTTCCGCAGAAGTGCAACGTCACGCGCTTTTGGCTAGAGTCGGACCGATGGTCGTAAGTTCTGGTCGGCACGCCCCCGAACACGACATCCCCTCGTCTGAAGATCGGTTCGACGAGATACGCCGATCCGGTGAATCGCTGGCAAAAGGTGCAGTGACAAATAGTGACGCGCACGGGCTGCGCCGTCGTCGAGTAGCGCACCTCGCCACAGAGGCATCCGCCTTGATGAATCTCTGACATTAAGCTCTATCCAAAACAGTGGGCCGTTTTCGGCAAAGGCGCTATTCGTGCAAAGTGCCATTGCTATCAATGCTCGAACTATACAGATTGCGACTTTTTCCCGGGCGGACCGCCCGGTCGCGGACTGGCTGCTCGCCACCGGCCCGGCTGGCGGGGCTGGGCCACAGACTGCGCCGGCGCGTCGCGCTCTTGCCGGCATCGCGTCATTCTCAGGACAACGTCGCTGGTGTATGATGGGCAACGTGAACCCCGCCTGCGGCACTCGCTAGAGTAACTCAACGCGCCGGGTTACTGCCGCGAAGCCATGTTGGTGCAGGACACAAACAGGGAGGCAGTCCGATGACGATCAGGCCCGATCCCACGTTTCACGCATCACCCAAGCTTGCGATGGAGGCTCCGCCGGAAAACTTGGCGTACACCCTCCTGCTGAGCCCGGATTTTTCGCAACCTGATGCGCTTGCTGTCATCGACGTGAAGCCCGGCTCGCCCGCCTACGGCAAGATCGTCCATACCGTGACGATGCCGAACAAGGGTGACGAGTTCCACCATTTCGGCTGGAACGCCTGCTCGTCGGCCCTGTCTCCGCTTGCGGGACACGCGTTCCTCGAACGTCGCTACCTCATCATCCCCGGCCTGCGATCCTCCCGGATCTATATCGTCGATACCAAGCCGGATCCGACCAAGGCGAAGCTCCACAAGATCATCGAGCCTGAAGAGGTCTTCAAGAAGACCGGCTACTCACGGCCCCACACCATCCATTGCGGGCCGGAAGGCATCTATATCAGTACGCTCGGTGGCGGGGGCAAGGACGGCACCGAAGGTCCACCCGGCGTCTTTGTCATGGACTGCGAGACGTTCGAAGTGCTTGGGCGGTGGGAGATCGATCGCGGTCCGCAAACCAAGCACTATGACTTCTGGTGGAATTTGCCGCGCGATTACATGGTGACCAGCGAGTGGGCGCTGCCGCCGCAGTTCGAAAACGGCATCGTGCCGGAAGATCTGCTCGCCAACAAATACGGCCACCGGATTCATTTCTGGGATTTGCGCGCCCGCAAGAACGTCCAGACCATCGACCTGGGTGAAAATCATCAGATGGCCCTGGAGGTGCGTCCCGCCCATGACCCGGTTCGCGAGCATGGCTTCCTTGGCGTCGTCGTCGATACCACGAACCTTGAAGGCTCGATCTGGACCTGGTGGCGCGAGAACGGCAAGTTCCAGATCGAGAAAACCGCAACCATCCCGGCCGAGCCGGCCCCGAAGGAGCAGCTGCCGCCGCTGTTGCAGGGTTTTGGCGCGGTGCCGCCGCTCGTGACTGACATCGACCTCTCGATGGATGACAAATTTCTCTACGTGTCCTGCTGGGGGACCGGCGAAATGCGGCAGTACGACGTGAGCACACCGAGGAAGCCCAAGCTTGCCGGCTCGGTGAAGATCGGCGGCATTGCACGCCAGGCACCGCACCCGAACGGCAAGGCCTATGCCGGCGGCCCGCAGATGGTCGAGATCAGCCGTGACGGCAAGCGGGTCTACTGGACCAACTCGCTCTACTCCACCTGGGACGATCAGTTCTATCCGAAAGGCGTGCCGGCCGCCCAGGTGATGGCCAACGCCAAACCGGACGGCGGCCTCGAACTGGCGAAGGACTACTGGGTCGACTTTCCCGCCGGATACCGGGCGCATCAGGTCAGGCTCGATGGCGGCGACTGTTCGACGGATTCGTTCTGCTACCCATCGGCTTGAACTTGAGCGGAGCAAATTGGACCACGGCCTGGCTCTGGTTCGCTGTCATTGCGAGCGGCCTCTATCATGGCGCAAGTCCGGGAATGGGATGGCCGCTCGCGGTTTCGGCGGGACTGATGGAAGGAAGCCCGCGCGGGCTTCTGACCGCGCTTGTGCCGCTGTCGGCCGGCCATCTGCTCGCAACACTGATCGTCATCCTGCCCTTCGCGCTTCTCATCACCCTCGTCGAATGGCAACGGCAGATACAGATCGGCGCGAGCCTGCTGGTCATCGGATTCGGCATCTTCCGATTGATTGACCGGCGCCATCCGCGGGCGCTCGCGCGGATAGCACCGACGCAACTGGGGCTGTGGTCCTTCGCGGTCGCGATCGCCCATGGCGCGGGACTGATGCTGGTGCCGATCTATCTCGGGCTTTGCGGCGAGACCGATCTTGATGGCTCTCATGCTGCGGCCACAACTCTCATCAATACCAACCTCGCCATGGCCCTGCTGGTCTCGTCCGTCCACGCCGTCGCCATGGTCGCCGCCGGCGGCACTCTGGCGTGGCTTGTCTACCGCTATCTCGGCTTGAAGTTCTTGTCGCGAAGCTGGTTCAATCTGGATGCGGTCTGGGCCGTCAGCCTGATTGTCGTGGGCACGATTGCACTGGCGTTCAGCGCGGCAGGCTGATTCTGATCTGACAGAAATGTGACGCGCCCACGGGACCGTGACAGCGCGCTCGAAGCGGAATAGCATTCCCGGAAATTGGGGGACGGCCATGTTTAATCCCACGCAAATCGTTATCCAGGCGTTCGTCCAGCAGCTTCGCGATATGTACGTCGAGATCTATGGTGTCCTGGAGCCGGCCTATCCGGACATCATTGCCTTCGTCGGTCGCCTTGCCCTGGAAAATATTTCCGACAGTGATGCGGCTTACCACGACATGAATCACACCATCATGGTCACGCTGGTGGGCCAGGAGATTTTACGCGGGAAACACACCAAGGAAGGCGGCGTTACCCCCCGCGATTGGCTGCATTTTATGATTTCGCTCCTGTGTCACGATATCGGTTATGTGCGAGGCGTATGCCAAGGCGATAAGGACGGGCATTATGTTTGCAACGAGCAGGGCGATCTCGTGCCGATACCCGCAGGAGCCACCGATGCGTCGCTGAGCCCCTATCACGTTGCGCGATCCAAGCTTTTTGTCCGCGAACGCTTCGGGAAAGCTAGCCTCACGCACATCGATACGTTGGAAATAGAGGCCAATATCGAACACACGCGCTTTCCGGTACCCGAGAACGAACAGCATGCAAGTACCGCAGATTATCCGGGCCTGCTTCGTGCCGCGGACCTGATCGGCCAACTGGCGGACATCAACTATCTGCGCAAGATCTCGGCATTGTTTGCGGAATTTCGTGAGACCGGCGTGAGCGGGAAACTCGGATATCAAAGTCCCGATGATTTGCGGGCGGCTTATCCGGCTTTTTTCTGGAAAGCCGTCTGTCCCTATATCGGCGATGCCCTCCGCTACCTGCGCGTCACGCAAGACGGCAAACAGTGGATCGCCAACCTCTACGCACACGTGTTTTCAGAAGAGCATCGTGGTGCGCTCGGGGCATAGCGGGACTCGGGAGTAACGATGGCACGCCCTCGCGCGCTTTGGCGCGGCGGCTGAACCTGGGGTGAGTAACTCGTGTGCTTTCTTTGTTGCACGCGAGGCTACGGGTGCAGTCGGCGCCCGGCTTTCCCTGCGCCCTCTGACCGGAAGAGGGACGATGAGCTGCCAGAACCCCGGGCAAAGTGGGGCGCGGGAATGAGAGCGCATGCGTCCCCGCGGAACCCGACTCGTGCCGGGGCGTTTACTGTGTCGTGCCGTGACCCTTGACGCGTCGGAGGATGTCACATGAAGGCAGCGCTCCTGTCGCTCGCACTTCTTGGTGGTCAATCGATCATGACCGCTTCCGACCGCATGCCAACGCTGAATGTGGATGCGCTGTGCAAGGCCAGATCTGCGGACGACAAGCTGATGAAGCTTCCTGAAGTGCGGAGCGTTGCGGATTGCGTCCATGACGAGACCGATGCGAAGCAGGCGCTAAGTAGCAAGGCCTGGGCAGATGCCGAAAAGTCCATTCGCGATCGATGCGCCAGGGAAATCGCGGAGTTAGGCACCCGCAGCTACCTGGATCTCCTGATCTGCATCCAAATGCCTCAAGGGCTGAAATCACAGGCGCCTGATACGTCAACCTCAGGCAAGAAGCGAAAGGCAAACTAGCCGGCGGGACCGGCGCACACTGCCGGACTGGCAATGGCGAAGCTCAAAAGAGATGACGCAGTCACCGCAGCTTGTTGAGCAGTCCCACCAGCGTTTCCCGCTCCTTCGGATCGAGCGGCGCCAGCGTCTCGCGCGAAATCGCCAGCGCACTCGGTGCGCTCTTCTCGGCGAGTTGCTGCCCTGCCTTTGTCAGGCTCACCAGCAAGCGCCGGCCGTCCCCGGGATCGGGCGAGGTCTCCGTCAGCCCGCGCGCGGTGAGGCGGTCGATCACACCCTTGATGGTGGCGACATCCATCGCGGTAAGCCGGCCTAGCTGGTTCTGCGAGCACGGCCCGGTCTCCTGCAGCTTGGCCAGCGCCGCCCACTGCGTCGGCGTCAGGTTGATGCCGATGTCCCGGGCGAAGATCATGGCGTGACGCTGCCAGACCTGGCGCAGGATGAAGCCGATCTGCTCGTCGAGCACATAGGCCGGCTTCGGCGGCTTGACGCTTCGCTTGGTTGCAACGGCCCTGCCCATGCCCGTCTCCCGTTACAGCGACAGATGCGCGTCGCGGATATCCGGCCGCGCGTCGAGTTCAGCCATGGTGCCGCCGAAACAGATGCGGCCGCGCTCGATGATGTAGGCGCGATCGGAGATCAGCCGGGCAAAATGCAGATTCTGCTCGGAGACGATGATGCTGACGCCCTCCTTCTTCATCGCAAGGATCGCATCGACCATCTGCTCAACGATCTTCGGCGAGAGCCCTTCGGAAGGCTCGTCGAGCAACACCAGCGACGGATTGCCCATCAGCGTGCGCGCGATGGTGAGCATCTGCTGCTCGCCGCCGCTCATCCGACCGCCGGGGCGGCTCTTCATCTCACCGAGATTGGGAAACAGCTTGAACAGCTTTTCCCGAGTCCAGTGCGGGGCATTCGGCCGCTTCGGCTGCCGGCCGACTTCGAGGTTTTCCTCCACCGTCAGGTCCGTGAAGATCCGCCGCTCCTCCGGCACATAGCCTAGCCCGCCGCGCACGATCGCATGCGTTGGCTCGCGCGAGACGTCCCTGCCCTCGAACATGATCCGCCCCGACCGCTGCGCGACGAGGCCGACGATGGAGCGGAACGTCGTCGACTTGCCGGCGCCGTTGCGCCCGAGCAGCGCGACGACTTCGCCCTCGCCGACCTCGAGCGCAATATCGAACAAAATATGCGCCGGGCCGTAATAACTGTTGAGGTCCGCTACCTGGAGCTTCATCAATGCGCTCCGTCGCGATGCCGCGCGTCGTAGACCAGGCCCTCGCCGAGATAGACCGCGCGCACCTCGCCATTGGCGCGCACCTCTTCGGGCGTGCCTTCCGCGATCAGGCTGCCGCGGTTGAGCACCAGGATGCGGTCGGCATGCTCGAACACCACGTCCATATCGTGCTCGGTGAAGAGCACGCCGATCGACTGCTCGCGCGCGATCCCGGCGGTGAGCCGCATCAGCTCGACGCGCTCGCGCGGCGCCATGCCGGCTGTCGGCTCGTCCATCAGCAGCAGTTTCGGCCGGTTGGCGAGCGCCACCGCGAGCTCCAGCCGCTTGAGATCGCCGTAGGCGAGCTCGCCGCACGGCCGCTCGGCATAACCATCCATGCCGACGAGATCGAGCAGGCGGCCGGCCTCCTCGCGCGCGAATTGCGGCGTGGAAGCCCAGAAATTGAACAGCGCCTGGCCGTACGATACCAGCGCCACCTGCACGTTCTCGCGCACCGTCATCGTCGGGAAGGTCGCGGTGATCTGGAAGGTGCGCCCGACCCCAAGCCGCCAGATCTCGCGCGGCTTGCGGCCGACCGTATCCTCCCCGAGCAGCGTGACGCGGCCGGAGTCGGGAATGTTCTGGCCATTGAGCATGTCGAAGCAGGTGCTCTTGCCCGCGCCGTTAGGCCCGATCAACGCCAGGATTTCGCCGGCCTTCAGCTCGAACGACACCCCGCGCACGGCATGCACGCCGCCATAGGATTTGGTCAGCCCCTCGACCGACAGCAATGTCGCCGGGTTGCTCATTCGGCCACCTCGACACCGGCAAGGCGGGATTTCGATGAGGATGAGCCGGAACGCCAGCGTCCCATGAGCGCCTCCAGCGTGCCGACGATCCCCTTCGGGAACGCAACCACGATGAGAACGATGAAGCCGCCAAGCACGAGCTTCGACCAGTCGGTTTGGCTGACTACCCAGATATTCAGCGCCTTGTATACGATGGCGCCGATCACGGCCCCCGACACGGTCTCGACGCCGCCGAGCAGCACCATGACCAGCGCATCGACGGACAGCGAAATGCCGAGGCTGTCGGGGAACACGCTGCCCTTGAGATATGCGAACAGCGCGCCGCCGATGCCCGCCACCGTGCCCGATATGACGAAGGCGGTCCACTGCATGCGCTTGCCGTTGATGCCGATGGCTTCGCTGCGCAGCGGCGAGTCGCGCGTTGCCCGCAGCGCATAGCCGAAAGGCGAGAACACGATGAGACGGAGGATCACGACACAGAGTGTGGCAATCGCCAGCGACAGCCAGTAGAAGCTCGCCGGCCCCGCCGCCCATTTCTCCGGCCAGACGCCCAAAATGCCGTTGTCGCCGCCGGTCACCGCGACCCATTGGAAGGCGATCGACCAGACGATCTGCGCAAAGGCGAGCGTCAGCATCGCGAAATAGACGCCGGAGAGTTGCACGCAGAAGAAGCCGAACACCGCAGCTCCCAGGCAGCCGAGCAGCGGCCCGAGCAGCAGCGACACAATCATCGGCAGCCCTGCCATCTTGGCGAGGAAGGCGACGCCGTAGGCACCAAGCCCGAAATACGCGGCATGACCGAACGAGGCGAGACCGCCCACCGACATCAGGAAATGCAGGCTCGCAGCAAAGATAACGTAGATCGCGATCTCCGAGCCGACCGTCATTGCATAGTTGCCGCCGACCAACGGCAGCGCGGCGGCGGCGGCCAGCGCCACCAGCGCGCCGATGCGCTCATTGGCCGTGAGCGGCCGCCACGGATTGACGGTGAGGCCCGGCGTGCGCCGCGCCGGCGCCTCCGGCTTGCCGAACAGGCCCCAGGGCCGGACGATCAGCACGACCGCCATGACGAGGAACACGAGGATGATGGATATCTTCGGGAAGATCAGGATGCCGAACGCATTGAGCTCCGACACCAGCACCGCGGCGACGAAGGCGCCGGTGATGCTGCCGAGGCCGCCGATCACGACGACGACGAAGACTTCGACGATGATGCGCAGGTCCATCGCATGATGCACGGCATCGCGCGGGATCTGCAGCGCGCCGCCGACCGCGGCGAGGAAGACGCCGACGGCGAACACGGAGGTGAACAGCCACTTCTGGTTCACGCCAAGCGCAGCCACCATGTCGCGGTCCTGCGTGGCGGCGCGAACCAGAACGCCCCAGCGCGTACGCTGGAACAGCAGCCAGAGAATGCCGAGCACGACGGGGCCGAGCACGATCAGGAACAGGTCATAGCTCGGGATGTTCTGGCCGAAGAAATCGACCGCGCCCTTGAAGCCGGGCGCGCGGCGGCCGAGCAGATCGTCCGGGCCCCAGATCAGCACCACGATGTCCTCGACCATCAGCGTCAGGCCGAAGGTCGCGAGCAACTGAAAGAGTTCCGGCGAATGATAGATCCGCCGCAGCAACACCATCTCGACGATCACGCCGATCACGGCAACCACCAGCGCGGCGGCGACGATGCCGCCCCAGAACCCGAGCACGCCGGAGAAGCGCTCGGTCAGCGTGAACGCGAGATACGCGCCGAGCATGTAGAACGCGCCGTGCGCGAAGTTCACGATCCGCGTCACGCCAAAGATGATCGACAGTCCGGATGCGACCAGGAACAGCGACGCCGCGCTGGCAAGGCCGGTCAGGAACTGGACGACGTAAAAGGCCATTGGCGGTCCGCGTTGGCGTGGGTCGGCGCGCGTGGCTCATCCTTCGAGACGGCGCTATCGCGCCTCCTCAGGATGAGGTCTTCGTCTTCACCTCGCCCCGCTTGCGGAGAGAGGTCGGATCGCGCAGCGATCCGGGTGAGGGGGAATTGCCGCATACGCGCTGTGGCGAGAGCCCCTCACCCCTGCCCTCTCCCCGCCAAGAACGGCGAGAGGGAGAAGCAGCATCAATTCTTCGGACGCAGCTTCTCGACTTCGGCATCGCTCGGCAGGAAGTCCGAGCCGTTCTTGTAGGCGGTGTCCACCATGATGCCCTTGCCGTCCTTCAGCGCGGTCTTGCCGACGAAGGCGCCGAGGGTCGACTGATGGTCGATCTTGCGGAAGGTGATCTCGCCGAATGGCGAACTCATCGACAGGCCTTCGGTCGCCGCGATCATCTTCTCCGGATCGGTCGAGTTTGCCTTGATGAGGATCGCGGCTGCCGCCTTGATGGTCTGATAGCCGACGATCGAGCCGAGCCGCGGATAGTCGTTGAACTTGGCCTGATACGCCTTGAGGAAGGCCTCATGCTCCGGCGTCTTGATCGAGTACCAGGGATAGCCGGTGACGATCCAACCCTCCGGCGTCTCATCCTTCAGCGGATCGAGATATTCCGGCTCGCCGGTGAGGAAGCTCACCACCGAGCGTCCCTTGAACAGGCCGCGGGTGTTGCCCTCGCGGACGAGTTTGACGAGGTCGGCGCCGAAGGTGACGTTGAGGATCGCCTCCGGATTGGCGGCGGCAACCGCCTGCACCACGGGGCCCGCGTCGATCTTGCCCTGCGGCGGCCATTGCTCGTCGACCCACTGGATGTCAGGGCGTTTTTCCGACATCAGCTTCTTGAACACGGAGACCGCCGACTGGCCGTATTCATAGTTCGGCGCGATCGTCGCCCATCTCTTGGCGGGCAGTTTGGCGGCCTGCTCCACCAGCATCGCCGCCTGCATGTAGTTGGAGGGACGCAGGCGGAAGGTGTAGCGGTTGCCCTTCGCCCAGGTGATGGCGTCGGTCAGAGGCTCGGCGGCGAGGAAGAATACCTTCTTCTGGTTGGCGAAGTCGCTGACGGCAAGCCCGATATTCGACAGGAACGTACCGGCGAGCATCGCGACGTTCTCGCTGGAGACGAGTTCATTGGCCGCGGTCTGCGCATCGGCCGGCTTGCCGCCGTCGTCCTTGGAAATCACGACCAGCTTCTTGCCATTGATGCCGCCGGCGGCGTTGACCTCCTCCACCGCAAGCTGCCAGCCCTTCCTGTAGGGCTCGGTGAAGGCAGGCAATAGCGAGTAGCTGTTGATCTCGCCGATCTTGATTTCGGCCTGTGCCATGGCGTTGCCCGCCATGCCGGCAACCACGACTGCGAGTCCCGCGCCTAACAAATGTCTCCGTCGCATCCCGTTACCTCCACCGTTTTTGAAATGTACTTACCGTAACCCGTCTTCACCCTTGATCTCGGCCACCGTCAATCCCCCGACGCGCGGCAGCGGCCGGCCGGAATCGGTGACGGCGACCGCCACCATGATCTCGTTGGCGCGCGGCGCGTCGTTGATCTGCACTTCCATGCCATCGAAATGGCTACGCACGAAGGCCGCATCCTTGTGCCCAAGGGGAATGTCTAGCGTCGTGCCCGGTCCGCTGCGCTTCTTCGAGGACGGGATCAGCGCCGCGCCCTTCGACAGCACCTTGCGCACCGGCGCGCCCATCTTGGGATGAAGGATTGCGGCTGCGTGCTCCAGCTCGCCATTCTCGCCGACCGCCGCCGCCTTGCCGTAGGAATGCGCCTTGGCGCCATCGATGCCGAGGGCCGCCACCGCGCGCCTGGCCAGCAGCTCGCCGAGCTCCTCCCCGATCGCGATCAGCGGCGAGAGGTCCTCGACATAGCGGCCGGCAAAGGGATTTTCGATCACCGCGATCGCCGCCGCGCGCCGCGTCGGCGGCGCGATCGCCTTGCCCATCTCGATATGGGTTTCCTCAACCACAGTGACGATCTTTCTGATGACGGCACTCATTTCGGTCAGCCTTCCCGGTCAGGCATGCAGCAAATTTCGTACTGAATGTTTGTGTACGGCGCGAGGCGCTTCGATCCCACTTGCGCCCACCACCATGGTTTCGCCAAGGAGACGCAATGCCGCGCCTTCGATCCGGCCGGCCGCGAGCAATTGCTGCGCGCGAGCGCGGCCTGCCTCCAGCGCCTCTTCGATCTCCTGTTCCGCCAATGTGCCGACATCGCGGGTGACGAGCCGGCTACCCAGGTCGCTGTCAGGCTGCAGGTCGTTCGCCGGCACACGAAGAATGGCGGGATGACCCGGCAGATCCACCGCATTGGCGATAACGGTTGCAGCGGCGTCGGCCTGCGCGGCGGTCTTCGCCAGAACGGTGACGGCATCGGCGATGCCGAGCGAGAAGCTGCGGCCATGGCGACCACTGGTGGCGATACCGCGAACGGGATCACCGGCATCGATGGTCATGGTGCGCAGCACGCCCTGCGCATCCGGCCGATCCATCAGGCCCACGCTGAATTGCTCGCGTCCGGTCAGATGCAGGGCGATGTCACCGCCATTGTTGACATAGGCGCGATCGAGCGGCGCAGTGGCCAGCATGGCCCCAAGAATTTCCTCCGCCACGCTGCCAGCGACGGCGGCCATCGGCGTGATGAAGCAATCCGCGGCAAAAGGTGCGACGGCAGCATGCATGCGACGTGCGACGACGCCCTTCAGCGCCGTTTGCGCGGGATCGGCGGCCTTGCGCAATTCCGTCAGCTCCGCGCACAGCTCGTCGAGCAGTCCCGTGAAGCGCCGTGGCGCCGCCTCATACGCCGCTCGCACAGCCGCCCCGTCTCCGCTTGCCTCCACAATCAAATCAATCGGGCCGTCCTGCAAATGCAGCCGCTTGCC